>LSQX01070058.1_pt3 | contig 10880 bp, 8 predicted proteins | sample 654561 | NCBI WGS metagenome assembly LSQX01 (sample SAMN04489861, study PRJNA283612) | anaerobic digester metagenome | isolation source: 4 biogas reactors fed with cattle manure at either 37C or 55C with and... | place: Denmark: Kongens Lyngby | collected 2014 | reverse complement strand
CCAACCTGGGTCAGCCCCGCGTCCGACAAAGAGGCGAGCACGTGGCCCAGCAGCGGCTTTCCCGCGACGGGCAACAGGTGCTTTGGCTTGGAGAACGTGAGTGGCCGCAGCCGCGTCCCCTCTCCAGCGCACAGCACTATTGCTTTGAGTTCACCAGTCAACGCGCCACACCTTCCGTGCCAAAGTCACAGCACGACGCCTCGCCGAGATGTACTTGCTACAAACCAGTCAGCAGCCGCATCAGTATCATAACGGGAATTCGGACGATCAGGAAGACCTTGTCACCGACCTGCGGCACCAGAAATACTATCAGGAAGGCCAGCATTAGCCAGCGCTGGTTGCGCTGGTAGAAGAAAGCGAGGCGTCGATTCGCCGCATCTGGCAGCAATGCTTCGAGGATGTGCGATCCATCCAACGGCGCAATCGGAATCAGGTTGAAGACACCCAGCATCAGGTTTATGAGCACAATGATGACAAACATCTCGGCGTAAAGCGGCCATATCCCCAGCCGGAGCGGAATAGCAAAGAGCGCGGCTGTCAGGAAATTGCTGAGCGGTCCCCACAGTGATACCAATAGCCCATCCCTGCGCGGGTTGCGGAAAGCCAGTGGGTTGATCGGCACGGGCTTGCCCCAACCGAATCCCCACAGAAGGATCAGGGTTGAGCCAATCAAATCATAGTGAGCCAGCGGGTTGAGCGTGACCCGCCCATGGCGCCGCGGCGTGTCGTCTCCGGCGAATTCCGCAGCCTTTGCATGGGCGAACTCGTGGATGGTAAGTGCGATGGCGAGACCGAGTAGTCCCGAAAGCACCGAGGCCCAGGCCTGGGCGTCCATGGGCCCGCGAAAAAACTGCATCAACATAATGGTACTCTCAAAGCTCGTGTTCGCGTCGCCACTTCAGCAGGGCATCCCGTGCAGCGGAGAGCTGTTCTTCTCTACTAGCGTCATGATTCAGTTTGGCGCGTAGTGCCGCCTGCAGCGCCGGCCGAAAGCCTGGTGAGGGCGTATACCCTGCCGCCTGCAGATCATCCCCGGTGACATCGGCGCGGCTGTCACGCACTCTGAGGAAGCGCTCCACGGCCCCGCGAGCAGAAGGATGACGCACCCACAGCGCCAGCAGCCCAGACTCCGGCCTGTCTCCCAGGCACTCGCACAGTTCGCTGTTCTTCGTGCCGGCTGCGAGGGCGCAGTCGGGCGGGTCATTCGCGAGGCTGGCGGCTGACTCGGCCGCTGTCCGCTCTGAGGCGGAAAGCTCGAAATTATCGGCCACCGCGCTGATTTGGAGGCCTGAAAGCATACCCAGCGCGGCCATCGCCGTATCCCAAGACGTCAGTGGCGGTCTCAAGCCGTCTTCCCTGGCCGCCAGCGCACGCAACTCGGACGGCTCGGCCAGCCGCAGCCCTAATGGCTCCAGCGCGCCCCAGCAGTCGAGAAGCCTGATCGCCTCAGGCATCGTCGCCTCAGGCAGCACACGTGACAACTCCCCCCACAGGCGCGGCCCAGTCACCAGCCCCAGCGCGCCCTGAGCCAGGGCCGAACATAACCATACCTGCGTCTGCTCCTCAAGCCGGCCCGCAAACCGCGCGACGTACCGAGCCGCGCGGATAATCCGCGTTGGATCATCCAAGAACGTGGCTGGATGAAGCCCCCGCACCAGCCCCTGCCGCAGGTCGCTCAGGCCGTTCAGAGGGTCGCACAGCTGATCAAGGTCGGCGCCGAGTGGCAGCGCCATCGCATTGAAGGTGAAGTCACGACGCAGGAGATCGTCTTCGAGCGAGCCGGGCTCCACTAGAGGTAACGCCCCCGCGCGGGGATAGGTTTCCCGCCGCGCGGTCGCAATATCCACATGCCACGCGCCCGCTTCAATCACGTAAGTACCGAAGCGGTCATGCGCGACCAATCGCGCTCCCCAAGCCTGCGCCACGGCCTGCGCGAGCGAACCGCCATCGCCCTCGACTGTGATATCCAGGTCAAGCGAATCGCGGCCAAGCAAGGCGTCTCGCACCGCGCCGCCAACGAGCCAGGCTCTGATGCCCAAACCCGCTGCCAACGCAGCCAGTTGATCCAGACGCGCCGTCTCAATTTCGCTGATCTGGTCCGTGAGGCGCGGCAGCAAGCTCGACCTCCCCATGCTCCCGGGGCACGCGCGCCCCTTGGTAAACTCTACTTCAGCCGCTCAGGCAACACGTCTTGGCGCAGCAGGTCGTCGAGAGCCTCGCGCTTAACGATCAGTTCCGCCTCACCATCATGCACCAGCACCATTGCCGGGCGAGTGAAGCGGTTGTAATTCGAGGCCATGGCATAGTTGTAGGCCCCCGTGCCGAACACGGCCAGAATGTCGCCGGATTGAGGTGGCGCGAGAGCGATCTCCGGGATCAGCATGTCCGTTTCGCAGTGGGCGCCTGAAACGCGAAGGCCCTCGCACGACGGATCCTGATCCGCCTTGTTGGCGATAACAGCGCGGTAGATGGCATCATACATGACTGGGCGCGGATTGTCCGATAGCCCGCCATCCACGGAGACGTACGTGCGCAGCGCGGGGATATGCTTGACCACGCCAACGGTGTACAAAGTCGTGCCGGCTTCCCCCACGATCGACCGCCCCGGCTCGAGAATCAGCTCAGGCAGCTTGACGCCGCGTGCTTCACAGCTGGCTTTGAGAGTATCGGCTACGACCTGTGCCAATTCTGCAATCGAAGGCGGAATATCGTCCTCCTGATAGCGGATGCCCAGACCGCCGCCTAAATCAAGCTGCTCGGCCTCGAAGTCAAACTCACGCTTGATATCGGCGCAAAAGTCGATCATGACGTCCACGGCGCGCTTGAAGCCATCGGTGTCCAGTAGCTGAGAGCCTATGTGGCAGTGGAGGCCATGCAACTCAAGCCCAGGCAGCTCCATCGCCAGCTTGACTCCCGGCTTTGCGGTATCGCGGATGCCCAGGCCGAATTTCGTGTCCTCCTGCCCAGTCATGATTTTCGCATGGGTCGACGCCTTGACGGCGGGAGCGATGCGCAAGAGCAAATGAGCGGTCTTGCCCATCTCAGTGGCGATGCGCGACAGTTCCTCGAGTTCAACCAGGCTATCAGCGACGATCCGCCCAACCCCGCTTTCAAGCGCCATGCGGATCAGGCTTTCCTTCTTGAAGTTGCCGTGCAGCTTGATCCGTTCGGGCGGAAAGCCCGCCTGAAGCGCGGTGTACAGTTCTCCCTCGGAAGCGGTGTCCAGCGCCATACCCTCATCGGCCATGATGCGGCACAGTGCCAGGTTGAGCAATGCCTTGCCGGCGTAGGCGATCTCCACCGCGGGCAGCCGCTCGCGCAGGGAATCGATATACTGACGACAATTGCTCCGCACCAGGGCCTCGTCCATAACATAAAGCGGGGTGCCGAACTGGACGGCCAGATCCACCACATCGCACCCACCGATCTCCAGATGACCGGCTGAGTTGATCTGCTGCGTTCCGAATAGGGTCATGAGCGACTCTCCCTGAAGTGTTTACCAAAGCAGCCCCAAAAGTTGTCTTTTGGGGCTGCCGTAGACAGACAATCTGAGTGTTCGAACTTAGAACTGGTTGCTACTGATCAGGATTTGCCCCGTGCCGTTGTCGAACGCGATCTTAACATCGAGGACATCGGCGATGAACTGGAGCGGCACCATCGTCCGGCCCTGCTTGAGATACGGCGCAACCTGCAAGGTCTCCGCCTCACCGTTAACTGTTACCTTCGGGTCGCCGATGGTGAGCTTCATATTGACGTTCTTGTTGACGGCCTGCACCTTGCGCTCAGTCGGGAACCAGTATAGGACGCCGTCCGTCTTCTCGAATATCTCGCGCAACGGGGCGAGCGAAATGCCCTTGCGCGTCTCGGGCGCGGTCCGCAGCGACAGGACTTCACCGTCGAAGACGATCTTGATGTCCCGCACCTTGGCGACAGCGATTGGCACAGCGGCGGACGAGCTGTCGGGAGCGGTGATCCTGCCATCGGCCGCAAGCCTGCCAGCCTCTGAACTCGGCAGCATTGCAAGCATCCGCGACGCCGGTACGGCCAGCCCACGATACTCAGCCAACACGGCCTGGCTTAGTGGAGCCACGGTGATCGCCGGCCGGCTGACTGCGGCAACCTTCGTAGAGGGCTGGGAAGCCGTGGGCGTCGACTTGCTCGCTACCGCAACGGGGGCCGGTGTGGTGATACGCGGCAGACCACTCGGCGCAGCCTTTAGATCGGGAGAGACCGCCGTAATCGGCAGCAGATCAATCGGCTTGGCTGACGCTGCAGCAATCGGCGAGCCGACAGGAGTGACAACCTGAACGCCTGCATCGCGCCGACCTGATACAGGAGCGAGCGACGCCCGCGAGGCGGACGACCCTGTCTTCGGCGACAGGGCGATCACTTCGCCCGGGGCACTGGTGCGCGGAGCCATCGGTACCGCGATCGAGCCTACGGGGGCGGAACTCTTCGCAAGTCCCACTGTCGGTCGCACGGCTGATGTTAGACGCGGAGCGGTGCTGCTGGCGGGCGAGAGTGTCGCGCTCAGGCCAGGCGCGGCTGCAACTCGTACCGGCTGTGGCTCGAGTGAACGCTTCGCCGCCTGCGTCACCGGAACCGCTTCCGAGGACACAGTCTGTGCGGGCACCGCGGCAACAACTGTGGTTGTGGTCGTGCTCGGAATTTCACGCGTCAGCGTCGGTGCCATGGCCTTCGGTGCGGTGCGGCTGCCCGCACTGGCGATAGGCAGTGCGTGACTCGCGGCGGGACGGAGAAGACCAGCGGCGGTCGTTCGCGGAGCATTGGTGGGTGCGGGCGCGGCGACAAGTTGATCGGTGCGCGAACTGCTGACCGCCATCGGATCGCTGATGGTCAGCAGGTTACCCATCGAACTTGGAGCGGAGGGAACCGGACCGGGCGCAGACACCTTCGGCACAATCACTGCCACATTGGGGCCGCTAATCGGCAGCAAGGGGTCGACATCCGGCAGCTTGGTCGCAGTTGGCGACGACGATCCGGAAGCGGGGATTGGGGTCGGAAGTACGCCAGAACCCACCGCAGAGCGGTTCGTGTGAGGCGCAGTGACGACCGTGACGGCGCTGCCACGAACGTCGGGGGCTACGGCTGGGCCAGCGTTCTCCGGCACGACGACCTTCGGGGCCATCGGATCCCAGGGCTGCAGGGCAGCGATCGTCGGGGCCGGGGCCAACGCTGGCGGGTTCAGACTCGGTGCCACCGGGGTGGGTACCGGGGCCGGCGTCCAAGCCGCAACTGGCTGCGGGGCGGGCTGCTGCAGCGGGACATTGGCGCTGGGCAGAGGAGCGCCACCCTGTGGCAACATGGCGCCGGCCGCACCCGGGTTCATCCGCGTCATATTCGCATTTTCAACGATCACGGTCACCTGAGCGGAGCGGGCTTCATTCTCAGCGCCATCAACAGCCACGGCTTCGAGAACATGATTCCCATCCGGCTCGCGGCTGGTGTCCCACGTGTCGACGTACGGCGGCGCGTTCATCATCATCTTGTGCAGCCGGCCATCGATGTAGAAGTACACCAGTTCGACGCCCACATTATCGGAGGCTTCAGCTTTGACTTCAACCTGCCCGTGGACTTTGGCGCCTTGGGCCGGATAGTAGATGCGGACTACGGGTGGAATGCGATCGGGACCGCTTACCGCGGCATTCTGGACCTGAACGGTGATCTGCGCGGCGGCCGCGGCGTTCGCCGAATCAATGGCGCGAGCACCTATCTTGTGGCTGGTAGCGGCGGCGTAGGAGAAGTCCCAGTTGAACGATTGTCGACCTTCGAGCATCGGGGTGGCAAGATCCACCTCGCGAGCCAGCGCGTCGTCAATATAGACCTCAAGCCGGGTAATCGGACGGTTCGAATCTGAACGGAAGGCGACGTCGATCCAAATGACGCCGGAGACGGTTGCGCCATTGGTGGGGCGGGTGATTGCCACGAGGGGCAGGCCCAGGGCAACGCCCGGGATCACAGTCATCAAGATGATGCTGCCTAATGATGTGGCAAGCAACATCCGGAAGATGGACGAGCGGCGCAGGGTTGCCATATATTTACCATCCTCTTGGCAGCAAGGTGTGCTACGGGTGTACGGTACGGCAAAGTAACGGCAACGGCGTGACCGGAGGCATCTTCGTTCGACGATGGATGATCCCGCAGGCGCATAACGGCATAAAGCAGCGTCTGGTCTGTTTTCTGAACCTTCCAAGATGGGACGTTAGCACAAGTCACGAGTCCAAGTCAAGAGATTCAGGCGGGGAAACCGAACACGAAACCGGCCAAGGACGTCAGTTCTTGGCCGGTTTGCAGCAACGGCTATGAGTGGTACCAAGTGGGTGTCTGGAAATCATGCGTTGACGTCGAATTTGTAGCCCACTCCCCACACTGTCGAAAGCGTCCAGGGGACGTCGCGTCCCTCTTCGAGCTTCTTGCGCAGGCGCTTGACATGCGTGTCGATCGTGCGGAGATCGCCGTTTTGGGGGGTGTATCCCCAGACCTCCTGAACCATTTCGTCACGCCTGAAAACGCGGCGCGGCTGGGACGCCAGGTGGTAGAGCAGGTCAAATTCTTTCGGCGTGAGATGAACGATCTCATCTTGACAACTGACTGAGCGCGTTGGCAAGTCAATTTCCAGGCCAGGGAACACCAGCCGCCGTTTCTCAACGGCTGCCTTCTCCGTCAACACACTACGGCGCAGCATGGCATGCACGCGCGCCAGCAGTTCCCGCACCCCATAGGGCTTGACGACATAATCGTCAGCCCCCAGCTCCAAGCCCACGACCTTGTCAACCTCATCGTCCCTGCCGCTGACCATCATGATCGGAATGTCTGTCTTGCCACGGATCTGCCGGCAGACCTCCAAGCCGTCCATTCCTGGCAGCATCAAATCCAGCAGGACCATGCCTGGCGATACTTGGCCGAGCAGTTCCAGTCCCTCTTCACCGCTGCTGGCGACCAGCACACGGTACCCGTCCTTCTCCAACGCGGCGCTGAGCAACTTCCGGTCCGATTCCCCGTCCTCGATCAGCAACACAACTTCTTTTTCCATCGCAGACCCACTTTTCCCCGGGAAGATGTAGCTCACCATGAAGGCAAGCAATGGCGTGGGTTGACAAACCCCCCAGTTGCGGGGCACGACTTGAGACACTCCTAACGGTTGAGCAGGTTGCTAACCCCTTCTCGCGCTGCCGGCCACCAGTCGTACAGTAGGAACTGCACGCGGCCGCTGAGAAGCGAAATGCGAGCCATGACAGTGATACCGAAGCCGGCGCCGAAGGCCACCATCAGAAACCAGATGCCTATTCGTGAAGTTACTCCCAATAACCTCTTGTGTTCGTGCGAAAAGTAAAAATAACTTAGCGTACACACCACACCCAAGATCAACAGGAAACTGTTGAAGGCTGTGAAGATGGCGGCGCGAGAGCAGTCGAGCCCCATCGGGTTGTCGACGAGCACACAGGCGCGGTGGAAAAGCAGCGGTTGTATGGTGCCATGCATCTGCTCGAGGAGGCTTGCCTGGACTGTTACGGGGATACTCGCGCCGGTCGTGACGCCGACTACAAAGGCGATAGGCCAGCGCGATAGCCAAGCGAATCTGGGGATGAAGCGCGCTATCATCATCAGGCCCAGCACGCCGGGCACGATCACCCAATAGTTCGGCAGGGCACCGTCGCCGGCGCTCAGTTGCGGGAACACGCGAAACAGCAAAATCGGCAGCACAGCCTCATGCCAGACCAGCACAACCCCATAGCCGGCAGACACACCCACGAAGATATGCTCCGCAAACTTGTAGAGCGGATTGTCTGCGATCAGGAAGGACAGGATCGCGAAAGTCAGCACCGCCTGCAGCCACAGGCCAATGACTTCGGGGCTGCTCAGTGTCTCAATGGTGCCAGATGGCATCAAAGTCTCCGGTAGGGCAGGCATCCTGCCTGCCTGAACTGTTGTGATGGGTCTACTGACAGGCGAGACGCCTGTCCCACGCTCAGAATTCGGTTGTCGCTTTATCCTCGACGCCGGCGACTGGCGAAGTATCCGATATTGCCCAGGACCACAAATAGAATGATCACCAGATGCGCCACTGACTGCGAGGACATCCCGAGCGTGCCCGTGTCCTCGTGGCCGATAAGCGCCTCGTAATCCGCAGCGCCGCGCATCCCGTTCAAGATTCCGACGAGCTGCCCGGTCTGATAGTAGGGGTAGAAATCCGTCGCCATCACGGCCGTCAGGCCCACTGCGACCTTCACGCGATAACGCTGGTGGGCGAACGCTATCCACGCTCCAGGCGCGTTGCCGGTGGCGAGGTCCACCAGGATCGCCACCTCATCGAAATTGCGAATCCCCTGCATTACTGGCAGCGCCGTCAGCGGCGTGCCGCGCATGTCCTGCGGGAAAACGCTGCGGATCATCGAGCCCATGCCCATGATCACAGCGGAGCCGCCCGGCTTGTAGCCAAGGTTGACATAGTCCACACCGTAGCGGGCGTTGAATTCAGGCGCCACCGTACTGAAGACGTCATCCGCCATCAGCGGACCCTGCGGATGAATCGTGACCGCCACTACGCGCAGGTTGCGGCGCAAAGCGTGTCGCGTGATCGCCTTCGCCATCGGGTGCATCTCAGGCATTCCCGCCGGGCCATAGTCATAGGAGATCATCACGACTGACCGCGGGGGCAGCTTCTCGATGAAGTCGTAGACATCGGCGGTCGCCGGCGTCGGTGTCCCCTGCAACAGCTTCAGCCCTGTCAAGAAAGGGATGAGCACTGACAGGCCGATGAAGAGAAAGACCCAGCGGCGGTCGATTCGAAGCAGCTTGTCCCAAAAGCCCATGAGCTACTTGCCCCCCAGGTGGGAGCGTTCAATGCCCAGGATTATTCGCAGCGAGGTGGCGATTGAGCCCAGCGCTACGCCGAACAGGATGCCTCGCTTGGCGGCAATCGTCGGCACCATCATGAACCACTCGGAGACCTGCGGCATCTGCTTGTAGAGCATCTCCCCGATTGGCACCCGGCCGAGCATTACGATCACAGCCACGATCAGCAGCACGGTTGCCTCAGGCGTACGAGCGCGGAACGTCCGATAGGCGGCAGAGGCCATGAAGAATGCGAGCAGAGAGAACATCGTGGCGTCCAGAGGCACCATCACATTATCGAAGAGCCACTTGAAGCCGGGGCCGTCGCTGGTGTCCAGCAGCTTGCGCAGCGTCGGTAGCGGCTCCCCTTGCTCGAAAGAGCCGTTGACGGCGACCGCACCCGCGGCGCCGGTCAATTGCACATCATCGAACCAGGCTTTGCCCGGTCCATCCATGCGTAAGGCAAGCTGCGCAAAATGAGCCTGCGCTGGCGCGATTAGCGCCGCCGTCATAGACTCCCAGTTGGGTCCCAGCTTTGCCGAGGCGCTCTCAGCGTGCGCCCGTGGGATCGGCTGGCCCTGTTTGTCCAGGAAGATCAGCCGCAGCGAAGCTCCCGCACCCGCCAGCCCCTCTCCCCTGCCCCAGACGATCGCCTCATAGCGCTGCCCCGGCGTTACCACAATGTCTCCCCAGTTGCGGCTCCAACCGATCCAGCGGTTGCTCCACTCGCCATGAGCGGTTTTGGTGTCGCCGGAGAGTTGAACCGAGCCCTGACCCGTCCGCGCCACATTGCGGTCCCATACCCCGTGAACGTTCTCGCTCTCTTTGCTCAGGCCCCAGCCCTGCGGCGCGATTGGCTCAGTCGGCCGCAGCAGGCCAATCCACAGCATGAGCAGGAAGCTCAGCAGCGTCACGATTGCGTAGCCGTAATCGTGCTGGCGACGGCGGATCTTGTCCCAGTTGCTGGCGACCAGGCTGTGCACCGCCAGCACCATCGCGAAGGCGCTGACCACGCGCACCCAGTCATTGAGCAGGTTGTAGCCGGCCTCGCCGGCGGCGTGAGGCACGAAGAACTGCACGAACATGAACAGTCCGGTGGCGAAGCCGATTACCAGCGGGATAAGCTTGGCCAAAACCTACTGCACCTCGACTAATTTCAGGAGCCACTGCCCGGCTCCGCTACTGAAGGTCAGCAGTAACGTGCTCACCAAAATCATGGCCACGATTGCCACTTTGCCGATGTCCTGCCCCTTCAGTTGCGCCAGGAGAATCGGATCGCGCGAGAGGTAGGCCCCCGCCGCGTACAACTCCTCACCCATCAGCGTGTAATCGCAACTGGTGACGAAGAACGGTAGCTGCGTGTCAGCGTCAGTGCCCGCGATCTGGATCGCGCCACTCTGGCTGCCGGTCTCAGCGAGGATCAGCGACTCTGCGAAAAAGTACCCCATGTAGAAGTTCGCTGCCGGCTTTTGCCGCATCATCATGCCATCGACCGCCGCCACAAAGCCGAACTGGCTGTCTGTCACATAGAAAATGTTGTCCGGATTGTAGGCATCAGGCTTGCCGGCCTCCAGATATGCCTCATGGACAATCTCGCGCTGGATAGCCATGACCAGCGGGTCATTGCATGGCACCAGAATCGGCGTCTCATAGGCAGCGGTGCGGCGCGCGAGGTGCCCTAAGATCAGCATGGCGGCGATGGTCGAAATGTCTCCAATGCCGGTCAGGCCCGCCACATACAGGATCGGGCGCCCCATCTCGGTGGCGCGGCCAATCGCGTCGTCAACCGCTCGCAAGCCAGCTATGGGACGGATGTACAGGTCACGTTTGCGCGCGAACTGGATCGTAATGAGAACGATGGCAGTAAACAGGAGCGCCGCCACCAGCACGTTGGTTTGCTCGGGCTTGAACCACTTACCACTGGGCGAGACCGGGGCGGCGAGCACGGGAGCGCTCTCCCGCGTTCCGGCATTTGCCAGCGCGTTGGTTGCACCCTCATCCACCTGAGGCTCAGCCCCCACCGG
>LSQX01406515.1_pt1 | contig 10881 bp, 10 predicted proteins | sample 654561 | NCBI WGS metagenome assembly LSQX01 (sample SAMN04489861, study PRJNA283612) | anaerobic digester metagenome | isolation source: 4 biogas reactors fed with cattle manure at either 37C or 55C with and... | place: Denmark: Kongens Lyngby | collected 2014 | reverse complement strand
TTATGCGAATCACGGAGTACCGGAGCCTTGAACCACTTCCCCTTATAAAACAGCAAGCGATTTTCCTTGATGCGGATGACAAATTGTTTATCGTTGCGATACATGAAGTCGAACATTTTGTTCATGTCATACCCGCGGTCAAGCACATAGGTCGCCCCGGGAAGCAGGTCAAAAGCTTCCGACAGTGCCCGGAATGTGATATCGTTGACTGAAACAAAGTTCTCTTCATTGGACGAATGGATATGGGAATACAGACTGACCGGCTGGCTGTTGCCTGCCGTTAAAGCCGTAATCTCGGTGACATGATATCCTGTCTCCAGATCGTGGTCGGGGGACGAGCCATCGCGCACGATACCCAGTGCTTCAAATTTCTTCCCATATGGTTTGATGACTTCGCTTTCATCCACATGCACCACCGCGTTTTCTGGAAGCATCTTCAGCACAAACCTAAGGTAGTTTTCCTTCAATGTCTCCGGAATACCCTGTGCCAATTTCCGAGACAGGCGTTCAATCGTGTTCTTCTTGATGATGTCTTCATCCAGGATGTCCGCGATCTGTGAAAGCACACAGCCTTTGGAACCCAGGATCCCGTATGTCATGTCCGCGGCGAATTTTCGGATGTCCTTCTGCGTTCTGCTGCTGATTTGTCTGGCATAGTGCAGAATGTCCCTTTTCATTTGGTATGTCAGGGTGGTATGATTCTCCATGCGGAAGCCCTCCTGTTTTTGTTTAGGTTGGTTTTTTTGTTCCAACATAATCATACCGCAAAAACAGCCGGGTTTCTGCCTTGTTTTGACGACTTCCACTCTCTATCCGCAAGAAATGATGAATTGTGTATGTCTCCTCCGTTCCCATACGGAAACTCAAGTCACCTGTTTGTTGACAGTTGATGATGTTATGGATATGCTGTTGAAAAGTAAAAGATAACGTTTAGGAGTTGATGATATGCCGCTGGTCTCATCTCTGGAAGTCCTTCTTGCCGCCCAGCATGGGAAATATGCCGTTGGCGCTTTCAATGTTGAAAACCTTGAAATGGCACAGGCAATAATCGACAGCGCGGATGCGCTGAATGCGCCGGTTATTCTTCAAACGACATCCGGCACACTTCGGTACGCCTCCCCTGCGTTATTTGCCGGATTTATCAGCCGCCTTGCCCGTGACGTCAGGGTGCCGGTTGTTTTGCATCTGGACCATGGCGACAGCCTTGCGCTGGCTGAGCGCTGCGTCCGCGAAGGTTATACGTCTATAATGATTGACGGCTCACTTCTGCCTTTTTCAGGAAACATTGCACTGACACGGCAAGTGGTCGCCATGGCGTGCGGCATTCCAGTGGAAGCGGAATTGGGCACTGTCGGCGGAAAAGAAGATGACCACAGTTCAAAGCCTCAGTATACCGACCCCGGCGAGGCTGCAGAGTTTGTGGAGAAGACAGGCATTTCCAGTTTTGCAGTCGCTATCGGCACAGCGCACGGAATCTATAAGGGCGAGCCAAAACTCAATCTTGAGTTGCTGGAGCGAATCCATGAAACAGTATCCGTGCCCTTGGTATTGCACGGCACAAGCGGTGTGCCCTACGAACAGGTGCGGGCTTGCATTGCGCGCGGCATTTGTAAGGTCAACTATGCGACCGAGTTGCGCATCACATTCACCAATGCAGTCAAAGCCTATCTCGCCAATCAACCCGAGCAGTTTGACCCGAAGAAGTACCTTGGCGCCGGCCGGGATGCGGTGAAGGCCCGCGTCATGGAACTGATCAAACTCTGCGGATCGGATGGGAAAGCTCAGGCATGAGTACGTACCTGATGGGTATCGATATTGGAACTTCCGCCTGTAAAGTTGCTTTGTTTCGCCCAAACGGGGATGTTGTTGAACAATCCCAGAGCGAATATCCTGTGTTATACCCCAAGTCCGGCTGGGCAGAGCAGGATCCGGAAGACTGGTGGGCAGGAGCATGCAAATCTGTACAAATGGTGATGAATACCAGCGGTATCAGCGCATCCGAAATCGCTGCCATCGGAGTGGATGGGCAGAGCTGGTCTGCTGTCGCAGTAAACAAGTTCGGAACACCGTTGTGCAATACGCCGATTTGGACTGATACCCGCGCACGTGCGGAATGTGATGAGATCCGCGCGCGTGTGCCTGAAAAGATACTCTTTGAGGTGTGCGGCAATTCAGTCCAGCCCAGTTACACGCTGCCCAAGATTCTGTGGTATCGCAGCCATTTGCCGGATGTGTACCGCGATGCAAGGCATATCCTTCAATCCAACGGCTTTATCGTGATGCGCCTGACGGGTGCTGTTACACAGGACAGGTCCCAGGGGTATGGATTATGCTGCTATAATATGCGCAGTGGATCTTGGGATATGGATGTGGCCCGTGCGTTGGGAGTGCGGACGGAGCTGTTGCCTCCGCTTGTGGACTGCCATCAGGTGGTCGGCCATATTTCAGCTGCGGCAGCAGATCAGACCGGGCTCATGGCGGGCACGCCAGTTGTGGCTGGCGGGTTGGACGCGGCCTGCGGCACGCTGGGTGCTGGTGTGTGTGATGCAGGCGAAGCACAGGAGCAGGGTGGACAGGCCGGCGGGATGAGCCTCTGCATCGACCGTTATACTGCCGATCCAAGGTTGATTCTGAGCGCACATGTCGTACCGGGACGCTGGCTGCTGCAGGGGGGCACCACGGGCGGCGGCGGTGCGCTGAAATGGCTGCGTGAGCAGATATGCCCTGAGTTGAGCTTTGCAGATATGAGTGACCTGGCAGGAACTGTTTCCTCAGGCAGTGAAGGCGTGCTGTTCCTGCCCTATATGGCGGGTGAGCGCAGCCCCATTTGGGACCCGAACGCATGCGGCGTTTTCTATGGCTTGGATTATTCCAAGTCGCGTGCACACATGATCCGCGCAGTGATGGAGGGAGTCGGATACTCGCTTCGCCACAATCTGGAAACCGCGCGGGAAGCAGGCGCAATGGCGAATACACTGCGGTCCATGGGGGGAAGCGCCAACAGCCTCGTTTGGACACAGTTGAAGGCAGATATCACTGGGCGGCCGATCGAGGTGCCATCGAGCGATACAGCTACGACACTGGGAGCAGCCATCCTGGCAGGCGTCGGGGTCGGCATCTACACTGATTTTTCCTCTGCCGCCACCCAAACAGTTTCTGTCCGGCGTGTGCACCGGCCTGACAGGGCGGCTAAATCTGTGTATGATAGGGGATACTCGCGGTATCAGGATCTTTATAGGCGGTTGGCGCCGATGATGGCCCAGTGATGACATGGGGGATTGATTGATGAAAGCGGCAGTATTGTATGGCAACAGGGATATCCGTTACTCGGATTGGGAGACGCCGGTCACCCGGGCTGGTATGGTCAAAGTTCGTGTTCGGGCGGCAGGTATCTGCGGAAGCGATGTGCCCCGTGTCCTTCACAATGGTGCGCATTTTTATCCGGTCGTATTGGGTCACGAGTTCAGCGGTGACGTGGTGGAAATCGGCGAGGGCGTGGCGGGGCTGAAAATCGGTGATACGGTAAGCGGCGCGCCGCTGGTGCCATGCATGCATTGCGATGATTGCATGCGGGGTAACTATGCTCTATGTATACACTACAGTTTTATCGGCAGCCGTGAGCAGGGCAGTTTTGCGGATTTTGTTGTGCTGCCTGAACGAAATGCCGTTAAATATGACCGGAGCATTCCCTACGAGCAGGCAGCCATGTTTGAGCCTTCCACTGTCGCGCTTCATGGCCTTCGCCAAAGTAATTACCGCGGCGGAGGAACAGTGGCAGTGCTTGGGTGCGGTACAATCGGAATTTTTGCCGCGCAGTGGGCGAAAATCTTCGGATCAAAAAAGCTGGCCGCAATGGATATCGACGAGGGAAGGCTTGCTTTGGCTGAGCGGATGGGCGCGGATGATACGTTCAACACACTTGACTCCAGTTTTATTACGAATGCCCTCGCATTGACGAACGGCGCAGGTTTCGATCATGTGTTTGAGACGGCAGGCAATCCTGTGACGATGCGAATGGCGTTTGAGCTTGCGGCAAATAAAGCACACATCTGCTTTATCGGCACACCACACACCGATTTAGTATTTGGTCCCCGTCAGTGGGAGAATATGAATCGCAAGGAATTTTTCCTGACAGGCAGCTGGATGAGCTACTCCGCGCCTTTCCCGGGAGAAGAGTGGGATCTCACCGCTCATTACTTCGCTTCGGGTGAGTTGAAGTTCGACCCTGCCTTTATTTATAAAACCTATCCCATGAGCCGTGCTGCTGAGGCTTTTGCTTTGTATAGCGATCCTTCACAGGTACATGGGAAGATTATGCTTGTGAATGAGTGAGGAAGGCCATGCTGTTGACTGTGACGCTCAATCCCTCTGTGGATAAACTGTATCTTCTTGACAGGAACTCCATCAATACTGTGATGCGTGTCAGGGAAGTGCGAAACACTGCAGGCGGCAAGGGCATGAACGTATCCCGAGTGGCCGGGCAGCTCGGCGAGCGTGTGACCGCAATGGGCTTTGTCGGCGGGTATATCGGCCAGTATTTTGAATCGCTGATTACACAGAGCGGGATCAAGCGGGCTTTCACACCTATCGCAGCTGAGATGCGCAACTGCATCAATTGCTGGGATCTGTCAAGCGGCCAAAGCACCGAGTACCTGGAAACAGGCGCGCTGGTAACCCAAGGCGAAGCAGCACAGTTTATTGAGGATTTTTCGATGTATCTGCCTGAAGCGGATGTAGTTGCCATTTCCGGCAGCATGCCCCGCGGCGTTCCTGAAGATTTTTACTCGACTCTTGTCCGTATGTGTCACAATGCCGGAAAACCGATTTTGCTGGATACGAGCGGAAGCAGCCTCCGGTCTGCCCTGCCTTCAAAGCCCACCTTTGTGAAACCCAATATGGATGAAATCATTTCACTGCTTTCCTTTACTCCGGAGACTCTTTCCGACAAGGTTCAGGCAGTGGATACCCTGCACAGGATGGGTATCGCCTGCGCGGCTTTGTCTCTGGGCTCCGAAGGTGTACTGGTCGCAAGTGACCAGGGGATATACCATGGTATTCCGCCAAATATCCGACCCCAAAATACGGTCGGTTGCGGCGACAGCATGGTAGCAGGCTTCGCGGCGGGCATGGCGCGCGGGCTGAGCATGGTTGAGCAGATACGGCTTGCGGTCGCGGTGGCTTCGGCCAGTGCGTTGTCTATCGGCACGGGGGTATATTTGGAGGATGACCTCCATGCCATTTTGCCCATGGTTCAAATACACAGACAGTAATTGATATAGAAAGAGGGTATCCACATGGCGGAAAAAATCAATCCGGCGCTCGTACCAAAGCGTAGACTGGTGAACGGAGAAGAGATTCCCTGTATCGGTATGGGAACATTCGGCAGCGACCGTTTCACGCCAACACAGGTTTCACAGGCGGTCGCAGGCGCTATCCGCTCCGGCTACCGGATGTTTGACTGTGCGGCAGTCTATGGCAATGAAGACTTGATCGGTGAGGTGTTCGCAGCCGCGTTCAGTGAAGGAATCGTCAAGCGCGAAGACCTTTTCATCACCTCCAAGGTGTGGAACGACATGCACGGGCAAGGAGACGTGCTGCTGTCCTGCGCCAAAACGCTGCGCGACCTGAAACTTGAATCGATCGACGCATATTTTGTGCACTGGCCGTTCCCCAACTACCATGCGCCGGGCTGTGATGGCGACAGCCGTAACCCCAACAGCAAGCCGTTTTCCGTGGACACGTTCATGGCGACCTGGCGGCAGATGGAGCGCCTGCATGACTTGGGCCTGGCGCGGCACATCGGCATGAGCAGCATGACCATCCCCAAACTTGAGGCGGTGCTGCCGCTGTGCCGAATCAAACCTTCGCTGATTGAGATGGAGTTGCATCCCTGCTTCCAGCAGCAGGCATTGTTTGACTATGTGGTCGACCATGGCATCATGCCCATCGGCTTCTGTCCCATCGGCAGCCCCACCAGGCCGGAGCGCGACATGACCCCTGATGATGTCGCGGACATCGCTGTGCCCGAGGTGGTTGATGTCGCGAAGGCGCATGGTGTGCATCCTGCGGTCATCTGCCTGAAATGGGCGGTCCAGCGCGGGCAGATCCCGATCCCGTTCTCTGTTCATGAAAACGAATATGTGTCCAACCTGCGCTGCACGACCGAAGATCCGCTGACCGAGGCGGAGATGTCGAAACTCAAAACAGCCGAGCGTAACTGCCGCCTGATCAAGGGGCAGGTCTTCCTGTGGCCGGGAGCGAACGATTGGCATGACTTATGGGATGAGGATGGCTTGATTGTACATTGATGTCCGGATGGAAATATACAATTTGTCAGGCTGGTCAACAGGGGATGTTGAAGTGAGATTGACTGGTCTGATGCGCTGACTCTGATTCATTCATAAATGCACATCGGGTTTCAGATTTTAATTGCCTATACTAAGGCTGATGGTGCATTTGGTACGGGCAGACCGGAGGAGGACCTCCCGCACAATGGCCGGCACTGCCGGGAAACTCCCTTTATGAATAAAGCAAGCGAGGTAGAAAAATGCTTAGAGGAATCTCACACCTGATTTCACCGGAACTGTTGAAAATCCTCAGCGAGATGGGGCATGGGGATGAAATCGTGCTCGCGGACGCGAACTTCCCAACGGAGAATTTTGGCAGGAGGGCAGTTCGTGCGGACGGAATCGCAGCGCCGGCTTTGCTGGACGCCATCCTGCCGCTGTTCCCGCTGGATCAGTACGATAAGTCCAATTTCGTACTGATGGAAGTCGTCCCCGGTGATACCTATATGCCCATCATTTGGGACGAGTATAAGGCCTCTCTCAAACGGCATGAGCCGCAGGCAGAAGTCCAGCACATGGAACGTTTCGCTTACTACGAGCGGGCGAAGAAAGCCTACGCCGTTGTCGCCACAGGTGAAAAAGCTCAGTATGCCAATATCATCCTGAAGAAGGGCGTTGTCAAGTAGAGGAGAGGCTTGTTTCTTTCCATCTGCCTGGAGGAGATTGGGAAATTCTCAATAATTGCGATTGCCCCCCTTTCGGGGGGCAATCATTAATTTGTGTTCAAATATAGCCGGATGCGGAAATCAGTCGTATAGCAGCGGGGCGATTTTTTCATCATCGATGTTTTCAAAGGTATAGAATTGGCAGCCGGTGTCAACGATAGGCTCAATAGCCTCGCCTTTGAAAGCCTTGACAGCCAATTCAACCGCGTAGTAACCGATCATATAGGGATCCTGGGTAACGGAGCCATAGAACCACTGGTTTCTCACAGCGGCCTTCTGGTTCGCGCCTGCGTCAAATCCGATCACAATTAGGTCCTTGTACTTGCCATTGGCACGATCAAGATCAGACCCGTCCGTTGTAGCTGCGAGAGTCCCGCCGACTGATGCTTCATTCGAGCAGAAAATAGCAATCAGATTATTCATCTGCAGAATGCCCTGTGCTGATGTCTGGCAGTCTGTCGGGCTGGTGGAGGCAGGAACGGTCACATTGATTGTGACTGCAGCGGGATTCGCGCTGGCGGAGTTATATTTGTCATGGCCTGTGATCGCCACGGCGCCGGGGTGAACTGTTTCAAGCAGTTCCGTCATCTTGGCCAGGAAGCCGACGGTGCGTCCGACAACGGATGCAGAAGTGGCGTCCTGTGAGAAGCAGCTGATCATGACGGGGGCATCAGGTGTGGCGGCTGCGATTTTTGCGGCAATCGAATCAATCGCGAACATTTCTGCCGCCGCGACTGCGCCGGCTGACTCATTGTTGGTCGAGGCAGTGGACCAGATGGTTCCCTCAGGCGCGTTGGGTACGCCGGAGTCAAATCCGATTACTGGGATGCCCTTTTCCTTGGCGGCGAGGAGTTGTTCGGTCACGGACTCGGTGTCAAGTGCGGCAAGGGCCATCGCAACAGGGTTCTTTGCCAGCGCAGCGTTAATCATATCAATCTGGACATTGATGTCAGATTCTGAAGGCGGTCCGTCAAACGTAACGGTGACATTGTACTTCGCGGCGGCGTCGTTGGAGCCGGCAGCCACGGTCTGCCAGAACTGATGCTGGAATCCTTTGGAGATGACAGCGATGTATTCGCCGTCAGCCAGAGCGGTGACCATGGAGAGTGACAGGACGAGAACCAGGAACAGGGACAAGAGTTTCTTCATGATTGGAATCCCTCCTTGTATAATATGTCTTACGGCCAGAGGCCGGAAGAATCAAACCCTTTTGACCTGCGAGGCTTTTTTGAGGCGGTACTGGTCAAGAAGCACGGCCCCGATCACGACTATGCCTGTGAAGAAAATCTGCCAGTGCCCCTGCAGCCCCATCGACATCAGCCCCTGCTTGAGGACAGACATGACAAACACGCCAATAATCGTGCCCATCAGCGATCCTGAGCCGCCGATCATGGATGTCCCGCCGATGACAACGCCGGCGATCGCAAGCAGTTCAAGCCCGTTGCCCGTCGCGGGAATGACGGAAGTGTAGACCGCGGCGTAAAACACACCCGCCAGCCCGCTGAAAAACCCGCAGAATGTATAGATGAGCAGCTGCCACTTCCTGACATTGATGCCACTGAGCCGTGCGGCTTCGTAATTGGAACCGAGCGCGTAGGTGTAACGTCCGAATTTTGTATGGTTCAACAGGATGTAGGCTACGATAAAGGCGCCCGCCAGCCACAGGGCGCCGGTTGGGAACCCGGGGATGGCGGCAGTGTTGCTGGATTTATAAAATACATATTTGAATGCCGCATCAGGTGTTCCTATCGTCGGGAAACGCTTGGTCACGACTTTGGTAATGATTGCCCCAAAACCCATGCCGATCATCTGCATGCCAAGTGTGGCGATAAAGGGCGGCAGTTTCAGATATGCGATCAACGTGCCGTTGATGGATCCAATGACTGTTGCGACAAACACGCAGAACGCCAATGAGAGCCATATGTTCCAGCCCCAGTTGCTGTAGGCTGTCGCTCCAAGCAGCGCTCCGCACATCATCGTCGTGCCAAGGGACAGGTCAATGCCGCCGGTGATGATGACAAAGGTGACACCAATGGCCATAAAACCAATGAAATAGGAAGCGTTGAGGATATTCATCAGGTAATCCGTTGAAAAGAAATTGGTCCCGAATATCGAAAAAAAGATATACAGCATCACCAGTACGGCGGGCGCCAGCAGTTTCTGCAATTCGAACTTTCTGTTTAACATCAGGCAGTCTCCTCTATGCGATCATTGTGGCCAAATGCATGATTTTCTCCTGGGAAGCATCAGAAATATCCAGTTCACCAGTGACTCTGCCCTCACACATCACAACAATGCGGTCACTCATGCGCAGTAATTCAGGCAGCTCTGATGAAATCATGATGATCGATTTTTCGAGTTTTACCAGATTCGCCATCAATTGGTAGATCTCGCTTTTTGCCCCTACGTCGATCCCCCGGGTAGGCTCATCGAAAATAAGGATGTCGCAGTTTCGAATGAGCCATTTTGCGACGACGACCTTTTGCTGATTGCCGCCGGAGAGAAGTTTCACAAGCTGTCTGGTGGAATGCGCCTTGATGGAAAGCTTGTCGATGAATTCCCTGGTAATTTCCTCTGTCTTTTTGTCCTTTACGAACAGTTTTCCGGAGAATCTGTCCAGGGTGGACATAACACTGTTGTCCCTGACGGACAGGCCAACCATCAGCCCCAGTGCTTTCCTGTCCTCGGACAGGTAACCTATTCCGATACCGACGGCATCCTGTGGAGAATGGATAACGACCTCGCGCCCGTTAAAGATGATTTTCCCGCCCAGGATTGGGTCGGCGCCAAACAGCGCGCGCATCGTTTCCGTGCGGCCAGCACCGACAAGTCCGGCAAAACCCAGGATTTCTCCGCGCTTCAGGTTAAAACTGACGTTCTTTACATTGAAGCCCCGAAGGTTGCTCACTTCAAGGATCACGGGAGCATCGGGAGGTACGTTGCTTTGTTCCTTTGGGTTTTCATAGATGACGCGGCCGACCATCATGGAAATAATCTGCTCTTTTGAAGAACTCTGTGTATCCACAGTGCCGACATACTGGCCGTCCCGCATTACGGTGATCCGGTCAGATATTTCCGGCAGTTCGTCCAGGCGGTGCGAAATGTAGATGATTCCATGCCCCCGATCCCTCAGGTCGCGGATAAAACGGAAGAGCTCATGGATCTCCCGATCAGTCAGCGCAGCAGTAGGTTCATCCATGATCAGGACTTCGCTGTCATAGGTGATCGCTTTGGCAATTTCGACCATCTGCTGCTTGGCGATGGACAGTTTTCTTGCCTCTTCTTTCGGATTGATATCCAGCCCAAGGGATTTCATCAGCGTCTTAGCGTCCTGGTTCGCCTTTTTCTTGTCAAGGAACAGCCCTTTGGTGGGTTCCCGTCCGATATAGATGTTTTCTGCCACCGTAAGGTGAGGCATCAGGTTCAATTCCTGATGGATGATGCCGATTCCGGCAGCCTGCGCTTCCTTGGGGGAGAGAAAGTTCACTTCCTCTCCTTTGTACAGGATGGTGCCGCTGTCTCTTTTATAGATGCCGGTCAGAATCTTCATCAGTGTGGACTTGCCAGCGCCGTTTTCTCCGACAAGCGCGTGCACTTCGCCTCTTTTCAGTTCAAAATGTGCATTGTCCAGCGCGTGCACGCCTGGAAAGTATTTCTGGATGCCTTGTATGGAGAGCAGCAGTTCGGACATTCCGTTTCCCCTTTGTGTTTTCCCGGCCGGAGGGCTTGCCTTTGCGCCGGAACAATTGTGGATGTATTGCAGCGGATGTTTCTGCGCGGCTGAAGACGGATTGCAGTTTTCTGGAAGGCTGCGCTTTTGGACTGGATAGATCTGATTTGGTCGAAGGGTACTGTCAAATCAAGTTCGC
>LSQX01332856.1_pt1 | contig 10881 bp, 12 predicted proteins | sample 654561 | NCBI WGS metagenome assembly LSQX01 (sample SAMN04489861, study PRJNA283612) | anaerobic digester metagenome | isolation source: 4 biogas reactors fed with cattle manure at either 37C or 55C with and... | place: Denmark: Kongens Lyngby | collected 2014 | reverse complement strand
TCAGTTTTTCCTTCCCCTTCTGCAGTGGAAAATCAGTCCTTCCCGGGGATCCAATGGCCTCCTCCGCAGAGAGTGCCTGGCAATTTACGGTAATTTTTGCGGAGGCCAGTTCAGGGTCCTCAAGAATACCGTCAATAAAAGGCTGTAGTTTTTTAAACACTTCCGGCACTGCCAATAAAACACCTCCGGATGTAAATAGTATGTTTCCCGTTACGAACTCAATAGAATTACTGTTTTGAAGTTTACGGTTCTTTATTTTCTTTTATCACTCTGTCCCCCTAGCTTATAAAATCACCACCAAGTTAATTTAAATCATTATATCACAATTGAGCCTTTTGCATCTATACAAAGACGGCAGGAGCCATTTGCGTTCATCCTATAAACTACTTCAAATGTTCTTTTATGATTGCAATGATGCTATTAAGTCCCATGCTTCATATGGCGAATCAGGATAGATTACGACAAAGTACTCGCCCCATGTGAAAGCAATGCTGCTTCCTTCTGCCAGTGTATCTCTGACAAGCTGCTCAGTCAAAACATCAAGTTTGCCGACGCTTCTCTGCAAATCATAAACATCCGGCTCAGTCTTAAAGCACCAGTGCATTTTAGTATAGCCTTGCACATCATAATAGTTATTTGCTTTGACAAGTGCTTCATCAACATGGGCTACATAGTGACCTTCAAAGCTAATCGGCACACCATTTTTGAGTTGAAGATGTGCTTGCAATGCAATAAAACCAAACGCTTCAAAATCCGGCAGATATTCAGAAAACGCATCCGGGTACTCATCCAACGAAGCCGTTGTACAGAGGTCACCTGCATCCATTGAAAAACGAGTAAAGTCAACGGGATGTGCCCACAGCCAATCTAATAGCATAACAACAGAATCGTAATTGTCATTCCATGAGCCAGTAATTTGATACCAACCACTCTCATTCTGAAAAGTAATCTTCTTTTTCTGATTCGATCTGCCTTCGGTCACGATTTGCACGCCATCACGGTCTGTTACGGTGATTGTGGGTTCTACGATGTTTCCTTTATCGTCGATTTCTACACAAATGGTGTCCTTAATGAGACTCACTTCCTGCTGGCCGGCAGTAATTTTCAAATCGCTATAATCCCCCGATTCTCCGCGTCGGTGCCAGGAAAACCTAACATAGGAAATGCTCCCATCGGAATTGTAATATGCGACGCAGTTAAATAACGGATGACTGTCAATTTCAGGGATGACGCTTTCTGCTTCAAGCTGTTGGCGGTTATCAGAAAAATACCGCGTTTCTGCATAATGAATTGCGCTGTCCGCAATAGAGCCGCTCTGGGACATCCCATCCGCGGTGGATGAATTATACTTGAAATAATCCTCCGCCTGAAAGCTTGCTGACCATTGCAATACTTTGCGAGAACCGCTGCCAGTATGCCCAAAAAGTGCAAACGCTCCACCCGCAATCAGGCAAAAACATGCAGCGATAGCACCCCATTTGACCCAGCTTCGCTTCTTTTTCTTGCTTCGCACACCATTCGTTTCCTCAAGAATATCGCCATTCAGCATATTCAAAGCATCGCTGATATTCTCCTTTTTCATAAATCAAATCCCTCCTGATCTAAATAAGTTTTCAGCCCTTGCCGGGTACGGTACAACATACTTTTTACCTTTGAGGCACTTATGCCGTAATAAGCCGCAACTTCCTTGATAGAATCCATGTAATAATACCTCCCAACAAAAGTGTTGCGCGCTTCCTTAGAAAGCGAGTAGAGATAGGAGTTTATCGCCTCTGCTAACAGATGCAGGTGTACGCTCTGCTCCGTTGTAGCATTATCAGAAACGCAGTCTTCCAATTCAGAAAGAGATAGGGCGTATTCTGACGCTTGCCGTTTTTTTCTATTTCTTGTTCTGAAAATGTCGATGGACAGCTGTCGCGTGATTTTTGCCAGATAGGTTGAAAGAACACTGGGCTTATGCGGAGGCATTGAATTCCACGCTTTAAGGTATGTATCGTTGACACTTTCCTTGCTGTCTTCAGAATTGGAGAGAACATTGTAGGCAATTTTCGTTAGATAGCGGCCATACTTGTTTTCGGTTTCCCGTATAGCTGACTCATCCCGTTTCCAATATAGGTCAACAATCATATCGTCCTGCATAGGCGCACATCCTTTCTCCTTTGCTGTTAGGCGCCTCTACTATATATCCCGACAAAAAAAGGATTTGGTTGCATGGGAAGCTTGATTCTTCAAAAAAATTATAGCATATCTTTTTGGACATTTCGACGGAGATTGTTTGAATTGGGTGCAATCTAACGCGAGGCAGAAACACCTGTAGAAATATCACCCACCAAAAAAGTGTTTTCATACGAGAAAGGTTTTTCAAATAATGGTGCAGCTACCGCAGTGAGCAGGAATAATATCTTGCCTGTGCTCCCCTTAAAAAAATTTTTTCAAGAATTTCTATCTCCGCTTGTTAAAGAGTTGCAAGTATAAAAATCGCCGCAGAGTGTGTAGTTATTGATTTCATGCGGTGAAACATCAAAAATATATTCCTCATAAGTTCCGTTCCGTTCTGAGTCCCAAAAAGAAACCGAGGCTTCGCTGCTAATTTCGTCACCGTCAGCGTTCACTAAACGGAAAGAACCGTGATTGTCAGTTTCAAGGATGTTTTAATAATACACCTGAATGTGGAGCTTCCCAGCGATAAAGCCAGCGCCTGTAACAGTGACACCGTTAACAGGAGAAAAAGATCCTCGGAAGTTGCTGTTAAATAGTGAATGTATTCCGGCCCTTTACTAAAATCAACCTGGTGCAATTTTCTTTGTCTAAAGTATCAAGAAAACTATCTAATAACAGCGTTAATTCCTTTGCAGCTAATTCCTTTTCTACATTGGCTGATGACCCAAGGCAATCTTCCAACTCGTCTAATGCAACATCATAAAAACTATTTTGCTTAATGGCAGTGTTCGCATGATTTTTTTTATAGAGAGGTTGCGAACAATGCGGCAAATATATGTCAGCAAAGGATTTGGTTTTTGAGGCGGTATTGTATTCCATGCTGCTAAAAAAGAGTCGTTGACACATTCTTCTGCGTCACGATCATTGTTCAAAATATTTCTGGCGACTTTTCTGCATTTTGATCCATACTTTTTTGATAGTTCCATGATTGCCTGCTCCGAGCGCTCATAGAACAAGTCAATGATTTCGCTGTCGAGCAATATCACATCACCTTCCTTTCTACCCTCACCCATGTACTACGGATTTAAAGCTAAATATTACATCAAAAAATCCCCGCCGGTTAAACTTTTAGGAACAACCACGGCGGGGGTATGATTCGTAAGTAGATGGTGCAATGCTGACAGCGTTAAGGATTTTTTTAGCAATGGCAACCCTGTCGACTACCGAGGGGTTTTTAGCTGCTTGTATTATTAAAGGATACTTCTGTATTAAAGATTGATGTTCTGCATATACTATATTGCAAAGCTAATGAAACGCTATTTGCGGTTTATTAGCTTGTATAGAGCAGGTTTATCTGCTAAAATAAAATTAATCATGAAGGGAGTGAATCTAATGAGCAGCAAAACAACCAACGTCAGCTTTCGTATTGACACCGACATAAAAAATCAAGCGGATAGACTCTTTGCCGAACTCGGACTCAATATGACCACAGCGTTTAATATTTTCCTGCGCCAAGCCGTGCGCGAAGGTTCCATTCCATTCAGTATAACAGTCAACACGCCGAATGCCGAAACGATAGCCGCCATGCTTGAAGCAGAGCGGATTGGGCGCGATCCTTCTGTCAAACGTTATTCCGATGTTGAGGAAGCGTTGCGGGAACTTAAGTCATGAGCCGGGATATTATTTGGACATCACAATTCAAAAGGGACTATAAATTGGCGATGAAACGAAACTTGGATATGTCCCTGCTTGACGAGTGCATTCGAATGCTTGCCGCCCGTACAGAGCTGCCGCCGAAATTCCGCGACCACGATCTTACCGGAAAGTGGACGGGGCATAGGGAATGTCACATTCAGCCTGACTGGTTGCTTATCTATCGTATTGAAGGCAATGACCTGATTCTTGTTCTAACCCGTACAGGTTCTCATAGTGACCTATTTTGATCCTCAGCGCCCACTTTCGCGGATTTTATGGTGTGAACAATTCATCTACTGTTACGTCCAATGCTTTCGCCAGCTTAAAAGCTAAAGAAAGCGTAGGGTCATATTTATTATTCTCAATCGCATTAATAGTCTGCCTTGATACTTTACACATTTTCGCCAAATCCGCTTGAAAGATGCCCTTTTCTTTTCTATGTTGCTTGATATTGTTATTCATTTTAGTTCCCGTGCTTTTGCTTATTCACAAAGAGGCTTATTGTAAATACGATTGCAACTACTCCCAAATAAAGGATCGGAGTATCCTCAATATAGAAATGGGTGAACCTTTCAAGGAATAATAACTTACATCAGCCAGTAATATTCCAATTGAAATTAAAAAAGTGTGCTTGTAGGTTTTTGATAAGATAAATTTTCGACGCTCGTCGCCTTGTTTAGAAATTGAAATCAACATGATAACGATGCAGATAGCCGATATAATTAGAAAAATCAGCATCGCATGGACAATAGTCATCTGAAAAGCCTGAGCGTTTAGCAGATCGGTACTCATTCAAAATCATCTCCTCATGTCAAAAACTCTTTACATCTATAGTATAAACATGGTGATCGCAGATGTCAAGATGTTTTGACATCTGCGATTAAAAAAGGCCCTCACTTTCCGTACAGCATGAGCGCGGCAATACACGGCGCTGCTCCTTGGTACCGCCGTTAAAAAGGAAAACGGCGGCTTTGATTTATGGTTTCAAAACCGCCGCTTAGTACTAGGTTATCTTACTATGCGTATGATATTAACCGCCTAAACAACGGTTTTTTATCTTATTCGCAAGTAAATCCTCGTAGTGATGCAAGGACAATAAATCAACTTCAACAACCGCAAAATTTACTTTCTATTCATTAGGCTGCTTCATGCCGGGAATAGGAACGCACTGCAAGAATGAAGAACAGGACAATCTCTATAGCTGCCGCCACCGGAATGATATAAGGTGTCCATATTTTCATTGAGCCAAGCGATAAAAAGTTAGAGTCCACCAGTTCATAGAAAAAGCAGTTTTTAAGTCCGATCCCCCCCGAAGGCAGGCATAGCCTGTTCCAATTTTCAATATTGCTGCCGCTTCCGGCGAAAAGCAGAATCGTAGGCAGCAAGCAGCCGCCAAGAGCAAGCCCCAGAACTGTAATCGAATTTGTGAATTTGGTTGAAAGAAAGAGTGTGAAGCAAACCGTTGCCAGAAAAGTGAGCAGGCCGGCAAAGACAATCAGCTTACTGGCTTCCCCTACGGTAAGCGGAACAAAGGAAATTGCGGTTAATGCCATTTGCAGCGTTGTTTTCAGGCTATCCCAACCGAATGCGGCGTATGAAATCAAGATGAACACAGTTATGCAGATTGCAAAAATACCGGTATTAAGCAGAATAGCAGATAATAGCTTTACAACCGCCAAACGCCCCCTGCCATGCTTTGTGCAGCGCAGTATATCATCCGAGCCGCTTTGGTATTCAGCGGAAGAAATGGGGGCGGCAATAACGGTGCATAACATAACCAACAGGAAAATACAGAAAGTAAGATAATCCAAGGTGTCGCTTATCCCCTGCAAAATCGTGTCGCATTTCCTGGGTCCATTATAGTTTGCTATGAGGGAAAGTTCCCCTTTTCCGTTTTTTGCAGGATTTTATGCCGGTTCTATCAAATTAGTTTTATAGCATGGAGGTTTAATATGAGGGACAAAAGCTGGCTGAAAAATATTTATTTCGAATATCAAAACCTTGTTTACAGTGTAGCCGTCTCTATTATTAAAGACGTTCAGCTTGCCGAGGACATCGTACAGGAAGTCTTTATCACGCTGTATTTTAAAGCCGGTGATATTCGAGACAGAAAAAAAATAAAACACTGGCTTGCAAGAACTACAACAAACAGGGCCATCGACTTTTTAAGAAGTTCAAAAAAAGTAGTCACACTTTCCGAAGATTTTTTTGAACAGCTTCCAAACAACACCTGGGCTGATCCCTTCACCGAAATGGATAAAAAAGAACTTACCCGGGAAATACATAAAGCCATAAACAAGCTTCCGGGAGATATGCAAGCATTAATTTTCCTTTATTACTTCCAGGGGATTCAACAAAAAGAAATAGCGGAAATAATGGGAATAGCCCTGGGGACGGTTAAAACCCGTTTAAGAAGAGCGCGCCTGGCGATTAAAAGCCACTTACTGAAAGAGGAAAATGATTCTGCCACCTCTAAAAAGGCGGTGTTTCAAGATGAATGAGAAACGCTTGGAGGATTATATTAAAAAAGCTGTTAAAGAGGAAATGGAAAGTCACACTCTGCCGGATCCGGAGAAAGCGTGGCAAAAAATTGAGAGCACTATAGATCTGTTTGAAAGAGTACAGCAAACACCAGGGAAAAAACGGAAAACAACAGCCTGGCTAAAAGCTGCTGCTGTCTTTGTTGCGGTAGTGCTGATGGTTGGGATAATTGGTTTTACACAGGCAGGAGAAGCTTCGCCCTTTGGCTGGGTACTGCAGGGATTACAAAAGATAGTGGGCGACGATTACGTTCTGGTGCGGTTTAATTTTGGAGTAGAAGAAACTTCTAAAAAGTCAATGCCGCCCCCGCCGCCTCCTGATACGGAAGAACCGGTGATCTACCAAACAAATCTGATCGATACTTCTTTGGAGGAGTTGCTCGAGATTTATCCCGGGGTGCTGTACTATCCCCGCAGCATGGCCGAGAGGGACTTAAAAGCCGCCCAGTATCTTCAAACCGGCGACAGTTGGAATATTTTCCTGGACTTTTTGGTGGAGCGGCATAATATTCTGCTTCAACAGCAGGACATCCTGGGGCAAGGAACCATGGCTGTAGCCTACGGGGACGATGCAGAAGTCTCGTTTCATCAACTTGAGGGTGTAGAGTACATGGTTGCTGAACTTCGCTACGGCATCGTAAGCGTTAGATGGAACAGGGATAGCAAGCTTTTTGAGTTGACGGGCAATTTAACAGTTGAAGAAGCGCTTTCAGTGGCGCAATCAGTTGTTTCATATTAATGATTCTCTCAATTAATAGCCCCAATCATCCACTCGCCATTCGCCTTTGCCGCTATCCCTGATAAGAATCCAAAGACGATAACGATGCTCACGGTCAGGCTCATATTAAGAATTTTTGGCAGCAACGTGTACATCCACATCAGAACTCACCCCTCTTTTCGTCAATAAGCTGCTGGAGCTCTTCAATCTCGCTTTCGGACAGTTTTTTTCGCATGGTGAATGTCGCCAGAAACTGCGGAAGCGAACCGGCGAAGGTTTCTTCTACAAACTTTTCGCTTTGCAGAGCGGCAAACTCCTGCTTGTTCATCAAGGATGAAACCGTGCTGTCTTTATTCTGAAAAATCCCGCAGACCTAAGAGTCAATAGCCAATCAGGATAGGAATATGGCCGGCTTGCGAGAAAAATACTACCCGGTTCAGAGAACTTTTGGCTGACTTTGAAAGTCTAAAGAGCATAAAAACGTTGAAAAGCAAGGTGTTATAAATGAACAGCTACATAAAAAAATGGGCGGCGCTGCTCCTTCTGGTGCTGCTTTGTGCCGTGCTCTCAGGAATTGCCGGTTGCCGGTCCGAAGGCCAATCCGCCTATGCTAAACCGGCCGATTATGTTGATCCGCGCCTGGTCCAGGTCAATACGGAGTTTGCCCTGGACCTGTTCCATGCACTCCGGGAAGAGGCTCCCGGCGAAAACATTTTTATCTCTCCGGCAAGCGTTTCCCTGGCTCTGGCCATGACTTACAACGGGGCAGCCGGAGATACCGCTGCGGCCATGGAAGAGGTGCTGAAGCTTGAGGGGATGAGTCTTGAAGAGGTAAACGAAGCCTGTGCTGATCTGCGCACCATTCTGCAGAACCCGGACCCTAAAGTGGAGCTTGCCATCGCCAACTCCCTCTGGGCGCACCTCGGAGTTGACTTTTATGAGGACTTCCTGCAGCGGAACAGTGATTATTACGGGGCAGAGATAGCATCACTGGATTTAGATCTTCCTGATGCCGCGGCAACGATTAACAAGTGGGTGGAGCAGCAGACAAAGGGAAAAATTAAAGACCTCATTGAGCCACCCATCGATTCCGATACGGTACTTTTTCTGCTTAACGCCATCTACTTCCAGGGCGATTGGTCGAAGCCTTTTAATGCCGATCGTACACGGGAGGTTCCTTTCCACCTGCCGGACGGAAGCAGCATAGAGCACCCTGTCATGTTCCAGGAAGGAGAATATCCATACCTGGATGGTGACGGATTTCAGGCGGTCGGCTTGCCTTACGGGGAAAACGGGCGCATCAGTATGTATATCTTCCTGCCTGATCCCGAGGAGACCCTGCAGAGCTTTTATGGCAAGCTTGACCCCGCACAGTGGGACAGCTGGATGGCATCATTTGGAGACACAGAAGGAGCGGTAGGGGTTCCCCGCTTTGAATTCACCTATGAGGCTTCCCTCAACGAAGTCCTCAAAACGCTGGGCATGGAGATTGCCTTTGATGACAGAGCAGCGGATTTCTCCTCTATGCGCCCCACTCCTCCCCGTCTCTATATCGGGGAAGTCAAGCACAAGGCCTTTGTGAAGGTAGATGAACAAGGAACCGAAGCCGCTGCGGCAACTTCGGTAGGGATAGAAGAAATGTCGGCTCCTCTGGACTGGTTTTCCATGATCGCAGATCGCCCGTTTTTCTTCAGTATCATCGATAACAAAACCGGCTCCATTCTGTTTATGGGCTCCGTCACCAACCCTTTGCTGGAATAAGTGCAGATAAGATATTCTCCGGAAGCAGAACATTACCTGTGCGTCTTGGAAACATGGGGTTTTTTACCATTAATCTGCTTCATAAATTGCTAGCTAGATCTCATTAAGGGGGTAACATGATGATAAAGGAAGGGTTCAGACGATTTTATGTAATATTCCTGGCTGTTTTACTTATTTTATCCGTTTATCTGCTAGTAAACCGCACACATACAGCATATCCCGGCATGGAAAATGTGGCGAACAGCGAAGCTGACCTTTTCGGCTGTTATGAGTTCGACGAGTGCCTGTATATGAACCCGCTCAGCTCATTTATCCCATTAAAAGGGTTTATGCCGTATGTCTATGGCATCGGCGAGGACTCGCTTGTTATCGCCGATACCGAAACCGGCCATCTGGAACAACTGCCAGCACAATATGAAAAGACACCTGTGGCCAAAGACGAACTCTCCTCCAGAACAGAATTTATGCTTGAGGCATCCCGGTTCCCCAACCTGTCACAGTACAGGGAACGCTGGCTGCGTGCTGTCTTCACCGGCGAAACGGGGCAGCAATACGACTTGTACCACTTGTATCAGATGGATGGAGAAATATGGCTGGTCAGATTGAACAGCGACAGACTGTGGAGCATTTATAAGCTGCGCAAGACGGAGAAGACCAATCTCGCGGACCTTGAAGGCGCGCTCAAGGCACGGGACAGCACTCCCGCAGAGCTGCGGCAGATGGCTATGAGGAACGTCTATGACCTGGCCCGTAAGGGCGAAAGCCTGACGCTCCGTGATTTTGATCAGTTTGACAGCAAGGCCGTCGGCTCAGGCTTTATGATCATGCGCTACGATGTCGAGGGCGGTTGCGCGCTCACCGTCCACAGCGACACGCCGGATTCAGCGCCCGACTATACGCGTCTTTCCAAACGGGGCTGTGACCCGTTTGACGAAGCCCTGACCGTCGATATCCGCGCCGGAACCCAGGCGGTCGCGGCCTATCTGAATCCTTTGTACTCGCTGAGGAGCTTAAAAATTGAGGACAGCCACGGCGGTGCGGCACCCCGAGAACTCATTTACGAATACAACGGTTACCGGTATTACCTGAATACAACCCGTGCTGCTCAGGTTTTTATTACCTTTGAGAACGGCGAGCGGCTGCCTCTCAAGCAAGCGCTGGAGGAACGCAGGTTGATTGTTGAGGACGCTGTGGCAAACGGGCTTTATAATGTCTCCATGGAACCTGTTGACAACCCACTGGGCGGTGCATTTTCAATCCTGCATCATCCGCACAAGTTTGCTTTTGACAATGAGGAATTTTACCCGTCTGCGTCTTTTATGTTTGTCGTTTATAGGGAAAATATTGCCACATACTTCGACATCGCGGAGCTTGCGGAGATCCTCGCACTTCAGGACAGGAGTGAGCTTGCGGGCAAGCTGCGCCAAATCATCAGGACAAACAATCTCCAGGTCATTGCCGGCAAAGCGTATATAACGGAGGCCGGCCTTGCCGAGGCGGGCATCGCCATAGATATCGGCTGGATGCTCAGTTCACACACACCGGTGAGCTTCATTTCAGGAACGACTAGCCTCGATTGGTCGAGTTAACTGCTTAACCATTCCGTTAAACTATTTGAGGCATATTCTCGCATAATCCGGCTCGCCATTGCGTACACTGTGTACATAGTGTAACCCTTTTCAATGGGGTGCAGGGAATGCATCCGCAGCTTTTCGCTCAGCGGGGTCTTTGTTTTCATCGCAGCGGTAATTGTTGACAAATCGGCTGATATCCTGCCCAATGAGGCAAGCTGGTTTTCGATTGCTAGAGTCTGAATAAAAGTCCGTGTAAATGGCAATAATCTCCATATAAGAAAACAAATGGAGGTTATGAAATGGGAAAGTCAAAGAACATTCTCACGGACAAAGAAATGGAACTGGTGAGCCTGCTAATGCAAGATTGTCAAAGCACGGGTGACATTCAGACAAAGTTAAAACGGCTTTTTGCCGGTACAATTGAGCAGATGCT
>LSQX01148184.1_pt2 | contig 10881 bp, 10 predicted proteins | sample 654561 | NCBI WGS metagenome assembly LSQX01 (sample SAMN04489861, study PRJNA283612) | anaerobic digester metagenome | isolation source: 4 biogas reactors fed with cattle manure at either 37C or 55C with and... | place: Denmark: Kongens Lyngby | collected 2014 | reverse complement strand
GAAGAAACCATCAATTATGGGGATTATCAAATAAAAGTTACCCGGCCTAGACAATTACCAGAATCGGTCAGCCCCCTGATGGCGGAAGTGGAGTCATCAATCGATCTAAATTCAGTGCCGGACCTGGTCAAGCCCTACCGATCAGAGAGCCTGGTGTCTTCAATGAGCGTGAGTGCATTGACCGGTATTCTGGAAAAAGGAGATACGGCTTCCAGAATACGACCAGTGGTCTGGGATGAGCAAGTGGTTGGGTTGCATGACCATGTGCCGGGATATATCCTGGGCAATATCGTTCATCGCACCCTGACGCATGGTTTCTTCAACGGAAGACCGCAGGTCGAAATAAGGGATATGATCAACAANNGTGCAGCACTGGCAAAAGCTAATTCAAGGATCCATGCCATGCTGAACCAGCTGCGAAATCACACGATTACTGAGGAAATCACAAATGCTAAACGCGTTTTCCACGAGATGCCTTTCTCATGGCTATCGCCGATTGGAGAATTACATGGCGTGATTGACATGCTTTACCAAAACCAGGATGGCGATTGGTATCTCGTCGATTGGAAGACAGATTATATTAAGAACAACGATCTGACAAACTTAAGAGAAAGATATCGAAAACAAATATCTGTCTACTTTCATGCGGTAACAAATATCTTGAAGATAAGACCAAAAATACAGCTGGCCTTTCTTAACCCAGAAACCTGTGTTGTTGGTATTGAGCCAGAGGAAATTGGCTTTCTCAAAGAACTGTTGTTGATGTTGAATCAGTAAATTGAGAAATGTGAGGGTTACAATCCAAAGAATTCAAGGTTGCAAAAACATTAAACTCACTAAAACAGTTGATAATCTCTATCTAGATCCAATGATCCTTATTTGTCATGGAAAAGCTTAAAAATTATTTTGATCATCTTCCTTGCCTCAGACTCACTTCATAAGCATCTTCTTTTTTGCAACGGTTAATAATGATTGTTTCTTTTATGGGCGCACCCATGGTCCAGCAGGTCATTCCTTCGTGATCGAAGCACGTGATGCTTTTTAAGTAGAATTTCTCTTTATAGCCATATTCCCGGATATGTTTGGCAAGATTAGTGAATAATTCTTCATCAACCCACTCACGCACGATGTATTTATGCGGCCATTTTGGCATGCTCCTGGCGTAAGTCCATTCGACAGTCTTGTAAATCTTTCTCCAGACATTCCATAAGTATTTAGAAAATTAGCTAGTGTGTTAGATCCAACATCTTCTTAAAATTGTGAGTATTGTTTTTGGATGATAAGACTTAAAGAGATTTACATTAGAAGCACATTATTTTCTTTTTTGTCAAATGATATCGTGAGATTAAATAATTTCCCTAATCTGCAATCAGATTGATAAGCGTTTTTTGGAAAATCTATTCTATAAATTGAGCAACCATAAAGAACTAGCTATTACTTAAGCCTTTCAATTGGTTCCAGGCATTAAAATAACATTGTCTTCAGGTTTTGCCTTTGCTCATGAAACTACACTTCGCGTCTTAAATTTTTTGACAGAATCACCTAATTTTGTGGAGGGTATAATCCAAACAGAAGGAACGTTTCGAGAATCAGATATACTTCCCTCAAAACTCATCAGAACCTAATAATGTTGTTTATCACTGAACTGATGGATATTATCTGCTAGCCAATCATAAGCACCAGCTTAACCCTTTTCATCAATCATAATTATCTCTTTATTATCATCAACCACAACGATGTTAACGGCCTTTTTATTTCCAAAGGTTAGGGATGCGTCAATTTCAAGACAATGCAACATGGATAAAACATAAAGCTCAGCCGCAAGATTTGTGTTATATCTGGTCATCTCGTTTCACCTAATACACATTGAGAATAAATCAAAAGAAAGCTTTATGAGCACGAACGATTGTTCGGTGGACTCAAATCAATAATTGCATATTCAAACAAATCCCTTACTTCATCTTCAGACAAATTCTCTCTCATAAATTCAACTAATTCTTCTTGCCTTGGTTGACCAAATATTGATCGATAAACTACCAGGGATTTTTTTAACCTTTCCAAATGACCCACCTCACTACTAAGAGGAAATATTGGAATCACACGTTCTATTTTTTTATCTCCTTCAAAAACCCAGAAGGGATTGAGATCGTTTTTATTCTTCTCCCGGTCTGTAACCGCTTTTATAAATAATTGTTTCCAGGGATCAATTGGACTACCGTTGGTTTTATCAATGGACCCAAAGCCGAAATGTTTAGCTATATTGCGTCGAATGACATGCCCCTTATATCTGTGAACCCGCCCCTCACGCTGTTCTAAATCAACGGGGTTGGACGGTAAATTCCAATGGACAACCCTGTGACAATATTGATGAAAATCCAATCCCTCCTGACCTACCGAGGTCGTGACAAGCACAAAAGGTTTAAATGGGGAATTAAATGCAACACGTACTTCATTGTCTCGACTTCCTCCGTCGACATCACTGGTATCATCACTGCCAAAACGGAGGGCATACCGACATCGAATACTGTACTTTTCCATTAAAATGTTTTTTGTCCCATCATCGATCGTAATCTCATCATATCTCAAAGAAGGCGCTTTTATCGAAAGCGCTTGATTGATTGAATAACCAATTTTGATAGCCACCTCATCTGAATCAGCATGAGAAGCCAAACCTAAGGACTCCAATAAAATATGAACATATTCATCCATAACAGATTGTAGATTGCCATCAGCGCCATACTTAAGCACTTTCTGCCAGTATGCTCCTTCTGGATAGTAATTTTGCAACATAATGATGGATTCTGGCTGGTTGAACAGTGTTCTAAAACCCAAAGCGGCTTTTGCTGAGGCAGCCATCACACCAATTGAATTTTTGTTCCCCGGCGATACACGCAACAATCCTCGCAATGTGACGACAGCTGGACCAGACATCGCAATATCTGTTAATACGTCATATAAATCTTTAGGTTGTTTTCCTAATTTAAGTGAAGATAAATCAGAGAAGAATTTATTAAATTCATTGACATGTTCAGAGAAACGTGATCCCCCAACATCTTCATCATCTGATCCCAACATAGAATTCCATTTAAGATCCTGATCTTTCACATCAAACCATTCTTCCACGATTCTTGGATAGTAATTTGCATCTAAAAGCAGCATGGCTGCCCAATACCATCTTTCATCCTCTACTTGAGACTCTTGATCTTGGATTCCATTGAATGGTATTTTAGTCATTAAGTGTTCAATTTTTAATTTCGTTTTCTGCCAAATATAAATGAGCGAATAAATATCTTGCCCTAATTCTCTTCCAATCAATAAAGGATCTACTTCCTTTGCCAGGGTTACACAGGGATATATCAAATTGAAGACGGACATCCCGGTCAATCGCCCCTGGGAAAAAGCGAATCGCAACAACGGTCTTCTCTCATATGCCAGTTCTGAATATTGGATGTCTTTGCTCGCATCTCCTACCATATTTCTCTCTGCATCATAGCTGAGCAACATAGACAGCGCTTTTGGAACGACCCGCCATGAGGAAAATATAAGTGTCTTCGTCTGTCCTGCCTCATCAGCTTCAGCGAAAGGCCCTTGAGGACGATAATATGGCAACGATGGATTTAACCAGAGTTGTCTCCAATTGCCATATCCAACGGTTGTCTCCAGCAAAAACCTCAAACGAGCATTAGCTAAGTCAACATCATGGTAATTTTGGATCTCACTCCAATGAAGCATATTTGGAAACGCAGCCCTCAGATTTTCATTAATAACCTCCGGGGTGGTTTTTACAACATCTTCAAGTTTTTGCTTCAGCTTATAGTTATCCATAAAATTTATCAGGTATTGAGCAGACTTCCAGTACTCAACCTGATCACCCACATCCAAGGCCCTGGAGAGTCGATCAATGTCAACAAATGATAATAAGTCTTTTGTTTCAATACCTTCAAGGTTGTTTCTATACTCGTCAAGCATCCCATTTCGATCTGCAGAAACAGCCAGACGTTCAGTTCTAACCATAACCTTCTTTAAAACTTGNNGTATACATCTTATAAGGTGTGGCAGACAACAAAAGCACTTTCACATCAGGAAAATCAAATAATCTTCGTGCGAGAAGTGATAATTCGTTTTCCTCCTCTAGTAAATATTTAAATCGTTGAAATTCATCTAAAATAACCAAATCAGGCTCCAAAGCCTCCAGACTGGTACTTGCCAGTAATCCTCTTAGTTGCCCCAGAAATCGATTCCTTATCTTACACATTTCATAAGACAGATTCTTACGTCTTGAACCTATCATTTCTGCGGCTTGATTAAATAATTCTTTGATATCTGGTCTGTTATGTAATGTTTTGACGAAATCTTTTTTCAAACCATCATCTATTTTCTCTGCCTCTTTAAAATACTTAGTGTTCTTTTAAAACTCTCTCTTCCCGCATCCCCCCGCAAGATATTAAGCAGCAAGCTTTCAGTGACATCCCATTCAGCTTCTAGAATATTAAATAATAAGGCTCTTTCCCGCATCACGCCTGTGCTTGATCTTAAATCTAAAGATGTTTTGGGGGTCAATGAGATAAAATTTAATTTATTATCTTTTAGTCTTTCAATTGACACCGGGAGAAGAGTTGCCCGAGCAGCATGCTGAAACTCCCGACTGCTGGTTATATTTAGGAGATCAATATTTTGTTTAGCTATGTTCAGATTAGAGCAGATATAAACAACATCAATGCGATCCACAGTATCCCAAAGATGATCGACTGCTTTAGCAATTAGGCCTCGAGCTACCAAGGTCTTTCCTAATCCAACTTCATCAGCAATTAAAAATTTTGATGTGCAATCCGGATCGGTATAAAGCCGGCGAAACACATATTCAACCGTATCCAGCTGGAAGTCTTTTAACCCTTTCAGTTTTTTCTGAACGTCTGGTCTTATAAGATGATTTTTTGTCATAATAATTCATTTCGAGCGTTTAGAATTTTTTCCCAAAGAACGTCAAATTCATGGGGAATTATTTTTTCTGCATATGGTACGGCTTTGATTTGATTGACAATATTTGCAATGCGATCTATTTTTTCATTCGGGGAACGGCTCAATGCTCTCAGGAGNNCCCAACGGCCTATCTGGAATGCTACCAACTTTTATAAACCAACCCTCCGTGATAAGTGAAGATTCTTCATCAGCAAGCAATAAGCGAAGGTATCTAAAAAATTGGTTTTTGTTATTAATAATTGCTCTGATAATGGCATTATCTCGATTGTCTGGAAGGTTGCTCATTGTAAATTTTATAGCAAACTGAATAATATGTTGAACTTCTTGAACTTCAACTTTTATTTCAAAAGCCATGAAGGGAGTTATTGCTAGAAGATCATGATTTCTAAATATCAAAGTGTTTTCTCCCTGATCCAGTTTTATTTCCTGAGCATAATCTTTAGGCAAGCTTATTGGCCAGCAGGATAAGATGTAATTCCCATCAGGGGAACATATTGGATTTGTATTGGTAAGTGTCAGGTCATACTTGGAATCAGATTTTATCTCTATAGCTAATTCAAACGCACTATTGACTACCCACATTCGCACTTGATCAGCAATTTTTTTCGCTTTTTCCTTCTCAGGATTGATCTCTGGTTTTTGATTGGATCGGTTGTAAGGTTGAAGTAAGGATAACAAAGCAAATTCATCTTCTTCCCCTAAGATCTTATCTATCCCTAATCTACTCTTTTTCCCTTTCAGACCGACCATAAATTCAACATTTTTATTACTATTGTTACTACTAAAGGCTGACATGGTAGCGTTTGCTGATCCTAATAACCAGGTCACATCCCAACCACTTTCCATAACAAACAGCTTAGCATGTAGACCATTTAAGGATGGATCATTATTTTTTTCTTCCCACTGCACCTCGAGATTTTCGTTGCCTGCTGAAGTTTCACTATCTTCAATTGCATCAGTCACTTCATCGAACACATAAATCTTCGCAAAACAATCTTGTGCTTGCATGGATAATTGATCGATTTCTGCAGTACTGGAAATGAGAATGTTATCTCTAGATATTCTTGTTAATTTATGCAAGATCCTGTTGGAAAGAAATGGAGAAATGACCATCATCCGTGAATAAGGGTCAGAAAACTTGTACCCACGAAAACCTGGAATGCCTGAAGGATAAAATTGAGGAGATCCCTCAAATCCTTGAGGAACTATAAATTGAACTTTTCGAACCTCATCTGCCATTAAATCAATGTTTGTTTTAATTCGGTTATTGACAGGTAGAATTGAAAATTCAGGGAGCTGTTCTATGAATTTTCCTAAAGGCCAATTTTGAGAATAGCCATAGGTGCGATGCTCTGACAATTCTCCATCCAATTGAACCATCAAGTCCCAAGATCGATCAAAAGTTAAGTTGCGAGAAAGCGTCAATAAACGATAGAGGACCGGTAAATCTTCACCAACATATCGAATGAGCCAAATTTTTGGGTGAAACACCCCACCGTTAGGTACCTTTACCTGAATAATCATATCCTCCAGGTAACTGTAAAGAACATTATCTTTTGGGGGAATGTCAATATAGCCTGCCTGGCAAAATACGGTTAACTTGTTGGCATGGCGTTTCAATCCCTCCAGAAGGATCAAAGGATCCCTTAACATCTCGTCAACATTGTCACGATCCAGCATAGACAATGAAAGTGGTGTGATTAACAAGGTGATCAAATTCATTGTGAATGTTGTACCAATGCCGCGATCAAACCAGTATCCAGGTGGTGGTTTGAGAGCCTCAAGGAATAATCTTCTATCATCTGGCGAAAGCATTTACACCCGCCTCCCCAATCCATTCTGAATATCCATGGCAATCCGATTCCCAATCCCCCACCGGAAATCTAGCTGAGCAGTGCCAGCATCCCCGCTCCACAATTCAAGATGGCGCTGGTTTTCAAGCCTGGATCGTTTACCTTTCAGTCGATATTCCCGGTGATGGATTAAACTTCGCATTTCCTCGTTTTCAACAGGATCTGTAATACCTTCAGCATCCAGTAATAGGGAAAACCAATCATTAACAAATTTCTGTGTGGATAAATAGACATCAAATCGCGATATCTTTTTCCAGAATTCTTTACGGTCCCAATTCTTTAAGTCATCTTCTCTTATTCGTAATTTCTCAATCCATTTAGAAAGACGATCGCGAAAATCACTGATGAGCTCGTCTGAATCTCGCTTTTCAGCGAGCAAGAGATTATAAAGCAATGCTGTGCCCTGCATCGTTTCTGAAAAATTTCTGGCATGGAGCATCTGTATTTGAAGATATTCAGGAAATTTTTGCTTTTCGGGATGAAGCCAAGCAAAATCTACTTCTGAAGGACTGAAGTTTGAAATAAGATAAGCAAGTAAACTTCGATTGCAGGATTTGAGCAGTCGTTCGATTAAGTATTCTGCTTCTTTTATTGTTATCTCAAACGTCGCCTTTTCTGGAAAATCTGATGGTCGATCAGGCAAATTCGGGTCCCAATTTGGTTTTGATGCCCCAACATATTCAAGAGAGCCCCTCTCAAGTGGTGTCCGCGAAGAAAGAAAGAAACGATCAAAAGATCGATGATATTGATGTTGGTAGCCCTGAAATTTTAAAATCTTCCAGGTACGCAACCCGTTCCAGTAAATACTTGAGGGAAACCGTTGTAGGTTCTTTCCTGATCTTTGTCCGATGATGCCTTGGGAATCTCCTAATTTTCCAAGTGTATTCATCACCTGTAGCTCAAAATTCCGCATGCGCTCTGCAACCTTTGCTGAAGACGTTTTTCGCTTTTCCAAAATCAGGTAAGACCAGGGCACAAACAGAAAATATCGTGCCCGGGTTTGGATGGTTGTCGTACCAGGAAAGAATAGCTCTGCAAAGCCATTTCGGATTTGAGCCAGCCCCATCTCATCTCTCGTGTCTCGTTGTTTGAACATAGAAATGGCCTGGATCATATTGCGGCGGTCAGATTCTGAGAAGTCTAACCAGGATACTATGGATTTAGTTCCCAATATATTCTTTTCCTTTCATGATTTCACCAATAACTCCAATCAGAATAATAAAATTTCAAGATTAAATATTACTCTTTTTGATGTTAATAATTCGTTATTTATTTTCGACCACATCCTAACTTATCAGCTCATACGCTTCTCGCTTCATCAAACATCTCGTGATCAATCAAAAGATTAACCAGCTGCATTCCTTTAACTAAAATGACAGGGTTGGCATCCGACCGTTCAGCTTTCTCCAATGCACCCTTACTGAAGTCGCTTGTGGCAATAATCATGCCCTGATCATGCACGCCCAAGCTTCCTCGCACCTGTTGAACAACTGGAGAATGGACATTATGTTTCCCATTTTTAACCTGAACAGCCATCTCGGTTCTTATGATATTACCTACAACCAGGGTGCCCTGAACATCGATGTTGTTGTCGACTGAAGAACTGATGACAACAACTTTTTCAAATCCCATTTCCCCGAAAAGTAACCCTAATAATGCTCAAATTCATCTGCTGATAGACTTTGTACATGACCTAACAACTTCTTACGAGCTTCTCGATTTTGCCTTTCAATCTGGAATGCCAGACCTTTCCCAATCCACTTACTTAAACCAATTGTCCTCTAACCGAATTTAACGAATTGTGATTTCTCTCCTCTTTCCGTAAGCGCTTTATTTCAGCCAATACCATCGAATACATACTCAAATGTCAGGGTGATTAATCTGGTCTGGGTACATCTAACTCTACTTCTCCAGCACTCGCCAACAACTTGCGTATGTAGTGTCCTGCCTTCCTTTTAATCACTCGTATTTTCGCACCCCAGCAAACCAGCTTTTTTTGGTTCTAAAATGATCACTTGCACATTTAGTTGTACAATTTCATTTGGCATTGCTCTAATTTATTGGTTTGGTTTATTAACTTCATCTAATCAAGTGATTTCAAGACCATGTCCTTTTGTAAATGTGCGAAACTTATATTACCTTATTGATATAAACAACTAAAAACAATGTCGTTCCTTTTAAAATTATTAAGTAGTAATAGCTACCTATATAAAAATTAAGGCGCTCGATAAGCAAGTAAACTTGCTCTCCAAGCGCCCATTTATGGCTACAAAATTATCCGGCAGTCTTAATACTGCAACGTTTCCGTATTTCTCGATTATTCTTCTGGTCGTTTGTATGTCAAACCAAATGCGCCGCGCTCAGCTATAATCTTGTCCTCCGGAACCGGTATATCATATTTTGCGACTTCAGGTAAGAATCTGCTGTAATGAATAGTGATATAGTGTGCAACGAACTGGTCATCAGAATGAAACCGTTTGTCTGAAAAACCAATATAGTCAGTGTAATAATTTGCTAATCGGGCAAAAATGTGGCATGCAACCATCCAATAATCATTCTCAGCAACCGGACCGCTTGTCACAATCGTATGTTTCGCTTTTCCGTCCAGAACTGATGCAACCGGAGAAGTTGTCAGTAAAACTGTGTTCAATCCTAAAAAGTTATGTTCATATAAAATTTCAGCACATCGCTGAGCGCTCTTACCATCTGGGCAGATGCTAAAAATTGTTGATCCATCAGGTCTACGATTATGCACCCAATATTGTTCATGGCTGTACTCTTCCAATTGCTGGGGAATTCCATCGGCTGCGGATTCTTCCATGAACTTTGCAGCACCGTATTCGGTTAAAGGCAGACTTGGGCCTGCTCCAAGGAAATAGAATTTGGTTTGGTCTTTTGCACTGAGCATTAAATCTTTAATTAATTCTTCATTCGAAATGACTGTTTGAAAACCAATTTCCATAGTTTTGACAATTTGATCAATCCTTGCCTGCCCTTCTGTTAAGGTTAGGTTGTTATTCCAAACTCCAATTTTAATTCCAATTAATTTCAACAAAAGAGCCAAACTAATGTAATTTCTGCTTCCATCGATAAAGGGTTCTTTTTGGGTTGAGAAACATAACGTGTTTTCTGTTGAAGCAGTCAGTCTGCTTTCGGGCGTTAGAGTCACGGCTACAACTGTTGCCCCGCGGTTTTGAGCCAAAAAGCTAGTTTCCACGGTTCTGGCTGCTGAGCCACCACCAGAACATACAAAAACAAGTGAGTTTTCGGGCATATAATCCAGATAGTAATTATTAAATTCTTGAGATTCTAACACCTCTATTTGGATGCCTGATTCTTCCCAAAATCCAAGTTTTATCGATTCTGCAGAATACAAGGAATCTCCAATTCCAATTGCATATATTTTGTCATATTTTTTGTTAATCACCGCTTCTAATTTTTCAATTTCCGTTGGGAAATTCTCACAAACGTTTTTTATTTCTTCTACATAAAGGTGCAAATCGTCGCTGTTCAGATTTTCACTTTTTACTTTTGCAAAATATTGCATTCCAGGGATATTTGTACTCATATTGTTTACCTTTCTTAAAAAATTTTTATTTTTTATGACTTAATTACCTTGTTATAAACATTCATGAACTGATTTAGTTTATCTTGGTCAAGGTCACCAGTCATGTTTCCTGTATCTTTCAAACATGAGGCAACAAAAGCACCATTAGCTGCTTGATAAACCTCATCAAGATTATCAATATTCGCCCCCCCCCCTAAAAATACATAAGTGCCGGGCAGTTCTTTTTTTACAAGGTTTATTTTATCTAAAGACTCCTGAAAAGTTTTGCCTGCAATTATTACAGCGTCGGCTAAACCCTGACTGATTGCTTGCTGACAGGCATCTATCAAACTTACATCTCCTAAGGGAGTGGTACTTCTGTCGTGAATATCAGGCCAAATCTGAACATCACATTTTAATTTATAGCGCATCTCAAGCACCTGATTAATAATTCCAGAATGGATACCATCAATCCCAACAACTGCACCTACATAGGCTTTT
>LSQX01011598.1_pt1 | contig 10881 bp, 11 predicted proteins | sample 654561 | NCBI WGS metagenome assembly LSQX01 (sample SAMN04489861, study PRJNA283612) | anaerobic digester metagenome | isolation source: 4 biogas reactors fed with cattle manure at either 37C or 55C with and... | place: Denmark: Kongens Lyngby | collected 2014 | reverse complement strand
CCCCACTTACCCAGGCCAGTGGATGGCTGTCGCTGATAAAATGTGGAGCCACCGACAAAGAAAGCCCCTCGCAATGGCGAACAGCCACCGCTAAAAGCTTGATCGTATAGCCCAGCTCCTTGCCATAATTGATATCTCGAATATCTAAGCTGTCTATGCCCTTGACCGGAAAAGAGGCGTCATCTACCTGTTGCGCAAAGGCCAGAGAAGAGAGAATGGCCAGTTTGTGGGCGGTGTCGTAGCCCTGTACATCCAGGCTGGGGTCTGCTTCGGCTAGGCCATCGGCCTGGGCCTCCTGTAAGACATCGGCATAGGAGCGCCCCTCGCTGGTCATTGCGGATAAAATATAATTACAGGTGCCATTGGTGATGCCATATAGCGCCTCGATATTGTTGGCAATAACGCCGTCGCTCAAGGCGCGGACAATGGGCACTGCCCCTTCGCAAGAGGCTTCGAAGGAGATCCAGGCGCCATGTTTGCGCGCCAGGGCAAAGAGCTGCGGACCCCTTGCCGCTAAAAGGGCCTTGTTTGCTGTTACCACCGGCTTGCCCGCCATCAGTGTTTTTTCAATTGCAGTTGCGGCAAAGCCAAGACCGCCGGCGAGTTCGACAAGCAGTTGCACTTCGGGGTCTTCAATTGCCTCTTCCAAGGTCGATTTAAGTGATATATCCAGATTCAGTTCATGAAAACGCTCGTCGCGAACTTCGATAATTCGCTTTAAAACAATTTTGATGCCTGTTTTATGTGCTACAAGTTTTGCATTCTCTACTATTTCCTGGGCTACGGCTCCACCGACGGTGCCAATTCCCAATATTGCTATGCCATATTCACGTTCTTGCATGCTTCCTCCAGCCGCTGGAAGTATAATAAGTTTTAAGAAAATAAGCCAGTCAACCTGTGGCCTGTAATTAGTGTATCGAAGATTTCACCTAAATAAGCTATTATTGGGTAAAGAATTAAAAATACCAATTCTTTCATTCAGAAGTGAAAAAGTGTCTATATTGACTAAAATAAAGGGCTTGGTTGGCTTAAAACTGTCAAGGACGGGTGTAGGAGCCTAAAACAAGTCTAGGCCCCTACACCCAGGTGAATGATTCGATAAACTAGTTTCGGGTTTTTGCAAAATCGAGAAGCTCGTAAATATTGCCAAATGCCACTGCGGTGTAAGTATCGGCAGCACCATAGTAGATGGCTATGTTACCGCTGTTTTCGTCGTGTAAGGCAGCGCAGGGAAAGGCCACATTGGGCACAAAGCCGGTGGTCTCGTAGGGCATTTCGGGGGTCAAAATATAATCGCGGGCGCGGTATTTTACCTTCCAGGGCTCCTCGAGGTCTAGGACTGCCACCCCCATGCTGTATACAAAGCCGTTGCAGGTCCCCGAAACCCCATGATATATGAGCAACCAGCCTTCGCTGGTCTCGATAGGAATGGGCCCAGCCCCAATTTTTGTGCCCTCCCACCAGCCTGTGCCACCAGCTCCCATCACATAGTGATGGTTACCCCAGTGAATTAAATCGGGCGATTCGCTGATAAAAATATCGCCGAAGGGAGTGTGCCCAGAGTCGGAGGGGCGGGTTAGAAGTTGGCATTTTACATGTATTTTACGCGGAAAGAGTACGCCATTGCGGTTAAAGGGAATGGTGGGGTTGGGAATGCGGATAAAGGTTTTAAAATCCTTTGTCTTGCCCATGCCAATAGCTGCCCCATGAAAATCGACGCACCAATTGATGTAGTACCAGTCATCAATCTGTACTACCCGAGGGTCGTAGGCGTAATTTGGCTGAAAGGCCTTGCCATCTTCATCCACCCACTGTATGGGATCGGGGGAAAGCTCAATATCAATGCCATCTTTAGAAAAGCCCGAATGCAGGCAGGCGCGGCCGTTTTTGGCATCGGCCCGAAAGACACCGGCAAATGCGCCCTGAAAGGGTACGATTGCACTGTTGTACACGCGTGCAGCATTGGGAATGGGGTTCCAGCCGAGGATGGGGTTTTGGCTGTAGCGCCAAAGTGGCGATTTGGAATTGGCTGGGCGCTCTTCCCAAGGAAGGTTCTGGCAGCCCTTTGTAATAATTTTTGTGGCCATATTTCTCTCCTGAAAATTGATACCTCATTATGAGCATAGAAACCGGTTTCCATCAAGGGGAATTTCTGGGCGCTCCAGGTGAATGGTTCGGTAAACTAGTTTCGGTTTTAAGCCAGTTTGGGCAGTCTTTACAGGGGAAGATATTTTTGCTATATTCAACCAATACTCATTATAGCTTAATTATTTATCGAGGAGAATGTATGATTTTTCCCCTGCAAGAACTTGTAGAATATCAGGACAATATGTATGAAATAACCTGTGCGGCCAGTCGGCGTGCAACACAGCTTTCGGTCTTAAGGGACGAAGAGGTCGAAAAAAATGATGGCAAGGTGGTCTCACTTGCAGCCCGCCAGGTTTTTAAAAATGAGATTCAGTTTAAAATAGAGGAACAGTGATATAGGCCATGGCTGGGAAAAAGCCAGTCCTCCTGCTCTTTGGCCCCACAGCTTCCGGTAAAACAGCTTTTTTACAGGAGCTTTTTACTGGTAGCTCGTCGATTCCGGCCGAAGTTATCTCGGCCGATTCAATGCAGGTTTACCGAGGTCTGGATATTGGCACCGCAAAGCCCTCTGCCAGCTTTTTGGCCGAATTGCCCCATCATCTTATCAATATTAGGGACCCCAAAGAACAGTTTAATGTTGGCGATTTTGTGCGCTTGGCCCAGGAGCATTGCCAGGATATTTTACAGCGTGGCCTTTTGCCGGTTATTTCCGGTGGTACGGCCTTTTACCTAAAAGCATTTTGCCAGGGTCTGCCGGCAGCCCCGCAGTCGCAGGCCGGTATACGAGAGGCGGTACAGGCCGACTATCTTGCCCGGGGGGCAGAGCTCCTGTATCAGGAACTCTGCCAGGTCGATGCTGTATCGGCCGCTCGCATTCATCCCAACGACCATTACCGCATAAAAAGAGCCCTCGAGGTCTATCGCTCCACCGGTCGGCCATTGAGCGCTTTTAATCCCGCCGAAGAGGGGGCGGTGTGGGCTGGTGAAAGGGCCTATCGGATACTGGCCATTGAGTTAGTGCGAGAAAGAAAGGTGCTGTACCAGCGTATAGACCAGCGGGCAGCACAGATGTTCGAACAGGGTCTAGCAGAAGAGCTTATAGGCCTTGTGGCCAGGGGCTATACCAGTGGGGATCCCGGCATGAAGGCCATTGGCTACCGCGAATTTTTCGATGAAGACGGCACGTTTTTAAACCCTCAGGGCAATGGCGACCTTTCCACTTATATTCGGCAGCTTATTGCCCGCAATAGCCGGCGCTATGCAAAGCGCCAAATTACTTTTTTCTCGTCTTTAGAGAATCGCCTGTCCCTGCATATAGAAAGGGGGAGGACCCAGGAAGGCATACAAAAACTGAGGGGCAGCATCGAGGAATTTCTGGCTCTCGATGCATTGAACTAAGCTAGCTACTTGACCTTTTATAGGCCCTGTTGCATACTAAATTAGTGCCGTCCGATAGACCTCCGTATACAGGGGCGGTGGCGGGATTCATTCTTTAATACAAGGAGACATCAAAGTGCCCTGCGGTAGAAAACGGAAACTGCGAAAAATTGCAACACATAAGCGAAAGAAAAAACTTCGAAAGAACAGGCACAAAAACAAATAAGCTCTATATTATTTGATTGCCAGGGAACCGCGTGCTTGTTTGCGCTAGCTAAGCTAGTTGTGTAGAACAGGGAACGCGGTTTTTTTGTTTTTGGCTGGTGTTCACCTTAAAGGGCGCCTCTAAAAACTTCCCTCAGTCCTTAGAGGTGCCTTGGCAAATCTTTTTAGACTTTGCATTTCTATTTGGTTGGCCATGAAAAACTGAATTTTTTCAAGGTTACCTGAATATAAGGGGTCCTTGGGTATATGCCAGAAAGTATTCTTTCATCTATTAACTCTCCTCATCAACTTCAAAAGCTCACCTATCCCCAATTGTACGAACTCAGCCATGAAATACGACAGCTCATTATAGATTCCACCGGTAAAAATGGGGGGCATTTGGCCTCCAATTTAGGGGTTGTCGAACTGACGATTGCCTTACACCGGGTCTTTAAAAGCCCTACCGATAAATTTGTCTGGGATGTGGGACATCAGTGTTACACCCATAAAATCTTAACCGGCAGGCGCGAAGAGTTTTGTAATTTGCGCAAACAAAATGGTTTGGCCGGTTTTCCTAAGCGCACCGAAAGTGAGCACGATGCCTTCGATACTGGGCATTCCTCTACCTCAATTTCTGCTGCCCTGGGCCTTTTGGCGGCAGATGCGAATAGGCGTGTTGTGGCAATAATTGGCGATGGCGCCCTGACCGGTGGCATGGCCTTCGAGGCGCTTTCTCATGCCGGGCAGCTGGGCCTGCCGCTCATTGTTATTTTAAACGATAACAATATGTCGATTGGCAAAAATGTTGGGGGCCTGTCTCGGCATTTGAGCCAGCTATCGATGACCGATAGGTATCAGCGGATTCGCTCAATGATAGACCATTTTGTGCGCAGAATTCCTGTTTTTGGTGAGCGTCTTTTTGCCCTTATGATGCGCTTTAAGCGCGGGGTCAAGGCACTGTTTTATGCCAATAATTTTTTTGTGGATCTGGGCTTTGAGTATGTCGGACCAATTGATGGTCACCGCCTGCGCGAGCTGGAAGAGGTCTTAAAGGATGTCCGCGACCTGAACCGGCCAGTGGTTGTACATGTTATCACTAAAAAAGGGAAGGGCTATGAATTTGCCGAAGAAGACCCCAGCTCTTTTCACGGCATTGGCCCCTTTAAAGTGGAAGATGGCAGTCTTGAAAGGCTGAGCTCTTTTTCTTTTAGCAATGCCTTTTCGCGGGCAATAGTGGCACTGGCCAAAGACAATCCCAATATTTGCGCAATTACTGCGGCCATGGAATCTGGTACCGGCTTGCAGGCCTTCCGCCAGGCCTTTCCCGATAGGTTTTACGATGTGGGTATTGCCGAACAGCATGCCCTTACCTATGCTGCCGGGCTTGCCGCTGGGGGAAAACGCCCGGTGGTGGCCCTTTATTCTACTTTTTTGCAGCGGGCGATGGATCAGCTTATTCACGATATTGCTATTCCCAATCTGCCGGTCTGCATTGTGCTCGACCGCGCTGGTTTTGTGGGCGAGGATGGCGAAACGCATCAGGGGCTTTTCGATATAGCCCTTTTGCGGAGTATTCCCCATATTCATCTGCTTTCTCCGGCCAGTGCGCAGGAGCTTTCGGCCATGCTCGCGCAGGCCTTAAACACTGATGGGCCGGTAATTATTCGCTATCCAAAGGCTGCCTGTCCGGCCGAAGAGGCCTTCCTTTTTAGGGCTTTAGAACTTGGGCGTGGGGTTTTTTGTGGTAGGACCGAGGCGCCAATTCTACTTGCCTATACCGGCAGTCTGCACAGCCAGGCGATTCTTGCCCAAGAATTTTTGGCCAGTCGGGGAATTCAGGTAGAACTCTATAACCTGCGATATATTAAACCTATGGATTACCCCTGGTTGGCCCAAAAGCTTGTCGATAAAAAAGAATGCTATATTTTCGAAGAGGGCATTTTACAAGGTGGCATAGCTCAGGCAATGTACTACGAGCTTTCTCGAAGCCTGCCAGAGCTCTGTATTCAAATTCATGGGGCAGGTGATAGCTTTCCTGCACAGGCCAGTCGAAACCAACTTTTGGCCTCTGCTGGCCTCGATGCTCCGGCAATGGTAAGGGCAATTGCCGGCCAGACGCGCTATATGAGCGATGTCGATAAAAAAAAGGTGGCATTAGTCCTATGAATCTTTCCCTACCCAATGGCAAAGTTCTAGAGCTTTCGAGCCCGAAAATAATGGGGATTATTAATTGCACCCCCGACTCCTTTTATCCCGGGAGCCGGAGCGACGGGCAGCGGGCCTTGGAAGCCGCGCTGAAAGCCGAGGCCAATGGGGCGCATATTTTAGATTTTGGGGGCGAATCTACCCGCCCAAATAGCGATCCGGTGAGCGAGGAGGAAGAGTTAAACCGCGTCCTACTCGTGTTAGTGGCCTTTCGATGGCGTTCGGATCTGCCAGTCTCTATCGATACTTATAAATTTAGGCTGGCAAAAGAGGCTCTCGATCTGGGGGCCGACATTGTCAACGATATTACCGCCCTGGGCCATGCCAAAGAGATAGCCGGCCTCTGTGCCAAAAAAGGGGCAGCTCTTATTTTAATGCACATGCAGGGAAGACCAAAGACAATGCAGGATGCCCCCTTTTATAAGGCGGTGTGCAAAGAGGTCCATAAGTTTTTTAAAGAGCGCATTGCCTTGGCGCGGGCCCAGGGGATGTCGCCAAAATCCCTCCTGCTCGACCCGGGCTTTGGCTTTGGCAAGCGGGTGGCAGACAATATCGAGCTATTGACCCATTTAAAAAAAGCGAGCCTGCCCGGCCATCCTATTGTGGTCGGCCTTTCGCGTAAATCCTTTATTGGTGCTATTACCGGGCGAAAAGTAGAAGAGCGCCTGGCAGGTAGCATTGCAGCTCACATGTTGGCATTGGATAGGGGGGCTTCCATATTGCGCGTTCATGATGTCCGTGAAACTGCCGATTTAGTAGGTATGTACAATGCGGTTAAGGGGCTTAAAAAGTGAATTTTCTCAGTTTTCTGCAGACTCTTTATAATAACGTGCGCCCCATTTTAGATGTTCTCATTCTTGCGTTTTTGCTATATAGGGCCTGGGAGCTCTTAGTTCGCACGCGGGCAATTCAATTGATTAAGGGCACCGGTTTTTTGGCTGCCCTGTACGGCCTGGCCTTTGTTCTTAAGCTTTCCACGCTTTTGTGGATACTCAATTTTTTGGCCCCCGGACTTTTTATTGGCATGGCCATTATTTTCCAGCAGGAGCTTCGGGCAATCTTTTTAAAACTGGGGCAGGGGGACTGGTTTGGACCTGGTCTGCGCAGCCGCACCGACCAAGTGGAACTGGCCGTACATGCCGCCGAGCTCCTTTCGCGCCAGAGGCGGGGGGCCCTTATGGTCTTTCCGCGCCGCACCAGTTTAAAACATATTTTAGACACTGGTACCAAAATAAATGCCGATATTGGCTCAGCCTTAATTATCAGTATTTTTGCCTTCGATGGACCCTTGCACGATGGTGCAATTGTCATTCAAAATGGAAAACTCCTGGCTGCTGGCTGTTTTTTGCCCCTTTCCGACCAACAGGATATTCGAAAAAGTTTTGGCACAAGGCATCGGGCCGCCCTGGGTATGAGCGAAGAAAGTGATGCCGTTGTTTTAATTGTCTCCGAAGAAACTGGGGCGCTATCTTTGGCCTGGGATTCGCGGCTGTATTACGATTTGACCCCCGCAAACCTATTAACGCGATTGCAAACAATTTTAGAACGGCCCAAGCAGGACATTTCTTTGGATAGCAAGGACGATATAAAGGAGAGCTTCCTTGAAATTTAGACCCTTTATTGAGCGCATTTTACACAATTGGCCCATTAAAATTCTCTGTTTGGCAATTTCAATCATTCTTTTTCTTGTCTATCGAATTTCCTCGCTCGAGGAGCGATTTTTCATGGTTCCCCTTACCGTTCACAGTGGCAGCGAATTGGTACCAGCGAGCGACTGGCCAAGGATGGTGCGCATTTCGCTGCGGGGCGAACCCAATGTGGTAAAGGGTATTTTCGAGAATGATATTGAAGCCTGGCTCGATTTACACACTATTCAAAAAGAGGGGCCGGCAAGCGTACCTATTCGTATTGTAAAAACTGGCAGTGCGGCAGCCGTGGACCCGCTGGAAATCCATGTCGAACCCGAGGAGGTCGAGCTCAATATGGAAATCCGGGAAGAAAAAATGGTGCAGGTCCTCCCCTCGTTTCGGGGCAGTATCGATAGCGGCTACGACCTGAGCAATTGGACACTGGCCCCCTCGATGGTTACTATTACCGGGCCCGCCTCGCGCATTGCGCGGCTACAGGAACTTTCCAGCGAGGCCGTAGAACTTGGGGGGCGAAAGGGAAATTTTTCGCTCTCATTGCGGGTGCTCAATCCGGATTCCCTCGTTAAAATTTCTGGCGAGGGCACCGTCTTGCTTTCGGCCTTTATTCAAGAGGCAACCCTCGTGCGCGATTTTTCAAATATTGTTCCGGAGATTATTGGGCTGAATGCCGAGTTTGATGCCGAAATGGATCCGCAGATTATTTCCTTTAAGCTCTCGGGGCCCTGGCCCCGCCTGCAACCTTGGACAATAGGCAATCAGGCAGTTTATATTGATGGGACCCGTATAAAAAGAGCGGGAAGGTATCAACTGCCCATCGAGTTCGAGATCCCCGCCGAATTTACCATACAGGATCTTAGCGAAGATACTCTAGAGCTAGAAGTTAAACTGAGCCCTCAAATTAAAGAGGAAGATGAATGATTCTTGGAACAGGTATAGACATTGTCCACACAGAGCGAATGAAAAAATGGAGCGAGGAGCTCTGTGAGCGCTGGTTTCATCCAGAGGAGATAAAGGCTGCCCGCTCTCGGGGGGCTGGTATGGCCCTTTCGCTGGCGGCCCGCTTTGCCGCAAAGGAGGCCTTTGGCAAGGCTTTGGGTACGGGACTTCGGGGCATCATTTTAAAAGATATTCAAGTGATAAACAGCCACAATGGAAGGCCATATATTATTTTACATAAGACTGCTAAAATAGCCTTCGAGCAATCTGGCGGAACTGATATACATCTTTCTTTGAGCCACGACGAGGGAAACGCCATTGCAATGGTAATAATTGAAGGAAGGGATGTTTAAATGGCAATGATCCGTGAAGAGCGCGAACTCAAACTGACGTATCAGGCAAAAGAGTCCACACGCTGCCCAATTTGCGATACCCGCTTTAATCGCGAAGAACTCCTCTCTGGCGGGGGCAGGCTCATTGCCGGGCCCCTTACCGACGAGCTACACCGACTGTACGAGCCCTCGGCAAAGTATGGCGAGGTCTATCCCCTGTTGTATCAGCCAACGGTCTGCCCTTCCTGTTGGTTTGCCTCTTTAGATGCCGATTTTCCCAATCTTCCGGCAAAATTTAAAGACGATGTAATGGAAGACCACGAGGCCCTAGTGGCCGATGTCGAGAAAATATTTCCATCAATAGATTTTAGCGTTCCCCGGGGCTTGCACGAAGGGGCCGCTGCCAATTATCTTGCGCTGCGCTGTTATCATTTTTACCCCAAAGATTTTAATCCCACGCTTAAAGGGGGAATATGCGCCCTTCGTACTGGCTGGATTTTCGATATAATGCATCAAAAAGAAGGCGAGGAGAACTGGGACTGGCTATCGACCCTATTTAAGCAAAAGGCCCTCTTCCTTTATCGCGAAGCCCTTGCCCTTGAACAGATGGGCAAGGAGGCATTGAGGGGTATGCGCAATTTTGGCCCCGACACCGATAAAAACTTTGGCTACGATGGTCTTGTATATTTAAGTGCCCTTTTAGAATTTAAATATGGGCAACGCGAGGATGGCGAAAAGCGAATTGCCGCAATTGACGAAGCGAAACGGACTATTGCAAAGCTCTTTGGTCTGGGTAAGTCTTCTAAAAACAAGCCGGGCCCTCTTTTGGAGGTGGCCCGCGACCTATATGACTCTTTTAACCGGGAACTGAATCAGGTAGATGACTGAGTTGCGAAAAATAAGGCTCCTCGTCTCCTACGATGGCAGCGATTTTTTTGGTTGGCAGCGCCAGGGGCGGGAAGGGGGGCGGACTGTGCAGGGCTGTATTGAACAGGCCCTTGCTAGCATGCACAAGCATCCGGTGGATGCCTATGGTTCGGGGCGTACCGATACTGGGGTGCACGCCTGTGGCCAGGTTTTACATTTTCATAGCGATATTAAAAACATTGCCGTCCAGAATTTCGTGCCCGCCCTCAATTCGCTATTGCCCCAGGATGTACGTGTTTTACGGGCAGAACTGGCTGACCCCGACTTCCATGCGCGGTTTTCGGCACGCAGCAGGCTGTACCGCTATTTTATCATCCCCAACCGTCCTGCCTGCCCCCACGAATTGCGCTATGCCTGGCAAATTTGGCGCAAAATGGACCTTCAACATTTAAATTCCCTGGCCACTTGCCTAAAAGGCGAAATGGACTGTCGTATTTTTGCCGGTTCCCGTGATAAAAGCCATTCTACATCGCGCTATATCTGGGTTTCCCGCTTTGTCCAGGAGGGGAACATGCTCGTCTACGAGATTGAGGCAAATGCCTTTTTATATAAAATGGTACGCTCTATTGTGGGCAGTCTTTTGCATGGCGAGCAGCAGGGCCTGTCCAAGGCCGAGTTTTCGCGGCGCCTTGCCAATTTTGATGCCTCATTAGTTGGGCCAACAGCCCCTGCAAAGGGGCTTTTTCTCTGGCATATCAGCTATTACGAAAAAGGCTAGCAGTATGAAATATAGATTTTTCTCCATGGTATATTTTTTTTCTGTTTTACTAATAGCTTTCGCCCTTCTGCCAGCGGTACATGGCGAAGAAGCCCCCCATATTGCAAAAATAGTGAGTATTTCGCCAGTTTTAACCGAAATTGCCTGGGAGCTTGGCGCTGGAGAACTTTTAGTGGGGCGCAGCCAGTGGTGCGACTGGCCCCCAGAAGTCTTGCAGCTCCCCATTGTGGGTGGTTTTTCGGGTGCAAGTGTCAGTATCGAGACAATTCGGGCAATTGATCCAGATATAGTCCTGCTTTCGCCCTTTATGCATATCCGCCTTATTCCCCTTTTTAAGCGCGCTGGCATCGCTTTTTTTGGTGCCGACAGCAATTCTTTCGAAGAGATAATCGAGGATACCCGCCGTCTTGGCAGGGCAATAGGAAGGGATGAGGAGGGTATGAAT
>LSQX01091923.1_pt2 | contig 10883 bp, 10 predicted proteins | sample 654561 | NCBI WGS metagenome assembly LSQX01 (sample SAMN04489861, study PRJNA283612) | anaerobic digester metagenome | isolation source: 4 biogas reactors fed with cattle manure at either 37C or 55C with and... | place: Denmark: Kongens Lyngby | collected 2014 | reverse complement strand
CAACCCTTAGCTTGTCTCCGGAGTTGTTGGGGGAAGTCTTCATCACCGGCCAACCTCACTCAACGGAAGTGATCTTCAAGGACGACATCGGAAGCATCTCCCTAATCGTGCCCATCATGCGAAACGGACAGGCCATCGGCCTCCTTGTTGCACCCAACATCTGCTGCAGCGTCTTAGCTTGGCCGATGGCTATTAAGGATACACACATGTTCCTGCTCGATGACAGGGCTAACGTCATCTCCCATTCAGAGCCTGAGCATGTCGGAGTTAACCTGACCGGGATCGATATTGTAAGGGCAGGCAGCAACACGCCCCTGTCCATCACTGATATTATCGCCCAGCCGGAGACCCAGGTGGTCAGATACCAATGGCAGGGACGGGCGCGGGAGACGGTCCTCACCCCTGTTCCGGGGACAACGTGGTGGTTTGGCCTGGCCCAATACCAAGCTGATGCCATGCGACTGCTGCGCGTCCTGCGAAATCGATCCTTAATGATCGCCGCCTTGAGCATAGGGGTTTCCTGTCTCATGGCCCTAGTTGTGGCCCGCTCCATCGCCCGCTTGGTCAGTCAGCTGTCCACATATGCGACCAGAATCGCTAATGGCGAGTTCCCCACCAGAATGAGCATCAAGTCACCGTTAATGGAGTTTCAAGCCTTGAAAGGGTCCTTGGAGCAGATGAGCTTTCAGCTGCAGGACAGCTACCTGGAAACTATCGCTGCTTTGGTCACCGCCCTGGAGCAAAAAGACCGTTACACCCAGGGCCACTCCCTGCGGGTGAGCAACTTGGCGGTGCTCATCGGTCAGGAGATGAGTCTTTCGCAGGAGGAGTTGAATAAACTGCGGTTGGCAGCAGTCCTCCATGATGTGGGCAAGATAGCCATTCCGGAAGCTATTTTGAATAAGCCTGAGCCTCTCACCAAAACAGAGTACGAGATTGTCAAGCTCCACCCCCTGAAAAGCGCGGAGATCATCAAGGGTATTAGCGTTCTGCGACCTATCGTTGCGATCGTCAAATATCACCACGAGCGGCCCGATGGCCGCGGCTATCCTAGCGGTCTAACCCTCCGGGACATCCCTTTGTTGACCCAGATTTTATCCGTGGCCGATGCTTGGGATGCAATGACTTCGGACCGTCCCTATCGCAGGGCCATGTCCACCGAGCATGCCCTCCAGGTAATGAAGGAAAACCGAGGCACCCAGTTCAGCGCTCAGGTGGTCAATGCCCTTGTCAACATTCTAGAAGAAAAGCCTGCTTTGGGCAGGGCCGAAGTAGCCCCCGCCACCTAATCTCTTCATGAAGGCAAACGGGCCTATCATCGAGAAACATTGGTAGTAATAGTCCAACTCAAGGAGGCAGACCATGGCAACAGCATTAGGCCTAGTCGCGGGAGTCACAATTATTCTGACGGGGGTGAAGCGCAAGGTCCATATCGGGTTGACAGCTGCCTTGGCGGCGGTGGTGCTCAGCCTATTTAGCGGCCAGGCATGGTCAGTCTTGAAAGTGTCCCTTGTCGAGACGCTCCTTGCTCCTAGCAATCGGACTTTGCTGCTTGCCATCGCCCTCATTACGATCCTCGGCAGGACAATGCAAGTATCAGGGGCAATGACGGCCCTGGCTGATAGCACGCAGAAGCTTTTTCGCTCTCCCAAGGGGACAATCCTGGTGCTGTCGTCTTTGATGGGTTTCCTCAGCGTACCCGGAGCCTCCATCTTCTCCGCCCCAATGGTCGACGCTTCTGGTCGGCAGCTAGGTATGAGCACTGCACAGCGGGCAGTAGCCAATGTCTATTTCCGTCATCTTTGGTATCTCATCTATCCCCTTTATCCCCCCTTTATCCTTCTCCAGCAAATGTCGGGGATTCCCTATCAAGCCCTCCTCTTGCCCGGGCTGCTTGCGATCGCAGCGAGCTTCACTGCTACCGCCTACATATCCTTTCGAGGCACAACGGAGCCCGTTGCGCATCAAGAGAGTGATGTCAAGGGGGCCCTTCCCACCTTCATCAGCTCGGTGCTGCCTTTAATTGCCGTCCTCGGCTTGTCTTTAGGTATTGGCCTTGACTTCCCTTTGGCGGTCGTCATCGGCATCGTCCTCGCCTTACTGATCGTGCCGGGGAAAGGATTCCGCCCAGATGACTTCGCAGGGCGCCTAAAGAAAGGAGTCCTGGCCGGCATCGACTGGCATATCGTCAGCGCTGTGGCGGGGATCGTTTTTTTCAGCCGCGTCGTGGTCAATTCGGGAGCTGTGCCCGTCCTCGCCGCCAGGTTCTCCCTGCAAGCCTCCTCACTCCTGATCCTGGCCTTCGCAGCACCCTTCCTCGTTGGCTTCATCACCGGCTCCCATCAGGGGGCCATCGGCATCGTGCTCCCCATTCTCCTGCCCTTGCTTTCCGGTCAGCCCAATGCCCATCAGCTAGTCGCCCTGTTGTATATGGCTTCCCTTGCAGGTTATGTCATTTCTCCCGCCCACGTCTGCCTCGTCGGGACCATTGAGTACTTGAAGGGCGACCTAGCGGCTACATGGCGCCTTGCTTGGCTGCCAACGGGAGTGCTCCTCATTGTGACCCTTGTCTTTGGACTAATATGGGTCTAGCTACTCCCCACCTGGCATTGGCTGTCATCGAGCGAAGGCTGCACTGTTTCGCCTGAACCGGCCTGGTTACCCGTTCTAGCTCGATGACACAGCCTTTGGCCTCAACTTCCTTCCACCGTCGCCAATAACTGGCAGATAGCGGGACGGCCTGGCTCAAGTTCACAGGCCGCCCCTTACTCTCTTCATGCCCAACCAAGCTTAGCTATATGTCCCTTAAGTCTTACGATAAGTCAAGGAAGAAAGCTCACGACCTTAGGGAGTATGTCAAAAGCTCCTTCGTCCTTCCCTCCATAGCAGGAATTCACTTCCTGACGCTGAATATTATGGCAATAGTCGCTAATCCCCTTTGTTTGTTTTTTACATCAATTGAAAGGTGGTCATATGATGCGTAGACTAGGTGTGATGCTGCTGCTGTTAGTGTTCGTGGGGACCATCTCCATGCCCGCCTTAGCTGCTCCGATAGTAGTTAAGTACGCCACCGGCACACCCTCCCATGACCGATTGAAGATGCAGCCTATGGAAGCGGTCTACTTTTCAAGTCGCTAGTTGAGACCAGGACGGGAGGCCGCTATCGGGTGGAATACCTGGGCGGGGCCGTTGTGGGCGGTGAGCGCGAACAAGCAGAGGGAGTCAAACTGGGTACTTTCCACATGGCTAGCATCAGCGACGGACCACTCCCAGGTTTCTGCAGGGAAATGTTGGTCTTGGGCATTCCTTACTTGTTCAGCTCCCAAACCGTCGCTTGGGACGTCCTCGATGGGCCCTTCGGAAAAGAGCTTTTTGAGCTCTTTCGCCAAAAGACAGGAATCCGGGTCCTTGGAATCACAGAAGTTGGCTTTCGCAATTTCACCAATAAGGTCCGACCCATTAGAGGGCCCCAGGATGTTAAGGGACTTAAGTTTCGGGTGATGGAGAATCCAGCCCATATGGCCATGATCCGAGCCATGGGGGGCGATCCAACCCCTATCCCCGCCCAAGAGATTTATACCGCCTTGCAAACAGGAGTAGTCGATGGTCAGGAAAACCCCGTACCCATCATCGAGATGTATAAACTCCATGAAGTTCAACGGTACCTGACCCTAGACGGGCATATCTACAGCCCCCAATTCATTCTGATCAACGAAAAGTTCTATCAATCCCTTCCACCAGAGGACCAGTACATCTTCGCTGATTCCGCACGGATTGCAGCTGCCTTCCATCGAGGGTTGCGAGCCTGGGCACAAGCTACCGGCATCGAACGGCTGCAAGCCCACGGTATGGAAGTCTATGCCCCGACTATGGACGAGATCCGAGCTTTCCGAGAAGTTGCCCAACCAGCAGCGATCGAGTACGTAGAAAGTCAAATAGGCAAGGAGTGGGTCAACAAGATTCTTAAAGCCGTGGAAGAGGCCGAACAAAGGCAGCGTGAGGAAATATAGTAAGTCAAGACGCCGCTCAGCGGCGTCTTGACTGCTGGGAGGACTAGCTAATGTGGCAAAAATTATTAGCGAATGGCCAACGGGTCTTGGAACTCCTCGTCATCATCTGCATGGCGGCAACGACGGTGGTCGTCCTCATCGGCGTTTTCTGCCGTTATGTCCTTGCTTCATCCCTTCCCTGGACCGAGGAGTTAGCGCGCTATCTGCTCGTTTGGATCGGATTCTTAGCCGCCCCGATCGCGTTGCGTCGCGGGGCCCACGTTGGCATGCAATTCATCAAGCTGATGCTGCCAAGACGGCTGCAATACTGGACAAGTCTCATGAGCAGCATCATGGTCCTGGTTTTCCTGGGATTCGTCTTTGTCCAGGGACTCAATTTGCTGGCCGGCGTTTCCGGACAGTTGTCACCAGCCATGTCTTTGCCCATGGCCTGGGCCTATGCGGCCATACCAACAGGGTGTTTCTTCATGGCGTTGGAGATGCTCGGTCTGCTCACTGCCACACTTAGGTCAGTCGGAGACCAGGCCTCGAAGCAACGAACCGACGGGAGGGTTTTAGGATGACCACGGCTGTTACCTGCATCGTCTTCGCCCTTTGTCTAGTTATCGGTATGCCGATCGCCTTTGTGATTGGCATCAGCGCTGTGGCCGGGCTGCTGTCCCTGCCAACCTGGCCCCCTTTGCTGGTAGTAGCCCAACGCATGTTCACAGGCATTGACAACTTCGTGCTGCTCGCAATCCCATTTTTCATGCTGGCGGGCCAATTAATGAACAAGGCCGGCATCACCTCCGGCCTGGTCAAGTTCTCCGATGTCCTTGTCGGTCATATTCGCGGGGGCTTAGCCCATGTGAACATCGTCGCCAGCATCTTTTTTGCCGGCATTACAGGGATTGCTGTAGCCGATACCGCAGCCTTAGGATCGATCCTCATCCCAGCCATGGTGGAACAAGGCTATGATGAAGACTTTAGTGCCGCGGTGACGGCAGCATCCTCGATTATCGGGCCTATTATCCCCCCCAGCATCGTCATGGTGCTGTATGCGGTGACCGCGGGCGTTTCTATTACAGGAATGTTCCTCGCAGGCTTCATACCCGGCGTCTTAATTGGGTTGGGCTTAATGGCCGTATCATACGTGTTGGCCATCAAGAGAGACTACCCCCGCCGGGAACAGCCGGTCACCTGGCGGCAGTTCTGGACGAGCCTTAAGGAGGCTTTCTTGATTCTTCTGATGCCAATCATCATCCTTGGAGGTATTCTGTCCGGCATCTTCACCCCGACGGAAGCGGCAGCGATAGGGGTCGCTTATGGCTTGGTGGTGGGCTTCTTTGTCACCAAACGGCTCTCCATCAAGGACCTGCCGGAAATGCTGCTAAGTAGTGCTATCCATACAGGAGTCATCTTGCTCATCGTCTCCACGGCGGCAGTGTTCTCCTGGCTGATGGCTACCGAGAAACTGCCTCAGCAGATTGCCAACATTATCATGTCTGTATCCTCTAACCGCTACGTCGTCTTGGCCATGATCAACATTTTTCTGCTGTTCGTGGGTTGCTTCATGGACCAGGCCGCTTCGCTAATCATCCTGGTTCCCATCTTGCTCCCCATTGCAAAGCATCTAGACATCCATCCCATTCAATTCGGCATCATCGTTGTGACCAACCTTTGCATCGGCCTGGCAACGCCCCCCGTAGGCAATTGTCTGTTCGTCGCCTGCAGCATCGCCGATATTTCCCTAGAACGCATATCCAAGGCCATTTGGCCACTTATTCTCGTTGAAATCGTTGTCTTGTTCTTGATTACCTATGTCCCCGCCTTTTCCCTGTCTATTCCCCGGTTGTTCGGATTCTAGGAAACTCGAGTCGGACGGTGACCTCCTGCCCGCCATAGGACTGGCAAATCCTCAGATCGCCGGCAGCACTAAGGAGCATGCCGGCCTCTTCCCAAGTCAAGCTGTGGGCATCAATCAGCCTGACGGCCATCTCCCGCACCGCCTGCCGGGCCGCATCGAAGAAGTCGTCCCCGTAGCCGGTGGTAATCATTAGATCGGCCGTTTCCAGATAGGGCAAAGATATCCGTTGACCCTTAATCAACCCGACTTGAATGCGGACCTCTGCGGGCATCTCTAGCGCGGTGCCGTTGAGCTCCCCATCCCCCATCATCCCGTGGACATCGCCGAGGAAAAGGAGGGCTCCGGGAACTTGTACCGGCAAAAAGACCCGGGTCCCGATGGTAATCCGGGCGTTGTCCATGTTGCCCCCGGTGTCGCCGACGTACATGGTGGGGATGGACGCTCCCGCGGGGGCTGTGCCGATCACACCGATCATGGGCCGGACCGGCAGGGAGATGCGGTTAGAAAAACGGGCTTCCCCTTCAGATACGGGAATGATCCAGGCTGTTGTCTCCTGGACTGTATCGCCAAGAAGGCCTACCCCCTTCTTTGCGAGGAGATAGCCCTGGCTCCCCAGCTTGATGTCTAGAATATCGACGGTTAGAGTGTCTCCCGGCTCGGCCCCGCGGATGAAAAGCGGCCCTGTAGCCGGGTTAACCATCGGATTGCCGTTTTTTGGTTGGGGTGCGCTGGTGAGGACGTCTTCTGCCCGTTTAAGGCGACCGGTGCGGGAGTCATTCGTCTCGAGGACCACCGTCTCGCCCGGCTCGACGAAAGCAACTGGTTCTAGATGGGAACTCAATTCGTAACAAACCTTGTCCCTGCTGATGCGAAGCATCCTGACACCGCCTCCTAGCAGCTATTGGCTCTCTTTTCTAGAGAAGGTATTGTTTTTCCTCTAAGCTAAAGATCGACGAAGGGTTTGTCGACAACATAGGAAATATTAGAATTAAGATTATGCATTTGAGGGATGGCCATGCTCAAGCAGAGGGTGCCCCTTGTCTTTATCGGCGTCGCCATTGCGGCTTTGCTCCTACCGCTGATAGGAGGACATGCCAACCTTTGGCTGCTCCATCTTGTTCCGGCCCAGATATTTGGGTTTTATCGCGGCACGCGAGGAGCCTTGCTGCTTGTAGCCGCCAGCTGGGTATTATCTTTCGTCGCTAAGTTATCCGGGCCTTTCAGTGGGACAGGCCCCATCGTTATAATTAGCGTTTTCTCCCTCATCAATGGATTCCTTTTTGAAAAGCTGCACAAACGAAGCTTCCTTGACGAATTGACTGGTCTATACAACCGGCGAGGATTTCTCCTCTACTTGGAGCAGCATCTAGCCCAAGCGGAAAGACTTAATATCCCCCTATCGGTGGCCATAGTGGACATCGACGGTTTCAAGTCCATCAATGACAGCTACGGCCACATCTACGGGGATCAAGTCCTCTGCCAGGTAGCAAGATTGATCAAACAGACTTGTCGGGCAGCCGACGTAGCCGTCCGCTGGGGAGGCGATGAGTTTGCCTTGATTTTACTGGACACTTCGGCCTCCGGAGCCTTGGTCCTCGCGGAGCGGCTTCGCCTGCACGTTGAAAAAAAGGCTTCACTGCCGATCACCATCTCCGTGGGCGTTTCCACCTTTCCTACCCACGCTAGAGACAAGACGGAGCTTGTGGCCAATGCAGACAGGGCCCTTCTCCTAGCCAAGAAAGACCGGAACATGGTGGTTTTGGAGCCGGACCCTAGCCACCTTGTCCCCCAGTACTGAGCCGTCGTCTACAGGATCCGGGCGGGAAATACGGGGATAGAGGGCGTCCTGGGGACAAATCTGTCAATCACGACGACCTTTGCCCGATTTGACATGAAATCCACCGTATGGTATATTAAACGAGCAAAGGGTATTGCCCACACATAACTGAATATGGCAAGGCTACATGTACTAGAGCGCTCAATCCGTCCTTGCGGCGGAGCGGGGGAACCAACTTTCTGGGGTGAATCCCGGTGGCAACATCGGGTAGGGTTACTCTTTGATCCGAACCCGCCAGCTAACCTCGTCAGCGTGAAAGAGAGTATGTGGTAGCTCATTGCGTACCTTTTCGATGAGAAACCACAATACTTGATTGTGGTTTTTTGTTACCAAAGAGGGGGGAAATAACATGAAAAAGAGTATCACTGCTGTTGTTTTGGTTCTGCTTCTGTCTGGGCTTGTTTGCGCCAAGACGCTGATCATTGGCTTTGATGATGACCTCGTCACCCTCGACCCAGCAGACTTCAGCCACCGCCAAACAGAAGCTATGCTGCGCCAAGTCTACGAGGGACTTTCAACCTATACTCCCGATCGGGAGATCGTCCCCGAGCTGGCCCTGTCAATCACAGCTATCGAACCGACGCTCTATGAGATTAAAGTACGACCCGGCGTTAGGTTCCATGACGGCAGTCCCCTGACCGCAGAGGATGTGGCCTTTAGCATCAACCGCCTGGTCAAGGAAGGGGCCATGGCGGGAAGGACCTCTCAGCGAAGGGGCTTGATGGGACCGACCAAGGGTGCGGTGGCAGTGGATGAGGACACAGTCCATGTGGAACTGGCCAATCCCTGGCCCTTGTTTCCCCGCTTCATTCCTTGGCAGATGATCGTGCCCAAGTCGGTGGGCGACGGTTATATCGACAAACCCGTGGGCACCGGACCGTTCGTTTTCGAAGAGTGGGTTCGCGACAGCCACTTCAGCGTGGCCAAGAATCCGGATTACTGGGGAGATCCACCCAAGCTGGACCGGGTAGTCTTCCGGGTCATCGGCGATGAATCGGCGCGGGTGTCTGCCTTAAGATCCGGCGAAGTCGACATCGCTACCTTCATTCCCGTCCATGAAATCAGCTCCCTGGAAAGCCACCCGGACATTGACGTGGTCTCGGTGCTCGGAACGCGAAGTTATTTCCTGGAGATGAATGTGAACAAGCCGCCCTTTAATGATCTGAGAGTGCGGCAAGCCATGAACCACGCTGTCGATATGGATACGATCATTAACGTGGTGTATGAAGGTCGGGCTACCCGGATACCCTTCATCCTCTCGCCCCAGGCTTTTGCCTATCATGGGGAGCTGAAGATGTTTGACTACGATCCAGAAAAGGCTCGCCGCCTCTTGGCCGAGGCAGGTTACCCCGACGGGTTTTCCTTCGAGCTGGACACAGTCGATAACCACCGGGCCAGGGCGGAGATTTACCAGGCCATGCTTGCTGAGGTTGGGATCGATGTCAAGATCCGCACCTGGCCTACCTGGGGAGCAGTTCGGGAGGCTTGGATGCAAGCAAAGGATAAGCCGGTGGAGGAGCAACGGGATGCCTTCCTCAACGATTGGGGGAACGCATCGCTAGATCCCTTCGACATCCTGATCCCTAAGTTCCATTCAGACCACCGGGGCTTAGGTCGGGGCAACTTCTCCGGGTTTGCCGACCCCGAAGTAGATAAGCTCCTCGAAGCATCTTTGGAGTCCGATAATGATGAAGAGCGGCTGGGACTATTTCGCCAGGCCCAGGAGATCATCCATGCCCAGGTGCCGATGGTCTTCGAGTTCGTGGCCCATGAAATCTACGGTGTGAGGAAAAGGGTCAAGAACTGGCGTCCCAGTCCCGACAGCCGCATCCATTTGAAAGAGGTTGACTTGATACAATAATGTCCAGGAAGTTTTTCGTCGATCGAACGCTACAGACAATTCCGGTGGTGCTGGGGATCACCTTGGTCGTCTTTTCCCTCATGCACCTTACTCCAGGGGACCCGGTCGAGACCATGCTCGGGTCGGTGGGGCACATCAGCCAGGAGGATATTGAGCTCATCCGCCATGAGCTGGGGCTGGATCAACCCCTGTGGAAGCAATATCTGGGGTTTTTGGGAGGGATCTTCCGGGGAGATTGGGGCGTCTCCCTGCGCTACGGGGTGCCTGTTAAGGAGCTCATCCTGGAGCGCCTCCCGGCAACCCTGGAATTGACCCTGGCAGCCATGGCGGTCTCGTTGATGATCGCCATTCCCGCCGGGGTCCTGGCGGCGGTGCGCCGCTATTCCATCGTGGATCAAGCGAGCACGCTGGTGTCCCTGATTGGCGTGTCTATGCCGGATTTCTGGCTAGGGCTCGTGCTCATCCTAATCTTCTCCGTGGGACTGGGGTGGCTGCCAGGAGGCCTGCGGCTCGGTTTTGAGGTGACTGCACCTCCAACGGTGACGGGGCTGTTGCTGGTGGATTCGCTGCTCGCCCGGAATTGGGAGGCCCTATGGGCGGCAATGAAGCATCTGCTCTTGCCCGCCCTGGCTTTGGGAGCTCCTTTAGCTGCCCTGACCATGCGGATTACCCGTTCGAGCATGCTCGATGTAATCCAGCAAGACTACATCACCTTCGCCCGGGCCAAAGGCCTTAAGGAGGCTGTCGTCATCATCAAGCACGCCCTGCGCAATGCTTTGATCCCCACCATCACCGTCATTGCGCTGAACATGGGCACGCTCCTGGGCGGCAACATGATCATTGAGCGGATTTTCAGCTGGCCGGGGCTAGGCCAACTGGTGGTAGACTCGATCCGTACCTATGACTACCCCGTTGTCCAAGCGTCAGTCATGTTGTATGCGTTAACTTACGTAGCGATGAACCTGGCGGCTGATTTAGTCTATACCCGGCTGGATCCCCGGGTGAAGCTTTAGAAGGAGGAAAGGCATGGAGCTTGAGCAGGCATTGTACCACGATTCTTCCCCCTTGTGGTCCACTTTGCGGGACTTCTGGCGGCTTTACCGGAAGAACCGACTGGCCGTCTGGGGCCTAGCGGTCATCACCATCATGGTCATTGCCGCGATTTTCGCCCCATACCTTACTCCCTACCACCCGGAAAAGCCGGACTTTACCGCCTTGCGGAAGCCGCCGGCTTGGATGCCGGGCGGGAGCCTAGCCCATCCGTTGGGGACAGATCACTTGGGGAGGGATATGCTGACTCGCATCATCCACGGCGGCCGCATATCTTTA
>LSQX01264748.1_pt1 | contig 10884 bp, 9 predicted proteins | sample 654561 | NCBI WGS metagenome assembly LSQX01 (sample SAMN04489861, study PRJNA283612) | anaerobic digester metagenome | isolation source: 4 biogas reactors fed with cattle manure at either 37C or 55C with and... | place: Denmark: Kongens Lyngby | collected 2014 | reverse complement strand
TTCGGACTGTCAAGATATTGATATGTCCCTCTCGCACCGTCAAGGTTGCCGGCATCCCAGGCATAGATATCCAGCTGCATGCCGTATGTTTCTTTCATCCATTCGAAATAATCAAAGTTGGCAAGAGTCTGCGCTTCCGTTGAGCCTTCGTTTGTATTATTTATCCAGGAGAAGTACTGAGCTTTAGATGGCGTAAGCTCATCCGCTCCCGATGTGGCTTTTGTTTTTTTCAATATTTCATTCATTGTTGTCATCCCCTCTTAAGCTGTGTCCAGATAAGCATCTCGGTTTCTCCGCGGTTTGCAAATGCGAAATAAGGTATAAATTTCAGCTTCAGATTAACATATTCATCCGAAACCGGCTGATAAAGTTTTTCGCGAATTGAATGCTTTCTTCTGTAACCATCGACTATCATTATCGGAAGATCAAGGTCTTTGTCATAACCCATTATCATATTTCCGTCCGCCTTTACGCTTACATCTCTTAAATAACTGCCGTTATCAACGCCTTCAAGGCAGAAGATCAGCGGACCTCTCGTCAAGGCAAAGCGACCGGCGTTTTCCTGAACTCTCGGATCCGCTTCGTACAAGACAGTCTTCATTTCGAAATCAAAGCATAGAATATCGCCGTTGCGAACCGTCTTCTTGATGTAACCGTTTTCGTCAGCGGTATATTTATCGCACCAGAAGGGCAGGCGTATCATCAGTTCGGCTTCGGGACCGTTCCAGACGACCTTAACCTTTCCGTCATAAGGGAATCCCGATTCGATCGAGATATTGGCTTTTTCTCCCATGAAATCGAATTCCGCGGAATTCGAAATAAACTGGTTTATATAAACCCGATTGTCGCCGACATTATATATAAAATCACCGATAGTTGAAATGAATCTTGTAATGTTCGGCGGGCAGCAGGAGCAACCGAAAACTTCAAGCCGCTGTGTTATCGGATAATGCTCGCCGCGGCGCTGCAGCAATGCAGGATCTATTTCAAGAGGGTTCTCATAGAAGAAGGATTTGCCGTCAAGAGATATGCTTGAAAGGAAGCCGTTATATATGATGCGCTCAATCGTATCGGCATAATCCGAACTTTCGTCAAGCAGGTTTAAACGGCGGCAGAACAGCGCAAGACCGAGGTTAGCGCAGCTTTCTGCATAAGCGTGAATATTTGGAAGGTTATAATCATAGCTGAACATCTCGCCGGATGCCGAGGAACCGATGGCTCCCGTTATATACATTCTTTTTCGGGTTATATTTTTGTAGAGATCAATGCAGGCTTCTTTCAGCTCTTCGTCATCGGTGCGCAGCGCAAGATCGACCATTGCGCTGTATAAATAGACCGCTCTGACCGAGTGACCTTCCGCAGTCCGCTGTTTTCTTACCGGAAGATGCGACTGATTGTAAAATACTCTGTCGGTATCATTCTCGGTACCTCTTATATTGGTAAAATGAAGAGCGAGATCAAGGTACTTTTCTTCTTTTGTCAAATCATAAAGTTTTACGAGCGCAAGCTCGATTTCTTCATGACCCGGGGAAGCAAACTTTGCGGTTTTATCGGTTATAAAACACTTAATCACATAATCGACATACTCTTCGACTACATTTAAGAGCTTATCTTCTCCGACTGCGTTATACCACGCAACGGCAGCCTCGATAAGATGACCGAGGCAATAAAGTTCATGCGCATCGCGGTTGGTAAAGCGCCTGTCATTCTCGCAAGTCTGAAAATACTGGTTGTAATACCCGTCTTCATCCTGTGATGCGGCTATTGTATCTATGACATTCGAAGCATATTCTCTCAGTTCCGGAGCATCGTGTTTTGCAAGGATATATGCAGCAGATTCGATCCATTTGGCGATATCCGAATCATAGAAAACATGAGGTTTGTTCGGCTGACCTTCCTTCCAGTTAAGCTTGGCTCCTTCAAAACGTCCGGTCTCTTCGAACCTCTTACAAACATTCATCATTGAGACTTCGCGGACAAGCTTCTGTTTATCAGCCCAGAAACCGCTGTTGATATTGACTTTGTCAAAAGAAATGTTTTTCATGGCAATTCTCCCTGTTTTTTATTTGTAAAGACAGAACATGTCATAACCATTGATCCGGGGCAGCATTATTTCGGTTCTCCCATCTTTTATCCGTGACATTACCTCATTTTCGCAAGGCAGAAGTTTAACGCTTCGGTATTCGCCTTCAACGGAAACAATATGTCCCGCAGGCAGCACAACCGGTTCCTCAACGATATTAACTTTTCCGCGCGGTTCGGGATAAGTAGCTTTAATATGCAGCAGCCGATATTCATCGCAGCCGGTAAGCGTTGCGCGGGAAGTTGAAGGAAGATTGCATTCGATCAAACGCTTTGGCATCAGCGCTGATATCAGCTCAGAAACAAGTTTTTTGTGGAAAGATGAAGCTTCGCTGAAATACGACTCGAAGGGGTCAAAAGAGACATAGGCGAAATCCGGACAGAGAATAACGGCGGAATGACCGTCTTTGCACTCCGGCGGAGTGTAGAAATACCCCTGAAGACCATCCCAGTGCTTTTTAAAATACGGTTTGACACGGCTTGCAAACTCGTCTTTCTTGTCCTTAGCCGTCATGAGTATACCTCCGGTATACATCGAATACGGCATATCCGCCGTATCATCCGAAGTTTCTTTGAGTTTATAGTACCCGCCGTTGGTGTCGTCATACCCGTTGAATTCAATTTTGTACTTTATGAAATCGGCCCAGAAGCCGTCTTTGCCGACTCCGCTGCGACCGCAGAAAATCAGCTTTATCCCGTTTTTATAAACGTCTTTAAGTTTTTCACATAACGCGTCGTTCGGAACGGTATCACCGGGAATTAAAAGAATCCGATATTTGCTGAAATCAATCGTTTCATCAATGATATCGAATCCGTATTTCAGCTCGGAGAGCATTCTTGCAGTGCCTTTGTGAGAATTCGAGAAAGTCCCGCGGTTTATTACAATTCCGATCTCGGAAATATACCGGCAGTTATCGGTCCATCTTTCATACTCTTCGTATTTTCGATATAGTTTTTCTATATCGCGATACATATCCTCAACAAGCCCTTCCGCCGGATGCATATGATCTCCGACGGAAAATTGCGTTCCTTGAAGCATAGCGTCCTGGATATCGTTTTCAAGCGAATGCAATCCCTTATATCCGCCGAAATCTCCCCAGGAAGCCTGGAATCTTCCGGTCATATAAATTATATTCTCATTAAGCATCCTTGCATAAGCAGAGCGGGGAATAAAATAATCATATCCCCAGCCGCCGGAAGGAAGGCACTCTATTTCAAGATGGGAATTCTCAACATCCGTCCACTCCATGCCGTTGAAATAACAAAGCTTTCCGAGCGGGACTATATCCTTTATCCTGCGGCAGATATCAATCATAGATCTGTGCTGAAAGTCGTATACCGAGGCGATGTTTTTTATATCTACCCCTTCGGAAAGCATCTTTTCGGTGCAGCTGTTGCACCAGCAAGCCATATTGAACATACAGTCGCAGAATATTCCGTCAGGCTTGCATTTTTCGAATATCTCTCTGATAACGGAAATCAGATATTCGCCGTATTCGCTGTTGTAGCATGGAGCGCGGAAGAAATTGCCGGAGGTATCGCCGAAAATAACCTTTCCTTCGCTGTTGATTCGGCAGTTTCCGTAATTCTTCCTTGCGTATTCATGGTTCAGACCCACATTGATATACGCAACGACTTTTATTCCGCGCTTATGGCATTCTTCGATAATATCCGGAAGCATATCGCCCTTCATTCCGGGATACGGAATTCCTATATCGGTTTTATAATAAGAAAAACCGATATTGCATTGAGCGAATACATTAACCAGGGTAATATGTGCATCGGAAAGAGTTTGTGCAAAACCCGAGGGATCTATTTCCCTCATGAAGTCGTATATTCCCGGCATTGTATGAAAATCGATATGCAAAGCGCGTTTAAGCTTTCCCATTTGTTACCTCTTTATTTAAATTGTGATTTAAATTATGTCTTCATTATATCATAATTTAATAGCGTTTGCAATATTTAAATAAATAATCCCCGGTTTTATTCGGGGATTGGTAAACTGAAATAATATGAAAATTACCTAAAAAGACTTCTGCCTTCCCATTCGGGATCGGGAGCTACTCCCAAAATGTCGGTAACTGTCGGAGCTATGTCAAGAATCGAAGCAGAGTCGAGTTCTTTTTGTTTAAGTGAAGGATCCGATATAATAAGCGGAATGGTCATATCTTCGGGCATATCCGAACCGTGACCGCGGGAGTGACCGCCGTGGTCGGCTGTAAATATAACGGTATATCCGCTGATAGAATCAAGCATATGTTCTATGCAGTCGGAAACCTTTGAAACAGCAGCCATATATTCGTCGCTCATCCAACCGAATCCGTGCCCCGCCGCATCCGTCAGACCGTAATAATAGAACACAAAGTCAGGTGAGCATTCATTGATATATTCAATAGCTTTTTCCGTCAGCTTGACGCAGGTATTGTTGTAATCATAAATATGACCCGACATATATATCCCGTTTCCTATCGAGTCGGGACGGCCGAGGTCGCGAAGTTCTTCCCAGTCATAGACTATCCCCGCATTTTTCCCGGCCGCTCTGAGAACATCGAACAGACCTTTGACCGGTCTTACCTGAGGGACATATGTATTTGATAAAATGCCGTGCCTTTCGGGCGGTACCGAATGGAAAAGAGACATATGGCAGGGAAGTGTCACCGACGGCATTACCGTCTGCGCTTTCATGGTGTAATATGAATGATCAAGCATTCTTGTCGAAAAATCCTTTTTTCCGGTAACTGCACCGATAGCATCCGGGCGAACTCCGTCGGAAAGTATCAAGATAACTTTTTTATTCATGCTGGCTCCTGTTTATTAATATAATAACGCGGAAGGTATATCACAATCCGCGTTAATAAAACCGTCAATTATTGATTTGTAACGTCCTTGTCATCGAAAGAATCGCCGCATTCCGGGCAGAACTTCGGAGGATTTGCGGGATCCTTCGGCTCCCAGCCGCACTTATCGCACTTGTATAGCAGCGCATCAGCGGGTTTCTTTTCTCCGCAGTTGGCGCAGAATTTTCCTTTATTTTCCGTGCTGCACTTCGGGCAAGTCCAGCCGGATTTAACTTCCGGTTTCTTCTCACCGCAATCTGCGCAGAATTTTCCGGTGTTCTCTTTGCTGCATTTAGGGCAAGTCCAGGCGCCTTCCGCCGGCTTGGGTTCCGGTTTCTTCTCGCCGCAGTCGGCACAGAATTTTCCCGTATTCTGCTTTCCGCACTTGGGACAAGCCCAGCCTTCGGATGCGGGAGCGGGAACCGGCTGCTGTGCCTGCTGCTGACCGATGTTAAAGAGATTTGCGGCGTTCATGCCGCCGGCGGCCTGAGACATTCCGACACCCATAAATGCATTAACGGCACCGTTCGGATTATTTGCGGCTGCGGTCATCGCTTCAGCCTGAGCGCCGACAAGGGTTCCGGCGGCCATATTCGGGTTGCTGTTGAAATAGGCGATCTGTGCAGCCTGAAGACGCTTTTCGTCTTCCTCATTGGCCGTCACGGAGCTGACACCAAAGGTTGCGATTGAAATACCGCGGGTATTGGTCCATTTCTCGGAAAGCACTTCATTTAATGCATCCGAAAGCTCCATCGTATGCCCGGGAAGCTCTTCATAGCTGATTCTCGAAAGCTTGCCGAGAGCAGGCTGAAGGGCGGTCAGAAGCTCGGTCTTCAATGTGCTGTCGATCTGGTCGCGGGTAAATTGGTTGGCTACATTTCCGGCAACGTTTGTATAGAACAAAATCGGGTTAACAAGCTTATAGGAATACTCGCCATGGCAGCGGATACGAACGGTAAATCTGAAGTTTGTATCAGGGTCTACTATTTTAAAGGGGATCGGGTTTGCCGTGCCGTATTTATTGCCCATTATCTCCTTTGTATTGAAATAATAAACCCGCTGGACACGTGCCGTATCACCTCCAAAGGTAATACGCTTTCCGATCTGCTTGAAGGTGTTTAAAATGTTTTCACCGAGGCTGCCGTAGAAAATGGAGGGTTCGGTTGAGGTATCATAAATGAATTCGCCGGGAACGGCACAGAATTCGACAACTTTTCCCTGGTCCACAATACACATGCACTGACCGTCGGCTACCGAAACTACCGAACCGTTGGATATGATGTCGGCATCCCCTTTGTTAGTCGAACGCCTTGATGCGCGACGCTGGGCTTTAACTACGAGCACATCGTTATCGATCGAGTCGCAGTAAAAAAAATCGCGATAGGAATCTTCGAGGGCTCCGCCCACAGAGTTTAACGCAGCAGAAATCAGACCCATTTTATTATCTCCTCTAAAATCGTTTTACAGATTTACTGTATGACTTAACATAATCATTATACAATAATAATATCAACATGTCAAGTAAATTTTTATTTACAACGACAAGAATCAACCATCGACTGACAAAGAAACACCCGGAAATTACCAAAACATCATCAAAATGATAAAAATTTTCACGAAATATATTGTATTGCCGTTCAAAAAGGTGTATAATATAGAAAAAGGAAAGGAATAGGTGATAAAAATATGATTACGAAAAATACGAAAAACAGAGCGGCGGCCTTAATACTTGCCTTCATTTTCGCAGCGGCACTCGGAGTTTCTTCGGCAGCTGCCGGATTCATTAAACTCGCAGCTCCTTCACCCGCCTGGAGCGCCGTTTCCACCGGCGTTGTCAGCTGGTCTGCAGTCGAAGGAGCAAACGGATACAGCTGGCAGCTTTGGTACGGCGATTCATATCTTGTTGATTCGGGATATATAGTTTCAACCAATATATCGACAACATATACTCTCAACCTGCTTAACACCATTAAAGTATGCCCCTACGGCAGCTTTACGGTATATGTCCAGGCAAAGGCGGATATCGCAAACCCGTATTATCTGACAAGCGAATTCGGCAAGACCGGATATCTGACATACAGTCCGAGCGGGTTTACGGTAGGCGGCTCGATATATAACAACAGCAAAATCCCGGGATATTACTATTTCAACCACCTGCTGTTCCTGCTTTATAACAACACCCGCTGCACTATCGACATTGAAAACTATGACGGCAGAGAAGGAACCACAAAGCAGCTCAACTGCTCGGTTGTAACTCCTTATTATCCGAATGTCGAATGGACATCAAGCGACGAAAGCGTCGCAACCGTCGACCAAAACGGTCTTGTTACGCTTGTATCTCCCGGAATCGCCATAATTACCGTTACCGACACTCACGCAGGCTCCGCCCGCTGCACCGTTACGGTCAAAAAAGCCGGAGTTATTAAACTCAACTGATTCGCTTAAATTCAATAATTAGTTCAGGCGTTGATTTTTTCAACGCCTTTTTTACAGTAAATGAAAATGAAACCAAAACCGTTCCTGTCTTCCGAACATCTGAAAATCATAGCTTCCGCGACAATGCTGGCAGATCACACGGGCGTGCTGCTTTTTCCGCAAACACAGATACTCAGAGCTGTAGGCAGGATATCAATGCCGCTCTTTGCATATCTGATAGCCGAAGGCTGCCGTCATACAAAATCTAAAGAAAAGTATTTCATAAGGCTATTTGCGCTCGGAGCCGCCTGTCAGCTGATATATATCATATTTTCCGGAGGTTTTGACAAGTACCTCAATATACTGCTTACATACGCAGCCGCAGTCGGATCCATTATAGCTTTTGAAAGAACAGCCGAAAGGCTCCGAATATCCGGTATAAAAAACAGATTTTCTTCGCTGATTGCCGCATTTGCCGTTGCAATAATAACCGCCTGTGTTTTTTCGGCATTCGATTTCAGTTACGGACTATGGGCGGCAGCTATGATTTATGCCGCGTATTTTTTCGACACTGATTATTTGCGCCTTGCGGCTTTTTCTCTGTTTCTGATTCTATACTGCATATACTGCACACTTCTGGGTTATCCGATACAGTTTTTCTCGTTGCTGAGCCTGCTGCTGATTCTTTTGTATAACGGAGAAAAGGGTGATAATATCCCTTCATGGTTCTGGTATTTGTTTTATCCCGGTCATATCGGAATTCTTTGGTTAATAAAAACATTTATATAATTATTCTTTCTTGTTTATCGGGAACAAACCACCGGCTTTAATCGTCATATTTTTAAATTGCGGTTATGACGGCGAAGGTTTATTAAATTTATCTTAAGATTGCCGAGCGCATATTGATATATATGGCAAGCTGTGCTATAATATATTTTGTTCTTTTAAATCAATTATAAGGGAATCGAAAAATGATGACGCTGAATATGCCGGGGATCGCAGCATGAATGTGCAGATTAAGGCAGGAAACCAAAATAAAATAAAAAAGTATACAAAAATCGAATTGAGAGAACGCAGACACACACTGTTTTTCCTGATTCCTTCTCTTGCGGGAGTGCTTTTATTTTATATACTTCCTTTTACGGTTGTTATATATTATTCGCTGATAGATAATCCGATACAGAAGAATTTTGTCGGAATCAACAATTTCATACAGGTCTTTACCAACTCTGCATTCAGACAGGCGGCGGGGAATACTCTTAAATTTTCTGTAATAGCGGTTCCGCTTGTGGTTTTGCTTTCGCTGCTTCTTGCGATACTTCTTGACACAAACATACCGTTTAAAACTCAGTTCAGAACGGCTTTTATAACCCCCCTGATGGTTCCGGTCGCTTCGATTGTTCTCATCGTCCAGGTGCTTTTCGATTATAACGGCGCATTTAACACTCTCCTTGCGAATTTCGGCATTTTGCCTGTAGACTGGCTGAAAAGCGATTATGCTTATCTTGTCATAGTAACGCTTTATCTCTGGAAGAACCTCGGATATAATATGATCCTTTTCATGAGCGCGCTTTCGAATATTCCGACCGAAATTCTGGAAGTAGCCACCCTTGACGGCTGCGGAGAACTTAGAAAATTCTTTTATATCAAGCTCAGGTATCTTATTTCGACAATAATGTTTGTCACGATCCTGTCGCTGATTAACAGCTTCAAGGTTTTCCGGGAAGTATATCTGCTTACCGGAGATTACCCGAACTCTATGTATATGCTCCAGCATTTCATGAACAACACCTTTAAATCCCTCGACTATCAGAAACTTTCTGCAGCCGCAGTTATCATATGTATATTGATGGTATTGCTTATCAATCTGTTATTCGCCATAGACCGGCGTTTCAGCGGAGGTGAAGACGATTGACACAATATGAGCATAATGTCGATGATTTGATAAAAACTCCGGAAGAACTGCTTGAACAGAGAAAACGCAACCGGGCGATTCATCGCCGAAAAAGGGTAAACCACGGCATTTACTGTGCGGTTGCCTGCACCTTTCTGTTTATCGTTTCGGTGATTTTCCTCTTTCCGATTGTATTGACGATAACAAACTCATTTATGAGCCAGACGGAAATCGCCGCTCATTACGGCAAGGTTTTTTCTTCTCTTACCGGAAGCCGCACTTATATAGCGGATAAAGTCACCCTTAAGCTTATCCCGGGAATGGTTAGTTTCAGTCAGTATTCGACCGCGCTAATAAAATCTCCAGATTATCTACTGAAATTCTGGAACTCGGTTATCCTTGTCGTTCCGATAATGGTATTCCAGATAATGGTCGCCCTGGCAGCTTCATACGCCTTCGCACGCTGCGACAGCAAATTCAGATCTCTTGTATTTTTCTTATATATCATACTGATGCTTATGCCGTATCAGGTAACGCTGGTTCCGAACTATCTCGTTGCAAACTGGCTTAAAATCATTAATACCAGATGGTCGATCATCCTGCCGGGCATATTTTCGCCGTATGCGGTTTTCATTCTCACAAAATTCATGAAGCGCATACCGAAACCGATACTTGAAGCCGCAAAACTCGACGGCTGCGGCGAATGGCAGATATTCACAAAAATCTGCATCCCTCTCTGCCGCAGTGTAATCTGGAGCGTAGCTGTACTGGTCTTCATCGATTACTGGAACATGGTCGAACAGCCGCTTATAATGTTCAATGATCAGGAAATGTACCCGCTTTCGGTATTCCTGTCGAAAATAAACAGCGGAGACGTAGGTCTTGCCTTTGCGGTCGCCACATTCTATATGGTGCCGACACTGCTGGTATTCCTTTATTCCGAAGATTATCTGATTGAAGGAATCTCATATTCCGGCGGTATCAAGGGCTGACACCGATATATTTTATATTTTAAATATTCCAAACTATATTAACGAGGAATAAGATGAATTCGTATATTAACGAAAAATCATACCGCAGAAAATCCATAATAAAAACTGTTGCCATAATATTTCTGGCAGTTCTGCTTGTTCTCACTTTCTTTTCAAACACGATAATGAACTTTTCTCTTCCGGAGGTCTCGGCACAATATGCTTCCGGCGGATCCATAACCACTCGTATCCGCGGCAGCGGAACCGTTGAAGCTAATTCAAATTACGAGGTCAGAATCGGTCAGAAAAGAAAGATAAGAGAAGTCCTCGTAAAACAAGGCGATGCGGTTACCATCGGAGATGTCCTGTTCAAGCTTGAGGATATTGAAAGCGAAGAAGTGAAGACCGCCAGGCAGGCGGTAAAAGATGCGGAAAAAGCCGTCAGAGACGCCGAGAATGCGGTAAAAGACGCTAAGACTGCTTATGATGAATCCCTCAGAGGAGTAAATCCCTCTACATCCACAGCCGTTCTCGCGCTCGAGCAGGCGAAAGAAAACTTAAGCGAAGCACAGAAAAAGCTGAACAACGCACAAACCGGCTCCGGAAATGTCAGCGCTGCAAAAGCGGCTTATAAATCAGCCGAAGCTTATTACAACGAGCTTGTGAAAAAGAAAACCAAGCTCGA
>LSQX01294504.1_pt2 | contig 10888 bp, 10 predicted proteins | sample 654561 | NCBI WGS metagenome assembly LSQX01 (sample SAMN04489861, study PRJNA283612) | anaerobic digester metagenome | isolation source: 4 biogas reactors fed with cattle manure at either 37C or 55C with and... | place: Denmark: Kongens Lyngby | collected 2014 | reverse complement strand
TGCTAAAGGGCATGTGGCCTAAATTTGCTTCCCTTGTGCTCCTCGGTGCCGGAGTGGGGCTGGTGATGACACCGGTCAACACCTTGGTGACAGGATCCTGCAGCACCAAGCGGCGGGGCATCATCACCTGCCTTTACGGAAGTCTTCGCTTTTTCGGTGTGGCCATCGGGCCACCCCTGTACGGCTTATCAGAGACCTACGGCATCCTGCCAACCGTTGCTGTAATGAGCATAGCGCCGATTATTTCCCTTGTTGCTTCAATTGTATTTATAAAAGTAAACAAAATAATGGGGCAGGACGATGCTCAAAAAGCAAGCTTGGCTTCTGCAGCTGAAAGTTCCTTTGAGTCTAAGGAGTCGCTTCCCTCTGAATCTAAAAAGCCGCTAATTTTTAGGAGAAAACTCCGGTAAGAGCTGTCAACTCTTTCCCGGGGCCGGGAAAGCTTATTGTCAATTTGTCCTTTTAGCCGCCCTTTTGAAAAAATCAAGATCTTATCCGATAGGTCTACGGCTTCCTCCAAATCATGGGTGACAAAAATGATGGTGACCCCCGTCTTCTTCCACACTTGAAGTAGCATTTCATGAACTGCCCGACGCGTGAATGCATCAAGGCTCCCGAAGGGTTCGTCCATGAGCAGCAGCTGGGGTTTTACCGAAAGGGCCCTGGCTATAGAAGCCCTTTGTTTCATGCCACCTGATAGTTGATAAGGATAAAAGTCTCCAAAGCCTTGCAGACCTACCAGCTCAAGATAGTGTTCGGCCCTTTCGCCAAAATTACCCTGCCCTTTATCCACCACTCTCATCGCAAAAATAATGTTTTCTTTTAGCGTGAGCCACGGGAACAGTTGGTCCAGGCCTTGAAACACCATGAACCTGTTGGGTTCGGGTCTTTTAACCTTTCTGCCGTTCAAATGAATACTCCCACCATTTATCCTCTCAAAACCTGCTATACACCTGAGCAGCGTCGATTTGCCGCAGCCTGATGGTCCTATTACACTGACGAATTCCCCTTGCCTGATGTCAAAACTCACGTTGTGCACCCCGATTACTTTTCTTTTGCCGGTCTCATATACTTTCGTTACATTTGAAACAGTCAGCAGAGTTTTCAATATACTTGCCCCCTTAATTAATGATGGTCTTCCATTTTCTCACGGTCCTGTTCTCGATCCCGGCAAAAATCAGGTACTCTACTCCTATTCCAATCAGCACTATAATCAGCATGCCGGCAAAAACCCCCGGCGTTTCCATCATGAAGCGCTTTTTGTACAGGTACCAACCCAAGCCCCCCTGGCCGCCGGCAGCACCGAAGACCAACTCTGCCGCTACGGATGCCTGCCATGCCCTGGCCCATCCGGTCCTAAGGCCGCTTAAAATGTGGGGAAAAGAGGCCGGCAGCATGACCTTTAGCGCCAGTTCCCAGCCGGTCAATCCTAAGTTTCTGCCCACTTCCAGTTGATTGATAGGTATTGAACGAAAGCCCGTGTAAAAGTGATTTATAAGGGGCCATAGGGCGGAAAACACTATTACAAATAAAATGGCCCTCACGCCTATGCCGAACCACAAGATTGCAACGGGAAGTATGGCGATACCGGGCAGGGGATGCATTATTGCCATTAAATCCGAAATCACTTCAGCAAATATTTTGCCGCCAAAGGACATAAATGTTGCCAGCATGGCAAGGCTTACTGCAGTCACAAGACCTATGCCGATTATTCTCAGGGAAAACAGGGTCCTGCCAATCAGGTCCACCCTTTCCATCCAGAGTGCACTGGCTATGCTGCCTATGCCGGGGAAAAGCAGTGCGGGATAACGCCCGGTAAGTCGAATTAGCTCCCATACGATGGCTAGCACCAGTATAAAAGCTAATTTCGATACAAAGTCACGCAAGGCAATCTCCTCCTACTTTGACCACTGGATAGTTTCCAGCGTACAAGGTCCTCCTTCACGTTTTCCTACCTGTGCTAAGATGTTCTCCCAGGCTATTTCAGAAAGGCTCCCGGGCACCTTGGATATATAGCCGGCCTTTTGCATAAAGTCTGCAAAGCCCATCAGGCCGTACGGAGCCGTTGTGTAGTTTACTCCCTCAGCAGTCAGGTATTTTAGTAGCTTTTCTTCGTCAATTTGAAATTCCGGTGCAAGAAGCTTTGCCGTCTCCTCCTTGTTTTCGTTTACCCAATTCATTGCATCATTTAATCCCTGTACAAAGGCTGCATAACCTAAGGGGTTGCTGTCGTGGTAAGACTCGGTTACCAATGCCACGTTAAAGTTAAAATCCTGGCCAAAGGCATCAAAGCCGTCGAGGACAACTTTGTAGCCGGGCTGTTCCAGCTCTTCGAAGAGGTACGGCGGTGTGGTGAAATGGGCAACTACATCCTTTTTGGCCAGCATTGCCTGGGCCCCATCCGGATGCGGCAGCGCTACTAAATTGTCATCCAAGGCATTTGGATCTCCCAATTGTTTTTCCAGGGCCATGGATAGCAGTATATGCTGGATGCTGCCCGGTGACGGCAGTGCTATTTTATGTTCCGCCTTGAAATCTTCCAGAGTGTTGATGTTCTCATCATAGGTCACCAGCGACACGGGAATTACGCAATATCCTGCGGCAATTTTGGCAGGTAGTCCCTTATCCCATCCTATGAGGTACGGCGGAATTCCCATAAAGGCTGCATCCAGTTCATTGGATGCCATAGCTTCCCTCACGGCTCCGCCGGAGCCCAGGGTCAACCACTCGACTTTTAGCCCGTACTTGGAGAAAAAGTCAATTTTCTCCGCCACCATAAGGGGAGCGTAAACCAGACCGAATTGTTTAGCTACGCGAATCGTCATAAGCTGTTCATCATCATTCGCTGTCTGATTTTCCTGGACAGTTTTCTGTCCGCATCCTGAAATAAAGCTCGCCGCAACGAGGACAGCCAGCAGCAGTAAAGCAACCACCCTTTGTCTTTTGATACAAAACATCCCATCACCCTCCAAAAAAGTAAATCTCATACCATAATATTTTTTGGGACGGGAATTTGTGAATTTTATTTAGTTCATGCAAATAAAGTTTTATTAAGTAAAGACTTTTTGGAGGTGGCGCTTTGAAATCCTATTCGTTGATTTTCCTAATTTTCGTCCTGGGCCTGTTGAGCAAGAATCGGCTTGTTTACATATCCTCAGGTGTGCTTTTGCTGTTTTCCGTACTTAATCTCATGCCGAAATCTTCCTCATCCCAGAAAGTCTTCCTGGATGTGGGAGTCATCCTGCTAGTAATAGGGGTAATGATGCCCTTTACCCAGAACTCCATTTCTATACAGGACCTTTACAAGAGCCTTTTTGCCGCAAGGGGCTGTATATCCTTTGTCATAGGCATCCTCTCTTCAGTAATGGCAAGAGAGGGAGTTGAACTCATGAAAAAAAGCCCAGAAGTGATGATAGGGCTGCTTCTTGGCACAATTGTCGGCACTGCCTTTTTTGACGGCATACCGGTTGGGCCGCTAGTTGCCGCAGGTTTTGCCGCATTTATTATAAACTTGTTCGCAAGGATTGCATGAGGTCATGTAGCCGGCATTGGTCCCGACATGAGCGTATAAATACTTATCTAGTAAAAGCCAGTATTAGCAGATTTTCATTTTGATACAATAGACTTTGAAATTTTTTCTGTGAATATTTATGCATATATATTGCATTTTTATAAGATAGGTGTATAATATTTTTATAAGTTTAATCGATCAGAAATTCACAAAAAAGCATTAGGAGGATTCTTATGAAGATAAAAACCATAATCATGGGTGCTGCAGGAAGAGATTTTCATGTGTTCAACACTTATTTTAGAGACAACGAGCTCTATGAAGTGGTGGCCTTTACGGCAACGCAAATTCCAAACATCGAAGGCAGGAAGTACCCCGCGATACTTGCAGGCAAGTTGTACCCCGACGGAATACCCATTTACACGGAAGACCAGCTACCAAATTTGATAAAAACACACGATGTCAGGCAGGTTGTTTTTGCCTACAGTGACATCTCCCATGAAGATGTGATGCACAAGGCTTCAACTGTCCTTGCTGCCGGTGCCGATTTTCGCCTGATGGGTCCAAAAAACACTTCATTAAAATCCACAAAACCCGTAATTTCCGTATGTGCCGTAAGGACCGGCGTGGGCAAGAGCCAAACCACCCGCGCCGTGTGCAAGTACTTTAAGGAAAAGGGCAAGAAAGTAGTGGCCATACGACATCCCATGCCCTATGGGGATTTGAGCAAGCAAATATGTCAGCGCTTTGCTACATATGAAGATTTGGACTTGCACCAGTGCACCATCGAAGAGCGAGAGGAGTACGAACCCCACATCGACAGCGGCATCGTGGTTTATGCAGGTGTGGATTATGAAGTGATTTTAAGGGAAGCGGAAAAAGAGGCCGATGTAATCATATGGGACGGGGGGAACAATGACTTTCCCTTCTATCACACCGACCTATCCATAGTCCTCGTTGACCCCCTTCGGCCGGGACACGAACTCCTGTATCACCCCGGAGAAACCAATTTAAAACTAGCTGACCTTATAATAATTAATAAAATAGATTCGGCCAATGCTGCCGACATAAATACCGTCAGGGAAAACATCGAAAAGGTAAATCCGAAGGCTCAGGTTATAGAGGCAGCTTCGCCCATCAGCGTAGAAGAGCCCGAGATGGTAAAGGGCAAGCGGGTCCTGGTCATCGAAGACGGTCCCACACTCACCCACGGAGAAATGGGATTCGGTGCAGGCTTTGTGGCTGCCAAAAAGTTTGGCGCCGGCACGATTGTGGATGCCAAGCCCTTTGCGGTAGGAAGCATAAAAGAAACATATGAAAAATATCCTCATTTAAATACCATTTTGCCGGCCATGGGCTACGGCAAAGAGCAGATAAAAGAACTGGAACAGACCATAAACAGCATCGACTGTGACCTGGTCCTCTCCGGCACTCCCATTGATATAACCCGCGTCATTAAGACAAACAAGCCCGTAATCAGGGTTAAGTACGAGCTGCAGGAGATCGGTCAGCCGGACCTCAAATCGGTGCTGGCGGGGTTTTTACAAGGCTAGCCAACGCTTAACCCAAGCATTGGAAGAATGATTTGCAAGAGGGGTAAACACCCCCTCCGACGAACAATTGAAGATTGCTAACGGAGCAACTAATATTATTGTTTTTCAACAGCAAAAAGGGGCTGCCTTGAGCAACCCCTTTATCGTTTCATAATTTATTTTTATTTATACATGCTGAGCTACTTGTTCAGGTAGTTCAGCGGATTTACAGGGCTTCCGTTGATTCGAATTTCAAAGTGGAGATGATTGCCGCTGGACCTGCCCGTCGAGCCGACAGCAGCTATCTGCTGGCCCTTTTCTACCTGCTGGCCAACCGAAACGTTGATCTTGCTGTTGTGGGCATAATAAGTTTCAATGCCACCGCCGTGATTTACGATTACCAGGTTGCCGTAACCACCCCGCCAGCCGGCAAAGGTTACGGTACCGCTGTTAGAGGCGTAAACGGGTGTACCCCTGCTTTGGGCAATATCGATACCTGTATGAAACTCCCTGCCTCTCTTGCCATAGGGCGATGTGATTTGTCCAACAACCGGCCATATGAATCTTCCGCTGCCGCGGAAAGCTACTTCCGCCTTGGTCCCCTTAGCCACTATCTGGGTTACGGGCTCCTTAAGCACTTTTTCGCCTATGACATTTTCCGATACCTTTATGCCGTTTTCAAACAACACTTCAGCGGCAACTTCCTTGGTACCCTTTTCGCCCGCTTGCTTTACCTTTTGCTCCCATGTCCACATGGAATCATCTCTGACCGTTTCGGTTTTGTACGGAATTGACTCCTCATATGTCACCTTTTTCAACATGGAAACGGTAAGTAGCGGTTTCACTTCGGTTAGGTTTATTATATCTCCTAAGGCTAACTCATGTTCGGACTTTAGCTGGGGATTGGCCTTTATCAATTCCTCAATGGGAATATTCTCCCTTCGGGAAATAGCCCAGAGACTATCACCTTCAACTACCTCATAAGTCCTGGTTTCAACGCTGCCTTTGAGAATGAGATTCTTGGCGTCTTCAGGACTTATAATTTGGTTTGGATAAACATATTTTTCTACCAGCTTAACATTTTCCGCAACTTCAAGTTTTATCAATTCTCCGGGCGTCTGGTCAATGTAATGCTGCTTAACCTGTTGCAACACATTTTCCGCCGTCCCCTTGTCTTTTACCAGCGCAATTTCTTTTCCATCTATGTTAATGGCTACTGCTTTAAGCTTGCAGGTCAACGCAGCTTCAAGGTCTTTAATTATCTCATCTTCAACAGCCAGTTTATGGCCAACGGCCCTCACGGGTGTGGCCTTTATTACCTGGACGAACTCAACATCTGCGCCGAGTTTTGCTTCAAACCTGCTCTTAAGCTCTTCCGTAATTTCCGAAAGCACTTCGTGATTTTGTACATAGCCGATAACCCTATCGTTAACACTAACTTCCAAGACCGTTCGGCTGTAGACAGATACCAGCGCGATTAAAAGTACGAGGCAACAAAGCCCCGAGATTGCTATGGTCTTAAGCTTTTTATCGCTCAGTATTTTCTCGTACAGCCCCTTTATATTAGGCTTTTCCATCCCCCCACTCCTTCCTTTTTTGTCCGCATTTTCTAGCCTCAAAGCCTTCTCGCAAAGGGCATTTAATATGATGCTAATTTTTTGTAATCAAATTGTAACATACTATATTATATTCTATGCAAATCCTGTTTTTCCTTCCTAGATTTAAAATATTGTCCAGACTATCACTATGTAAATTCTGGAAGGCCCTCAAAAACCCGTTAAGATAATAATTCCCATAATTGCCATAAATATACCTGGATAGCTTTTCCAAATCCCGCAAAAAAAGGAGGACTAAAGACCTATAAGGTAATTTAATTATGCTGCGCTTTCCAGTATTTCAGTTGTTTCAAGCCACTCATTCACGTAATCGGTCCAGTCAGTCCCGGTAACCCGGTTTAAGGCACTTATGAAATCTTCAGCCGTGGCATTATCATAAATATTTTGCTCAAAATAGAATTTCAGGGCTTCACGGAGCTTTTCCTTTCCCATGCGTGCTTCTATATCTTTTAGCATAATGGCGCCCCTGTTATACACCGTAGCACTGTAATCATCCCAGTTCGCAAACTCCGACAGATGCCTTTTGATGGGGCCAAGAGACATTGATGTCTCAAAATACCTATACGGGGCCAACGTGAACCTTTCGTATATGTCTTGCGCCACCGCTTTGCCGTAATAGTGTTCATAATATAGAACGGTAGAATACTCCGTCAAAGCCTCATCAAGCCATGCTTCCTCTATTTGATTGTTTCCTACAAGGCCATACCACCACTGATGGGCAGTCTCGTGAACTATCGTATACTCCAGGTAATCTAAATACATCCCCTGCTCGTAGAATTCTTCATTTACTATTACAAGGTTGGGGTATTCCATGCCGCTAAAGATAAAGTCCGCAGCCACTATGCTATAATTCTCATAGGGATATTCCCCAAAATATTCATTAAAGAAAGATAATGCATTCTTGCCGAATTCAAGGGCTTTCTGACCGTATTCTTCCTTGCCCTTTATGTAGTAAGATATGACTTTGCTTTTTCCCACGGTTGCCTCTCTAGTTTCAAAACTAGCACTTGCTGACCAGGCAAAGTCCCGAATCAAGCCGGTCTTAAAGCTCCAGGCTACCCGGCCGTTTTCTTCGTGCTTTTCATCCAGGCTCCCGCTGGCAGCGATGGTGTATTCCTTCGGAGCTTTGATTTTTACTTCATACTGGGCCACCTCGCTGTAAAAGGGGTCGCCTATGCCGTAATAAGGATCCTTATGCCAGCCCTTTTCATCGTACACGGCGAGTATCGGGTACCATTGGGCAATGTTGTAGGTGTTTTCACCGTATCCAAAATTGCCAATGGCCGGAGGGATTTGGACTTCAAATTCAAAAGTCAAACTGATTTCTTCTTTTGGTTTTAGTGCCGTTTCCAATTTTATTTCCAAAATCGTATCCTCAATATTAAATTCCACTTCCCTTGTCCCTGCAGTTACTTTTTTAATATTTATGTAGCCAGGAGCAAAGCCTTCAGGATATGCATAGCTGATATCTTCGTCGGCAAAGGGCACTTCATCGGCGTTCTTGAAAGCATTTGGGTAGATGTGAAAGTATAGCGACTCAAATTCTTCGGCCTTGCTGTTTACAATTGCCACCTCCTGAAATGCGGTAAGCTTTTTAGCTTCAGGGTCAAAATCCACATCTATCTTATACCTAGGACATGTATTAGCAATGATATCTGCAGTTTTACCTGTATCCACATCGCTTTCCGACCTAAGAACAAAAAAACTATAAGCAGCTGCAAGCAGTATGAGACTCAAAATGATAACAATCCTTCGCTTCTTCATTTTCTTGCCTCCCTTTCACATCTTCTTTCCCTCTTATTGTACCATCTTTAATTAATATATTTAATAGTTTTGATTATTATCATTTTATTCGTTTTTTATTTGTAAATCTTATCTGTTGATACGATAGATATAAAAAATAAAACGACAGTGGGCCATTAAAAAAACACTAACTACATCCAATTGGTTAAATATTCTAGGCTATAAAAACGGATAAACTCATTTCCTCTGCTTCCGGCTGCACTGCAAGTAAAACCCGGCATTGATGACAGGCCCTGATTTGCAAGGCATATAAAAAAAAGAAAGGTTTCAAGCTTTTAAAAAGCCTGAAACCCTTTTTTGCAATATGGAGCGGAAAACGGGATTTGAACCCGCGACCCTCGGCTTGGGAAGCCGATGCTCTACCGCTGAGCTATTTCCGCACGCAGAATTTATCGTATTATTATTATAAATCTTCAGCTGTTAATTGTCAACTAAGTGCAAACTCTTGTTATAGAAAAACTCCCCTTTGGGCAGACCTGTATTCTTTATTTCCTCTGTCTACTCAAAGGGGAGGATTCCACTCTTTCGACAGGCTGCCTTAAAGTTCACTTTTTCGTTAAAGATGCCACTAGGTCGTCCATATTGTATATGCCCGGAGTAGTATTGCTAATGATAAACTCCGCCGCCTTCAGTGCCCCTTCGGCAAAGAGCCTCCTGGATAGAGCGGAATGGGATATGGTGATTATCTCGTAATTGCCTATAAAGCTTATTTCATGTTCGCCAATTATTCTCCCCCCACGAACCGCATGGATTCCGATTTCCTTATTGCTCCTCTTCCTATGTTCCCAGCCCCTACCGTAAATGTACGTCGGTTCGTAATTTAAGGCTGTTCTTGCGGCATCGGCAATCATAAGTGCAGTGCCGCTGGGAGAATCCAGCTTCTGGTTGTGATGCTTTTCCACTATTTCTATGTCGCAGCTATCTCCTAACACCTTGGCCGCCTGGCGCACTAAAGCCATTAGAAGGCTTATTCCTAAGGAGGTGTTGAAAGATTTAAAGATCGGTATGGTCTTGGCAGCTTCAAGGACTTCTTTTTCCAAATTACCTGCAATGCCGGTGGTAGCCAGGACCAGGGGCAGTTTATTCCTTTTACAGTAATCCAATACTTTAAGCGTAGCGGATATGTGGGAAAAATCGATCATTACATCAGCCTTTTCCTGGATCTCATCTAAATCCGAATACACCGGAAAATCATTGTCTTTTCCGTGATGAGCATCAAAACCTGCAACAATGCGGTATTTTTCACATTCCTTGGCAAGGGACACTATGGCCTTGCCCATCCTGCCGTTGCAGCCGGACATAATTATCCTAATCACACAATTACCCCCTTAATGTATCGTATGTTTTATACAGTGCTGGATCTACAAGCACTTAGGAGCAAATGGACTTCTCAATAGGCCCATGGCAACGTAGCGGACCAGAGTCACGATATCAAAAACCGGGAGCCCCACCGCTTGCTGGACGTCGTGGGCGAAAGGAGGCATGTTGGTGCACTCGAAGACTATCGCCCCAAGGTCGGGATTTTCCCTCAGCAGCTTTTTGGCAGCATCCACAATTTCTTCCCTGGCCTTTTCCACGTTTAAGACAGTATGCCCTTCGATAAAGGCATTGGTAAATTCGGGATATTCCTCCATGCCCTGAATGGCGTAGGAGCAATTTTCCATTCCCGCTCCTTTAAAGTGCTTTTCGGTGAGGGAACTTGCCCGGGCGGTAAGGATTCCCACTTTTTTGTGGGGACCTAACATGCTGGCTACGAAGGGAACTTGCAATAAACTGGATGTCAGCACCGGGATATTGACGGCAGCTGCCATCTCCTTCTGAAACATCACCAAAAAACCGCAGCTGGTGGTGATAGCCCTGCATCCCGCCGCTTCCAACGCTTTGGCCCCTTCGATAAAGGGCTCTAAGAGTGACGGATCTGCCTCCTTTACCACACGGGTCGGATTTGCCCCCACCACCGTTTGGTACCTTACGGGAAAGTCGAAGGTAAAGGCATTACCCACATCTCCGGGTATTCTTGGAAACTTAGTGTCTAACATAAGTATCCCGATGACCTGCCCTTGGTTGGTAAATCCGCCATATGCCAGTGTCATTTTTGGCCTCCTTTATAAATAAAACATAGTTTACTTTACATCATCAATTACTCCCCAGGCAGCTCTTAAGCAACCCTGAAGTAATTCCTGTATAATCTAATTCTCCCTTAATTCCCATTTCCCTTCCTTTACAATATCTGAAATTTGTCGTTTGAGATAGCTTACGCCATATCTCAAATCATCACGGAAAGCAGCTATTAGGCGCAATTTGTGAGCGCTGCCCTGCCCGGCAAACAAAGGAATGAAGCTCTCCTTAGTTTAACCCTAAGGAAACGGAAAAGCGCATGATTTTGGCTGATTTTTAGAGCAGATACTCAATCGAGTAGGAGGGGGTGG
>LSQX01281650.1_pt1 | contig 10888 bp, 8 predicted proteins | sample 654561 | NCBI WGS metagenome assembly LSQX01 (sample SAMN04489861, study PRJNA283612) | anaerobic digester metagenome | isolation source: 4 biogas reactors fed with cattle manure at either 37C or 55C with and... | place: Denmark: Kongens Lyngby | collected 2014 | reverse complement strand
CTGAGTTACCGCTCGTACATATATTCTTTATATTTCTCCACAAAAGGGTCATTTCCTGCATATGTATCCCAGACAGCATTCATGCTATATACAAAAAACTTATCCTGGAATTACTTCCAGGATAAGTTGAACATCTAATTTATACTATAATTTTTGATTTCAATATATTCCTGATATGCTTTTTCAATGTACTCCTTTAATTCCGGTTTCAGGATAGCAGTTCTCTTTTTGATTACATCTTCATCTTGATAACCCTTGTCTTCCAGATAAAAAAATACAGAAATAAGTTCTAGAATACGAGCTGGTTTGTCATTTAAATAATGAATAAATTGCTTATGAGCATCATATTTACCTTCTAATTCACCAAATTCATTACTGAGTGTATATTCATATGTCTCACCAACCTGTTCTTCCCTCAACAAACCTGACTCAACTAAAAAATCAATTTCCATTTGCAATGTGGATGAATAGGGACCATAATAATAATATGTATATGCTTCCTTAAATTCAAAACCCTTTTGTTTTAAAATATAAACTAATTTCTGGAATTTTTTGCGTCCCTCAATTTTACCATTCACAGCAACCAGTTCCAATAAACGCTTAAAGGATTCTTTAAGCATTATAACTCCCCCTCTCTTTTTCCTCCTATCATTTCTTTAAGCTCTTTATAAAACTTTCTATCACAATATACTCTGGTCTTTCCCTTGATATTATTTCTTAAAGATTTAATAATATCTGATGCCTCTGCTAATTCTACTAATCTTCCATTTTTATATTTTACCCAAATATGGTCTGCGTCTTCACTTCTTTTTTTACCAAACAAATAATCATCTTTATATGGTACATCTGTATAATGGTCTATTACATAAAAATATTTATAATCAAGCTGCTTTTCTTTAAAATAGTTTATCACAGATTCCCATTCTTCTCCCACATGTAAAGTACTTTCATCTTTTAAAAATAATTTATAAGGTTTTCTATTAATAAAATTACTACATAAATAACATAAAATTTTATCTTTGCTTTCCTCGCTCCATTTTTTAATATATGTTATCAAAAGGAAATCATCCAGTTTCAAATATTGTTTTACAGGAAATGTTTTCTTATTTTTAAGCAAAGACAAAATTGTATTTTCCTCTGGAATAATTTTATCCTCTTCACTACTGTCGACAAGATTTTTCAAACGCCTAAATATCAACTGAATCAGTTGTTCTGCTGCCCTGGTTGTTTTATGAAAATAAACCTGTTCATACATATGATACCTGGAAATAATGAAAGATTCCAGTGAATAAACTCCCTTTTCAGCATTAACTATAATGCCTTCACGATCATCTTCACAATTTATCTTGCCAACATAAAGATTATTAATAAGCCAATCCAGATCAAAACGGGCATATTTCACACCACACATATATGCATCCCTTAACAGATAATCCATTCGATCTGCATCCAGTTGGCTGGATATAATCTCATTAATATAGCGCAAATCAAAAATACCATTCAGTATATCACAGATCCATTTAGGAAACTTCTTTCTTATTTCATAGGGAATCACATTATTAAGTTCTTTATCATCTGCTAAAAAAACCTGATTAATATGAGTATTTTCGTCAGTAATAATCTTTACGGTCCATTCTTCATGATCTTGCTCCATGACAGTTTCAAAAGCATGGGAAAAAGGACCATGACCTATGTCATGTAAAAGAGCAGTAGTTTGTAATAATAACTTTAATTGATCTCTGGAAAGAGTATGATCTCCATCTTCATCCTTAAAAGTTATCTGCTCTTCTAACTCCAGCCTATCAAAAATTTTACCCGCCAAAAAAGCTGTCCCTATAGAATGAGAAAAACGTGTATGTTCTGCCGTAGGATAGGTTATCCAAGATACACCTAATTGTCTGATCCTCCGCAAACGTTGAAATTCAGGTGTATCTATCAAGCGTATTAAAAGTAGGTCTTTTTCTTTATCAAAAGCAATCAAATTATAGATTGGGTCTCTAAAAACTTTTTGCATTAAATCACTTCCTCGATAACCCTTCAGAAACTTAAATCCTTCAAATTTATTATGGTACATTTGTTCGCATTTTGCAAGTATTTTTTTATTTCTCTAGCTTAATATAATCATGTTCCTAGGTACATAATTTACTCTGAAGGGTATTATTCTTTTTAATCACTTTATCTCACCCATCATAGTACCCCAGATTCCCCAGCCAGCAGCCCTGGCACTTTCCTCAGCCTCTCTCAATACATCACTGTATTTTAAATTAGGCGGTATTAATAAAAGCCTGGCGTAACCCTCTTCCAGCAGTTTTTCATTAAAGAAAGTACCATCTGCCAGAAAAAGATAGGCCAGGGTCCGGCCATATTTATCTTCCTTTACTTCATCATATTCCAGGTAAACCAGCTGGCCCAGTAATATTTCTTTTGTATATTCAAAAGCCTCCCAGGCATAAAAGTCCGGCTCTCCTTCCCCCCAGTTCATCTCAGGGGCATCTACACCAAGCAGGCGAATCTTCTCCCCAGTATCTGTCCGGACAGTATCCCCATCATAGATAAAATTTATGCGGACCTGTTCCAGGTCCAATAAAAAGTCTGGAACTGATTCAATCTCTTCACTCTGGCCGGATAGTAATAACAGGGAAAAAATAAAAGCTATACCCAGGAATAAAAATAAGCATTTTTTCTTCATAGGTCTTTAATCCAGTTCTTCCTCCTCTTCATAGTCGTAGAACCCCTCTTCCATCTGGACTTCTCCCCGCGGAATCTTCTTATTCATGGCTTCCTCTATTTTCTGCAGAATCAACTCTTTACGATGATTAAAGAAACCTTCAAAATCATCGGCATAAAGATATTGCGGTGAAAGAAGATGGGACTTTAGTATCTCCTCAAATTCTTCAACATCTACTCCGGCCCTTTTCTGTATCCTTTGCAGATACCTGGATGGTGCATCACCACCTACAATGCGGTTTGTCCGGCTGGATAACGGCGTTTTATTAATTATAGAATTATAGTCATTTTTACTGATATTATTCTTTTTACACCAGGCTATAGGAAAGATGTGATGTATATCGATTGCTTCGGAAAAATAATTACTGAAATCAATATTTTCAGCAGAAAGCCAGTCTCTGGCTCCATCGGCCATAAATAAAGCATAGATCCCCTTATAGGCAGCACTGTTTCTGGTTCTTAAGGTGTGCAACCGGGATGGAGAGAAATGAGCATCATAGATTGTTTTAGGATCAGGTCCATTATTTTTAAGCCAGTCCACCACCTGCGGCAAATCGAGGGCATACCTGGTTTCATTTGCTGAACCATATAGTTCACCAAAAACACCACACCAGAACCACTGCATTAGTTTCTTCTTATTAGCGATATTATCTATTTCATCTCCCAATACAGCCAGTATAGCAGACATAGGGATTAGTTGGGTATTATATGGGAGGTCCCGGGCAGTATAGATATGATTTTCAAAAAGAATCCTGGCGGCTTTCATAAAACCCTGTACAATAAGATCTTTATATTTTAAATAATCTTCCAGAGATAGGTTTAACATATCTCTCCGCTTGCAACTTACAGCAGGTAAATCATCATCTTCAAGATTTTCCTTTATTCTTTCTATTCTATGCTTATAGGAAGCCAGGAGAGTAATTGCCTGAATAAAATCAGTATTATTAACATTAGCAAGTAATTTGTAATCTTTAAACTTTTCCTTAATCTCCTGCCAGTCCTGTTTTAAATCAAAATCATCGGAAGCAAAGGTAGCTGTTAATAGTTCAAAAACTGTCAGGGATATCCCCCCTGTATTAACCTTTTCAAAGACCTGACAGACTGCTTCTTTGGGATTTTCCTTTTTCATTATAATTACCGGGAGCATATACTGTTTAAAACTATTGATGATTTTCTCTTCGAACCTATCCCAGAATTCTAATTTTTCACTATCATATTGCCAGTAACTATTAAACTCCTTCCTCCATGTACTATAGTCATTAATCATGGAGACAGGATACATTAGATTTTTATATTCATATTCCTTCTTAGATAAATCCAATATAATATCACGACCAAAGTCTTCTGTAATCTGTTTCTTTTCATTAAGGGAAATTATAGCCTCTTCCAGATCATAGCTTCCATTCATTGCCTTTTTCATATCAATATAATACCAGCGTTGAATCTTATAATTTTTTTCATTCCTGGTTGAGACAATCTCATTACTCATGATTGTCTTATAGAGAGAAGTAATTCTTTGCTGCCCATCCAGAATCAGTAGCTCTGGTTCTACTTCTTCTTCTAATTTTACCCCTTCAACAGGCTTGGCCTTAAAACGTACATTTTCATTACCTGTTTCCAGTAACATGATAGCACCAATGGGAAAAGATTTGGCTACACTGGCGAGGATACCTTTGATCCGGCTGTCATCCCAGACCCAACCCCTCTGAAAATCAGGAAGTTGTATCTTCCCTCTACCCACATCTTTTAATATTTCAAATAAACTGCGCTTGGTAGAATCAAAAGATTCCATAAATAATCTCTCCCTTTTTCATTTACATAAAGCAACACTCATATTCCTTTAATGGTATATTTCTACATTAATAAATAATTTCCTTTATTTGACTAATATATCATAAAAAATAACCAGCTTGAGTATTATGAATACTAAAGCTGGTCTATTTATAAAATTAATTTGTTTTCTAATCTCAAAACTATTCAAACCCACTTATCAAACGTTCTGTCTTTCCCCAAACAATCCATAACCATCAAGTTTACTGCATAAAGTATTTCAATACATTTAACTATTAATCAACGTATCCCTCCGGATTATTCTTATGCCAGTTCCAGGCATCCTCAATTATTTTATATAATGAATCAAATTGTGGTTTCCATCCTAAGATATTAGTAGCTTTTTCAAACGAAGCGACTAAAATGGCAGGATCTCCTACTCGCCTTTCTTTCACTTCTACTGGAATTGGATGGCCGGTTACTTCTCTTGCTGTCTCAATTACTTCTTTAACTGAATAACCATTTCCATTACCAAGGTTAAAAGCATTACTTGCTTTTCCTTTCCTCAAATATTCGAGCGCTTTGTAATGAGCTGAAGCAAGGTCCATAACATGTATATAATCTCTTACACAAGTACCGTCTTCAGTTTGGTAGTCTTCTCCAAATATATAAATCATATCACGTTTTCCAAGTGGAACCTGTAGAACAAGTGGAATAAGATGCGTTTCCGGATAATGATCTTCACCTATTTCACCTGTCTCAAAAGCTCCTGCAGCATTAAAATATCTTAGCGATACATACTTTATGCCATAAGCCTGATCAAACCACTTCATCATTTTTTCCATAGCAAGTTTTGTTTCACCATAAGGATTGGTAGGATTTTTTTCATCAGATTCCCGAATAGGTATACTCTTTGGTTCTCCATATATAGCTGCTGATGATGAGAATATTATCCTATTGACACTATTATCTTTCATTACATCAAGAAGACAAAGTAACCCATATACATTGTTATAATAATACTCGTATGGTTTCATCATACTCTCAGCAACCAGAGAATTGGCAGCAAAATGAATCACTGCTTCTATATTATGATTTGTAAAAACCTTAGCCAGACCTTCTTTATCTCTAATATCAACCCTATAAAAATAATTGACATCAATAGCGGCTTCATGACCACTTTGTAAATTATCTATAACGATTATTTCCTCGTGTTTATTCTGGAAATATTTTACGGTATGGCTGCCTATGTAACCAGCTCCTCCTATTATTAATATTGACATAGATTAATCACCTCTAGGGTAGCAAAATTTCCGTATTTTTTATATTCTATCGATAAAGATTATTTCTAAACTTTTTTCATATAAAATTGTCCTATTTATTTGTTATTTTTATCCTTGTAATAAAATTAAATAAATTAAACAATATACTTCTGTTAAGATACAAAGTGGCAAGGCCAATTATTATGATAGAAATTATCTGTCCATAAATATTCATGGTATAGTAAATATAAACTGAAGTTACTAATAAAATTAAACTCGGGATAATCGCAATAAAACTTACTTGTAAATTGATAATATTATTAACCGATCTGATCCTTACTAGATAAAGGATTATAAATGATACCATATTGGAAATCACAACACCCCATATTGAAAGTATTGGTATTAATATTAACGATAAAATGAGATTACTTATTGCAGCTATAATGGTCGTAGTAAGGGCTTGCCTGGTTTTCATTGATGCAGTATATATAGTTCCTAAAAATGTAGCCAGAGAATTAAACGAACTACCCATCAATAATAAAGGCACAAATTTCCATGCACTTATAAAATCTCCTGTTATCGTTAAAATATTGTAGATCTTAATAACCGGTAATAAAAACGCAGTAACAGAAATTGTAAAAACTGTAAATATAGTAAGTCCTGAACTAAAATATTCGTCTCTATCATCAGAATTATACTCTTGTATCACATTCTCAGTCCATGCTTTTAAAAATATTGCATTTACAATCGCAATTATATTTGGAAATTTATTAGCAACCGCAAGTACACCATTATCTGCAACTCCGTGGTAATAAACAAGTATATACTTCCCCAATAATCCTATTACCCACCAGGCAATCTGATTTGGTATTAATGGTATACCAAATTTTAGTTGTCTACTTATTTCTATCCTGGATAATCTTCTTACATCAATATAATTCCATATCCTGGTTCTAAATACCATGAAAATTGTTATAACAGAAGACCCAGCGATAGAAGAAATTAATAATGCTTCCCCACCCATTCCTACTTTCACAATTAAAAATATGTTTGATGTAGCATGTACAATTGTAGATATTACACCAGTAACTGCATATTCAATAGTTCTTTGTAGCCCTCTTAATACCTGTTGTAAAAAAATACCCATGTAAGTAACTATAAAATAGGCTAAAAACAGACCACCATATTTAAAATTAGTTTTATATAGAAATGGTAGATACAAAATTACAAAAATAAAGACTCCTGCTACAAATATACCCAATGAATTCGTAATGGTTTTCTTCCTATCCTCATCATTATTATCTGTCATTAAAAACCTGAATACCGATTCAGTTACTTGCATTGTAAAGATAGGCGCTATTAAAGGTAATGTGCTCATTAATATGTCAGCAATACCATAGTCTGCACTTGTTAAATATGCTGTGTAAAGTGGAAGAAGAACAAATCCTAAGAGCTTAGAGGCAAAATTGCCAATAAAATATATAATGGTTGTCTTAATTACCCTATCACTTCTATTCATTTTTACTTCTACCCTTTTTAATTATAGAACGAATTACACTATAAGACTTATATATTTTATTATATAGTTCAAATCCACTACAGTAATAACCCGCAATTTCGGCCAGGGATTTTTTTTCATCTTTTAGATCTTCTAGTAGTTCATCAAAAAAGACTGATTTAATTGGGTTCTGGGGATATTGTACTGTCCAGTATTCTATACATTCATTTTTATCTAACTTAATCCTGTTATCTGTTTTCAATTTATCGAGCAGATTTTCACCAGCCTCAGTCATGGCTATAACCATTGATACCCCCTCTTTATCATCTAAGTACCTTGGTCCCCAATAATCCCCAATTCTTATATCCGCTGAAGAACTTGTTCTAAATCTACATTCATAACAGGATTCCATATTAACAAGTCTTAACAGAAAAAATCTATAAAATAAATCTTTATTCTCATTCCTAACGTAGGACTTATTTTTACCCTCAATTTTAATAAATTTATCTCTCCAACCTTTAGACTTATCCCTGAATTTTACATCAGGTGTTTTACCATATCTATATCGTTTAGAACCTTCTTTTAAATACTTATTCCAAAGATTTTGGCTTGGGACTCCGTGGCAGATTAAATCTACTAAAAAATAGTCCTTTCTTTTATTTCGGGATTTCAATAAAAGGTCAATGCCGGCAATTTGACATGGTGTCCCAAAAATAACAGCCTTTTGGGTATTGTTATAAACTTCATTAAATGCTTCCTTTGTATTACTTTGTAGATATTTAGAACCTTGAAATACCTCTAATGAATCTATATCACCTGCTTTTACAAGCTTATGAACTGCTTCCTGTTTTTCCCTATCATAAATGCATCCAACAATATCATACCCTTCAAGAGAAAGAACTCTGGATATCTCATAACCAGCTCCTCCTGATGCTGAAGTATTTAATATTCTTTTATCTAATGATTTTAACATGTATAAATTGTGTTTATCTTTATCGATATCTATTGACTTATTATAGCTGAAAGGACAAACATTTTTACATTTATTACAGCCAATACACATATCCTGGTTTATAAATGATTGCAAAAATCCATTACCATTTCTTTTTATTTCTATTGCGTTAGTTGGGCAAATAATTGAACACACACCACATCCACAACAAGTATTAGTAATCTTAAAATCAATGGCAGTCTTATCTTCTGTGGCTTCATTCAAAGCATTTTTTAAATAATTTATCGACTTTTCCCTCTCGATTTCCAGCTTTTCATTCACATTTGTATAATCACAAATTATAGGATCCGATGGTAAGATTTTCGTATTAGTAACCAATCTATCTTGTAATCCTAATAATTCAAGGATATTATAAATCCTGGAATTCTGACTGTAATCATCATCGCTTGAAAATCTTTCATAAGCATAGAAAGGTTTATTATAAATAATAGAAAATACTGTACCATGAAAGGAATCTGTACAAATCATGGAAGCATTTCTAACCAGGTTTATAAACTCACCTGGCCCTACCCCATTTACTACTTCATATCCTCTTCCATAATCTGAGGTAAACACAGGTATGATTTTTAATGGGATATTAATTTTTTCACTCAACCTATATACGTGGGACCAATTATCTTTATTGGTTCCTAAAAAATAACACAATATATATGGTTTGCTTTCATTCTCACCAATAGCTAATTTGTCCCACTCACATGCAGATAACAACATTGTGGGATCTAAAACAACCCTGGCTTCCTTATTACAGATTTCTTTTATTATCTTTGCACCTTGAGCCTCACGGACTGAAAGATACTCAAATCTGCTAATATTCTCAGACATCTGCTTTTTGATATATGGATCTTCTATTTTAGATAGCCCTATACTTGGGGCATAAGCAATCATTTTCTTAGGATTCTCTACAAAACTCAAAAAATACTTGTCATTAAATATATTAGGTGCCCATATTTGATCACTACCGCAGACGAAGGCATCATATTTATCATTTAACAAAAATAAATCTGAGGCAGTTTGGCACTTCTCAGTCAAGTTTATATTTTCGACCAGGAATTTCTCAAAAGCTTTTTCTCTCTCCTGGTCAATAATTGTTCTTTCTTTTCTATTCTTAACTTTCTTTTTTATTAAGTCATAATAAAAATTAAAGCCTTTATAGTTTTTTAACGTAACTAATTTAGCATGGGGTATATAATTAATTACATCTACTTGATAGCCTAACTTTTTAATTGTATGAACAGATGCTGTCACCTGTAAAGAGGTACCATAATTAAAATAATGAAACCATGTCATCAAAGCTACTTTTTTCATAAGACTACCCCTTTATCTTTCTCTTTACATTTACTACAAATTGAGTTGCCTGTGGTCCAATTATCCTTTGTATTTTACTTTTCAACTTATCCCTTCTAGAAAGCCAGGAACCTGAAAAATGATGTATTGTATGGGTATTTTCACTTATATCAATTCTACCCGTTTGTAAATCCTTTGCACAGAAATAATCAAATGGATATATATTCAAACCCTCTTTAAGTACCTGATGTTCATTTTGGGGCTTCCATCCATATTCCTCCATTGTAACTTTAGTAATAATTTGAGTATTTGGTGTTGTATCATAGCTGCCATCAGGTAATATAAATCGCCTTTCATCATACTCTTTTAATAAATCCTCTATCCATTTATGATTCTTTTCAGCGGCCATAGTTCCGGTTACACATATTTTATTGTTTTCACAACCAGTAAATGCCTGGTGTTTTAAAAACTTATCTAGAGGTTTTAACACCTCAACATCCGTATCCATGTAAATACCACCATAATTATATAAGGCATATAATCTTACATAATCTGTTACAAAAGCATATTTCTTTGATTCATATGCTTCTTTAACATATTCATTACAATTAATATCAAAATTATCCTCATTCCATAATATAAATTCATAATCCGGTAAATATTTTTTCCAGGAATTTATACAATAAATCGCCAGTTCTGGCATTTGGCTTTGACCAAACCAGCAATAATGAATTATTTTTGGTATCACCATATCAAACCACCTTATCCCTTTTTAGTGTTGATTTACCTACATTAGAAGTAGTAATAACTCTCTCTATATTATAAGCTAAAGCAAAAAGGACAAAAATATCAAAAAAACCCATTGCTTCAGAAAACAGGACTAATGCTATTGATAATATACCAAGTGATAATATTTTTGCAGCTTCATCTTCCCTGTACTCGTATAATTTATTAAAAACTATATAAACTATGCCCCCAAATGCAAGTAGAGAGATTAATCCCCCTTCCAGCACTAGCTGTATAAATTGATTATGAGCACTATAATATAACCCTGTTCTGGGAGAAAAAATTAAGTTGACACTTTCGGCCACACCATATCCCATCAATGGCCTGTCCTTAATCATTTCTATTGCCGTGTTCCATAACTGTATTCTTCCTGAAAATGTAATATCTCTACCTAATAATTGATATAACAAATCTGCAAATTGATCCTGTATATTAAAAAGAATTATTGAAAAGAACATTATTATATAAAATACCAGATATGATTTAATATTAAAAATTAAAGTATTTCTAAATAAAAAAGGCATTACAAAATATATAATTATAGGT
>LSQX01207758.1_pt1 | contig 10888 bp, 12 predicted proteins | sample 654561 | NCBI WGS metagenome assembly LSQX01 (sample SAMN04489861, study PRJNA283612) | anaerobic digester metagenome | isolation source: 4 biogas reactors fed with cattle manure at either 37C or 55C with and... | place: Denmark: Kongens Lyngby | collected 2014 | reverse complement strand
TTTTTCTTGTCCGGCGATCTGCAGGTATATATGATCAGGTTCTTCATTGGGTATCAGTAAAAAAGCAGTACTTTTGGCATAGATAAAACCATCGGGTCCTTGGGTCATGACCAGATTTTTACAGGCCCACCCGGCCAGCAAAAAAGCTATTGCCTCACCGACGATAGCTAATCCAATCAAGATCCTTCTTTTTCTCTGTTGTAAAAATTCTTCTACGGGATCGGTCTCCTGCTCTGCTATCCCCTCTTCATCCCCGTCTGCTATTTCTTTATTACCGGCCTCTTCTGCCCCCTCTTCCGGCATTTGTAAGGCAGCAGTATCAGTTGATCCTGGTAAAATACCATCACCTGCTTGGACAACTGCAGAAGAAGCTTCACCAGCTTTTCCCTTAATTTTTTGGGTATCGTGTGCAGCTGCTGGGTCTGCAATGCTGTCTTGCAGATCAACATCTGTTTCATCATCGGCTGCATTATGGTCTATGATTTTATCCTCATCGTTTAATATATCCCGGCCGACATCTCCATTGAAATATGTTTTATGATCGTCCATAAATCCGTGTCCTCCTGAGATTACAAAGTATATTATTTGTATATTATTTGAATAATCCCATTAGAACACCTATTTATCAGTGCTGAAAATAGTGGACTTGTAGCAGTTCCAGCATTTCTTTGCTGATCATCTGCCTTCCTCCTTCAATTTGCATAATGTTTAGTCCAGCTCCAATTCATCCAAATCAATGCTGTTTAAATACTCTTTCATTTTCAGCAGTTCTGCCTTATTCAGCGTAATTCCCTTGCCCATCTTCACATGTTCACCATCCCATTCGCGGATATCGATTTTGGGCTTGCGGTCGTTCCAGCTGACTAGATTGATCTCCTTCTGCCAGCCTTTGCTGCCTTCCGACAAAACCCCCAGTTCCTTTTTGATCTGAAATTTAATATCAGCCATGTAAGACCCTCCTTGCTTATCATTATGTAAAACCTCTTACTCCTTTTCCCTCAGCAAAATTTCTATATTGTCCATCTTTTTCAGCAACAAATCGTATTTGCGATTCATTTCTGTAACTGCTTCAAGGAGTTTTTCCATCCTTTTTGCCATATTATAAAAATATGTAAGCATCTTTTCACCTCATAAATATTTATTATTTATTATATATTTCGATTATCTGGATATATTTCCCTGCCATCTAAACTATTGCACTCAATCAAAAAAAGACTCGATGGGTCTTTTATAGTTGTCAAATAAATCGGCAGGCAGAAAAAGTCAGGGTACAAGCAAGCCTGATTGAGCGTAAATAAGAATAGGGACATACCTCTTGAATAAGGAATGTCCCATAAAGGTGAATGGCTGATAGCTTCCGGGGAGCAAAGCTGTACTTTTAAATCTACCGTCACTTTATTAATTTCATCCTCCAAAAAATAAACCATCGAATAAAAAAGGAGGCATTTTTTTGTCAAATTGATATTTTTCGTCTTTTTACAATGGCGTCCAAACCTGCAACAGCTCGTTTTTACTGTTGAGACGTATCCCGGGTCAGCAATGCGATTTGAACCCTGCTTCATCTAAATCGACGCTGTTTAACATTTTGATATATTCCCGGTAATGCTCATAGGCAATTTCTGTGGCTTTGCAAAAAGCGCGGATACTATTAAGATGAGCACGGCCCTCGATTTCTCTGATCAAAGGCCCTATTCCCTGGGTCAGATCATACCCTTTTACAATAGAAGATAAAAATTCGCTGGTATGAGGCAGTACGGTAATAAAAGAAGCCTTAACAACAATATGCCTTTCTAAATCCACCTCCAGCAAAGCTGTGGCTCTATCAAGGTGATCCCGCATAGGTATGCCTTTTGGCAGCTGGGCATGACCACTGAAAAGATGTGTTTTTCCTTCCATTTTTAGACCTCCTGTGATACTTCTATTCTGCTCTGATCGGTTGTTGGTCAGCCTGATCGTTAATAAATTCTTAAATTTTATTACTCTTATTTCATTTCACTGTTCTGTGCTTTGTAAATAGTGCAATATTAATGCCATAACAGATTATTCATATAAATGGGGAAAATACTGTTACTTTATTAATAAGGTTATTAATAAAATTATCATTATGAAAAAAATTTTTATAATTATGATAATTTTCTAACTTATTTTTTAAAATTGAGACTTAATTTTATGGCATATGATTCCAGAAATGAAGCGGGATGCATAAGAATTGCTGGAGATTCAATTAAAAGAGAAGAAAAATTGAAAGCCAGGGGGGAAGCGGCAGTCTTGTGTATAGTTTGCTTAGATACTAGCGCCGAGTTTGCATTGTTTGCTACGAATCTGACGCCGATTTCGTTTTGTTGCTGCGAATACTGCCGCCAAGGCTTTCAATTAAGATTTAGCTATATATTTATTTTTTAATTACTGCTTTGCTGTAGTACTTCATAAAGCCTTTCAGCAGTACAGGGAAGTTCTTTGACCCTGCATCCAACTGCATCAGCTATGGCATTTAAAATAGAAGCTGCTACAGGCACATTGGACGGCTCACCTACACCATTGGCTCCGAAAGGACCTATAGGTTCCGGACACTCAACAATAATAGGCTCGATATCGGGCATGTCAAGGGCTGTCGGCAGTAAATACTCATTGAAATTAGGATTTTTGATCAGTCCTTTATCCAGGAATATCTCCTCGGACAGGCAAAAACCTAAACCAATACCAATGCCGCCTTCGATCTGTCCTTCGATATTCATAGGGTTGATCGCTTTTCCTGCATCCTGGGAAGCAGTTATCTTTATTACATCTACTTGCCCTGTCTCAGTATCTACCTCCACCTCTGACACCATAGTACCGTAAGTGTACACCGCATAGGGGATTCCCTGACCGGTTTCATCATCCAAGGCAACAATGGGCGGATTAAAGCTGGCCTTTCCGATCACAACCTTACCTGTTTTAAAAAGTGTAGTGACAACTTCACCCACTGAAACTTTCCTTTCAGGGAAATTTTCTATATAGATATATCCATCTTTTGAAGCAATTTTTTCTATGCCGGCAGGCAGAATCCTGGCAGCTTCATTAAATAATTGCTCCTTGGCATCCTTGGCAGCCAGTCGCACTGCATTTCCCGAAATAAAGGTCTGACGGCAGGCAGAAGTTACGCCTGCTTCAGGTGTTACCCCGGTATCTGCAGATGTAAAGGTAACTTTTTCAAAGGGAATTCCTAATTCCTGAGCTGCAATCTGAGTCATTACTGTACTTGAACCCTGGCCTATATCGGCTACCCCGCAAAAAACGTTGGCAGAACCATCCTGCATTACCTCTACATAGGCACTGGAAGGGTTTGGTTTACCTGTATTACCCATACCATAAAAAAAGCATGCAATACCTTTCCCGCGTAATTTCATTTTATCACTTCCTTACTTTATCTATTAAATTCGCTTTTTTCCACAACTTTTTCAAAGGTTTCCATAAAACCTACCCCATCAGTCAGCACCTGACCGGTAGGAATTACAGAACCTTTTCTATATCCGTTGATTCTGCGTATTTCCACAGCAGAGATACCAAGTTTTTGGGCCAATTCATCCATCAAAGCTTCATAGGCAATAGAGGCCTGGGGCGAACCAAAAGCCCGCATGGCTCCGGCCTGGGGATTATTTGTATAAACGCAATAGGCATCGGCTTTTATATTGTCCACTTCATAAGGGCCAATGATAGAGGCTGCAGTTCTGGTCAAAACCCCTGGTCCATGAGAGCTGTAAGCTCCTGTATCACCATAGATTTCCGCCTGGACGGCTGTAAGCTTTCCATCACTGCGTGCACCGATCTTATAGTGCATGTAATAGGGATGCCTTTTGGTGGAGTTAATCATTGATTCTTCTCTGGAATAAGCCATTTTTACCGGTCTTCCGGTCTTAAAAGCGGCCAGTGCAACAAGAACTTGCAATGAAACGTCAATTTTTCCTCCAAATCCGCCGCCGGTAGTGGTTTGGATAACTCTTACCTTACTTACAGGAAGATTCAGGTTTACGGCAATTTCCCCGCGATGGTAATGTGCCCCCTGGGTTATGGTGTAAACCTTTAATACTCCGCCTTCGAATAAAGCAACCCCTGCTTCAGGCTCTATATAAGCGTGTTCATTCATCCGGGTTTTAAAGTTATCCTCAACGATTACAGCGGCTTCACTAAATCCTTTTTCTACATCGCCCCGGTACATTTTCCTGTGTAAAAGTAAATTTCCTCCTTCATGGACCTTAGGGGCATCCTCTTTTATTGCATCTTCCACTGTGAAAACCCCTGGCAGCGGTTCATACTCCACATCAATCAAACTAAGCGCTTCTTCAGCGATCTCAGCGCTTTCTGCTACCACTAAAGCTACTGCATCACCATAACAGCGAACTTTATCACCTGCCAGTACCGGTGTGTCTTTGATATGGGGCATAATACCGACTATGTTGGGGCCGGGTACATCCTTGCTGGTATATACACCTATAACACCATCAAGAGCCTGGGCCTTTGAAGTGTCGATGTTTTTAATCAGAGCATGGGGATGAGCACTGAAAAGCGTTTTTGCATAAGCCATATTGGGGAAAAAGTAATCATTGGCAAATTTGGATTCACCTGTAACTTTCGGGATACCATCAACTCTTGTTACAGAGGAACCGACAATATCATCCTCAGTTGTTACCGGCCATTTTACTTCTTTTTCTCCTCTTAATTCTGCTGCAGCACCCTGGACCGCATCAACAATTTTCTTATACCCGGTGCATCTGCAGAGATTTCCAGAAATAGATTGTCTAATATCCAGCTCTGTAGGATTGAGGTTTTTATCCAATAATGCTTTGGCGCTTATCAGCATACCCGGTGTACAGAATCCACATTGGACAGCTCCGTAAGCCAAAAATGACTTCTGCAATGGATGAAGATTTTGAGCCGTTCCTAGACCTTCCACAGTAACTATATTTTTTCCGTGAGCTTTAAAGGCCGGCATCATACAGGAGGCTACCGGTTCACCCTCCAAAAGGATGGTACAGGCTCCGCATTCACCGTTATTACACCCTATCTTGGTTCCTGTTAAACCGACCTCTTCTCTGATAACTTCCACCAATTTTTTATCGGGCTCAACGTATAGTTCATATGGTTTTCCATTAACATTTAAATTTAGTTGTTTTTTACCCATCGATTTTACCTCCTAAGTCGCTTACAGCCTCAACAATGGCACGTGCTAAAAATACCTTGGCCATTTCTATTTTGTAAGAAGCGCCCCCTTGAAAACTATCCCGGGGTTTTATTTCCTTAACGATGGTCTCCTGGGCTTCTTTAATGGTTTTTTCCGTAAGAGGCTGGCCTTTTAAAATATTTTCGGTTTCCAGAGCCCTTAAAGGTTTATAATCCATAGGTCCTAATGCAATACGTACATCTTCGATCATACTTTTATCGCTGTTGGTCTTCAGCCAAAGGGCTAGATTAAGGATCGGCAGTGCCAGAGCTTTCCTTTTTGCATGGCGCATAAAAGCAGTGGCTTCATTTTCACCCGGAACATCAAAGACAAATTCCGTAATGATTTCCTTGGTCGGATCAACAAAAGATTTACCGGCTTCCACGTATAATTCAGAAACCGGCTTTTCCAATTCGCCTTCCGCTCCTTGGATCCTGGCCTTGGCATTTAACGCAGTCAGCGCCACAGCCGTATCTGCTGCTGAATGAGCATTCACAACATTTCCGCCTATAGTGCCGGCGTTTCTGATCTGTGGTGAACCTACTTTGCTGGCAGCTTTAGCAAGTACCTTAACTTTTTTCTTTAATAATTCTGATTCAGCCAGCTGCGTGTGTGTGGTTAGAGCACCGACTCTAATTAAACTCCCTTCTTCTTTGATGCAATTAAGCTCTTTGACATTGCATACATCAACGATTTCTCTGGTTTTAACAATACCATTTTTAACCAGGATCATGAGATCGGTCCCGCCTGCCATAATGCGGGCATTCCCATTACTGTCCTTTAGATGCTTCAGGACTTCTTCAACTGTTTCAGGTAAATAATAGTTTTCCCAGTACAATATCTGTCCCTCCTTGTAAATAAATTATTTCTTAAAATGATCATTGCCGGTGAAAAAGCGCTTTGCTTATCCGCCTTAATTGATTTCCTTTTACCAGATAAAAAATAAAAACCCCAGGAACCATTATCTAAGAAGATAAATAGTGCTGGGGTTTTTCCATTTCTATAAAGAGTGTGAGCTCTTTACCATGTAAAAAAACAGCGAACTTTTTATATAGTTTTTAAATCGTCAATTATTAATATGTTTTAGGATAACTTCAAAAGGCCTATGTGTCAAGGTATAACCGCTAACTCTGCTGATTTTTTTCCTTAAGGGCTGCCAGCACTTTGTCAGGTGTCATAGGCAATTCTTTTAATCTGATCCCCACTGCATTATATACTGCATTGGCTATAGCAGGTGCTATGGGTGTAAGAGCAGGCTCTGCAAGGCCTTTGGCGCCATAAGGGCCATTAGGGTCATCAGTTTCCACAAAAATAGTGTCGATCTTAGGTATATCTGTGGCTTTGGCAATACGATACTTACGGAAGTTACTTTCGGTACTGCCATTTTCCAGTTTCAAATCCTCAAATAAAGCATAGCCGATTCCCTGGGCTACTGCCCCCTGTACCTGTCCTTCTGCCAGGAGCGGATTAATGGTCTTGCCCAGGTCATGAGCCGCTGATAAATAAATTACCTTTATCTCACCCGTTGTCTTATTCACCTCTACCTCAGCCACCTGAGCAACAAATGGATAAGCGCAGGATACATTGCCGTGTTTGTTTTGTGGATCAACTACGGTGACATCCTGGGGGATAAAAGTTCCAGTTACATGGATCGTTCCCCCTCCCCGGTCATAGGAAGCTATTTGGGCGATTTCTTTAAATGATACGCTAAGATCGGATTTACCCCTGACAGTTATGAGTCCGTCTTCTATTTCAAGTTCTTCTTCGGGTACACTCAGCTTTTCCGCAGCATACTTAATGATAATTTCTCTTGCTTTTACAGCCGCATCTACCACTGCATTGCCAGCCAAAGTGGTGACCCTGTCACCAAAGGTTCCCAAGCCGTGAGGTGAAAATGCCGTATCTACATTGGTAACTGTTATTTGCTCAGGAGTTATCCCTAATTCTTCTGCTGCCATCATAGCCAATACTGTTTTGGAACCCTGCCCGATATCTGGTTCTCCTACCTGAATAGTGACCTGGCCTTCCTCATCGATACGCAAGAATGCCGCTGCTCCGTCAAAAAATGGCAGGAAAGTACGATTACCGGATACATGCAGGCAGCAAGCCAGGCCGATACCCCGGACAACATCTCCTGTCTTTTCTTCCTGTCTTTTTTGCTGCCAGCCTGCTTTGGCTGTGGCTTTTTCTATGCATTCACTTAAGCCGCAGCTGCCTATCTGCCAGCCGTAGGGAGTAACGTCACCTGTTTGAGTGGCATTCTTCAGTCTCAATTCAGCCGGATCCATGTTTACTTTATCGGCTAAAATGTCTAACAAAGATTCAAAAGCAAAGTGGCTTTGCGGATTACCGAAGCCGCGATATGCATTTGTAGCCGGTTTATTGGTATAGACTAAATCTGAAGTGGTTTTGATATTCTTTATCCGATAAAGGTTTTCGTGCCTGGTGATCGCACTGACCATAATACCGATTCCATAGTTGGTATATGCGCCATTGTCTCCAAGGTATTTAGTCTCTTTAGCTAAAAGAATACCATCTTTGGTAGCTCCTATCTTCATGCGGATTCTCATAGGCATACGGGGAAAGGTAGCCATAAAATCTTCTTCTCTGGTATTTACTATTTTAACCGGTTTTCCGGAATATTTTGAGAGTAATGCGGCAATAGGCTGGATCTTACATTCCTGTTTAGCGCCAAAACCGCCACCAATATTACATTGAATTATTCTTACCTGTTCCGGCTTTATACCAAGTGCCTGGGCATAAGAGTATCTTAAGGATTGGGGAACCTGGACCGGCGCCCAGATTGTTAGATGACCATTATCCTCCCATTTGGCAACAACAGACTGGGGTTCCATATAAGCCTGGTGAACCATGCCGGAATAAAACTCGTCTTCCACAATTACATCGGATTCAGCAAACGCCTTTGCAACATCACCGAATTCATATTCAATATGATCGGCAACATTTGATGGCAGATGATCGTGTATCTTGGGAGCATCGGGCTGCATTGCTTCCTCCGGAGAAAACAGCGCAGGGAGCTCCCTGTATTCCACCTCAATTAATTTTATGGCCTCAAGTGCAGTCTCCTCATCTACAGCAGCTACTGCTGCGATCTCATCACCAATATAGTGCACCTTGTCTTTTACCATAACACGATCGTCTAAGATTCTCTGCCCTCTTGCTGTAAATAAAGGCAGATCTAATTCCGGGCCGGCAATAACTGCAGCTACTCCCGGCAAGCTTTTGGCCTTACTGGTATCTATTTTTACAATATATCCATGAGGAATCGTACTGCGCAAAACCTTTCCATAAAGAACTCCAGGAAGAGTAAAATCAGCGCCAAAACACATAGATCCCGTAACCTTTGCTACAGCGTCCAGCAAAGGCATACCTTTTCCAACATATTTTTTTGCCATTATTGCTCACTCCTTTCTGCTGCACGCAGTAGTTTTGCAGCCAGCTGGATAGCTTCCACAATCTTTACATAGCCTGTGCAGCGACATAAATTACCGGAAAGGGCTTTTTTGATTTCTTCCTCTGTGGGGTCAGAATTACGATCTAAAAGAGCTTTCGCTGTTAAGACCATACCTGGAGTACAATACCCGCATTGGACAGCTCCTGCGGTGATAAAAGCTTGCTGAATCGGATGAAGCCCCTCAGGGCCAGCTAACCCTTCAATGGTCAATACATTCTTTCCATCAGCCTTTACAGCCGGTAAAATACAGGATTTAACCAGCTTCCCGTCCACTAAAACATTGCATGATCCGCAGTGGCCGCTATTGCAGGCAATCTTTGTTCCAATCAGGTTTAAATCTTTTCTTAAAAAATCAGCCAGGCTGCGTTTTTCATTTACCAGCAATGAATAACTGGTTCCATTAACTGTTATCTGAATATTTTTCAAAACAAATCACCTCATTTTTCCCATTGACTATAGCTTATTTTCTGACAAAGTATATCCGCAGCAGGCTTACCACAGCCTATTAGGCAGCCACACAGATATTTCCGGGATATAACTTATAATGAACAAGAAAATGACCCCTATTACGATAAATGGAATACTTGCCAAGGCAACACTGGTAAAGTCTTCCTTGTATGTTGCCATGCCGACAAAAATATTTAGCCCGAAGGGAGGTGTATACATGCCAATGGCACCTCCTGCTACCATGATAATGCCTAAATGGATCAGGTCTAAACCTATCATGTTGGCAATGGGGGCAAAAAGCGGCGCCAGGAGCAATACGTAGGGAGTCGGGTCGATAAACATACCGCAAATGATCAGGATTATGATCATAATGAATATTACCATAGCAGGGGAACCAAGAAATGGCTCCAGAAAACTTGTGAATAGCAATTGGGCCTGAGCCAGGCTCAGCATCCAGGAAAGCACAGCAGCGCTGGCACATAATATCATAACTTGTCCTGTAAGTAATGCGGAACTTATACATGTTTCGTAAAAAGTTTTTAAGTTTAATTCTTTATAAACAACCAAACCAATTATCATAGCATATGATGCTGCAACACTTGCCGACTCAGTAGGCGTAAAAACACCCGAATAAATTCCTCCCAGAATAATTACCGGCACCCCTAAAGCCCATGATGCATCCTTAAATGCATTCCATATCTGCCTGCCTGTAATTTCAGATTCGATACGAATTTTATTTTTATATGAGAACCATACAGAATATAGAATAAAAGCGAGGGCCAGTAAAATTCCGGGCCCGACACCAGCCATAAACAGCTGACCTACTGATGTGCCGGTTGATGATGCGTAAACGATCATGGTTATACTTGGAGGAATCAATAGAGCAAGCGAAGAGGCAGATGTGACCAAACCCATGGAAAATTTCTTGCCATAATTATTTCCAAGCAACATAGGGTAAGTAATGCCTCCCACCGCGACCACCGTTGCCGGGGACGAACCCGAAAGAGCGCCGAAGAACAAACAGGATAAAACCGTTCCCACAGCTGTTCCGCCATAGAAACGCCCTACCAGAACATCTGCCAGAACCAGTATTCTTTGTGCCATACCTCCTTTACCCATTAGAGTGGCAGCAAATATAAATAAAGGTATAGCCATTAAAGCAAATTTATCAATCCCGCCAAACATTCTCTGGGCAAAAACGAGAGGCTCAATTCCGCCAACAATAAGAGCTATCAGAGCTGGCAGTGCTAATGCAATATATATTGGTGCACCTAGTGCTAAAAAAAGAAGCAGTAAAATTATCAATAACAGCATTTTTTAACCTCCAATATGATTAAAGAGATTTTAAAATTTTTCAGCGGTCAAAGCCAAATCTGTTTGCTCGTTGTCTTTTGGCTCACCCAGTAAAATGAACTCTAAATATTCCGATGCCATAAATATCCCGCTTAAAGGTATTACTGAATAGGGGATATACATGGGAACCATCATTGCCGGGCTAACCTGACCGGTCGATAAGGCCATCATAGTTAATTCAAGGCCATACCAAACCAATATGAGAGAAAAAATCAAGCCCACTGAGTTGGTTATCCTTTTAATAACCTCCTGCTTGGACTCACTAAACTGCAAAACTACAGCATCCATAGAAATTTGCATGCCTTTTCGCAAACATACTACCCCGGCTAAATAAGTGATCCAGATTATAATGTAATTGGTACATTCTTCTGCCCACTTAAGCGAGACACCAAAGCAATACCTGCCGATAACATTTA
>LSQX01222004.1_pt4 | contig 10889 bp, 5 predicted proteins | sample 654561 | NCBI WGS metagenome assembly LSQX01 (sample SAMN04489861, study PRJNA283612) | anaerobic digester metagenome | isolation source: 4 biogas reactors fed with cattle manure at either 37C or 55C with and... | place: Denmark: Kongens Lyngby | collected 2014 | reverse complement strand
CACTACGGTTTAGAGGTTAGAAGTTAGAGGTTAGAGGTTAGAAGAGTCGAGGGGTTTGGAGAAATACGAGAACTATACTTCGGGACAGAGACTGTCCCGAAGTATAGTAGGTTGGGGGCTGAAGAAATCTCATGGAATGGGGCAGAAACGAGCCTGCCCCATTCCGGGCTTATCTGTCTATGACCTTATGGATGCAGTAGCCCTAACACGTTCTGTATCCAGGTCACGTCTGCAAGAATCTTGCAACAGGCAGGATTCTCACAAGTATTGGCTATGCCCGTCCCCTCGCCGCCTATCAGCGGTTTGGTCGGAGCGAAGAACTCTATGCAATGATTCTCCACGAGCAACTGGAAGTCAAGCAGTTTTTCGCTTGCCATCGCGGTGTTGTTCTGTGCGATGAGATCAATAACCTCGTCGATATCCGCCAGCAGCCTCACATACAGAGCCTCATCGGAGATGAGAGGAACCTGGTTGCTGCCAAGCGGCAGTTGATGGTATAGAGCCAGCAGCTTCTTAAGATCAGGAAGGCTGGTATCGACTTTAAACGAGAATGCCTCGACGTGCGACATAGTAGCCGGCTTAGGGCCATCCTCATCCGGATCCCACGGCTGATCCGTATCATAATATACAGTCAGCGTGAATGTGGTTCCGGGCAGCTCATACATCAGCGGCCACCAAAGCTGAATTTTTGGCAGCGACTGAATAATGTCCACTCCGGGATACTCATACGGGCAATCCGGTGACAGATCCTGATGCTTTCTGAGGACCACGTTTTTCAACGTATACGGAACGTTGTCACCTGCAGCAGCAACCCAGTTGCTCCACTGGCTGTCGCCAGGATCAATGGCGAAGACTCCAGGGACTGCGGTTATATTGTCTCCAATGATACCGCCGAATCCGGTCTGGACGCCATTGAGAGGATCGCAGGAGAGTCCGCAGAATACCTGCTTGAGCGTCGGCGGACATACCACCACCAGCGCATCGCATACTCCGGTATTAATGTTCTTCTCGCCGCATACTCCGTCCTGGCTGGCTATTCCGCAAGCCGAGAACTCATTGAGCCACGTATCGACTCCAGCCGGGCAAAGCACAGCCTGGTCGAACAGCAACGGCCCAAACACATGACAAACCCGCTGACCCGGCTTCAATACCGTGCTGCCATTAAGGGACTGCAGCTCGGCCAGCATCGCCTGGTTGACATCCTCCCCTGTCCCCGGAACCAAAGCATCGAAGTTCGATATCTTCGGATCCAGGAAGTTCGGACAAGCAGATGTGCCGGCATTCGCAAAGTCCACATCCACCTCGCCCGTGTTTATCACACAAGTCTGGAAGTATGCATACTTCTGCGGATGCATCGGGTCTGCCGCATCCAATACCTGGGATGAATTCGTCATATCCCAATTGTCAGCGACCGATTTTTCGCAGTCGATTTTCGCAACCAATAGATCTACGGTTGCAGTCACAGGTCCCACAGTCACTTCGGCCCCGGTGGCGCACATTCCGGCAGCGGATGCCGAGTTGACGATATCATCGGTCAAGCCGATTGCTGAGAAGCCAGGGTTGGTTTTTACCTTGCAGACCAGGCACTTCTCTTCGCCCGCCTCCAGGGTTCCAACGTTCCACTGGCCGTCGTTGATAATGCAATTGGCAATGGCAACGCCATCGACCTTGCATTCCACGCAGCCGCTGTATGCCTCGTTGGGCAATACGATGGCGTCTGTAACGACGACATCATTAATAGTTATCGAACCAAGGTTCTTGACACAGACCTTGAAGTAGACATCACTGCCTGCAATCGCCTGCACGCTGTCGGTAAACGGCCCTTCCTCAGAGCAGGAAGCCTGCTTTGTGATGTGCAGCCGACACGGGCAACATATCTCGACTATCGCAGAACAGCCCTCAGTGGAGATAACTTCACCGCCACTTGGAGGCAGGCATACTTCAGGATCGGTCGCAAGTCCGCAGGCGGTAAATGTGTTCGCCCACTCTGACTTGGTCAAGCAAAGCGTTTCCTCGTCGAAAGTGACAGCAACCTCAATGCAAACCGATTGGCCTGCCGGCAGTATGCCGTCGGTCAGTTTGGCAAGGAACGTTTTGGCTACGCTAAACGGATCCACCGCCTGTGTCGCCATTCCGCCCGGCAGACTTGCTGAGATACCCATAGGCGGGTTATCCAGAAGAGAATCGGCAAAGTGCGCATCGCAATCGCCTTTGGTGAAGTCGATCGCAATGTCACCTGTGTTGTTGACGCACAACTGGTAGTAGAGCGTTTTTACTCCAGCATCACATTCCGGGCCGCCCAGATCGAAGAAGTTTGTTGCATTGGTAAAGTCAAGGGTATCGTTTACCAGCTTCGTGCATTCGATCTTGGGGACGAGCACGTTGACTGTTGCGCTGGAAGGTCCGGCGTTGGCAGTCAGACCGGATGTCACCCCTACCCCACTGGCGTTTGCAGTGTTGGTAGCGTCGACATCAGTGCCCATCGGCTCGAAATCAGGATTAGTCTGGAACTGGCAATAGTAGGTCTTGCTCTGACCAATAGCCAGGTTTCCTACGTTGATATCGCCCGGTATGGAATTGTCATCCGTGCAGCACGAGCCGCAAGGCAACAGGGCGGAATTGTCCATTTCCAGGGTGTCGGTGATGACCACATCCTTCAGGTCATCGCAGCCGGTGTTGGTTACGGTCAGCTTGAAGCAGACAAAACCTCCACGCAAGACATCCACCGACGACCCATAAATGCCGTCTGCGCAATCCTCGTCATAACAGGCTACTTCTTTGGTTATTGTAAGCGCCGGCTGGCAGCATACATTGACAGTAGTTGAGCAGGAATCTGTAGAAACCTGCATTGTTCCGCATATATCCTCGTCGCCGGCAGCGCCGGTAGCCGAGAAGTTGTTGGTGATTACGCGTGTGTCGTTTTTGCACAGCTCACACTTGTCGAAATCAAGCCCAACAACTATGCACACCGTATCACCGGAGGCAAGGATGCCATCAGCGAGTTCGGGCTGCGCCCTGAACAGAGCACAAACATCGGCGGGCAGTCCGGTTATGCCTGCAAATGAGCTTTCAAGCAGGGAACTGGAGATGCCGCACGACCCCGAAGCGCCGAAGTCAACCGGCGTCTCACCTGAGTTGGTGATGCACAGTTTGTAGTAGACCTGAGCCACGTTGTCGCCACTGCAGGGAAGATCCAGAGCGTTGGTGGCTGCGTCAAAGTTATCCGAATCGCTGACCAGTGCGCTGCAGGTAATCGAAGGTATATCGACGTTTACAGATGCGATAGCCGGGCCATCGCTGACCTGCAGGCCGGATGTAACGCCCGTAGCCGACACGGATGCGACGTTGGTGGCATCGACAGTGGTGCCGGTTTTGGCATAAGCCGAGTCGATCCGGAACTTGCAGTGGTAGGTATAGCTTGCGCCGATAGCCAGATTGGGGACATCAAACGTGCCGGGGATGGTCTTTCCGTCCGTGCAGCACGAGTCGCAGGCAATCAACGCATTGTCATCATTGGGCAGCAGATCATCAGTTATCGTGATACCCTGAAGATCGTCACAACCGGTGTTGGTGACCACTACCTTGAAGCAGACATAATCGCCGGGCAGGGCGTTTACGGAGTCTCTGTAGTCTCCCTGCGCGCAGTCTCCATCTTCGGTGGTGCAGGCTACCTGCTTGGTAATCTCAATTGACGGCTCGCAGCACACATTGACCGTAGTGGTGCAAGTGTCGGTGCTGACATTAGTGGAGCCGCAAAGTCCGAGATCGGCAAGTCCGGTTGCGTTGAAGTTGTTGGTTATGGTCCTGGTATCGTTCTTGCACAACGCGCATTTATCGAAACCAAGAGCTGGAAGCTCCACACATACCTGTGCTCCCGGAGCCAGAATGCCGTTTGTGAGTTGCGCTCTAAACGCAGCGCAAATATCGATCGGCAGCCCCGATATGCCTGCAAATGAGGAATCCAGCAGAGAATTTGTGATCCCGCAAGGACCGGAGGTGCCGAAACTGATCGGAACCTGCCCGTCGTTGGTGATGCACAGCTTAAAGTAGACATCCGCCACGTCATTGCCACAAGGCAGATCAAGCGTGTCGCTGGCATTGGTAAAGTCATTGCTGTCGCTTACGAGCGTAGAGCAACGGATCGATGGCTTAAGCACGCTTACCGATGCAAAATCAACGTCTGTTACGACTGTTTCCGAAAACTCTCCCTTTCCGGTTACAGTCGCCGTGTTTATGCAATCCGCCGCCACCGTGCTAAAGCTGCAGGTATGGATGAATTCGGCGCCGGAAGCCAGGTCTCCAACGGCTATGGTATCGCAGTTCGTAGTGCCACCGCTGCAGCCTACATCGGTGATTGTGACGTCGGTGAGGTTCTCATTGCCACAGTTGATCACTGTAAGCCTGAAGTAGATCGGGTTGCCGGCAAGAATATCCACGTGGGATATCTTGTGGTATACGCCCGATCCGTCATTGATCAGATCGATGCCCGCGCCGCCTTTTGTCGTCGAAACCTTAAACGAGTTGGCAGTTGAACCTACTACGTAGTAAGGCGTCGTCGTATTTATGCCGGTGGTGGTCTCGATAGTATCAAATCTGATATGGTCTCCATCGACCAACCCATGCGCAGGCGCATTTATCGTATCAGGCGCTTCAGCGAAGGTGCACGGCATTTCCGTGACAGGCACGAAAGGCCCCTCTTCGGAACAAGCGACCTCTTTGGTGATGCTAATACACGAATTACAGGACAGTTCTATGAGCTGTTCTGTCGTATCTTCATCGCACAGGTCGCCAGGGCCACCGCTCCTTGTTTTGAGCAGAACCGGCATATCGGCTCCGGCACCAGGGAATGCAGCACGAATGCCGCATATCTTTACCTCGATATCCTTCTCAGTGCCCGGATAGTCCGGAGCAACCCTTGGGCCTTTGAACCAGGTCGCTTCAACCAGGTCAAACGTCGAACCATTATTCCTGACCGTAATGTCAGGGTTGGCGCCACCGCTAAAGTCAGAGATAATGACCTTGAAGTTTTCGGTGAAATTGTCGAAATTAGTCTGGCCGACTCCGAACATAAAGACATATTCTTCATAGTCTTCATCTGAGAACTGAGACTTCAGAGTAGCCGGCAATGCTTGTTCTTTTTTGGTTATATGACCGTCGTCATTCATATCCCAGGCTATTGCGTCATCGTGAAGCTTCAGGCCGATATACAGGCAGTCAGTCGCGCAGTCATAGACCCAATAGACTTTCTCCACATTAAAACCCGACGGTGAAAATGTGCTGGGTTCAATATTAAAGCAGGCCTTCCCCATTGGCTCGTCCCGACAGCCAGGCGGGTTGCTTGCAAACTGCGATTCAAGCTGCTGATCTGTAGTGTCCACTTGTGAGAACACACCTGGACCGACAAAATCGGCGGCCACGTTCCCTGTGAACGTAATCAAGTCCGCTGAGGCGGGCATTGCTAATGTCGCAAGCAATAGCGCCGCGACAATTACAATGCAACTTTTACTATTCATGTCCTCATTTCTCCTCTCTTTCACACTTATTCGTGGAATGACTATACTGGATGCACCCAAAATCGGTGCACTGGAATACGCTGACCTCTCGCTGTGCGTCTGCATGCTTGACAGAGCAGCAGGCATCCAGCATCATACCGGAGGCTGCGGGAGATGGGCGATTCCATTTTCTTCCCAGAACGGGACCGTGAGGAGAAATTCAATTTAGCGCGGCTTCGGTAACCTCTCTCTAGTGGAAACCATTCTGCGCTATCGTGGCGGGGAGGCTGCAACCTCCCCGCCCGTCTCACAAACGAACCCGTGTGATCTATATTCTATTGTCTCAACAAACGGGTTTTCACCCTTAGCGTTTTGCTGTCTATGCGCAATCGACCATTTTCCTGCGAAACTTCCACCAGTTTTCGCTACGGTCGCCTGGCTGAGACTTCAAAGGGATTATGATAGCATTCTGCGACTACGTCAATACCAGTTTTTCACCGGTAGCGACGCAGCGGCTTCCCGCTACCACTTAAACACCCCTAAAGCATCAGCGATATAGTCAGCGTCCGCAAGGATTTTGCAGCACGCCGGATTCTCCAGCGTATTGCGTATTCCCAACTCGGCCACGCATTCTCCGCAGCCGACAGTAACACAGTTGTTTTCAACGAGCAAAATAAATTCGTTGAACAACTCCGCCATCGCAGGATCGGATGGATCCATTGATCGCAGCCTGTCAATGTCGTCGAGCAAGCGATTATACAGCGTTTCGCTGGAGATCAGCGGAACCTGACAGCTTCCGGCGGGCAGTTGGTGGAAAAGCCTTATAATGCCCTCCAGACTGTCGAGAGTCGCGTCGACCTCCCATGTCCATATATCTTGCTCAGTAGTATACGGCGCATCATCAAGCTTGTAGCTTATGGTAAGCGTCCAGTTGGTTCCCGGAAGCTCGTACATAAGCGGCCACCAGGTGCGTATGCCTCTGTAACCTTGCTGCAGCACCGATTTACCCCCGATGGGAGTGGTGCAAACATACTCCGGCACTACCTTACGCAAACTGGTATTTGTTACAGTATACGGCTTGTTTTGTTGCGCGGCGGTCACAAAGTTCGACCAATTCGACCCACCAGGGTCGAATGACAACACTCCCGGCACCGCGGTAATAACATCCGGCCCCGTAAAGCCATTTACTCCGGCGAATTTACGGATCGGCTCACAAGCGCCGCCGGGATAAGCCTGCAGCAGCTTGAACTTTTTGACCTGCGGTTCGGATATTGGGGTAATCGTAAGGTCATAGAGCACAGGTGATGGCGCACCGGGGGTCCTCTCGAAGTTCACTGTCACTTTGAGATAGCGTCCCATCGGAGTCGCCGCCAGCGGCGCGCCATTGACAGCAATTTCGACATCAGAGAACGAAACAAGGTCCGAAGAACTTTGCACGCTCACGGCAAGGGTAGCGCCTTCATATTCGCCGCTATCCGGATTACCAGGCTGATCGTTCCAGGAGACCTTATCCCAGATCGTGTCGTTTTCCTTGCCGTCATAGACAACCGTCCAGACGCCTTCGTTGGTGGCGACACACCCGTGAATTGACCCATTCATATCGCTGTAGGCGTAGTGGCCAACAGATAGAAGCAGTTTTTTGTTTATATCAAAGGCATTGGTTTCGGGATTGATGCGGATAACGTGTTCATCCATTCGGTTGCAAACCCAAACGTTGCCGTCAACGTCCACGGAAACCCCGGAAGGCTCCGCGCCCGTCTCATCAATCGTTGCTTTCAGAACGCCGCTGTTGTCATAGCGTGTAATGTTGTCGATGCCCGAATTGGCCACCCACACATCATTATCATCCGTACACGCCACGCCCCGGCTTCCAACCAGCCCCGGCAGACTTTTGCTCCAGTCAACAGTCTTATTTACTATGTCAATGCGACTCATCATGCTGGTTGTGTAACCCGTGACAAACAGATGATCGAGTTTGTCGAGCGCCAACCCGTAAGCCATGTGCGGCAGGGGAGGGAGCCGGTCGATAGTGGCCGGATCGGTGGTAGGATCAATCCGCACCACGTCGCCCTCATCCCTGCCCACCGACCATATCGCGCCAAACCTGTCTATTGCGGCCCCAAATGGCCTGTGCGGCGCAACGTTAACCTGCTGATCTATAGTAACCATTGAAGGCAGAGCCGGCGGTTGTGCGCCGGTAATATGGAAGAACCTGTTTCGCCCCTTGCTGCCAACCCATATATCGTCATTTTCATCTTTGGCTAACGCACACGGAGATGTGCCTCTGCCGTCGTCCGGATCATACGGTCCGGCATAGGTCCCCGGATAATACACCCCTTCGTTTCTGGCGACAAGCACGACCTCGTAGAGCACGCACTCGTCCTCACCCCAGGGCAGTATCTCATCATCGCTTATATCGCCATCGCCGTTGATATCGGTCGATGTCTGCACGATTCCATCGTTGTTTCGGTCTATCCACTGACCAGCCTCGACCAGGCCAATCTTAACCACTGTTCCCGCAGTTCTGTTTGCAACCCAGCAACTGCCGTCACTGCACACGGTGGTACGGGATGGCCATCCGAAGTTTTGTTCTCCTGAATAGGGAAGCTCCGGCAACTCAGGGGGCACTACTCTGTAGCGTCCGAGTTCTTTGCCGGTGGTGGCACAGACTTTGGATATGGTGCCATTTTCGTTGGGCGCCCACAAAAAGGACTGGGTCCTGCAGTCATCAGGCACGAGTTGAAGCTGATCGGGTATGGAGGCACACTCCACTCCCTGCAGGGTCCCAGTCAAAAAATCAGCGCTTGTAGTATAGGTACGTTGTGCAATGCTGCTTCCGGAGACAGCCATTGCCAGCAAGAGCGCGAGGCCCAGGCTTATATAATTAGCCTTAAATGTCATTGCCATACTCTCCTCTTGACGAGCCAATCCTACTAGCCCATGGCTCGCGGCTGCTTTGATCCATCCTGGAGAGTCGGCCCCGCACTCGTGAGCACGCTATGCAGCCTTAATCATGGCTGCGTAGGCCGACACAAGCGCCAGCGCCGTGGAGACTTGGGAAGAAGAGGTACGGCATTGCGCATCCGTATTTAAATCTGAATGCAGTATAGCTATAGCTTACGGAGTTGTCAAGGGATTTGTGCGTTATAAATTAAAAAAGGTAATACTAATTAGCTATAATCATCAGGGGGCGATCTGAAGCGCGTTCATAAGCTTGATCATAGCCGGCGCCAGCAGCACCACAAACATCGAGGGCAATATGCACACAACCATCGGGAAAATCATCTTTAACGGGAGGGTGGCCGCCTCCTCGCGCGCGCGCAGATTTCGCTGGACTCGCATACTATCCGATTGTTCTCTGAGAACATCGACGATACTGACACCCAGTTGCTCGGCCTGATAAAGGGCGGCGACGAATATGCTGAGCTGTTGCAGACCGACGCGCTGGGAGGTGTTTCTGAGAGCATCCATTCGACCGGTTCCGATGGCAATATCATCAAGGGTTCTTTTGAACTCCGCAGCCACCGGCCCGGACATTCTCTGCACCACCTGATCCATTGCGCCATCCAGCCCCAGCCCCGCCTCCACGCAGACCACCAGCAGATCAATGGCATCCGGCAGCACTCGGAATATCTGCCTTTGCCGCTCGGCTATTTTTCTGGAAACTACAGCTTTGGGCAGCAAAATACCGGCGATAAATGCCATCGCCACTATCAACTGGAACTGCGGAGTCTGTATACTCAAGCTGCGACAGGCAAAAAATGCCAATGCCGGCAGGACGACAAAGCTCACTATGCGACAGACCACAAAGGCCGCGGAGCTAATGCTCATACCGGCCCTTTCCAGTTCCGCCGCCGTCGCCTTCATAGCCGTGCTTGGGATAAAACGAGCGACAAAATCGCTCAATTTATTCCACAACGGAATAACCAGCCGCTGCCACAGCGAGGTTTCCATATCCACGGCCATTGGAATGCCGAGTCTCTCGCTTCGAATTGCGCTTTCACCGGCGCGGGTCAGTCCCAGAATAAATAAAAAGACCGTCGCCGCGCATAATATACTAATAAGAACCGGCAATTTTGAACATGCCCTTTCTAGAAGTCAGTTTTCAGGATGCTGCGTATAATCAGGATGCCGACTATCTGAAGCGTGATCGCGCATCCGACAAGGATTTGCCCTACAGTATTAGTGAACAACACCGATGCATAGTCCGGGGACATATAAAACAGCACCCCCGTTAACAAAAACGGCAACAGGGATAATATCACACCGGACATTCGCCCTTCGGCAGTAAGCGCGCTCACTTCCCTTTCGAGACGCACCCTCTGTCTGATCATAGAGCTGATGTTGTCCAGAACCATAGACAGATTGCCGCCTACCTGCCTGTTTATAGTAACGGCCACAGTCACCAACTCCAAATCGTAGCTGCACATCTTGTCAACCATTCTCTTCAGCGAGTCGTCCAGCGACAACCCAACCCGCATATCAGCCAACACTACTCTGAATTCATCGGATATCGGTTTGGGCATTTCATCTCGCACCATCGCAGCCGCCCTTTCGAACCCTGCGCCGCTCCTCATCGCCGATGCGATCAGTGAAAGCGCGTCCGGCAACTGATTATTGAATGCAACTACCCTTTTGGCGCACCTGTTTTCAAGATATGCCCAGGAGGCCAATATGCCTGCCAGCAGGCCGATAAACTGCATGCCCGGCAGTTTTTTCAACCAAAGCGCAAATATAACGGCCAGCAGTATGGAGACGGCGCTGCTTATTCCGACATATTCACTCGGCTTAAGCTCAAGGCCCGCTCTATCAAGCTTGACCATCAACCTGCGCGCCCATCCGTCGGCTATCGCACCTCGAGACAACTCTTCGTCGGCCTCGTCCTCGACCCGATCCGCAGCTTCGCCGGGTATCCCTGCTTTTACGGCCTGGTCTTTACTCCGACGCCTGTTGATGCGATCCCCAATCCACCAGATAGCATAACCCGCAAGCAGCCATCCCGCGATAATGGCCGCGATCAGTCCATAGCTCGATTTAGCTAAAGCAAGGGGCATAGTCATTATCATTTCCACCGGCTTTTGCCGAAGATGTCCTCCGCCCGGATATTAATCCCGTCTTTGACAAGTCTATCCATAAATATCGGTCGAAAACCGGTCGGCACGTGTTCGCCAATCACGGCTCCTGTCGATGGGTCTATGCCCTTCTGGTCATATACAAAGACATCCTGCATTGTGATGACGCCGCTTTCCATATTTCTGACCTCGGCGATCTGCACAATTCGTCTTGTGCCATCCCGCAGGCGGCTCTGGTGGATGATCAGGTCGATTGCCGATGATATCTGCTCGCGAATGGCCTTGGATGGCAGCTCCGTTCCCGCCATCAGCACCATCGTCTCCA
>LSQX01112751.1_pt1 | contig 10889 bp, 13 predicted proteins | sample 654561 | NCBI WGS metagenome assembly LSQX01 (sample SAMN04489861, study PRJNA283612) | anaerobic digester metagenome | isolation source: 4 biogas reactors fed with cattle manure at either 37C or 55C with and... | place: Denmark: Kongens Lyngby | collected 2014 | reverse complement strand
GAAGCCCTTTTAAGGGCTTCTTTTTTGTTTTAGCGACTTAGCTTTCCGCGCCTTCTGATTGCTTCGTATCGACTCGTTGATGGACGATGGTGCGAAGACATATCTCCAGCGCGAGGGTAATGGTCTCGAGTGCAAGCGACGGTGCATTTGGATGCCTCTCAAGCTGTTCAGGGATGAAGGGCACGTGGACAAAACCGCCTCGGACTCCTTCTAACGACTGAAGATGGTGCAATAAACCATACATTATATAGTTACACACAAAGGTCCCTGCCGTATTGGATAGAGAAGCGGGAATGTCCTTCTCCTTTAGCGCCGCTACCATGGCCTTGACCGGAAGGGTGGAAAAATAAGCGCTCTCCCCCGCAGGTTCAATGGCTTCATCGATCGGCTGATTTCCCTGATTGTCTGCGATTCGCGCGTCGATCAAATTAATCGCCACTCTCTCCGGCGTGATCTCGGCTCGTCCACCTGCTTGGCCCACGCACAGCACAGCTTCGGGGCGGAATCTCTCCACCGCCTCGAGCAGTCGAGTAAGGCTTTCGCCAAACGCCGTCGGGAGGATGATCTTTTCGATCTTCACGCCGTCGATGCTCTCAGGAAGCCTCTCTACTGCCAAGGCAGAAGGGTTTACCGGCTCATCATCAAACGGCTCAAAGGCGCTGATCAATAGACTCCTTTTCATATGTGTCTCCTTGCATTTTGTCGCGGGACACTTTCTACTCATGACGTGACCCTCGCTATTTTTGACGGAAGAAAAAAGCAGGCATGATGCCTGCTTCTGTTTAACGTTTGGAGAATTGCGGTGATTTACGAGCTTTCTTCAAGCCGTATTTTTTGCGCTCCTTCATGCGCGGATCGCGCGTGAGATAGCCGGCCCCTTTGAGGGTAGACTTGAGCGATTCATCGCTTTTGACCAGTGCGCGGCTGATGCCGTGGCGAATGGCGCCGGCTTGACCGGTGAATCCGCCGCCCTTGACATTGACGAGCACGTCATACAGACCGATGGTGTTCGTCATCTCGAGGGGTCGCTTGATCTCCTGAATGAGAATTTCATATCCGAAATATTTATCCGCTGGGCGTTTGTTGACCACGATTTTTCCGGTTCCCGGAACGAGGCGAACGCGCGCAATAGATTTTTTTCTTCGACCTGTACCTTGATATTGGCTTGGCATTCTTCCTCCTAAAATTCCAGGGGTTTGGGCTGCTGTGCAGCATGGGTGTGTTCAGGTCCGACAAAGACGCGGAGTTTTTTGAGCATGGTGCGACCGAGAGAGTTTTTGGGCATCATGCCTTTGACGGCGAGATACACGATTTTCTCGGGCTGGCGCTCAAGCATCTCGGCGAAGTTTCTCTGTTTGAGTCCTCCGAGATATCCGCTGTGCCAACGGTAGAGCTTATCCTGCTCTTTGTTTCCGGTGACTTGAATTTTTTCGGCATTAATCACGATCACATAGTCGCCTGTGTCTACGTGGGGGGTGTAGATAGGCTTATGCTTTCCTCGCAGAATCGACGCGATCTGGCTGGCCAGTCTGCCAAGCGTCTTGCCCTCGGCGTCCACGACAAACCACTGTCGCTCGACTTCCGCAGGCTTTGCAACGTACGTCTTCATGTGTTTTATTCCTCCCATTTTCATTGGGGCAGGGACAATTGATTACCATCAATCATTTTAACTAGACAATCTGGGAATGTCAAGCTGTTTGACAAGACAAGAGAGAAACACTTTTTCTCCTGTAAACATGTGGTATCATGATAATTAGAAGGAGATCGTATGAAAAGCATCATTATCATTGAAGATCATCAGGTGCTTCGAGATTCTCTTACACATATTCTCGAGAGCAAAGGAGAATTCAAGGTTGTCGCACAGAGTTCTAGGGCATCCGATGCGCATCAATTCTGCAGACGTCATCAGCCCGACATTCTCTTGATGGACATCATTACAGAAGATGGTGACGGACTGGAAAAAGCTCTTCAAATCAAAGAGGCAATGCCCAAACAGCGCATCTACCTACTGAGCGGATTGAAGGAACCCGATCGCGTGGAACGAGCAAAAGAAGCCGGCATTGACGGCTATCTGCTAAAGGATCTGCCGATCTCGCAGCTGCTGGCGAAGCTACGACTGCATGACGCCGAGATGTTTCCCGAACTAGAAGAGTTGACAGATGAGATTCCGTTTGAATTGACACGGACGGAGCTGGCGATTCTCGAACTTCTGGGCATGGGGCACAACGTCGATTCCGTCGCAGAAGAGCTGCACTATTCCCCGCACACAATCAAAAAATACATCAGCCGCGCCCTGTTAAAAAGCGGCTGTGCCAACCGCGCTATGCTGCTTGCACATCTGACCAAGTCGGGTCACATCAATCCCTGGCGAAATCAAGCGAACGAGGGAGAGTGAGACGGATTAAAAACCCCTCTTCAGGAATGATGGCAAATGTACCGCCGATGCGCAGCATCTTCTCGCGCATTCCCTGGATGCCCATTCCCTCTTCATACTCGAGTTTATACGCTGTTCCATTGTTGATGATCTCAATCATGACGAAATTTCCGTCTTCCTTCAACAGCATCTCTACATAGTTGGCGCCCCCGTGCCGAACGGCATTGGTAGCGGCTTCTCGGAGGATCAAAAAGAGCGAATGCTCCTGAAGATAGCTAAGCGACGCTTTTCCACTAATGACAATCTCCACCCCGATATTGGCAAAGGCAGCGATCAGATTGGAGAACACCTCCTCTTCTTGCATCAGCGCCCGTCTTTCGAGTCTCAGTAACAGTGAGTTAATCATTTCAACCAGTTCCCTTTTATTAAGGGAGCTTTTTTCTTTTGCCGCCAATGTCTCCACTGTGATGCCAACGATCGAGAGTTCCTGCGCGAGGACATCGTGGATATGTCGCGCCATATTGGTCGCTTCCTGTACTTGAAGAGATTTGTCGATGCTGGTGAGCATTTCCTCGACAATCTCATTGACGGCGCTCAGGAGTTCTGAGTTGCTCTGCGTCTCGGCGAGCAGCTTTCGATACTCTGTGACATCGGAGAAGCTCCAAATGGTACTTGCCTTGCCGTGCAGGATGGTCTCCTGCGGCTCCATCAGGTACTGTCTTCCCCGGCTGTCTTGTACGACGGGCTCTCCACTCCGGTAGCTTTCTAACCAGTCTCGGCCTCTCAGCTTGGGATCCAGTGCATGAGAGAAGATATCCTCCATTTTCTCATTGACAAAGAGCTCCTCCCCCGAATCCACCACGGTCCACAGACCAAAGGGTGAAAGGTGAAGCGCCTGGAGCATGCTGTAATCAGATTGCTGCTCCCGCAGGAAGATGATTGAGACGATCAAGTAATAGATAAAGCCAAAAAGCCAGACGAGGGCTTGCGCAAACATCGTGATGGCATAGATTTGCACACCGAGAAAGCGATAGAATATCGGCAGAAGAAGTACCAATAGTGCCACGCGGATAAACAGCATCACGGTCGTAAAGTCCCAGATGACGCCTTTTGCCGCGGTGCGAGCATAGAACATCCACAGATGGGCAAACAGAGGAATGACAAGCCATCCACTCCAGTAACTCCAGGCTCCCGGGACCATGCCTCGCAGATTGCAAAGGTATCCGAAATACAGCTGCAGAGAAAACACCACCACAGTCAGGAAATTGACGAAGAAATACGTTTTCCAGATGATATTAAATCGTCCGCGCCAGCGAAAGCCCATCAAAAAAATCGTGAAAATACTGATGGGGATGCAGCACAGATATATGAAGAGAATCACAAGACGAAGTTGGGTGCTCAGTGCTTCAAACATTGGGCACCTCCACATGGGTTGTGAGGGTGATGTCGCCATCGTCTTCGAGGATCTTCCAATCCCCTGACGCATCGCCTTCGAGTCTCGTCAACAGTTCAGGCACTTGTTCTCCACTGAGTGTCAAGGACACTTTTCCGCTGATGTCGATAAGCCCATAGATCCACAGCTCCATCTGAAGGAGATCCTTCGACAGTTCGAGAAACACATTGAGGATACTTTGCGCCATAGGATAGCTGAACGTCTTTCCCTGAGGCACCTCCAGGTGGACTTGGTTTTTTCCCATTTGAAGAAGCTCTTCGCACCACTGGCGCAACAACCCCGAATCCAAGGAATGTTCCTGTAGCTCCGTCACGGCCAGATTGCTTCTTCTTCGGATATAGGCGCACAAGATCCTTATATCCTCTACCTCCGCCGCCGTGATCTGCTCTTCGTTTAGGTCTTCAATCTTCTGCGACAACTCGCGAAGCCATGTCGAGATACTTTCTTCGATATTCGAAAGGATATTCAGACGCATCTGAAACTGTTCGAGCTCTCGGTTCATGGCCCCCCTTTGTAATAGGAGGTCTTTTTTCATATGGAGCTCTTCGAGCTGCTGGTCACGCTGACGAAGCGCATTTTCTCTGTCGCGGATGTCTTCTAGATAGACCAGATGACCGCCGTGTAGGTCATAACTTCTCCACTGATATGCCCCGACAGCGTTATACTTGCTTTTTTGCCATCCCGCACCCAAAGCTCTTCGAATATCTTCTGGCCGTAGTTCGGACACGACCTCGGGATGCTTTGCCGCCCCTGCTGTAAGATAAGTGGTTCTCCCTGATTCGCTTAAGATAAAAGCCAGGCGCTCCATTCGTTCAAAGATCAGCGCACTCAATGTGTTCATCACCGTCGGCGCTGTGCGAAAGGAGATTTCCAGAAGCAAGAGATAGACGAATAAGGCCAAGACTCCCCACAGCTGTTGGTACACAAAATGCCCGCTGTATATGCGGGCAATAAACAAAATGATCAACAGAAAGAGCGAGAAAATGATAATGATCTGGCGAGACCAGCTTCTCACTCTCCATGCGTTTAAATGGCTCATCATGCCGGCAAAGAGCTTCCCAATGTTTATAAACATCAAGAACAACATCACGGGATGCGTGTAGTTGAATCCGTCTGAGGTAAAGTCAAACAGTTGATGCCATGACGACGTCGCCCACAACAAAAATATGATCAGGTCAAACGCCACAGATAAGATGACGAGAGCTCGAAAGCGTTCGGAGTCTAAACTCAGTCGAACACTCATGAGAAACCAGACGGTAAAGAGCACGTGAAAGATATATAATCGCAAGAAAATCAGCGCATTGGTGACAGGGGCACTCCACGGTACAAGTGACAACATGCCGATCAGAATCCACGCGATCATCAGCACGCCGTTTACTCCCATATTGAAGCGCTCGCTTTTTCTTGCCACGCCTAAAAGAAGAGATCCGGACCACAAAGAAATCAGACACAAAGCAAGAATCATCATCAAACCGTATGCCTGTATGCTAATTATATCTTGGCCCAGTAATAAGCCTTTATCCATGGCCATCTCCTGATGTTAGTATACAATGAAAAATCGCCTGAATTCAAGATTCAGGCGAAGACATCATAGGGATAATAGACATGCATCAAGTAGAGAGCATGAGGGGGCGCCAATAGACGCGTATATGTGCGACTTTCAGAAGCGAGGATATCCGGCGTGCGCTGCGGACTGATTTTCCCCCATCCGACATGCAAAAGATACTGAATCAACACCCGAGCCATCCGATACAAAAAACCGTCGGCATATAAGTCAAACAGAATCTTCTCCTGTTTTTCGTGGATCTCGATCGCCCACAGGTCTCTTCGTAGATCTCGCTCCCCTTTTCTGCGATTCGAGAAGGAGGCAAAGCTGTGCACGCCCGTTAAGAACGCAATCGCCTCACGCATCTTCTCAAGATCAGGGGTTTCTTTTAGAAAGTGGACATACGGTCGTTCAAATAAGCGGTCCTCTCTCGAGCAGATGTATCGGTAGTGTTTTCCGATCGCATCAAAGCGAGGGTGGAATGTCTCAGGGCAAGTGATCAATTTCTTGAGTTTGATATCTCGTGGAAGCATGCGATGAAGCGCTCGGGTCAGCGAGGGGACATCAATGGACAGCTTCGTCTCAAAAGAAGCGACCTGCCCGATGGCGTGTACGCCAGTATCCGTGCGTCCGCTCGAATGAAGTGTGACGGGCGAGGCAAAGAGAAGACTGAGAACCTGTTCGATCTCTCCTTGCACAGTGCGCGCTTCAAGTTGGCGCTGATAGCCGGAGAAATCCCGACCATCGTAGCCAAACACCATGGCGTACTTCACAGCCGACCCAAGAGAAAGACGCCGCTAAAATAGACGATGAGAACGAGAAAGACCACGATATCGCGTCTAGCGTAGCGGAGTTCATGGAGCCGCGTTCTTCCCTTTCCTCCCCGGTAGCAGCGCGCTTCCATGGCACTGGCCAGATCATCTGCTCGTTTGAAAGAAGCGATGAAGAGAGGAACTAACAGCGGGACCAATGCTTTGGCTCGCTTCAGAAGCCTTCCGGACTCAAAATCCGCTCCTCTGGCCATCTGCGCTTTCATGATCTTGTCCGTTTCCTCGAGTAGCGTAGGAATAAAGCGAAGTGCAATTGACATCATCATCGCCACTTCATGGGCCGGAAACCCGACGCGCTTAAAGACGGAAAGTAATTTCTCAATGCCATCTGTCAGCTGAATCGGCGATGAGGTGAGTGTCATGAGACTGGTTCCCATAATGAGAAAGACCAGTCGTATCAACATCATGCTTGCCAGCCGGAGCCCCTCATACGTGATGCTGATGCGCCACACCTGAAAGATCGGAGTCCCCGGCGTAAAAAACAGATTGATGACAAAGGCAAATATCAGGATAAACAGGATCGAGCGAAGTCCTCTGATCATGTATCTCACCGGCACTTTACTTAAAAAGATGCTCAGCAGCACAAAGAGACCCAACGCAGCGTATTGCAGCGGGGTTTTGACCATGAAGATAATGATGATGAAAACCATCGTGGCGATCAGTTTCGTGCGCGGATCGAGTCGATGCAGGAGAGAGTCTGCCGGATAGTATTGACCGACCGTAATATCTCTAAGCATGGCGCACCGCCTGTAGGATCGCTTCCCTGGCCTCCTCGACTGAGGCGTAGTTGCGCGAGAGGGGTTTGCCGGCTTTTCGCAGCTCATACATCACCCGGCTGATCACCGGGACATCCATCCCGCATTCCTCAAAGAATTCGACGTCTTCAAAGGCCTCTTCCACAGGCTTATCCATCCGTATTTCTCCGTTCTTCATGAGAATGATACGCTGGGAGATGGATGCAATCTCTTCCATGGAGTGAGAGATGATAATCAGCGTGATCTTCTTCGTCTTGTGCAGCGTGCGAAGCGTCTCTAGGAGCTGACTGCGCCCTAGCGGATCAAGACCGGCGGTCGGCTCGTCGAGCATCAGGACGCTGGGATTCATCGCCAGCACACCGGCGATGGCCACCCTTCTTTTTTGTCCGCCACTGATTTCAAAAGGAGATCGATCTTTTAGCGATTCATAGTCAAGGCCGATCAGATCCATGGCTTCTTTCACCCGCTGATCGACTTCCTCCTGCGCAAGCCCCAAATTCAAGGGACCAAACGCAATGTCTTTGGCAATCGTCTCTTCAAAGAGCTGGTATTCAGGATATTGGAATACGAGTCCGACATTCTTTCGAAGTTCCGAGAGATTCTGTTTTTCACTCGTGATGCGGATGCCTTCCACTTCCAGCTCGCCAGATGTCGGTCGCAGTAGCCCGTTGATATGCTGCAGAAGTGTCGATTTGCCGCTACCCGTGGGCCCGATGATGCCGACGGCTTCTCCATCTGCGATGTGAAGCGAGACATCCTTTAGCCCAAAGGTGGCAAAGGTCGTGCCCGGATTATACTCGTGAGAGATATTTTTTAAAGTAATGGACATAGCTCTTCTACCAGTTCTTCCCTTTCGAGAATATCCTCTGAAAGGGAAATCCCCTGCTCTCTGAGTTCGTGTGCCAATTCAATCACCTGAGGAATCTCCATCTGATACTCTCGCAGTTCTTCGACGCGCGAAAAGATCTCCACAGGTGGGGCATCCATAACCACTTTTCCTTTATCCATGACGAGCACACGGTCGGCGACCGTCGCCTCTTCCATAAAGTGCGTGATCAGAAGAATCGTCATGCCTTTTTCTTTCAGGTTTTCAATAGCCTCGAGGACTTCATTTCTCCCCTGTGGGTCAAGCATGGCGGTGGATTCGTCAAAGACAATCATGTTTGGCTGCATGGCAAGCACACCGGCGATGGCGATGCGCTGCTTTTGCCCCCCTGAGAGCATATGCGGTGGGCGATGGCGATACTCGCTCATGCCCACTTGCTCGAGGGCATCGGTGACGCGCAGCTCAATCTCCGCCGGGTCGATGCCCAGATTCTCCGGACCAAATGCAACTTCTTCTTCTACGACCGTTGCCACGAGCTGATTGTCCGGATTCTGAAAGACCATGCCGACGTTCTTTCGAATGTCCCAAGTATATTCTTCGTTTTTTGTGTTCATCTCCTCGACCCAGACATCTCCCTCCGTGGGAATCAGCAGGGCATTGAGGAGTTTGGCAAGGGTGGATTTGCCCGAGCCGTTGTGTCCTATGAGTACGACAAAACTCCCCTCTTCGATGGTCAATGAGACATCGTCGACAGCGGGGAATTCGTCTTCATCGTACGTGAAGGATACGTTATCCAGGCGGATCATTGCTCCTCCATGGGAAAAAAGGGGACTGATGCCCCTTTAAACCAGTTCTATTTTTGCCATCATAGTGGCGTCACCTCGACGGGGTCCAATTTTGTAGATACGGGAGTATCCGCCGTTTCTTTCGGCATATCGGGGGCCCAGTTCGTCGAAGAGACGTTGTACAACCACTTTGTCTGTGAGATACGCTGCTGCCTGACGTCGAGCATGCAGATCTCCTCGCTTGGCAAGGGTAATCATGCGATCCACGGAGCGCTTTAGCTCTTTGGCCTTGGCTTCTGTGGTGGTGATCGTCTCGTGGCGCAGCAGATCCGTGGTCAGGTTTCTGAGCATCATGATGCGATGCGACGTATATCTGTTGAGTTTTCTGTATCTGGTCATGGGTTCCTCACTATTCTTCGGTGGATCTGAGGGAGAAGTTCATCTCGGCTAGCTTCTCCTTGATCTCTGCCAGCGACTTCTTACCCAGATTGCGCACCTTCATGAGATCATCTTCTGTCTTGCTGACAAGTTCTTCAATGGTGTTGATTCCGGCGCGCTTGAGGCAGTTGCGGCTACGCTGCGTCAGTTCCAGCTCTTCCACCGTCATCTCCATCGCCCGCTCCTTGGTCTCCGACTCCCGCTCATACAGCACTTCCATATGCTCGACACTGTCGGTCAACTGGATGTACAGATCAAGATGATCATTGAGCACCTTGGCGGCCATGCTGATGGCCTCTTCCGGGCGAATGCTTCCATCTGTCCACACTTCATGAATCAGACGATCATAATTGGAGGACTTCCCTACGCGCGTGGGCTCCACAGTGAAGTTGGCGCGTGTAACGGGAGTAAAGACGGAGTCGACAGCGATCACGGAAAGGGTGTCTTCAATGTCGAGTTTGTTCTCTTCAGCCGAGACATAGCCGCGGCCGCGTGTCAGACACATTTCCATATAAAAGGGTTTGTTCTCGGTAAGCGATGCGATATAGAGATCGGGATTGACGATCTCGACATCAGAGTCTGCGATGATATCTCCGGCCGTGATGACCTGGGATTTACTGACGTCGATGCGCAGAATCTTTTCCACTTCTTCCGAGTGGATATTGGCGACGAGCCCCTTGATGTTGAGGATGATATCCACCACATCTTCTTGCACTCCGTCGATGGTGGAGAATTCGTGGAGGACATCGTCGAACTTGACCCATTTGACAGCGCATCCCGGGAGGGACGAAAGCATGATTCGGCGTAGGCTATTGCCTAGCGTCATGCCATACCCTCTCTCCAGAGGTTCGACTGTCAATTTGAGATAGTTTTTTCTCTCGTCAAATTCGGAAAAAGTCAAATTGGGTTTTTCTATTCCCAGCATGTGTGACCCTCCTTCTTCGGGCTTATCGCGAATAGAGCTCAGTGATCAGATGCTCGGAAATGGGCAGATCGATGTCTTCACGGTTCGGTAGTCTGACGACTTTTCCGCTGAAGTTGTCCCAATCCATCTCCAGCCATGCAGGGGTGTTCTGTGCTTTTTCCTGCAGGGCTTTAAACTTCTCGCTCTTGCGGGAGGTTTCTTTGACGGAGATCACATCTCCTTCTTTAATCTTGATCGAAGCGATATCGGCCTTTTTCCCGTTCAAACGGAAATGACCGTGGTTGACAAGTTGTCTGGCTTCTTTTCTTGAATTGGCCATTCCCAAGCGAAATACCGTGTTGTCCAAACGCATTTCGAGCGCCTGCAACAGGTTTTCACCGGCGATGCCTTCCTGGCGCGCAGCACGCAGGAACGTATCTTTAAACTGTTTTTCCTGAAGGCCGTAGAATCTTTTGACTTTCTGTTTTTCTCGCAGTTGGATTCCATAGTTGGAAACTCTTCCGCGGCGGCCTTCACCGTGTTGACCGGGGAATTTGTTGCGCTTGTTCATTGCGCATTTATCTGAATAGCAGCGGTCCCCTTTGAGGAACAGCTTAATGCCTTCTCGTCGGCACAGTCGGCAGGAAGGTCCTGTATATCTTGCCATTTTATCTCCTATACTCTTCTTCGTTTGGGGGGACGGCATCCATTATGCGGAATGGGCGTGACGTCGGTGATACTATAGATATCCAGTCCCGTTGCCTGCAGGGCGCGGATGGCGGCTTCTCTTCCGCTTCCGGGTCCTTTGACATATACCTGCACCGAGCGCAGTCCATGTTCCATGGCGGCTCTGGCGGCAGTTTCTGCTGCCATCTGTGCGGCAAAGGGGGTGGATTTTTTGCTTCCCTTAAAGCCCAAGCTTCCGGCGGACGACCATGCGAGGGCGTTTCCGGAGAGGTCTGTCAGGGTCACAATGGT
>LSQX01001808.1_pt1 | contig 10889 bp, 13 predicted proteins | sample 654561 | NCBI WGS metagenome assembly LSQX01 (sample SAMN04489861, study PRJNA283612) | anaerobic digester metagenome | isolation source: 4 biogas reactors fed with cattle manure at either 37C or 55C with and... | place: Denmark: Kongens Lyngby | collected 2014 | reverse complement strand
AAGTTTGACGGCGATAGCGACGAAGCAGTGGAGCTCATCGTGCGTCGTTTAGACGAATTCACTAAGAGATAATTATGATACCTTACCATAATATCAGTCCCGAGATTGTGAGTTTTACGCTCTTTGGAATGGACTTTAGCGTGCGCTGGTATGGCTTGCTCTATGTGATCAGCTTTGTCATTGCATACTTCCTTTATAAGCCTTTCCTAAAGAAGAAGGACATAGAGATTGACCGCGACAAATATGAGTCGCTCTTGTTTTACGTCATGTTAGGCGTGATTTTGGGCGGCAGGATCGGCTATATCCTCTTCTATAACTTGCGATTCTATGTGGCGTGCCCGCTTTCCATCTTTGCATTTTGGGAAGGGGGGATGAGCTTTCATGGCGGTGCGATAGGCGTCTTTTTGGCGGGATGGCTCTTTACGCGCAAGCATAAATTGCCTTTCTATCGGATGGCGGATGTAGCCATGCCCATCGTAGCGATAGGGCTGGGATTGGGGCGACTGGGAAACTTCATCAATGGCGAGCTTTGGGGCAGTGTCACCACGCTTCCTTGGGGCATGGTTTTCCCCGACGGCGGTGCTCTTCCGCGTCATCCCACCCAGATATATGAGATGCTCGGTGAAGGGCTTGTGCTCTTCTTAGTTTCGTGGTATATCATGAATAAAGACTATAAAGACGGGCTGGGATTTTGGAGCTTCATCGGTGGCTATGGCATCATTCGCTTCTTGATCGAGTTTGTCAGAGTGCCGGACGACATCGCTTTCTATCGCAATCATGGCTTCATTTTTGGCTTTATGAGTATAGGTCAATTTCTATCTTTGCTGATGATCATCTTGTCAGCGATTGGAATATTCTTTATATATAGGAGGAAATCATGAGAAAGACGACTATCGTCCTCATTATAATATTAGCTTTATTTAGCACTTCATGCACCCTGTTTCAGAAGAAAACGGATGAGATGCTTTTGCGTTCTGAACTTAAAAGATGGGAGAAGATCAAAGGTGATGGAACCATCGAGCTTTCTGCATTTGGGATCACCATGCGCAAGCCTTTTACTCTTAGCAAGAATGTCAACGAACTGCGTTTAGACGTGGTCGAAGGCGGCATCTTTGGCTCCGGCGGCTCGCCTATTTTATCCATGTATTTAGGACCATATCTTGCCCTGAATTCCACTGCTATTCCCGCTTTAGCAGCAACTAATCTCGAAGGACTCATCCCCGAGGGAATCACGGCGGTCTTTGCTACGGCAGACCATCTTTTTGATAAGTATGGCGAAGAAATCCTTGAGAAAAAAGCAGTTGAAAGAGAGAATGTGATTGTAAGTTTCGCTCAGGATTACAAGCTGGAAGAGATTCGTGACAAGAAATCCGGCACACAGATCAAAGCCCAATATAACCGTAGTGGAGATATAGACAGTATCGATCTGAAAACCGGCAGCTTTATCTCCGCCAAGATGGTCTTTGACAGTGTCGTCTATGAACAAGCAAACATCATCCCCTTGCCGAAGACAGATAAGACCGGCGGTAGCATCATGGACATGTTCAAGGGCAACAACATGTTTGACTTGTTAAGAGGATTTTTAGGAGATTAAATGATTGCACGCTATTCACTGCCCGAAATGCAGCGTATCTGGGAGATCAGAAACCGCTATCAATGCTGGCTGGACGTAGAGCTCGCTGCCGCAAAAGCCATGAGCGAGATGGGAATCATTCCCAAAGAAGATTATGAGATCATCGCCGCGAAGGCAGATTTTGACCCCGATAGAATTGACGAGATTGAGGCTGTCACGCGTCATGACGTGATCGCTTTTCTCACAAATGTTGCCGAATATGTAGGTCCTTCCTCGCGTTGGGTGCATTTTGGCATGACCTCATCAGACGTCTTGGACACCGCCACCGCCCTGCAACTCAAGCAAGCCGGAGAGCTCATCCTCAGCGAACTCTTGCGCATGAGCGAGGTGCTCAAACTCAAAGCGCGCAAATATCGCCACACCATCTGCATGGGCAGAAGCCACGGCATCCACGCCGAGCCCACCTCTTTCGGACTGAAATTTGCCCTGTGGTATGACGAAACCCAGCGCAATATCCACCGTCTTGAAGAAGCCATCGAAGCCGTGAGCATAGGGCAAATCTCGGGAGCTGTGGGAAACTATGCCCATCTCAGCCCGGAAGTGGAAGAAAGAGCCTGTCACTATCTCGATCTGAGACCCGTGAACATCTCCACTCAGGTGATCCAAAGAGACCGTCACGCCCAATATCTGATCACACTCGCGCAGATCGGCTCCACCATGGAAAAGATTGCCGTCGAGATCCGCCATCTCCAGCGCACGGAAGTTGGCGAAGCCGAAGAGAACTTTACCCGCGGCCAAAAAGGCAGCTCTGCCATGCCGCACAAACGTAACCCCATACTCTCAGAACAGCTTTCGGGGCTGGCTCGCGTCCTCAGAGCAAACGCTCAAGCAGGAATCGAAAACAACGCACTCTGGCATGAGAGAGACATCTCCCACTCCAGCGTAGAGCGAATCATCCTCCCCGATAGCAGCATTCTAACCCACTACATGTTAGTGAAATGCACAAATATGCTGGATAACCTGCTGGTCTATCCCGAAAAAATGATTGAAAACATCGAGCTCACCGGCGGCTTAGTCTTCTCACAAGCGCTACTTTTGAACTTGGCAAATGTGGGAATGAGCCGTGAACAAGCCTATGCTTTGGTGCAAGGTGCGGCGATGAAATCAATCACCGAACACAAGGACTTCAAAGAACTTATCACAAACAACGAAGAATTAGTTGGCGCATTGGGAAAAGAGCAAATAGAAGCAATATTCTCCTATGATCGCTATTTGGAGAATGTTGACCACATCCTAAAGCGCTGCGGAATCATCTAAATATCTGCCCGATAAGGAGGCACGATGAAAAAGATTCTCATACTCGCACTGATAGTAGTGCTCGCCTTGCCGCTTTTTGCACAAGGAAAAGAGCGCATCTACGGCAATTGGTATAACGGCAAAAAGGTTGCCAAACTCGAGATATATCCTCTCAGAGATGGCACGATTTCAGGCAAGATCATCTGGCTCAAAGAGCCGCTTACCGCTGATGGAAAGGCCAAAACAGACGCCAAAAACCCCGACGTGAAGCTCAGGAATGTGCCCATGATCGGGCTGAACATCCTCAGCGGATTGGTCTATGACGGAAAAGGTAAATATAGCAAAGGCAAGATCTACGACCCCGAAAGCGGCAAGAGCTATTCTGCAAAAGCCGAGATGGTCGATAACAACACTCTCGCCCTGCGTGGCTTCATCGGGATATCGCTCGCCGGCAGAACCGAAACATGGACGCGTGCTATAGAAAAAGATGAAAAACAAGCAGAATAACGAGGGCAATGCCCTTCATATCATCGGCTACAGCTTGCTGAAAGCTCGAGCAATCCCGCTTTTGCTCCTTTTTGCGGCGGTGATCATCACCAACTTCTTGGGATACAACCTCGTCTTGCGCTATTTCGGCTATGCGCTGACCGTGATCAGCATCAGCCTCTATTTCATTGTGGGACTGCGCTATCGCTTTGATAAAAGCATCATCAAACCCTCCGAGCACGTTGTTTATTTCCCGCTTGCAGGGAAGGTGAGCTCAATCAAAGAAATCGATGGCAAGACCCGCATCAGCGTGCAAAAATCAGTCTTGAACAATATCGACATACGCTCGCCGCATTGGCTTTGCCGCTGGGACGCCGGTGATCTGATAATTGATGAAATCAAGCTTCAGATCAGCTTCACCGAAGGCAATATCAAGATATTTGAAAACGAGAGCTTTCGCCCCGGAAACATCATCGGCATGGCGCAAGGAAAGGTCTCCTATGTCGTGCAACTAAATAGCCAGCAAGACATCAACCTCAAGGTGGGACAAGAGCTTAAAGCAAGCAGTAGCATCATCACCATGCTCGAATATATGCCGGAAATCGAAGTCAAAGACGACATAATTCTTGCAAATGAAGACGAAGAATAAGCTGCCGCGCCTGGGAGTCTCAGCCTGTCTTTTGGGGCTCAGGGTGCGCTATGACGGCAAGGATAAAGCCTTTCCGCAGATAGCCCGCGAGCTTGAAAATAGCTTTGAACTGATCGCCTATTGTCCCGAACACGGCGCAGGACTTCCTGTGCCGCGCCCGCCTATGCAACTATATATTGGGGAAACCCGCCCCTTGCTCCTCGTTGTGCAGGATAAAACAGATCTCGGCGCACTCTTAAGTGAATACATCGCGCACATTATTGCAGATATCAAAGCAAGGGATATCTGCGGCGTGATTCTCAAGAGCAAATCGCCTTCCTGCGGGCTTAGAACCACGCCTCTGTATGATCTTGACGACACAGCAAGCGGAGAGTATATCAGCGGATTGTTTGCGCAAGCACTTTTGGATGAATTGCCGGATATGCCGCTCATCGACGAGAATGATTTCCTCAAAGAAGAGCTCAGAAAAGACTATATTCAGCGCTGTTTGGACTATCATCGGCATATCAACCGCGAGATGAATTGATCTTAGCAATCTATCTAAGAGCTGATTTAGCAGTAAATAAGAGACTTTCATCAAATAATTGTTGACAGAAATAGCACCATTAAAGATATTGTGCTCACTTAGTGTTCCGGAATAGCTCAGCGGCAGAGCGGGTGGCTGTTAACCACTAGGTCGGGGGTTCAAATCCCTCTTCCGGAGCCACTTTTTTTTGCCCAAATTTTTGGGCTTTTTTTATGTCTTCCAGAAATTTCTCTCCCCATTTTTAGTGTTTTTCCACTCCTTCCTTATTGGTTTCTGGTCATGATGTGGTCATGATATGGTCATCACCATGAGCAAATCATGAGCGCAAGTTAAGCAGAACCATATAGGGAAGGAGTATGTTTGCAATATTTTATCTGTGTTTTCCGGCTATTTTTTGGCGATCAAAGAGCAAAAAGAGAAATAAATCACGATTTAGCTCAATTTGTGAAGATTTCCCTTTACAGTAGAACGGCTTTTGAAATGATGTCAATTTAGTGAAAGATACAAAATACACTAAAGGATAGAAAAAATGGAGACACTCAAACCTCTCAACAAATTGAGAGCACGCAGAGAGAAAGCTCTTCTTGGCGGCGGCGAAAAACGCATTGCCGACCAACACGCAAAAGGCAAGCTCACCGCTCGCGAAAGGATCGATCTCTTGGTTGATCCGGATAGCTTTGAAGAATTTGATCTCTTCGTTCGGCATCAATGTCAGAACTTCGGAATGGAAAAGACCGTTTATGACGGAGATGGTGTAATCACCGGTAGCGCCACGATCAACGGACGCCCGATTTATCTATTTGCCCAAGACTTCACAGTATTCGGAGGCTCACTTTCCATAACCTATGCTGAGAAAATCTGTAAGATCATGGATATGGCTCTTAAAAATGGCTGCCCACTAATCGGTCTCAATGACTCGGGCGGTGCGCGCATTCAGGAAGGCGTTGAAGCTTTGGCAGGTTATGCCGAGATCTTCTGGCGCAACGTTATGGCAAGCGGCGTGATTCCCCAGATTTCTGCAATCTTGGGTCCCTGTGCCGGCGGCGCAGTTTATTCACCCGCAATCACAGACTTCATCGTGATGGAAAAGAACAACAGCTATATGTTTGTCACCGGCCCGAAAGTCGTGAAAACAGTTCTTAATGAAGACGTCACAACCGAAGCTTTGGGCGGAGCAGGCATCCACACCAGCAAGAGCGGCGTTGCTCACTTCATGACAAACACCGAAGAAGAGACCATGCTGCTCATCCGGAAGATGCTCTCATATTTCCCGAGCAATAACATGGAAGACCCGCCTGTGGTTCCCAGCCCTGATCCCGTCACACGTTTGATTCCTGAATTGAACGAAGTTATCCCGGATAGTCCAAACAAACCTTATGACATTTTGGATGTGATTCAGCCTATCGTTGACGATGGTGAATTCCTGCAGGTGATGGCAAACTATGCTCAAAACATCGTGGTGGGCTTTGCTCGCCTCAATGGACACAGCGTCGGCATCGTTGCAAATCAGCCCAGAATTCTTGCCGGAGTCTTGGATATCGATGCTTCCACTAAGGCTGCCAGATTTGTCCGCTTCTGTGATGCTTTCAATATCCCAATAGTTGTTTTTGAAGACGTTCCCGGCTTCTTGCCCGGCAGCACTCAAGAACACGGCGGAATCATCCGCAATGGTGCAAAGCTTCTCTATGCCTTTGCCGAGGCAACAGTTCCAAAGATCACTGTCATCGTTCGCAAAGCCTATGGCGGAGCATATTGCGTGATGAACAGCCGTCACATGCGCGCCGACTTGGTCTATGCATGGCCTACAGCCGAGATCGCAGTGATGGGTCCGAAAGGCGCAGTGGAAGTCATCTTCCGCAAAGAAGCCAAAGAAAGTGAGAATCCCAAACAAGTTCTTGCTGATAGAGAAGAAGAATATCGCGAAACCTTTGCCAATCCTTATGGCGCAGCCGAGCGTGGATATGTTGACGACATCATCGAGCCGGCTCAGACACGTTTCCGCTTGATTCGTGCGCTTGAGATGTTGGCAAACAAGAAAGACAGCATCCCGCCGCGTAAGCACGGGAATATGCCTCTTTAAGGGTGAGAGCGATGCGCAAAATCCTTTGTCTCGTCTTGCTCATGATGCCCTTGATCCTGCCTGCTCAGGATTCACTTTCCGTGATGCTCTTCACCTCCGCTCAGCTTGATTCTTTGATGCAAGCTCGCGAACAGGAAGTTACAACGGAATATGGTTTTAAGCCATCGGACACACTGTTAGAGGTTGCAGAAAGGCTTGATTTGAAAAACGACAAGATCGGAGAATGGAAGGAGATATTGGGGCTGGAAGCTAAAAACGTCAATCTCGACAATATGAGCCTCTCCGCCCTCGGAATCACTCCTTATAAAGCGTTCTTGGCACATCAAAAAGCCATTCGGCAGTTCGATGAAACCAGCACGCTGAGCGACATATCAAAGACCTTCTCTATACCGATTCATAAACTCAAAACCATGTTGGGATTCAAAGGTGATAATCAAGATCATTATTCCATACAGCTTTTGGGAAAGACGACAGATGATATCGAAAATGCTATCCAAGAATATCAAGACCACGTCCAAGGTTTTGGATGGTCTGTAACACTCATCGGAATGCTTGTCGTCTTTTCAGCTCTCATCATCACCAGCTTCTTTATCGGTCAGCTCGTTCACCTTAATAGAGAGAAAAAGACTAAAGAAGATAAAGCAAAACCAGCACCCACAGCCAAAGCTTCTGAGGTTGCCAAAGTCCTGGATCATGGTGCCCTGGTCGCTGCGATAACAGCCTTGCATCTACATAGGATGGACATGGAAGAACGTCGCAAACTGGCACTAACCTTCCGCAGAACCCCAACCAATCAGTGGAGAGCAAGTGCCGTCCTATCCATGCCAAACCGCGAAATGAATTCTTACAGGAGAAATAAATGAAAACATATAAATTTCTGATAAACGGCGTTAACTATGAAGCAACCGTTCTGGAATATAGCTCAAGTCACGCCAAGATCAGTGTGAACGGACATGAACACCTGATCAACATCGTAGATGATGAACAAAATAAAGTCCCGAAACTGGAAGGCTTTGAACGCTCAACCCCGCAGCCTCCTCAGCCCATAGTACCCGTCACCCCGGCTGCTCCGGTTGCTCCCAAGCCTGTAGTTACGGCTGGTGACAATATCTTGCGTGCCCCGATCCCGGGAGTCATTATTGATGTCATGATCCGTGAAGGACAGACAGTTGCCGATGGCGATGTAGCCCTGATCCTCGAAGCCATGAAGATGGAAAGCGATATCCATGTCTTCCAAAGCGGTCGCGTGAAAACGATTTATGTTCAGAAAGGTGACAGCGTTCAGGAAGGCGATCCGCTCGTCGAATTGGAGGCATAACAATGCAAGAACTGTTGCAATTTCTCCAAACTACAGGATTCTATAATGTAGATGTGGGGAGCATTGCCATGATCGTGGCAGGGCTTTTCTTCATCTATCTTGGAATCGCCAAGGAATTTGAGCCGCTCTTGCTCGTCCCCATCGGATTTGGAATAGTCTTGGGCAATATCCCCGGCCTCGCCGCTCAAGGTTTAGGCGTTGAAGCCGAGGGTTCTGTCCTCAACTATCTCTATTTCGGAGTCCAAAAAGGAATATATCCCTCCCTTATCTTTATGGGAGTAGGTGCACTTACGGACTTTACCTCCCTGATTGCAAATCCCAAGCTCATCCTTCTGGGAGCCGCTGCCCAATTTGGCATCTTTGCCACTTTTATTGGATCGATCATGCTTGGGTTTAACATCCTTGAAGCTGCATCAATCGGCATTATTGGCGGCGCAGATGGACCTACCGCTATCTATCTTGCATCAAAGCTTGCGCCCCATCTATTGGGATCGATTGCCCTCGCGGCATATTCGTATATGGCCTTGGTGCCGGTGATCCAACCGCCCATCATGAGACTGCTCACCACCGATAAAGAACGCAAGATCAAGATGAAACCTTTGCGTGTGGTCAGCAAGAAAGAAAAGATATTCTTCCCGCTGGTCGCTCTTATTGTCACATCCTTCATCGCTCCCGGTTCCGCTATCCTCTTGGGAATGCTCTTTTTGGGTAATCTGCTCAAAGAAACCGGCGTCACCGATAGATTGGCAAACACCGCAAAGACTTCGCTCATCGACATCGTCACCGTGCTCATCGGACTCACCGTGGGTGCAAAGACTACGGCTGCCGTATTCCTCACTTGGGGAACCATCAAGATATTCGTCCTTGGCGCAGCCAGCTTTGCAGTTGCCACCGCATCCGGCGTGCTCTTTGCAAAGATTATGAACCTCTTCATCAAAGAAAACAAGATCAATCCCCTCATCGGGTCTGCAGGAGTTTCTGCCGTGCCCGCCGCTGCAAGAGTGTCGCAGGTCGTTGGTCAGCAATATGACAAAACGAACTACCTCGTCATGCATGCCATGGGACCGAACGTTGCCGGAGTGGTTGGCTCAGCCGTCGCTGCCGGTGTCCTTTTAGGAATCCTTGGCTGATGAGATAAATATCAAGATACAAAAAAGCCCCCGTGTGATTGCGGGGGCTTTTTCATGGGTGATATATTTTAGAGGTCTAAGCTGTCGAGGATGATGCGCCCACAGTTTTCACAATAGACGAGCTTCTTTTTGAGCTGAAGTTCGATGCGCATCTGTTGTCGAATCACGAAGCCACACCCGCTGCAAGAGCCGTTTTGGTTATAGGTGACGGCGAGATTATCCTTGTTTTTGATCAAGCCGCCATAGCGTTTAATCAGCGTATTTGGCAGGGTGACGGCGAGTTTATTTCTCTCGGTGCGGAGCTCTTCAATCTTTGCCTCGAGCTCGTCATTTTGCGCCTTTATCTCGGCTTCGAGCTTGCGCTTTTCGCCATCTATTTCGTCATGAACTGCCTTCAGCGCTGCCACTTTCTCTTTGATCCCGTTTTCTTTGTCCATCAGCTCCAAGAGTTGGGATTCAAACTTCTGAATCTTCTCTTTTTGGTGAGTTACTTCACTGTTTAAAGCCTTATATTCCTTGTTTGTTTTGGTGTCTGTGAGTTGATTTGAATACTTTGTGATCAGGCTTTGAGCGGCTTTGATGTTGCTTTCCAAGGCGCTTTGTTCAGCGTTTAACTCCGCCTTTTCCTTTTCACCGGCGAGCAAATCTGCGGTCGCCTGCACCGTCTTTTCCTCGGTCTCGAAAAGCTGTTTGGGCAATTCTTTTTGGATGTCTCTAAGCTGTCCGATCTTATCGTCAAAACTCTGCATTTTCGCTAATGTGCGCAATTGTTCTATCATTTATTACTCCTTAAATAACAAGCTGATGTCCAAAGACTTATATGAATGGGTGAGTGCTCCGCTGGAGATGAAATGCACGCCCGTTTTTGCATAGGACAGGATGTTTTTCTCTGTGATTCCGCCGGATACTTCCAATTCTACGTGATCGCCATATTTCTTGACCGCAGCGCGGATTTGCTTGAGATTCATGTTATCCAACATCACTCTATCTGCTTTTGCGGCAACGGCTTCATCGAGTTCATCGAGGTTCGTCACCTCAACTTCCACCTTGTATGTGGCATTACTTTCTTGAATCTTTTTTACAGCGGCAGTGATTCCTCCCGCAGCACGAATGTGGTTTTCTTTTAACATAATCATGTCGAAAAGACCATGACGATGGTTGAATCCGCCACCGATTCTCACGGCATATTTCTCGAGAGAACGCAGGAGCGGCGTGGTTTTGCGGGTATCCAATATGCGAGCGTCGGTCTCTTTGATGAGCTCCACCATGCGACGGGTTTGAGATGCCACTCCGGAAAGCCTCTGCAAGAAGTTTAGCGCGGTGCGTTCCGCCTGAAGAATGCCTGCGGGACGCCCTTCAACGCGGAGAATCTCATCACCGGGCAAGACTCTGTCTCCATCCTTGCGATAGAGGGTGACCTTGATATCCGGGTCAACGGTTTTGAAAACTTCTTTGGCGATCTCTGTGCCTGCCAAGATGCCTTCTTCTTTGGCGACCATAAAAGCTGTCGAGATGCTCGGCTCGAGATCAAGATAGCGAGTGGTGATGTCTCCACTGCCGAGGTCTTCCGCCAAAGTCCTACGAATGATTTCACTTGTGTTCATAAAAACCTCCCCTTATAACACAAAAAAAGAGCATCTGCGACGTGCAAATGCTCTTTTTCTAAAGCTGTTATATCTCTGGCTGGCTGCAATTTAATTCGTAAACACATAATTTCTTAAAAACCTCTGTATGATGACAGCTATTCGAAGGCTCTATATTTGTCAAGCAGGAATTATCCGTCAGAGAAAAACTTGAGTGTTTTTTGGGATGATCCGCCCAAGAGCGATCT
>LSQX01260122.1_pt2 | contig 10890 bp, 10 predicted proteins | sample 654561 | NCBI WGS metagenome assembly LSQX01 (sample SAMN04489861, study PRJNA283612) | anaerobic digester metagenome | isolation source: 4 biogas reactors fed with cattle manure at either 37C or 55C with and... | place: Denmark: Kongens Lyngby | collected 2014 | reverse complement strand
CGTGCAGCCATGATTATTTCCGCATTGGGCGTTACAATCACCTTCCTATCATGAGACTTTAAATAATTCTCCACCCTCGTGCAAGCTTCATGATAATCAATACGGTCAAGTAATACGCCGAGTATATCTATCCGTTCCCTACCGCCAACCTTCATTTTATATCCTCCAGTAGATTTACGGCCAGTTTCGCATTTTCCTCTGCCAGCAGCTTCAGCTCTTCCCTTTTCTCCTGAAGAATCTTCTTGCTCTTTGGTATTTCACTTAATGTCTTTTCCAACAAATTGCAGAGAGAAATTAGGTCCAAATCACCTGGTTTGCCGGCGGAAAGTTGCTCCACCCGCTCCAGAAAATATTCAACCTTAGGATCGTAAACGAGACCCAGCAAGGGCACCTCATTCATGGCACCAAATATCAGAGCATGGAGCCGCATTCCGAACATGATATCCATTTTGCCACAGAGCCACAAAAGTTCCCGCGGGTCCATGGCTTCTGAGACAATTGTGGCAGGTTCTTTCATTAATTTCATAACTTCAAGGGACTCGAAGTAGTCATTGGGATATTGCATCGGCAAAAATATAACATCCGCATTGTGACTTTTAACCAGGTAGTCACATGCTTTAGCAATTACCTCCCTGCTCTTATTTAAATTCCAGGGTCTCACGGAAACTCCAATTCTCGGATGATCCTCCCTAAGGCTAATCTTGAGTTTTTCAAGCAGACAGTACCCCACAGCATCATCAATGGGTTTGAGTACAAATGCCGGATCTGCAGTGACAATCATCGGGGGCTTGGTAACACCGAGATTTTCCAGCTCTCTTTTGGACTGTTTGTCTCTTACGGTTATAAGGTCCACCATATTTCCAACGAGTTTAATCATGCCTTTGTTCATTTCTCTAAAGACCGGTCCTACACCATTGGCATAAAACATCACTTTTTTATTTAGCTTTTTAGCCAGGTATAGTATGAACAGATAATAGGGAATTGAACGGTTACTGGTAACATCCTGCAGGAGTCCTCCTCCTCCGCTGATTACCAGGTCAGCCCTAGATATCTCCCTTATTATTGCAAATGGATTAGTCCTTTGAACAGCATTTATGCCGTAATCCTCCATGGTCTTTAGAGGATCTGCTGAAAGGGCAGTAATTTCAATATTCTCTTTTAATTTTTTTAGAGATTCCACAATAGCAATAAGTATGGCTTCATCCCCAGCATTACCGAAACCGTAATAGCCGGAAACCAATACTCTGTGCATCAGTTTTTCTCCTTTTTTCATAGAGATAAATCCCCCTAATTGATACAAACCCAGCATCTATTAACAGCCTTATAGCTTTCACGCAGCACTGCCTGCCGCAAATTGACTCAATTCCTCCGGAGAATCTCCATGTATAGCTTTTCAACTTTTTCAATCATGGTTCTTGAAGAAAATCTTTCAAAAACCGTCTTTTGAGCAGCAAGGCCAAGGCTCTTTGCTAGCTCTTTGTCCGATAGTACTTTTATGATGGCTTCGGCTAAATACTTATCATTGCCCGGAGGCACCAACATGCCGTTAGCCTCGTGTTTTATAACTTCAGGTATACCCCCCGTTTCCGTAGCGACAGCAGGCTTTCCGAGGGCCATTGCCTCCAGCAAAGCCAGGCCCAAACCTTCGCTGATGGAAGGGAGGACAAACACGTCAAAATCCGCTTCAAGGCTTTCCACATCTGGTCTGTAGCCCATAAAGGCTACATTGTCTGTTATGCCCAGTCTCGTACACATCTCCTTTAATGATTCTTCAAGGGGGCCATCCCCTACAATCACGAGACGGGCTGATGGAAAAACCTTGAGCACATGATAAAAGGCATTTATAGCGTACTCGTAACCCTTTTCCGGCACAAGCCTCGCCACTATTCCCACTACCGGTATCTCAGGCGAAAGGCCGAGTTTCTCCCGCAAGGTCCCCTTGATATCTGCGAATTTTGATAGATCTATGCCGTTATATATTGTGCTAATCATATCCGCAGGGACTCCGCTGTCTATAAGGTCAATCTTCACGGCCCGAGATATGGATATTATTCGGTCTGTAAAAAACTTTGAAATAATCCTCGTAATAAGCCTTTTAGCAGGTCCATTTTCGCCCCTGCCCATTCCGTGCCTGGTCATAACTACTTTACACCCTGATAATTTACCAGCAATCCGACCAGCGAGGCTTGCATGTGTATGTACAATGTCCACTTTTTCCCGGGAAATAATCTGCCTAATCCTTTTTATGTGCCCTAGCTTTGCGGAACTTTCTCCCCCTTGCAAGGTATATACCTTTATGCCTTTATCTCTCAACTGCCGTTCCAGCTCACCACCGCCAGGGCAGGCAACTATAATCTCAAAAGGACTGTCTCCCCGGTGTGACAGCAAATTGAAGAGATATCTGCCCGCACCCCCAATATTTGTATCCGTTAGGACGTGAAGGACCCTAATCATGATAGCCTCTCCCCTATATCGTCACCGGTAAAGGAAGCCGATGTCAAGGCTGACATCATCCCTAGGTACATCCAAAAAGCCATGACGATTCTGGGACTGTACCACACGTAATCAAACAATCCATGAAACAGATGTCCGGCTAAGGCTGCAAGGATCCCAGCCGCAATATATGATATTTTATCATTCATCGTCACATTGCTTAGGGCCTCGGAAAAGCCTCTGAAAACCATCCATAGGAGGGAAAATACTCCTATTACCCCGAGCTCAAGGCAAACTTCCAAGTATAAATTGTGCGCATGAACGGCCGATGCCCCCGCTATCATATAATCCCTGTATACCCTTGAAAATGCCGTAAGGCCCAATCCCACACCGGTAAGCCAGTAATCTTTTATCATTCTCAAAGCTGCAATCCAAATTGTTATTCGATAGGCATTAGAACTATCCTCCAGGCTGCCTATACTGGCTATCCGATTCATTACAACCGGTGGTAAAAACATGGGTGACAAAAGGGCCAATATGACAATCAGCGCCAAGAGTCGTGGTTCCTTCAGCAAAGCAAAGATTAAGACCGATATAGCCAATCCCAGCCAGGCTCCCCTTGAAAAGGTCAAGACAAGGCATAGTGTCAGCATGCACACAACCGAGGCCAAAATGAATTTGTGCCGAAATCTATCCGATGCCAGGAAAGCACCTGCTAGCAGCGGAATTGAGAGACCCAGATACTCTCCCAGAACGTTCGGGTTTTCAAGAGTTGCATAGACCCGGGTTGCAAGTTCGGGAAACTGCTCAACATCAACCCAAGCCTCGGCTGTTGGAATTTTGATAAAAAAATACTGATAAATGCCCAGCAGCGAAAGAAAGACTGTAGAAACGATTATGGAAGCTAGCACCAGCTTTATGGTTTTTGAATCTCTAAACAATACTGCAGCAGTGTAAAAGATCATAAAATATGCCGCGTAGAGGGGAAGGACTTTAAGGCTCTCTGCTCTCATCACCGAAAACACCGCCGCTATTACTGCAGTTGCCATAAACAGCAAAGCTGGTATTATGGCAGCCGGTATGGTGTTATTTATTTCATCTCCTTTTATGAGCAGGGATAAAAAGGTTATCCCTATTATGCCCACGGTATATGTGGTCGGCAGCAAGGGCAGCATAAATGCCGTCATGGCAAGGCCCAAGCCCGGCCATATATAAATTGCCGTAGATGCGAAAACAATGCCGAACAATTTGATAAAAGTTGTTTGAGGCAAAAAGTAGTACAGCAATCCTGCTGTGAAGCTAACTGCAGCAAATTCTAGCCCATCCCTGTAATGCAGAGCTCTTCCGGAGCTTTCCCGGTGCTGCAGATCGACATCACAAAACCAACTAAAGATTTTCCAAGTTTTGCTAAAATCTAGCAGTGACTTAAGAGAAACCTTAACATTTAGCAAAAAAAATAATAAAACTAGTAAGATTGCGCGGTACAACAGAGATTTTGGAGTGAAATTTTCATAAAAGCCCTTTAAGATCGTAATTGACAGCATAAAAGGCAGTATCATGAAGGCCACTGTTGACATGGGAGCCTGTACAAATGAATCAGTCGCCTTTTTTGCAAATCTATAGGGAAAGCTGTTTTGAACAATAGTGTTTAAAAAGTGTCGAACTTTGTTTAAGGGATTACTGATTTTTTGGAAGGCTGCCATCAATCGACTTTCTCTTATGGCTTCAGGTTCCCAGCCCTTATGGGTAAAAAATACCCTGAGAAAGCTGCCCTCAAGTGCTTTGGTAATTGATGCGCCGAGGGAAGATATCATTTTATAAAACAGGCTGCTCTTATAGACTTCCGGTCTAAATATGAGGCTTATCATGTTCATTATAAGGCTGTTTTTAATCCACAAACTGAGCATTGCGAATCTCCTTACAGTAAGGATTCATACTGTACACAAGCCATATTAGCTTGAATCTGTCATTATTGAACATCTATACTCATAACGGTGGATGTCACCGAATACATATTTGTCTTGAGCTGCAGTGTGGTGCCCACTCGAATCTCGTTGCTGCCCAGCACTATGGCATTATCGCCGGCAGTTCCCGATCCCTGAATTGTCAGATAGATATCCTTGTATACCGGGTTGGGTGCGACCACTAAGCGTCCGTCAGCAGTTTCAACAATGCTTTCAGAGGGTACAACTTTCACATTCGTTATTTTGCCCAAAACCGCATTGGTTTTGGTCTCTTTCACAACATCTCCTTCGTTTATAACATTGCAGGTGGCATCCCTTACTTCCTTCACATGAACTACAACTTCAATGGTTCTTGTGACGGCACCGGCCGACTGTTGCTTCTGCATTAGGGTAAAGCGCCCTACAACAGCTACAACCAATAAGATTACCAGTAAGTCTATGATGTTAATTAAACCAAATACCCTGCCTTTGTTATCTATTAGGCTCATCATTGACCTCCTCAATTACCTGATGGTATACTTTTAAAACTTCATCGGTCATAGTTTCTATGGAAAAATGCCTGACTACTGCCTGTCGGCCGAAGCTCCCCAATTCCCTTCTGATCTTACCATCAGCCAGCAGTGTCTTTATGGCATCGGCTATATTCGAGGCATCGGTCTTCATATCTGCCCCCCGGCCGCTGAAGTTATGCTTCCTCGCTATTTCAAAGTTTTCCGGTCCCAATATGCCCATAAATCCTGCCTCACCGGCAATGATTACAGGCTTTTCCATGGCCATGGCTTCAAGTGCCACACGGCCTACTCCGACAGCCACATCCGCCATGTTCATGAAAACGGGGGTATCAAGACGGGCACCGGTGACGATTACCTTGTTTTGATTTGATCTTAAATTGAACCTATCCGCCATCTGTTTAATAGCTTCGAACTTGTCGCCTTCGCCCACAATTACGAGACTTACCCGGGGAAAGACTTTTGCAATTTCCGGCATGGCTTCAATTAATCTTAAGGCAATTTCCCCCCTGGCGCCCATTAGCCGGCTGATGTATATGATTTTTAAGTCGTCCTCTTTTAAGCCTAACTGTGCTTCCACCAAAGATGAATCGATGTTTTGGGGATCAAACTGCTCCAGGTCGATACCGTTTGGAATCACCACAATTTTATCGGGACTCACCCTAAAGCCGTTTACCAGGTGCTTTTTCACATCCTCGCTTACGGCGATGACCTTGCGGCCCCATGTCGTAATAAGGCCCATTCCCCAGCCGGTAGAATAAATTCCGTGAGACGTTGTTATGTAAGGACAGCCGGTGACATAGCTCACCCATTGAGAAATCCAGGCTGGTATTCGAGCATGAGCGTGGATAATATTAACGTTGTACCTTTTTATAATATCAGTAAGGCCTCTTACAGATTTCACCAAGTGCAAGGGGGATTTTCTGTCAAGGGGCAAAGTGTAATGGGGTATGTCGCTTGTTTCAAGGACTTTCGTCAATTTTCCGCCATGTGAAGCAACTATCACGTTTACCCCTCGTCTTTTCAATTGTTTGGCAAGGGAGACAGCATGAGTTTCTGCTCCGCCGGCATCAAGTGCCATTAAAGCCAATAAAACCGTAAGTCTTTCCATTAAAAAAGCCTCTCTCTCCGAGAATTTGCTAAAAAAAGTATAACATCATACAGTGCTTATGTAAAGCTTCACAGCTTTTCAGCAAAACTTGAGCTAGCTTGTCATTGTATAGTATATCCACCTCTAACCATCAACACCACATTATTGTTCTCAGCCCTTACGCCCCTACCATCATCCCTCGGTACGATGAGAAGGTGGTTTTGACTTATATTCTCTCCATGTCTTATGTCCTTACCTGCCGTCACATCTGCCAAACCGCCCATTCCGCTGTCTACAGCTGAGGCAATTCCGCTTCTTAAAATCATTTCCGTACTGTGATTGCCAATTAAAACTTGACCCTGTTCCAAATATATTATTTCAAAGCTCGAGGAACCACCGGATTTGGAATCCACGTACTCCCTGAGACTGTGGAACACTTTATCAACATAGCTCCTGCTGACAAGGGGGTCAGCTTCAGAGCCCGGTTCCGCTATATTTGCATAAGCACTCATGGCAAAGAAAGATACCACTGCCACGGCCACTATTATCAAAAAGAGTCTTCCCAGCTTAGCCATTTTTCACACTCCCAGTACGATTTTGTGACCTATAATGTATTCGACATGACCCTTGGGTTTTCCTTTTAAACAAATAAAACCCTCCCGGTCATGATGATTATATTTTACCACACGGAGGTTAAAATATCTAATACCGAGAGGGTTGTAAAGGTTCATCGTTCTACTACACCCAAATTGTATGGAAAATCCCTTCCCTGTCTACTCTCTCATAAGTATGAGCGCCAAAATAATCCCGCTGCGCCTGTATTAAGTTGGCGGGCAGTGTATGCGTACGGTAAGAATCATAGTAGGCCAGGGCCGAGCTAAAGGAAGGTATGGGGACTCCCTTTAATGCTGCCGTGCTCACTACTTTCCGCCAGGCTTCCTGGCAGTCTTCGATGCTCTGCTGGAAATAAGGTGCCAGGAGCAGGTTTTGAAGCTTGGGATTTGTTTCATATGCCTCTTTAATCTTGTCCAAAAACTGTGCCCTGATTATGCAGCCGGCTCTCCAAAGGAGGGCTATATTGCCCAGCTTCAAGTTCCAGTTGTATGCTTTCGATGCCTCGGCCATCAGGGCAAAGCCCTGCGCGTACGAACAGATTTTAGATGCATATAGGGCCCTTTTAATATCCTCTATGAATTGTCCCTTATCGCCTTCAAACGCTGGCCTAGGGCCCTTTAATTCTTGGGAAGCCTTAATGCGCTCATCCTTTATTGCAGACATGTACCTGGCAAATACGGCTTCCGCTATGGTAGGGGCCGGGGTCCCCAGGTCCAGGGCTTCCTGGGATGTCCATTTGCCGGTGCCCTTTTGTCCCGCCTTATCCAGTATCAAGTCGACCAAAGGTTCTCCCGTTTCTTCATCTACCTTTCCCAATATATCTGCGGTTATTTCTATTAGATACGAGTTGAGTTCTCCCTTATTCCATTCCGCAAAGACTTCCTGCATTTCAAGGGCGGACATTCCAAGGAGGTTTTTCATGAGGAAATATGCTTCGCTGATTAGCTGCATGTCGCCGTATTCTATGCCGTTATGTGTCATTTTTACAAAATGGCCGGCCCCATCGGGACCTATATAATCGCAGCAGGGCACTTTATCGGGAGTCTTTGCAGAAATGTCAATAAAAATCTGACTGATTTCCTTCCATGCCTCTTTCGGGCCACCCGGCATGATGCTGGGCCCCCAAAGAGCTCCTTCTTCTCCGCCTGAAACCCCCACTCCCATAAAGTGTATTCCCCTTTTATCAAGTTCCTTCGCCCTTCTTATCGTATCCTTAAAATAGGAGTTGCCGCCATCAATGATGATATCCCCTTTTTCCAACAAAGGCTCAAGTTGGGCAATCATAGCATCCACCGGGGCACCTGCTTTTACCATGAGCATTATTTTACGGGGTCTTTTTAGGGTGAAAACAAGTTCTTCCAGGGAATATGCCCCTGTAATGTTGCCGTACCCTTTTGCTGAGCTCTCTAGGAATTCTTTGGTCTTTTCGGCCGTCCTGTTGTAGACCGAAATTTTATAGCCGTTTCTTGCTATATTAATCGCAAGGTTTTGACCCATAACTGCGAGGCCAATTAGGGCTATATCGGAGTTTGCCATGCTATCATCCTTTCTGCATAATAGCTATTAAAATTTGCTTTTATCAGCCCATAAGCCAAGTGCCGGATTGCTGACGTAAAAAACTTCTTCACCGTTTTCTAAAGTGTTAAATCCGTCCTTTAGCACATTTATATCATATGCCTTCAGGGCATCTTCAAGGGGCATGTATTCAAAAGCCACACCCTCGATATCCTCTTTTGTCAGTTTGTCTGTAGCATAAGTTATCTTAAATCTGCCATCAGGGGAACCGTGGATTAAATGGGCGGCTGTTGATAGGTTGTTTTGGAGGTCTTCGTTATTTTTAGTAAGGGAAAGGATTTCATCCCTACCTACGTAACCGTATTTTCTAATTAAGATGTCCCTATCTTCGTCTTCTCCAAATTGCCTGACACCGGGAGCAATGATGATGAGGTGGCCGTTGTCAGCCATGGCCATCCTGGTCCTGTATATGGCCTTATTGCCCACCCAGGTGCTCTTAAATTCTTCGGGATCGAGGAACACTACAGCCTTTTCTAAGGGTTTTTCTAATAATGTTATGTTTTTTTCCTGGCTGAGTTTTACTGCCTCTTCAAAGACCTTTCTTTCCCTTCCTATCAAAAGGCCTGATATGAGGTTTTCACCCTGCACATGGGATATAACGGTGAAAACATACATTAAGGGAACGTCCTTTAAAAAGTTTTCCTCTGCATAGTCGTACACTTTCCGAACGGGAGAATGGTCCTTGCCCATCAATCTTTCCAAACCATAGACGGCTCCTAAAAAGTGCGAGCTGTCTATCATACTCTTGCCGCCGCATCCCACAAAGATGTTTTTACTGTAGTTCGCCATACCCACTACCTCGTGGGGGACCACCTGGCCGATGGAAATGATTAGATCGTATTCGGAGTTTACAATTCTATGGTTTACTTCAACATCTATCGTAAAATCAAGAAGACCCTCGGAAATTTCATTGATATAGCTTCCTGGTACTTCGCCTATTTTAACTATGTCATTTCTCCAATCATGTACTATGAATCTTTCTTTCGGTATCTCTTCGCCGAACATCTTGTCTATTTCCTCATCACTCATTGCCATGTGCGTGCCCACTGCAGGCATGATATCTACCTGGCAACTGTCTTTCAAGATGTCATAGTACATGGCCGTTATTTTTCCCGCCTGCGAGTGAAACCTTGTAAAATCAGGGGGTAGAAGCAGTACTTTTTTCAGTTCTTTTTTCAGTCCAGACAGGCTCTCTTCTAACGCACTTTTTACTTGCTCATCACTGATGCTTTCAGATTTTAAGATTATGTTTTTCATTTTGTCACCTCTTCTTGCCGGGTCATTTGGTAATAGTACAAATACTCCCGGTACCTATCCTGGTATATTTCACTCTTGTCCTTGTTTGGAGTATACTTTTGGCCGGACCCCGGCTCATATTTTTCAATGTCAGTAATCTCTCCCAGGGCATTTAATGCCAAAACAGCAGCTCCTACGGTGGACATGTGCTGAATGCCCGAGGTGATTATATCCCTGTTGAAGATATCCGCCGCCATTTGCAGCCAATGGGGAGAATTTTCTATGCCGCCTGAAATTCGTATTTCCTTCGGCTCACCGGTTATCTCGGTTAAAGCTTTGTAGCATTGATAGAGGTTGAATAGGACCCCTTCCAGTACCCCGTGAAATAGATCGCCGATTTCATGATGACCTTTTATTCCCATAAAGGAAGCTTGCCTGCTGTCCTGCCAGCCGGGGTTTCTTTCCCCGTACAGGAAGGGCAGAAAAATGGGTGCAGTTTGGATATTTGCCTTAGCTGCCATTTCATCTAGCTCTTTGTAGCCAAGGCCCAAGCCCTTGTATACCCGTTTCTTAAACCATTCCAAACAATTGCCTGCTCCTGATGTGGCGGCACCAGCAAGGCGTTTCTCGTTAAGGCTATAGTAGCACCAAGTCGACCGATTTACAGGCAGTACCGGTTCGTCGTAAGCTAAGCGAATCGCTCCGCTAGTCCCTACCGATAAGGTCATGATGCCATTTTTTAACGCGCCGGCACCAACCTGATTCAAGGCTCCGTCTGCTCCTCCAATTATTACCGGTATTCCGCTTTTTAAGCCAAGAAGCTGTGCCATATCCTCTTTCAGCGGCGCATAAAATGTTGCCTCTCTTAGCTCGCACAGCATGGAAGGGCTGATGCCTGCAAATTTTAACAGGTCTTCGTCCCAATCCAAGCTGTGTATATTGAACATTCCCGTCCCCGAGGCAATTGTCTTGGATTCAACCCTTTCACCCGTCAGCTGCTCGAAGATGTACTGTAATTGTGATGTGATATAGCATGCCTTTTTAAATAAAGCCGGTTCTTCTTTTTTTAGATGTATGACCTTCCACAGGGGGTACAGGCTGTGAATGGCACAGCCTGTTTTGTTGTAAAACCAGTTCCAAAGCTCTTCATCGCGACGGTACTCGGCCACCGTTTTGGCAGGGCGGGTATCCGCCCAGGTGTATATAGGAGTCAAGGGTTCCCTGTCCTTGTCCAGCAGCAGCAGACTGTGCCATATTCCGCTTAGGCTGATGGCATCAATTTCATATGTGTCAGATTTTAGTATTTCTTTTATCTCATTTATCAGCAGGTTTAATACTCCCTTGGCGTCCTGGGTTATCGTATCGCTGATACCCTCGACATACGGGATGCTCAAAACTTTTATCAGCCCTTCTTCGCTGGAATATATAGCAGCTTTTGAAGCAGAGGTGCTGGTTTCCAGTGCTAATA
>LSQX01085313.1_pt1 | contig 10890 bp, 8 predicted proteins | sample 654561 | NCBI WGS metagenome assembly LSQX01 (sample SAMN04489861, study PRJNA283612) | anaerobic digester metagenome | isolation source: 4 biogas reactors fed with cattle manure at either 37C or 55C with and... | place: Denmark: Kongens Lyngby | collected 2014 | reverse complement strand
GTGGGGCGGGAGAGGGGAACGGCTGCCCCTCCCCGTCGGGCGTGTCTATGTCATGTGGCACGGGCGCCCTCGCCCGTGCGTCGTATCGCGAACCGCGACCGACGGCTGCCCCTCCCCGTCCGCTCCCGCCGTTGGCGGGAGCGGCCACCCCTCCCCGACCTCTCCCGCCCCACCCACGGGCGGGACGGGATCGGCCACCCCTCCCCGTCGGGCGTGTCTATGTCATGTGGCACGGGCGCCCTCGCCCGTGCGTCGTGCCCGCGACTACTCGTACGCCCGGAAGAAGCCGAGAATCGTCTCTATCACCACGTCCGTCTGGAAGACGATCCCGTAGGTGCCTGAATAGCCCGCCGGGACCTCGCAGATGAAGCCCAGCCGGTCCTGGCAGGCGTAAGAGGTCAGCGTGGGGCGAGGCGAGCCCCAACTGATCGACTCGATCTCATACTGCTGCACGCCCGGGCGCCTCGATTCGAGCAGGATGTAGCGGTCGGCGATCGCCTCGTTGAAGCGCCGGACCGCCTCGTGGGCGAGGTCCTCGTTACCCTCAGCGCCGGTAGCGGGGATCATGATCAGCCTGTTGTTGCCTGCGCCACCGGCGTTGCCATGAAAGTCCAGCGCCGCGTGAGGGTCAACGCGGTCCACCATCGCTTTCCACGTCTGCGTGGCGATCTCCGAGAAGGGACCGCTACCCTTGAAGTCATAGCAGCCGGCGCCGTATACCCCCTGATCGTTCGGCCTGCCCTGATACTGCTCCCAGCGTTGGGCGGCATTGCGGTTGAGGTCCACGCCATTGCTGTTCTGCCTGCGCCGGTTGTCGTAGCCCCACGGGTTCACGATCGGCATGACCACCAGTTGGTAGCGGTCGAAGTCGAAGAGCCCCTCCTCCGGGTGCTCCATCAGCCGCTCAACGAGCGCGAACATCCCGTAGGCGGGCTCCCACTCGCTGCCATGCGCCACGCCGTAGACGAGCATGGCGGGCTTGTTCGCATCGCCCATCTGGAAGCTGTAGAGCCGGTAGTCCTCTTCGGCCGGCCCCTCGTCGCGCAGCGTAAGGCCCTCGTGGCGGCCGGCGAGTTCACGCATCATCTCTACGAACTCCACGTAGGTCAGCTTGCTCTGGAAGTGCCTCCCGTAGCGGACCGTCTCACCCAGCAGATTGCCCGCGAAGAGATATTTGTTCACGCTGCCGGGCTGGTTCCACACCGGCTCGGGCAGCCCCGTCAGATCGGTCGCCAGCAGCGCGCCCTCACCGATCTCCTCGTGGATCAGCAGCGCCGCGCCATCGGGCGTCTGCGCCAGCACCGTCCCCGGCGCCTCGCCCGTCAGCGTGCGCCGCACAGGCGCGTTCTTGTCGCCACCGTACCAGGGGATCGTATTGCCCGTGCGGAAGCCCCGCGTGAGCGGATGTTCGGCCGCGATCTGCAGCAGCGCCTCGTCAAGCGCCACCGGCGCCTCCTGCACGGTCAGGCCGCGCGCCTCCGCATAGAGTGCGAGGTCCACGACGACCTTGCCGCCCGCGGATGCGAATGCCTCCAACCGGGCGAAGTCAATCTCTGCGTCTTCGCCGCGCGTGAAGGCGATGGCGCGCTCATACTGCCCCCAGTCCACCTCGTCACCCGGTGCGGCATCGACAACCTGCCGCGGGTAGAGTGTGTGGAGGCTCTGCACCATCTCATCGTCCTCGGAGGCATCCGTGAGCAGCAGCGTGTCAAGCTTCACTTCGCGCAGGCTGCCTTCGCTGATGACCTCCAGCTTGAGGTCATCGTAATCGGCAGTGCCCTTCGCCCCCGGCAGTTCGAGGTAAGCCATGACGTAGTCGGTATCTTCGGGGACCGTGAAGTTGACGGAGGAGCGCGTCCAGTCACTCTGCTCGGTGACCCCGCGCGAGGTGGGCTGGCCGGTGATCTCGCCGCCGTCAGTCATCCCGTAGATGCGCAGCGCGGCATAGCCCTCCGGGCCGAGGTCGGTGCGAATCCAGCCGGAGAGGCGGATCATCGAGCCCGGAGCGATCTTCATCTCGGCCCCCGCTCCCTGTCGCCAGCGGCTTGAGTCTGGCTCGAGGTTAACGATGCGCGCACCAAACTCGCCCGTGCGGGCCGCCTCGGCGGTAATCGAAAGCACGCGCTTGTCATCATTGGGCGTGCGCTTCTCCCAGCCTTCTTCGCCGTCCTCAAAACCGGGATTGACCAGCAGATTGGGCCGCTCCTCGTCTGCAGCGCCCTGCGCCAGCGCACAAGTCGCTGAAAGGGTGATGATAAAGAGCATGCATCCTGCGGCTATCAGGTAACGCATTTCTCTCGCTCTCCTCTGATCGGAAGATCGCGTTAACATGATGAGGCTGCGAAGCGATCAGGGGTTTCCGCGCGGTTGCCTGCTTTCCCTGCAGGCAACCGCGCAGAGAGCGGGTTACTTGTAGTAGGCGCGGTAGCCGGGGGCCATCCGGCTCAGACCGAGGCTGCCGCTGAGGTTCGACAGCAGGAGCAGGCCCTTTTCGGTGCCCACGGCGATGCCGATGTGCTGGCTGTTGCGGCTGCCGTAGCTGAAGGGCCAGACGACAATATCGCCCGGCTGGGCCGATGCTCCCGCCGGGCGCTGCGTGTAGCCCCGCGAGGGGAGCGACGTCCACCTGTGCGCATCCCCAAGTCCCCAGCCAAGCGCCTCACGCATTGTTCCGGCGCAGCGGTTTCGGATAGAGGACACCTGACCGCGAGCCATGCGCTGGATCGCCTTCGCGGTCTCGCTCTCGTATGGATAGATCAAGTTCTGGCCCAATCGGCCAAACCAATCTTTCGTCAGCCCTGTGATCTCCGGCATGTCGAGCCCCGAAGCGGCGCCATCCGGAATCCGGCTCTCGACCTGCGGCTGCTGCGGTGCAATCAGAGCGACCTCTGTGTCTGTCAAGTCATGTCGCTGAGCGTTTGCCCATCCGTGAACAACGACAAGTGCGACAACCGAGACGATTACGACTCTCTGCATCGAACCATCCTCAACAGTCTGGTGATTTGAAATCAGCCGCGCGCGGGGTTGAATTGGACCGCAGGCGCGCATCCGCGTCCATCAACCCAAGGGACGCTCGGCTCAGTGGGGATTGTTCACTACTACCGGAGGGCTATTCCCCTTATCTATAGGGGCAAATACCTACGATGGTCAAACGGCCTCAGTCCTGGTACAGCTTCGTCGAGAGGTAGCGCTCCCCGGTGTCGGGCAGCACCACCACGATCAGCCCGTCCTCATTCTCCTCGCGCCCGGCGACCTGCAGGGCGGCCCATGCTGCGGCCCCAGACGAGATGCCCGCCACTATGCCCTGCCGCTTCGCCAGTTCGCGGGAAGTAGCGAAGGCATCATCGGTGGGCACGCGGATGATCTCGTCGATCACCTCGCGCCTCAGCACCTCCGGCACGAAGCCCGCACCAATGCCCTGTATCTTGTGCGGGCCGGGTTCGCCGCCAGAAAGCACCGGCGATTCGTCTGGCTCCACCGCAACCACCTCTACACTCGGCTTGAGCTCCTTGAGAACCTCGCCTGCGCCGGTGATCGTCCCGCCGGTGCCGACACCGGCGACGAGGATATCCACGGCCCCGCCCGTGTCGGCCCAGATCTCCAGCGCCGTCGTCTGCCGGTGTATCTCCGGGTTGGCGGCGTTCTCGAACTGCTGCAGCAGCAGGTAGCGATCATCGCACTCGGCCAGGTCATTGGCCCGCTCGATCGCGCCCTTCATGCCCTCGGCGGCGGGCGTAAGCACGAGGTCCGCCCCGAGCGCCTTGAGCAGCTTCCGGCGCTCCACGGACATGCTTTCGGGCATCGTCAGCACGAGGTTGAGGCCCTTCGCCGCGGCGACGAGCGCAATGCCTATGCCGGTGTTGCCCGAGGTTGGCTCCACGAGGATGGTGTCCTCGTGGAGCGCCCCGGCCCTCTCAGCGGCCTCGATCATCGCCAGCGCGATGCGGTCCTTGACGCTCGAGCCGGGGTTGAAGGCCTCGAGCTTCGCCGCAATGCGCCCCGGCAGGCCCTCTGCGAGCCGGTCGAGAAACACCAGCGGTGTCCCGCCGATCAGTCGCGTCACGTCAGCGGCTATCTTCATCAGGATGCACCTCCTGTTATCTTGTTGCGGAAGCGATTGCTCAGAACGCCACGGTCATCGCCCGCGGCGGACATGCCGGCACACACAGTTCGCATGCCACGCAGTCTTCGGCGCTGAAGATCACTTCGTGCGTCAGCGGGTCCTTGTGCAGCGCCCCGGTGGGGCAGACTGAAACGCAAGCCCCGCACTGCGTGCAGGCGTGATCGTTGCGCACCACGTCCTTCTCCAGCGCCTCGATGGCGACGCCCTGCCCGCGCGCCCAGTCGAGGGCGCGGTCGAGTTCGGCGGCGGCGCCGGTAAGCTCCAGCACCAGCAGTCCCGCCGAGTCAGGCGCGATGTTGGCGCGCAGGATGTTGAAGTCCACGTCGAACTCCCGCACAACCTTCGACACGATTGGCGTCGAGATCAGCGCCTTCGGGTAGTGGAACACGACACGCGCTTTAGCCATCTGCCGCCATCCCCTCATCGAACGGCCGCTCCTTGAGGCCCTTGAAGGTCAGGCCCGACTCGACTCCCGGCAGCAACTCCGCCGGCCCGTTGAGCAGGAACTGCCCGGACCGGACCTGCTCCTTGAGGATCTGCGCGATCTCACGGGCCTTCGGGTAGCTCGAAAGCGACGCTGTCGGCACCTTCTTCCCGTCAACCTCAATCTCGCCGGTGCGTAGTTCGGCGTAGCTGACATGCCCCAGCGGCCCGCCCTCGCTGTAGGGATAGCCGCGGGAGTAGTCAGTGATCGGCGCGACGATGTCCTCATCGCGCACGGCCGTGAAGCGCGCGATCTCCTCATCGAGCACCGGGATCGGGATACCGAGGCCGACGTTGAGCGACACGCCGTAGCCGTGGAAGCTCACACCGCGGATCCACTCGGGGTCCATCGCCTTGAGGTCACCAACCACAGAGAGCGTCCCGGCGCCACCCTTTGGCACACCGTTCTCGCCGCGCGCCACCGTCGGGTTGTGCTGGGTGCCCTGCCAGAAGACGTAGCCCTGGGCGCCGCCGAGGAAGATCCTTGTGCCGATACCGATGGTCCGGTAATGCGGATCGTTCAGCAGCGGGCTGAGCTGGCCGGCGGAGCAGTAGTTGGCGTTGCCGATCCCCGGCTGCAGGGTGCCCATGTAGGTGTAGATAGGCCGGTCGGCATGCACATTCACCGCCACGTTGTAGTTCTGGTAGGCGTTGCGCGGATTGCACAGGAACGCCTCGTTGAGGTCCTCGAGTTTGATCCACGTGTCGAGGTCCTTGCGCGGGTAGCAGTCGGTGCCGTAGGCTGTCGCCTTCAGGCGCACATTGCGCCCTGCCACGAGGTCCTCGATCACATGGCCGCCACCGTAGCGGAACTCGCCCGGGTGGTTGCGGTTGAGCGGGTCATCATCGGGCACCTCGGTGGCGCCGATGTAGAGGTCCACCGCCGCAAGTCCGGCGTAGGCGCTCACGTCGTTGAGCCACGCTTTCTGTATCTTCAGCCGCGGGTGCGCGTGGCCGGTGTTGATGAACGCGCCCGACGAGCACATCGGCGCGAAGGTCCCGGTGGTCACCACGTCCACGCGCTCGGCGGCCTTTGCCGCACCATCCTCCTCGACGATCCCGATCATCTCCTCAGCAGTCACCACCACGGCCTCTCCGGCTTTGATCTTCGCATTGATCTCGTCATAGGTCTTCGGCATGTCGGTCAACTCCCGGTTCCTGTGATTGTGCGTACGGTCGTCAGGTGAGACAGATAGCTGCTGCGAGGCCGCTCCGACGAGGAGCGGAACTCGTGAATGCGCGTAACCAGGTGTGACAATCGTTGGGTGACTGCGCGCGGCCGGGGGGCACAACAGGGGGCTCTGCGACTGCAGCTAAGCTACCGGGCCTCCATCCCATGCCGGCACGCCTGCGGTGCCACGGACACGCCGGCTTGGGGCCGGCGCATCCGTGGCATACACATAGCCATGGCTGGGATGTAGGGTCGCCTCAGATAGATCATGGTCTCTCTCTCAATACGGCTGTCACTGCGCTACTTCGCCGGAACAAGCTGCTCGTGCGCGACTTCCTCCGTGGGGACCGCCTCGTCGCCGCAGCACCAGCAACTGAGGTCGGCGATGGCGCAGGCTGCCTTCCAGCCGGACATGAGCATCGCGCCAAAGGTCGGGCCCATGCGCGGCAGGCCGTAGACGCTTGCCACCGACATTCCGCAGACATGCAACCCCGGGAATACCTCGCCGGTATGAGCTACCACGGCATCCTCGGAGCCCTCGACCCACATCGTGCCGCAACCGGGCAGTTCAATCAGCCCGCGTCGCTCCAGGGCGGCCACCGCGACAGCGTCATGGCCGGTGGCGTCAAGGACAACCTGCGTCTCAAGCGCAATCGGGTCCACGCAGGTGATCTGTCGCGGCAGGGCCTCCACCGGCGTCCAGTTCACAACGACACCCGACACCCGCCCGTCTCGCACCACCAGGTCGTCAATCTGCGTCATGTTCAGTACCCTAACGCCGGCGTCGCAGGCGGAAGCGATCAGCTTCGAGCAGGCATGCGGCCCGTCAGCGACATAAAGCCCCTCCTGGGCCTTCTTCAGCGGCACGCCGAGGTCATCGAGGATGTGGTGGGCGGGCGCGCGCACCGTGACCTTGTTCATCAGGTAACCGCCGAGCCAGAAGCCGCCACCGAGATAGTTGTTGCGTTCAATCAGCAGCACGCGCTTGCCGGCATTCGCAAGTTCCCGGGCGGCCATCAGGCCGCTGGGTCCGGCGCCGACGGTTACGACATCGCTGTCGGCGTAGTCGTCAAGCTCCTCCGCGAATGAACGCAGGATAGCGCGTGTTACGTCTTTCTCGGTGGTGCGGCTGAACTGCCTCTCGTCGCCCATGAACTCGCCCTCTCGGTCACTTATAGATAAACTGCAAGTAGCACTCGCGGTCACCGTAGCATATGCGGCGAGGGTTGTCAACAGCAACAGGCGAAAAACTGCCGGGCTGAGAGGGCACCATGGGGGGCTATAGTGCGGCAGGGGGTTTCGCTGCGAGACGCCTATGTGAGATAAGCTTTCATTGCGACGCGCTATTGACTCTCATCCTCTTCGGCGGCGCGTCGGATCTGGCAGTTCGCACATGCCTCCGAGCGGCCCTCCTGGCGCGCCACCTCCCAGCAGCGTTTTCCGGGCGCTTGCGCCACCGGGCAGGTTGCCCTGACCTCCTCCGGGCAGTTGAGCAGTTTCCAGCAGGCGGGGAGCCTCATCATCCGCTTGATCTCATCAATGTCGTAGCTTTCCTCGTTGATAAGCTCCCGAATGCGGCCCAGCCAGCAGACGTCGTTATAGCTGTACAGGCGCTGATTGTTGCGCCTCTGCGGGACGACGAGGCCGCGTTCTTCGTAGATGCGCACCATCGCCGGGCAGACGCCCAGCAGATCGGCGACGGCGCCGATTCGCATGACCGGTTTGTCACGGTCGGGGGAGTAGTTTTCCGCGCAGTGGACGGGCATTGTAATATGCGCCTCCGTATGGTAAGCCGGAGCGACAACGGCTCGGCCGATTGACAGCGATAGTCTTCGGTTATATGTATTATAGGAACGCCTCGGGCGCCAGTCAAGTCGAGCCGTCGCTGTGTGCTGACAAATTGCCGCAGGAATCTGCGGCGGGAGGCGGGTAGTACTATACAAACTGAGAGGACGCGCGCTGATCGCGCAGGAGAGTGGGAAAGATGGAAGCCTGGAAGAGGGTCGCGATTGATGATCCGGAGGAGCTGATCTTCGGCACCGCGCCTCGGCCTCTCGAGACCGCCCACGGCCTCGTCATCGGCGGTGGGCGCGTGCACCCGGAGCTAAACTTCACTCTGCCCGCCATGCACATCAACGACGATACGTGGCCCGCGATCGTACGGCAGTATGGCGAGATCATCGCCGACGCACTGGAGCGGGCGCAGCGGTTGCACTGCGAGGGGCTGGTGGTGGAGTTCGAGACGCTGCCCGACATGACGCGCCGCCCCCGGTGGACGGCGGAGATCGTGGAGGTGCTGATGAGCGCGCTTGAGGATGCGCGGTCGCAATGGGGCCTGAACTTCGCGCTCCGCGCAACGCCCAATGACAACCGCGAGATGATCCGCCCGCCGAAGATGCGCAGCGGTCAGATGCTGGAGGACACCCTCGAGTCCTTCCGCTTCTCGGCCGAGCTTGGAGCGGACCTGCTCTCGATCGAGTCGACCGGCGGCAAGGAGATTCACGACGGCGCGCTGACGATGGCCGATCTGCCGCAGGTGATATTCTCGCTCTGCGTACTCGGCGCGCGGGATATGCGCTTCCTCTGGACGCAGATCGCGGAGATAGCAGACGCGCACGACGGGGTATTCGCCGCCGGAGATACCGCCTGCGGCTTCGCGAACACGGCGATGGTGCTGGCCGAGCAGAGCATGATCCCGCGCGTCTTCGCGGCGGTGGTCCGGGCGGTGTCGGCGGTACGCTCGCTGGTGGCGTACGAGTGCGGAGCGGTCGGTCCGGGCAAGGACTGCGGCTACGAGAACATCATCCTAAAGGCGCTGACCGGCCTGCCGATGTCAATGGAGGGCAAGACGGCCGCCTGCGCGCACTCAAGCCCGGTCGGCAACATCTCCGCGGCCGGGTGCGACCTGTGGAGCAACGAGTCGGTGCAGAACATCAAGCTGCTGGGCGGCTGGGCGCCAGGCTGCTACCTCGAGCAACTCATCTACGACTGCCGCCTGATGAACGCGGCCATCGAGGAGGGGCCCGAGGCGGCGCTGGCACTGCAGCGCTGGCTGGTGGATTCGGATGCTTCGCTGGACCCGCAGGCCTTCGTGCTGATGCCGCGCTCGGCCATCGCGATCGCGGAGGTGATCGCGGGCAGCGAGGGTCATTACGACGCCGGCCGAAAGGTCGCGGCGTTCACCATCGGCCTGCTGCTTGACGCGGTGCGCGACGAAGTCGTGGATGTGCCCGAGCGCGAGGTGCGCTGGCTGGAGATGATGGAGGCGTCCGTGGAGGCGCTGCCTGCCGAGGAGGACACATTCATCGAGCAGATGCTGGGGCAGATCGACCGCAGCAAGCTCATCCTGGAGGATTACGACCTGCCGGTGTGAGGGGGCGACGGCCACTACTGCCTCACCCCCCCGGCCCCCCTCTCCCTGCAGATCGCTGCGCGATCTGAGGCGGGAGAGGGGGGAGAACTGCCTGCGGCCTTAGTCATTCCGTGGCGTGGGCACTCCTGTCCGCGCGTCGTTGTCAGGCACCCGCGGGCAGGTGAATCGGCGTGGTGCTGCGAACAGTACGCGCGCAGTGCAGCCATGCCTTGTCGCCAGGGGTGCCATCATGCTCAGAAACTTCATTCTGCCCTGTCTCGCCCTCATTGCAGCAGCCGTCTCCGCCCACGCTGAAGTAGCACTCACGGTTCGCGACTATGCAGCGGTGGAGCGCACAGGGGCGCCGGTGCGGGGTGGAGTGCCCTTCGCGCGTGGTGAGCTTGCCGAGTGCGCGCAGGCGCGACTGGTGGATGCTGCGGGTAACGATCTACCCTGCGCGGTGCGGCCGATCGCTCACTGGTGGGACGGCAGCGTCAAGTGGCTGCTGGTGGATACGCAGGTGGACCTGCCCGCCGGCGGCGAGGCGAGTCTACGCCTCCTTCCGGGCGAGGCCTCTGCGGCGGCCGCGGCGGTGGATGTGCAGGATACCGACAACGAGATCGTGGTTGACACTGGCGCCGCCCGCTTTGTCTTCTCAAAGAGCAGCTTCGGTCTGCCGGCCGCCGCGTGGGCGGACCTCGACGGAGATGGTGAGCCGGAGACGCAGGTGGTCAGCAGGCCCGGCGAGTTCGTCTGCGAGGTCGAGCACACCCCACCCGGCGAGCCGAACGAGGAGGAGTGGCTGCGCGATGCCGCGGGTGGCGCGCGGGAGAGCTTCATCGCCACTCCTGAGGCGGACTACGCGGTCGAGGTGGAGAGTGCGAACGACCTGCGCGCGGTGGTCAAGCTCAGCGGCTGGCTGGCCAACAATGAGGGCCGCCGCCTGCTGCAGTACACGATCCGCGCCGCCGCCATCGCCGGCAGCCCGGAACTGCGACTCGTAGTGAACTTCGTCTATGCGGGCGACCCGAAGCAGGACTTCATCCGCGCGCTCTACCTGCGCTTCCCAACCGCCGAACCGGCTGCTGAGTGGGCGCTCGGTGGCGAGAGGGCGCATGAGGGCGACCTTGCGGCGGGCGAGAGCGTGAGCCTCACGCAGATCGGGCCGCAGAAGATCTACCACCTCGCGCCCTACGATCAGGACAAGACCGTGCGCTACACGGTCACCCGGGGCGACGAAGAGGTGGCTGTCGGCGCCGAGGCCCCGGGCTGGGCGAGGCTGGCGGGGGAGAACACGGCGCTAAGCTTCGCAATGCGAAACTTCTGGCAGATGCACCCCAAGCAACTGGCGCTGGCCCCCGACGGGCTGACGGTTTACCTGTGGCCCGAGCAAGGCGGCAAAGTGCTCGACCTGCGCAGGCGCTACGATTACGTGGAGAACACCTATCACTACGACCTGAGCATGTGGCCCTACGGCGGGGAGGGCGTGGGGCTGACGCATGAGATGCTGCTGCGCTTCGGCCCCGCTGACGAGGACCCCGCGGCGGCGATGAGCGCGGGAATTGACCGGCCGCTACTGCTGCAGTGCGACCCCGCCTACTATGCCTCCACGCTTGCCTTCGGGCCCTTTGCGGCCGAGGACATGACGAACTACCCGCACCTTGAGGGCAAGCAGATCGTGGGGCTGGAGTGGATCCGGCACAACCAGCGCGCCTTCGGGTGGAACGGGATGATCGACTTCGGTGACACGCTCTTCCACGG
>LSQX01401164.1_pt1 | contig 10891 bp, 8 predicted proteins | sample 654561 | NCBI WGS metagenome assembly LSQX01 (sample SAMN04489861, study PRJNA283612) | anaerobic digester metagenome | isolation source: 4 biogas reactors fed with cattle manure at either 37C or 55C with and... | place: Denmark: Kongens Lyngby | collected 2014 | reverse complement strand
ATCCACTTGGTGCAGCGGAAGGTAAACAAATAGTCGTACTTCTCCTTGGGGAATTCCTCGTTCAGGTGCTTTGCAAAGAGGACCTTCAGGTCCGCGTAGCGGGGAATCTTTCCGGTGGGGGTGTCGTAGGATTCATATTCACCATGGATTCGGCCCTCGGCCCAATGCAGCCACACTTTCTTTGCAAGCTTGCTGGTCATGAAACGGCCGTTCTCATCACGCATGAAGTAGTTGTTGCTGAAAATTCTCGGGGGCTTCTTCACCGATTCGCCGAACCTGATGTTGTTCATGGTATAGGTTCCAAGCGGATAGGAGACAAAGTCCATGTTGGCCATGGGACTGGGCGTTCTCACCCCTTCCTTGCCCAAGGTGGCGCTGGTGGTTTCCGATTCAAGGGTGGCTGCCTTGATGAGGATGCCGTCTTTCCAGTCAGGTGACTCCTCGACCGGAACGGTGATGTCGCTGTCCCTTCCGCCATAGAGCACTCCATCCACCTTGACGCCGTCTTTTGCCTCGAAGCCCTGCTTGTCGATGTTGTCCAGGTAGTCCAGGCGCATGGTGTACCGTGCATTGCCGTGGGCGACGCCCACTTCCTTTCCGGTTGCATCCTGCAATCCCTTTCTCCACTGTCCGAAATGGTTGCGGCCCTCTTCAGGGGCCTCAACGCCCATACCAAGCCAATAGGGTCTGTTGTCGGGGCCGCACAGGACGTTGGAGAAAATCACTTCCTGATTCATCATCAGGTTCTTGAAAATGACCGGGTCGTCCTGCTCGTTGACATCCTTGATGATGCCGAACATGCCGAACTCAACATTGACCGCCCTGAATTCTCCGTTGATGTTCCTGAAATAGGCAATGTCATCACCAACGATTTGTTCGCCGGGGATCATGGCGGTGGAAGTCTTGCCGCATGCAGAAGGGTAGGCGCCGCAGAAATATGTCTTGCGGTTCTTCTCCTTGTCCAGGGCTGCCATGACGAACATGTGTTCACACAGCCATCCTTCCTTGCCGGACTTGTTGATCGCCAGGCGCATGGAGTGCTTTTTCAGTCCCACGGAATTGCCGGCGTATTGGTTGTTCATGGAGTATACGATGTTGTTCCGGGTATCCATGTAGATTCTTCGGTTTTCCAAGTCGGCCGAACAATTGTTTTCATCAAGCGGGCCTGCAGAGTGGATGAACCTGAAGAAATCACCTTTCTCCGTCTCCTTCATGTTCAAAAAGTGTGTATAGGCGGTGCGATACAAAATATTCTCGGAGTGGGCGACGTACCAGCTGTCGGTAAACTGGATGCAGGGGATGGTGAACGGGCTTTGGGTAGGCCCTTCAGAATAGAACAAAACCACTGCTTCCTTTCCCTTCATGATGCCTTTTGCAATACTCATGATCTCAGCGTAGCCCTGCTCGTATTCAACCGAGTTCAGCGTTGCCATTTCTGCCATGTTTTCCTTGTAGACCATGAAACGGGTGTTCTTCTTGTCACGTGCCTGATCACCGTAGCCGTCCCAGTGAATGGTCTGCTTGGAGTGTGCCAACGTGAATTCTTCACCGAGTGCGAGGGCCTTGTCCCTGACGTATTGGGTATCCTTCTCACTGTCATCGCATACAAAGATGCTTGTGGGATCACAGTGCTCGGCGAATGTTCCTACGAACTGCAGAACCTTCTCATTTTGCAAGGCCATGAGCTTGGCCAGGCTCTCTGCACTCATTTTTTCTGTAAGAATGGCTTCAAACTTTGTCATATCTCCTCCTCAAGGACAATATTGCAATATCCATTCTCTTCCTTTTGTTTTGATTGTTCAAGTGTTGGATGGATGCGTGCAACATTATGAGCGATAAGCTTATAATTACTTATATTATAGAAAAATAATTACCTAATTCAGGAGCATCCTCCATGTCTTCGATGTACCTTGCAGGTAAGCTGGCTGTGTCAAAATGATACAAAAATATGACAAAATAGTGCTAAAATTTGTATTATTTCCTAAATATCTTATAACTTTGCTAGATTAAATAAGAGTTAATTAAATCGCTTACTTTTCCTCCCTCCAATTCTCTGTTTGAAACCATGTTTAAATCCTCTGTATGACCTTGGGTGCAACTTATTTTGAGGGAGATTTTCCTTGGATAATCAGTAATTACACTAAGTATATGCAATAAATAGATATATTATTATATGAATACACAAGAATGTGACTTATGGTACAGATTGTACATGCCGACCGTTCAGGATTTCTCATGCAGGCCTTTCTCTTGAAAAGAGATACGATAGAAGACAATCAGGGCTTGGAAATGCCCAAAACCTAGGGATAGACTTGATTTTAATTGTCGTCTCTGATAAAAGTGTAGGGTGAACTGTAACATATAAATTTTAATTTTGCAGTATTTTTTTCTAAGAGGAGAACCCCATGAACGTCAATGACATCAAGCATGCTGGGCTCAAGAAATGGATCTTGGATTTTGCAGCGCTTACGACCCCTGAAGAGATCGTGATCGCAGACGGAAGTTCCGCACAGTATGACGAATTGGTAGCTGGTCAGCTTGCCGGCGGCTATTGTGTCGAACTGAATCCTGAAAAGAGACCCGGTAGTATTGCTTACAACTCCGATCCTTCAGACGTAGCACGCGTTGAGAACAGAACCTACATTGCTGCCCGGTCCAAGGAAGCAGCTGGTCCCACCAATAACTGGATTGATCCCACTGAGCTTAAGAAGACCATGACCGGCCTGTACAAAGGCTGCATGAAAGGTCGCACCCTGTACGTCATTCCGTTCTCCATGGGCCCCATCGGCTCACCCATCGCCAAGATCGGTGTAGAGCTGACCGACAGCGCCTACGTTGTCATCAACATGATGATCATGACCCGTGTCGGTCTGAAGGTCCTCGATGTTCTTGGCACCGACGGTGAGTACGTACCCTGCTACCACTCCGTCGGCAAGCCTCTTGCCGAAGGCCAGAGCGACAACGGCAAGTGGCCCTGCGCTCCGCTTGAGGACAAGTACATCTCCCACTTCCCCGAAACCCGTGAGATTTGGTCCTACGGTTCCGGTTACGGTGGAAACGCCCTGCTTGGAAAGAAGTGCCTTGCCCTGCGCATCGCTTCGGTCCTTGCCCATGATGAAGGCTGGCTTGCCGAGCATATGCTCATTCTCAAGATTACCAATCCCGAAGGCAGAAGCATATTCGTCACCGGTGCATTCCCGTCCGCTTGCGGCAAGACCAACCTGGCCATGCTCGTACCCACCATCCCCGGATGGAAGGTTGAGACCGTCGGTGATGACATTGCCTGGATGAAGTACGGCGCCGACGGCAGACTGTATGCCATCAACCCGGAAGCCGGTTTCTTCGGTGTTGCCCCCGGTACCTCCAATGGCTCCAACTACAACGCCATGGTCAGTGCTTCCAAGAACAGCATTTTCACCAACTGCGCCCTCACCGAGGACAATGATGTATGGTGGGAAGGCATCGGCTACGATGCTCCCGGCAAGCTGATCGACTGGAACGGCAACGAGTGGGTGCAGAACAAGGGTGACAAGACCCAGAAGCCTGCAGCACACCCCAATGCCCGTTTCACCGCTCCGGCCGCCCAGTGCCCCAGCATTGCTTCCGAGTGGGAAGATCCGAAGGGTGTGCCCATCAGTGCAATCCTGTTCGGCGGACGCCGCCCGAAGACCATCCCCTTGGTGCACCAGAGCCATGACTGGAACCATGGTGTATTCCTTGGTTCGATCGTCGGTTCGGAAATCACCGCCGCCGCTCTCGACCTCAAGGTCGGCACCATCAGACGTGACCCGTTTGCCATGCTTCCCTTCTGTGGCTACCACATGGGCGAGTATTTCCAGCACTGGATCAACGTCGGTAAGGCTGCCAAGGATCAGAGCAAGCTTCCCAAGATTTTCTACGTCAACTGGTTCCGCAAGACTGACGAAGGCAAGTGGCTCTGGCCCGGCTTCGGTGAGAACAGCCGTGTCCTGAAGTGGGTCTTCGAGGCCTGTGAAGGTACTGCAAAGACCATCGACACCCCGATCGGCGTCATGCCCACCGCAGATGCAATCGATCGCCCCGAAGGTGTGAGCATCGAGGATATGCAGGAGCTGTTGGCTGTTGACATCGATGGCTGGTTGAAGGAAGTCGAAGACATCCGCGCCAACCACTATCCGAAGTTCGGCGACAAGCTTCCCAAGGAACTTGCAACCTTCCTTGATCAGCTCGAGGCAAACCTCAAGGCTGCCAAGTAAGTAGCGTTTCATAAGCATTTTATACTGCGGCTCTCCTTCACGGGAGAGCCGTTTTGTGTATACTGGACGTATGAGCCAGATAGAACGCATCGTTTTCATCAACCGTACCATCGAGGAAGATGGCGGGGTCCGGACCGCCCGGATCATGAGCGAGTTCTCCCTATCCCGCAGACAGGTGCTTAGGGACATCGACTTCATGCGTGACCAACTCAAGGCGCCCATCGCCTATGATCCTGAAAAACGATGGTATGGATATACCGAAAGCTTCACTCTTTTTTCGAACTCCAATGAGCGGATGCTGGTGCTCAATGCAATCTTTCGCAGCCTCGCCCAGTCGCAGGGGCTCATGGGAACCCTGACGGAGATGATCAGCGAAGGAATCGACAGCGGACTGGAAAAGAGCTATCGATCCCTCTCGGACAAGATTGTATTCATCACCCCGGTCCAGGACTGGCCGGACTATGAGGTCTTCAACAGGATTTGTGCGGCCATGAAGAGCGGGGAGCGGATGACCATGCACTATAAAAATGCAGCAGGGCAGCTCTCCAAGCGGCATATCGAGCCATTGAGGTTGATCAACTACAGCGGTCGCTGGTATCTGGTCTCCTATGACCTGCAGCACAAGGAGCTCAGGACCTTTCACCTCAGCAGAATCATCGAGCTCGCCCAGATTGCGGGAGATAGGATGAAACAACGTTACAGCGACGCCGAGCTCGATGCCTTCATTCACTCCGGCTATGGCATATTCATGGGCAAAGAGGTGACCTATGTGACTTTTCGTGCCTACGGCTGGGCGATACACACGCTGGCCACCCAGACCTGGCATGCACAGCAGAAGCAGCGTATCATCAAGGAAGCAGGGGAGGATGTCCTTGAAGTGACGCTGCCGGTTGCAAACCTGCATGAAATTCTCTCGGCGCTTCTTTTCTTCGGGGCCCAAGCCCGACCGGTCAATCCACCGGAGTTTGTTGCTTTGTACGAACAAGCAGTTGAGGCGATGCATAATCGTATAAAATCTTCTTACTGAGACATTCTATGTCACACCCCTTGTCGTATGCTGGAATCAGAAACGAGGAGGGAGTATATGCGTGAACAGACAAAAAACCTACCAGTGTGGTATGACAGGATGCTCTCATCGGTGCCTCTTATGGTGCTCTTTGTGCTTTGCGTCCTGATCTCTTCACCCATATTGCTGCTCTACGGGGCGCTCTCCCCCCTCTTCAGGAGGTAGCATGCACACACAAGAAAAAAGAACGGAACGACCGGGTAGGAAAATCGGGGCCGAGCGCAGGCGCATCGCCCGCATGATTCTTCGTGACTTCTATGAAAGCGAGCAGTTTTCCATGTTGAATCGTATGGTTCAGCTTGCCATGCTGGAGCTCTGTCCTGCTCAGGAGCGGATAGGCGACCAAGAGGACGGAGTACGCAGATTGGCATGATGTTGCAACTTGGTGCTGTTTTTGCACATATTTTGCATATTCATGCAACAATGCACTTCCCATGCTCCTTGAATTCTCGGTAGGATGGAGAGACTTCCTGCAAGTCATCATCCCCCCCTGCCTGTTGTTTGTACCAAGAGCCTAGGTTCTTTGTGTGCACAGGTTCAAGGAGCTCTCTGATGGCAAACCACCCATCCAGCTTTGTAAAGTATGGTCCGGCCGATAAGCCGCCATTGGGACAGTGGATACCCTTGAGTATCCAACATGTCTTCGCGATGTTCGGTGCGACCATTCTCGTACCCATCCTCACCGGGTTGAGCCCCAGTACGGCGCTCTTCACCGCTGGTACGGGAACCCTGCTCTACATCTTGATCACCGGTGCCAAGGTTCCGGCGTTCCTGGGTTCCTCGTTTGCCTTCATTCCTGCATTGATAGCCATCAGCAGCAGCTATGGCGTCGCGTATGCAATGGGAGGTGCCTTCGTCTCAGGCTTGTTCTACACCCTGGTGGCCTTCATCATCAAGAAAGCAGGCTACTCGTGGTTGAACAAGGCCCTGCCTCCGGTGGTTATCGGGTCGGTCATCGTTGTCATCGGTCTTAATCTTGCCCCCACTGCGATGGGCATGGCAATGAACGATGCAAACGGCAACTACAGCCTCTTCCTGTTGACGATTGCCGCAGTCACCTTGACCCTCACCATCGTTGCCAACATCTTCTCCAAGGGATTTTTCAGCATCATCCCGATTCTGCTCGGCTTGCTTGGCGGATACTTCTTCGCCCTTATCATCGGCCTCATCTTCCCCCAGTACGCCTTGATCAGCTTTGCAGCAGTCAAGGATGCGGCATGGTTCGGTCTGCCGACTTTTGCACTTCCAAAATTCAATGTGGTTGCGGCTGTAACCTTCATCGTGGTATCGCTGGCAACCATCTGCGAGCATCTCGGGGACACCCTGACCATCTCCAAGGTCGTAGGCAAGGATTTCTACAAGGATCCGGGTCTCGATCGGACCATCGCCGGCGACGGTCTTGCAACCTTGTGGGCATCGTTCTGGGGCGGACCTCCCAACACCACCTATGGTGAGAACATCGGTGTTTTGGCACTTACCCGCGTCTACAGCGTTTGGGTGACCGGAGGCGCTGCAGTAGTTGCCATTTTCCTCTCCTTCTTCCCCAAGTTCGGCGCTCTCATCCAGACGATTCCCAATCCGGTGCTTGGCGGCATATCCATGCTGCTGTTCGGCACCATCGCCTCCAGCGGCCTGAGAACTTTGGTCGATGCAGGCGTCAACTACGAGGACAAGCGCAACCTGACGATCAGCAGCGTAATCCTGGTGATCGGCATCGGCGGGGGTACCCTCTCCTTTGCGATGGGCAAGGACCTTACGTTCTCTCTCGCCGGTGTCGCTCTTGCCACACTGGTCGGCATCCTGTTGAACCTGGTTCTGCCCAAGACCAAGGAATAAGTACACCTGAGAGTATTGGAAAGAGAAAGACCGCTCGAACGAGCGGTCTTTCATCAATCTCAAGCAATGGTTACTCCACGGCCTTGCCATAGTAGGCGGCCTCGAAGAGCATCTTCACATCCAAGGCGGTAGGCTTTCCAGGGTTGGTAAGCGTGCAGGGATCCTCCCATGCATGCTCACTCATACGGTCCAGTACTTCCTTGAATTTGGCCTCGTTGAAGTCGACCTCGGTGCAATCCTTGAAGCAGGATGGAATGTCCATCTTCCTGTTCATCTCCTCGATTGCCTTGGAAAGGTCCGCAAGGCCAAGCATCTTCTCGGCATAGGCATACTTGTCGCTGACTTTGCGGTTGTAGGCGATGACATAGGGGAGCAGGATGGCATTGGCGAGTCCGTGGGTGACACCGAATTCACCACCGATCTTGTGAGCCATCGAATGGACCAGGCCCAGGGATGCGTTGGTGAAGGCCATGCCTGCAAGAGCGGAGGCTTCGTGCATTGCTTCACGAGCTGCGAGATTCTTCGGTTCGGCATAAGCGACCGGCAGGCTCTGAAGCACCATCTTGATGGCCTGCACGGCATACGGATCGGTGAAGGCGGTTGCAGCGGTGGAAGCGAGTGCCTCAACTGCATGCGCCATGACGTCCATGCCGGTATTTGCGGTGATATGCTTGGGCATGGTCATCGGAAGGGCCGGGTCGAGAATGGCGATATCGGGAACCATGTCCGCTGCGACGATGGGGTACTTGATGTGCTTGGCCGTATCGGTGATGACACTGAAGGCGGTAATTTCACTTGCGGTACCACTGGTTGAGGGAATGGCGATGAACTGTGCTTTGTTGCGAAGTGAAGGCATGCTTCCGGGTGTGATGATATCCTCGAAGCTGAGCTCGGGATGCTCATAGAAGCACCACATGACTTTTGCTGCATCCAAAGCCGACCCGCCGCCGATGGCTACGATCCAATCAGGACCAAAGTCAAGCATGGCCTTGCCACCCTTGACGACAGTCTCCACCGAGGGGTTCGGCTCCACACCGTCGATGATGATCGACTCGATGCCGGCTTTCTGCAGCAGGGCTGCAGCTTGGTCGAGGAAGCCGAATTTCTTCATGGAGTTGCCGCCGGTTACAATGGCAGCGCGCTTGCCTTTCAACAGGGAAAGTTTTTCAAGGGAACCTTCTCCGTAGTAGATGGTTCGGGGAATGGAAAAACTCATGGTACTCATAACTCATCTCCTTGGGGTCTTCTGTATGAGTACAAGATATCGATATTTATTTATCGTGTTAAGAGTGTAGTATAAAATGTATAAAGATTTGCAGGAAAAGCAAAAGTATTGCATAATAAGTAGTAAATAATATCTATAGAGGAATATATAAAAAGAAAATAGTATAAAAATAGATACTTTAATGTAAATAATATCTTTTTAAAGCTGTTAATTAGAATATTAATCGTATATACAGCTTCTCTGCTTTCTCAAGTACACAGTCCCAAGAGGTTCTCTCTTTCTCCGCTATTTGGTATGCTGTCTCCCTATGCGTATGTACACCATGATTGATTCCGATGCAAAGCTGGCAGACCTGCAGTCCCAGTGGAAAGAGAAGGGCATCAGTATTGTTGCCATGGATTTTGAAGGTGAATTCAACCTGCATATTTACGGGGAGCATCTCTGCCTCATCCAGCTTTTTGATGGATCGGCCTATGCGTTGGTCGACCCCTTTACCATCTCCAAGGATGCCTTGAAGGCTTTCTTGGAGGACGGCTCCCTGTTGAAGGTGATGTTCGACTGTGCGAGCGATTCGGCCTTGGTACGCAAGCAGTACGGCATCCTGCTCGAAGGCGTCTATGACATTCGCCTTTCCGCTCTTGCCCTTGGGTATACCGGCAATCTTACCGGGCTGGTGGAGCGCTACATTCCTGAAGCAGAAAAACCCAATCTTTCCAGCAAGAAGAAGAATCAGATGACCAATTGGCTTGTGCGTCCGCTGAAGGCCGACCAGATAGAGTATGCACTTTCGGATGTTGAACACCTCTTGGTGCTCAAGGACATCCTCGATGCCGAGGTTGCAGAGAAAGGCCTGACAGAGAAAGTGAATCTGGAAATGCAGCAGGCAGGCAGGAGCAAGGGACCCGATAAACCGGGTTGGACCAAGTTCTCGTCGTGGAAGTACCTCTCCCGTGAGGAGAAGGTGTTCCTCAAGCACTTCTTCCTTGCCCGCGATGAATTGGCCCGCAAGTATAACGTACCTGCAGTCAGGATACTGGAAAAGCATGTGCTGTTGCAGATGGCCAAGGATGTACCCTCGTCGGATGCAGACTTCCATGTGTACTGCAACAATTGCACCGCCAGGAAACTTGGCGAGCTGACAGCCAAGCTCAAGAGCGCAAAAACCAACGCACTCGCTGAACTCAGCCGTTGAGCAGCATATGCTCCTTGGCCTGAACCAATAGCGATAGTGCCTGGCAGGTGGGAGTACTGACGCCGTGCTTTTCACCCAGCTTGATCACCGTACCGCAGAACCACTGGTTCTCCGTTCTTCTCCCGGCTTCCATATCCTGACACATCGAGGTCTTGCCCTCCGAGCCGAGGCTGCAGACGATTCTGTGGTTCTGTTCGATCAGGGAGTCGGGAAGGAGTACTCCTTCCTTTGCTGCCACCATCTGTACTTCCCTGCAGATCAAGCGGGCCAAATCCAGCACTGATGGTTGATCGAAATCAGCATAGGTCGCATAGATAAGACTGCTGATCGTATTGTAGGTGGTATTGAGCATGAACTTGTTCCACAGCTGCAATTGAATGTCCTCGGGAACGACATAGGCGATGAGCGCTTTCTCGAAGAGGTCCTTGATGGCCATAATCCGCTCGCTGATTGCATTATCCTTCTCTCCAAACACAATACGTCCCTCTGCGGTATAGGTGATGGTATTGCCTGTATGCGTAGAGTTGAGCCCGACGGCAAAACTGTAGAGCACCTTCTCCTGCCCAAACTCCGATGCAAGAATCTGTTCGCTTTCGATGCCGTTGAGCAATGAGAGAATTGTGGTGTCGGGACCGACCGAAGACTTCATCAACCGGATGGCCTCTGCCAAGTGATGATTCTTCGTTGCCAGAATGACTAGATCGGCTGCCTCGGCCTCGTCGCTCGTACAGTAACGGAAAGGAGCCTTCTCGCCGTTGAGAAAGATTCCCTCTGTCTCATAGCGCAGTTTGCGATTCTCATCGACCAGAAAGCAGACATGCTCTTTTCCCAGCAGATTGTGCAGTCTCAGTCCATAGAGGGCTCCGACAGCCCCGCATCCTATAAGGGTAATGTTCTTCATAGCGTTGCAAGCTCCAGTACCAAGGAGCCCAGACGCTCCAGTTCTTCAATGGGGATATACTCATTGGTCGTATGTGCTTCTTCGTAGCCGATGCTGCATACCAAGGTGGGGATGCCCATCTCATTGAGAATATTTGCGTCGCTGCCTCCCAGGGTGGGCTCCTCACGGTAGGGGAGTCCCAGCTTGGTGCACGCGTGCTTGAAGGTTTTCATCACCGGGCTGTCCTGTTGGTGGCGGTAGACCTCATAGAGGTGCTCATGGTGTATTTCAACGCTCCCTCCATGCCTTCGAGCGGCATCCAAGAGCTCTTGTTTCATCCGCTCGGTCTGCTTCTTGAGCTTCTCGTTATCCAGGCTTCGTGCCTCAAAGACGAGCCGGGCCTTGTCGCAGACGATGTTCTTCGCCCCTGGGGCGATGAACGAGCCGACATTGGCGG
>LSQX01253509.1_pt1 | contig 10891 bp, 8 predicted proteins | sample 654561 | NCBI WGS metagenome assembly LSQX01 (sample SAMN04489861, study PRJNA283612) | anaerobic digester metagenome | isolation source: 4 biogas reactors fed with cattle manure at either 37C or 55C with and... | place: Denmark: Kongens Lyngby | collected 2014 | reverse complement strand
ATGGACACGGAACTTTCACTCCCTCATAGATGAAGATATTCCATTCGATAACACTTTCCACATTGGAGTACAATTCCCTTTCAGCGGGAGGTGGGACGATTGTTAGAAGAGTACTTGACTGTCGGCGGTATCGGCCAAGATATGGTGGTTATCAAGCGTTCCAAATTCATTGGAGCTGCGGCGCCGGCTGCGGAGGAAGCTGAGGCCCTAGCTTTTATCGAGAAAGTGAGAGAAGAACACAGACAAGCCACCCATAATGTGTATGCATATCAAGTAGGGGAGAATAACCAGCTGCAGCGGTTTAGCGATGATGGAGAGCCCAGCGGCACCGCGGGAATGCCGGTGTTGGAAGTCATCAAGCAGATGGACCTCAGGAACGTAGTAGTGGTGGTCACTCGCTATTTTGGCGGAACGCTTCTGGGAGCGGGGGGGCTAGTACGGGCATATACTGAAGGGGCAAAGATCGGCATCCTGGCAGCTGGGATTGTCAAGATGATGCTGCACACCCGCTTCGAGATTAGTGTGGATTACACCTTTGCCGGCAAGCTCCAGAATGTTGTCATTCAGTCCCCCTGGCGGCTAGATGATATCGAATATGGAGCTAAGGTATGTTTTAAGGTACTGGCTCCTCCCGGCGAGGAAACGAGGGTAAGGGAGGTATTTACCGAAGTTACCGGTGGCCAGGCTGTCATTCAGGAGCTGGGGAGGGAGTATGTGGCAATTCCGGTGGAAAAAGGCTAGAGGTACGTCTTGTAGGGGTTTGCTGGGGTTTGCAGCTGCTTAGGAGTCTAGCGGTGAGGCATCAACTTCGAGAATTTGCCAGGTTGCTTTCGGGCAGGATTGGGCCTTCCGGTAAAGAAGCTGTAAGGTAAACCCTAGCGGAAAGGACATACCTGTGCGGAAACCAATGGGCTTGGCGTTACTGGCAGTCTTACTTACCATCGGAATTGTAACCATAGTCAGTCCCTGGGGGCTGGCGGTGCCTACTCTGACCTTGTCTACCGGAAGGGGCAAAGTGCAACCGGTAAGGCCTGGGGATCCCTTTGTGGAAGAGCCGAGAAGTCCAAGCCCTACAAGGCAAGGTCAAGGGAGAGGTTCGAGCATTAGGGTTATGAGCTATAATATTCACCACGGCACCGGGATATCTGGTGAGCTTGACCTGGAGAAGGTGGCAGAGGTCATCCGAGAAGCCGATGCTGATATAATCGGGCTTCAGGAAGTTGATCGGAATTTCAGCCACCGCTCAGCTTACCAGGATCAGGCAAAACTCTTGGCAGCCTATGTCGGCATGGATTACGTTTACGGAGAGTCTATTACCGTTCGCCATCTGTTTCCGGGGATGGGTACCGGCTATTACGGTAATATGATCTTGAGCCGCTATCCTATTATCGAGTCCGACATCTTGCGGCTTCCGACATCGTGGGGTACTGAGCCCCGGACAGCCCTTAGGGCGGTGATTGCAACTCCCTATGGGAAGCTCCAAGTCTGGTCTACCCACCTGGGTCTATCCCATAAAGACAGGCAGCAGCAGGTGGAGGTCCTGCTGGAGGCAGTGGAAAGGAGCAGGATTCCCTCCATTGTGCTGGGGGATTTTAATGCGCTGCCGGGTTCGCCGGAGATCCAGACCATGGCTGGACGGCTGCAGGATGTGGGGCAAGTCGCTGGGGACAGCAGGGGAACCTTTTACATCGATTCTGCTCAAGAGCTTCCCCGGATCGACTACATCTGGCTGGATAGCTGTTTGCGGCCGGTGAATTACGATGTCATCGATTCGACTGCTTCAGATCATCTAGCTGTTACAGCGGATATCGTGGTATTATCAAAAGGTAGTCAGTCAATAACCGGTAATCCACGAGGGGAGTCGAACCAATGAAGGATTATTACATCAACGGCAAGCCGGCCGCTGGGATTATTGACCTCAGGAGTGATACAGTCACTCAGCCTACCAAGAAAATGCGGGAGGCCATGGCCAATGCCCCGGTGGGTGACGATGTATACCAGGAGGATCCCACTGTACAGCGTCTGGAGGAAATGGCAGCCGCCAAAGTCGGCAAAGAGAGTGCTTTGTTTGTCGTATCCGGGACCCAGGGGAATGCCATCGCTTATCTTACGCACACACAGCCGGGAGATGAAGTGATCCTGGGGCTCAACAGCCACATATACGGCTATGAAGTGGGAGGCATGGCTAGACTCGGAGGGCTCATGGCCCGGACCGTTGATGACAGCAATGGGACCATCCGGCCTGAGCAGGTGATAGCGGCCCTGCGAGGACCCGACCTTCACTTCGCACCGGCTACTTTAGTCTGCATCGAAAATACCCACAACATGTCGGGAGGGCGGGTTATGGAGCCTAGTGACATAAAGGCTCTAGCAGATACCGTCCACCAGCGGGGTCTGAAGCTTCATATGGACGGTGCTCGGGTTTTCAACGCCGCAGTGGCCCTGGGTGTGCCTGTTACGGAACTCACAGAGCCGGTAGATTCGGTTATGTTCTGTCTCTCTAAAGGGCTTAGTGCTCCTATAGGTTCTATCCTGGCAGGGAGCAAGGAGTTTATAGAACGGGCCCGGAAGTTCCGCAAGCTCCTTGGCGGCGGTATGAGGCAGATTGGGGTAATCGCCGCGGCGGGGATTGTTGCTCTTGAAGAGATGGTTGACCGTTTGGCGGAGGATCATCGGAGAGCTCAGCGCTTGGCGGAGGGCCTGAATGAGGTGCCCGGTGTGAAAGTGGCCGACACCAATTACCGGACCAATATACTTCTTGTGGATGTAGAAGGGACAGGCCTTAGCGCACCGGAGTTTTCTAGAAGATTGAGAGAGGTCGGGATCTGGATTAACCCCAAGAGTGCAACTACCTTGCGGATAGTGTTGCATAGACATATAGAAGATAGTGATGTTAAGCAGGTGATTGACGTCTTTCATAAAATCGCGGTACATAGGTAGCGGAGACTTGCTGTGGGCTGCTGTGCATGCGTTCCCGTGGTTACCTACAAGAACCAGCGAAACGTTCTAGAGTACTACCCGGAGGGTATGGGTAGATAAACCTTCGGGGTAGTTCAGCTGAAGCAGTCTTATTGGGGACATAGATATAACACCTTTATAGTGCCATGTAGGTAGGGGACGGGACAGTGCCGTCCCCTAGCGTTTTGTTGGATACCTTTGGTTGGTACTGCAAATAACGAAGACTCAGAGGCAGGTATAGCAAGAAGAAATAAACAGGGGTGGTTTTCTTGGCCACGCAGGGCGATAAATGGAAGGGTTTTCACATGATCCTCAAAACCCAGGAAGATGTGGGTTATCTTACACGAGCCATCAATGAGTACTTGGCTGAATTAGGTATCAATGTCTTGGTCCTCGAGGTCAACACAAACTTCCAGTTCCAGTCCCATCCTGAACTCTCTGAGGGAACAGTAACACACCGAGATGCCAGAGAGCTGTCCCAGTTGTGTAAAGAGAAAGGGATTCGCCTGATTCCGCTGTTCAATTGCTTAGGCCATCAAGGATGGGGAGGCAAACCGAACAGCATTCTGCGGGTGTACTCCGAGTTCGATGAAACGCCATCTATTCCGGTGGAGGCAAAATGGCCCGACATCTATTGCAGGAGTTGGTGTCCCCTTCATCCTGGGATCAACCCGATAGTCTTTGACTTAATCGATGAGCTCATCGAGGCCTTTGCAGCCGATATGTTCCATGTTGGCATGGATGAAGTGTTTGAAATGGCCAGCGATGAATGTCCCAGATGTAGGGGGAAAAATAGAGCAGACTTGTTCGCAAAGGCTGTCAATGATTATTATGAACATCTATCTGCAAAGAACGTTCAAATGCTGATGTGGGCCGATAGACTCATAGACGGAAAAGGATTGGGATACAGCATCTGGGAGGGTGACCACCTTGGAACTTGGCCAGCAGTGGACAAGATCCCCACTGATATTATCCTGTGTGATTGGCACTATGGGAAGCAAGCTCACTACCTTTCCGTGTACTACTTTCTCAATAGAGGGTTTCCCGTATGGCCAGCTACGTGGAATCAAGTTGACGCTGCCTTAGCATTCAAATGCTACTCTGAGCGAGCAGCAAAGGAGCTTGATGCTGACGACCGCATGCTGGGTATGTTGGTTACCGGCTGGGGTGTGACAGGTGAAACGCTGCTGAAAGGGTTGTCTGGGATAATAGATGATAATGGTGGTGATTATGAGGCGGCCAAGAGGTCAGCTGAAGTAGTGGACACACTGAGAGCGGTTATGAGAAGCTACCCCACTGGGGAATAACATGTGTGGTTAGGAAGGTGGGCCCCGAGCATCATTCAAGGATGCTTCGCATGGTTAAGCCATCCTCGGTGGCCGGGGTCCGAAATACTGATAGAACTGCACTTGGATATTGCCGTTGTATAACTTGCGCCTTTTGGTGGCTTGCCTTCCAAACAGCTTCTCAAACTGCGGATGGGAAGTGAGGATATAGAATGACCAGGTATCGAGCTGCTGGAAAACCTGACCCATCTCCCTGTAAAGCTTTGCAACCTCTTTTCTTTCACCAATTCTCTCGCCATAAGGCGGATTGCAGATGATCTTTCCATACTTGCGCTGTGAGCTCAGTTCTGACAAAGGTCTAGCTTGGAAGTGGATGTATTTGCCTACACCGGCTGCTTCAGCATTTCTTCTTGCTACCCTTAGTACCTGCGGGTCGATGTCAGTTCCTATGATATACAGGCGTCGGTCCAACTGGGCGAGCTTATCGGCTTCTTCTCTTTCCGCTCGCCAAAGCTCCTTGGGGATACTAGGCCAGTCCTCGCTGACAAAGGAGCGGTTAATTCCCGGGGCAATATTTAGACCCAAGAGGGCGGCTTCGATGGGAATAGTACCTGATCCGCAGAAGGGGTCAATCAAAGGTGTATTATGATCCCAGCGGGAGAGAATAAGCATCGCTGCCGCTAGTGTTTCTTTGAGGGGTGCCTCGCTGATTAAGGTCCGGTAGCCCCGTTTATGTAGTCCAGGTCCCGTGGTGTCGATGGATAAAGTTGCGATGTCCTTCAGGAGGGCCACTTCGATCTTGTACAACGGTCCGTCCTCTGGGAACCACTCCTTGTGATACCGCTCCCTGAGGCTTTCCACAATCGCCTTCTTTACAATTGCCTGGCAGTCGGAAACGCTGTAGAGGGTGGACTTGACAGACTTACCCTCTACAGGGAACCGGGCGTCGGCCGGCAGCCAATCACCCCAAGGCAGAGCCCGGGTCTGGTCAAAGAGCTCATCGAAGGTTGTGGCTTTGAATTCTCCCAGCTTTAACTTGACTCTGTCTGCAGTTCGCAGCCAAAGGTTAGTCTTGCAAATGGCTTGCAGGTTCCCGGTAAAGCAGACCTTGCCGTTTTCTACCGTCAAATCGCTGTATCCCAAGTCCCGAAGTTCCTGGGCAACCACTGATTCTAAGCCAAAGGTTGCCGTAGCTATTAGCTTAATTTTTTCCATAGTCTCGCCTCTCATTTGCTATGGGAAATGTCCTTGATCAGTTTAACACAAATCACTGATTTTGCTCAGGGATAGTGGAAATCCTTTCCCTCAAGGGAAAGGATGGCATATTAGGCAAGGTAGCTGCAGGAACTACTCAGCCGGCGGCCGAAAATGTCCGAAGGGCTTGTACCTCGGCGGGAGGGCATAGTCTTCGTTGGTTTAGTCTATCTAATATCTTCTTATGCAGTTGGTTAACAAAAGCATCTTTGGGGAGGAAACCACATGAGTGACGTTCTGCAGCAGATTAAGGGCGGGCTGATTGTATCCTGTCAAGCGTTGGATGATGAGCCGCTTCACGGACCGATTTTGATGGGGGCAATGGCCTTTGCCGCTAAAGAAGGGGGAGCTATTGGTATTCGGGCCAATGGCGCCAGGGATATTGTAGTCATTAAAGCAATGACAGGTCTGCCTGTCATCGGTATAGACAAGCAGGATGGACCAGATGGCCAGTTGCGGATTACTCCTACCTTCGAGTCTGCTAGGAAACTAGTTGAGGCAGGGGCGGACATCGTTGCCTTTTGCGCCCGCTCTACCCATCCGAGGGAAATGACTACGAAAGAGTTTGTGGCTCTAGTAAAGGGAAAGCTCAACTGCCTCTTGATGGCAGATGTTGCAACCATTGAAGATGCCGTCAATGCAGAAAAAGCCGGAGTTGACTTGGTGGCACCGACCTTTGGGTTTGTAGAAAGGAACGGCATAGCCGAGATGAACTGGGATCTGCTGAAGGCCATGACGAGGGAGCTGAAGGTCCCAGTAATTGCTGAAGGCGGTATTTGGGATCCAAAGGACGCTTATCGAGCTTTGGAATTAGGAGCTCATGCTGTAGTGGTGGGGTCGGCCATTACCCGTCCGCAGTTGATTACCAAGCGTTTTGTTATGGCGATGAGGTCAGCCCAGAAGTCGTTTTAGTACCTCTTGCCTCGATATAAAAAAATGCGATGTTTGTTTGGTTTTCAGCAGACTTTCTTTTCAGCAAACTGGCATTTATGCTCGCCTACCTTTAGTTGATACCCTCCCGCTTTTACTCACATCCCGTAGCAGTCGGGTTTAGGCTGACTTATTACCATACAACATCTTCAAACATTGATAAGAAGGAAAATGGACAGAAGGCTCGAAAGGTTAGTAATAATAACTTATCCCAGGTGTTGGCAAGCCGAAAAAGGCTAAGTTACATCTTCCTCCACGAATCTTGAGAATGCTAATTACACTCATGCTGTTAGTGTGGTGAGTACGATGAGATATTACGCTCACTCCAAGGAGCATGCCAGGGAGGAAGAGTGGCAGCTGCTCTGCGATCATCTCAAGAATACCGCAACACTGGCGAATCAGTTTGCCGAGAAGTTCCGCGCTGGCCCCTTCGGTTATGCCCTGGGGCTTCTTCATGATCTTGGCAAATACTCTGAAGAATTCCAGAGGCGCCTCAGGGGCTGCATGATCAGGGTTGATCATTCAACAGCTGGAGCTCAAAAGGCTGTAGACCTGTTCGGAAGAGCCGTTGGCCGGCTACTGGCCTATCCTGTTGCGGGCCATCACGCAGGTTTGCCCGATTACGGGAGTCTAGCAGATCCCGACTCGCTTTCGAAGCGGTTGACAAAGGTAGTTCCACCCTTGGACGGCAGTGAAGAAATCCTAGAAGCGATTCCATCGAATTTGTCACTCCCAATACGGCCCAACGCAAGCAATCCCGGTTTCAGCTTACAGCTTTTCATACGTTTCTTATATTCCTGCCTTGTTGATGCTGACTTCTTAGATACAGAAAGCTTTCTAAATGCCGACCAAGCCCGTATTCGCGAAAGAGAGTATAGAAACCTACCTGAGCTTCTGGCTGCCCTCAACCTGCATTTAGAAGCTATAGCCCAACAGGCATTACCCACACCGGTAAATCGCCTTCGGGGGCAGATTCTGGATGCATGTAGGCAAAAAGCACAAGAACTACCAGGCTTTTTCACCCTAACTGTTCCAACTGGTGGGGGAAAGACCCTCTCATCATTGGCTTTTGCTCTAGAGCATGCAGTCTTACACAACATGGACAGGGTAATTTACGTAATCCCGTTTACCAGTATCATTGAGCAGAACGCCGACGTCTTCAGACGAGCAGTGGGAGAAGATTGTGTTCTAGAGCATCACAGTAACTACCACTTCTCAATGGTTAGTGAGGAAGAGGCAGAGGAAGACCGGTTCTATCGGCTGCTGCTGTCTACGGAGAACTGGGATGCCCCCATTGTAGTGACTACAAATGTGCAGTTCTTTGAATCACTCTTCAGCTCCAGGAGTTCCCGGTGCAGAAAGCTTCATAATATCGCGAACAGTGTTGTCATTCTAGATGAAGCACAAATGCTTCCTACTCCGTATTTACGCCCTTGCATGCTGAGTTTGGTAGAATTGGTTAGGAACTACCATGTGAGCGTGGTTCTGTGCACCGCAACTCAGCCGGCCTTGAATGGTCTAGTTCCGGACGAAATGTTGGTTAAGGAGATGATGCCTGATCCTGTCCATTTGTATGAGGCACTGCGGCGAGTCGAAATACAGAGTATTGGTACAGTCTCCGATGAGGAACTGGCACGGGAGATACTGCAACACAACCAAGTGCTTTGTATCGTGAATACTCGCACCCATGCGCAGAAGCTATATCAGCTGATCAAGACAGCTCCTGGGGCGTTTCACCTTAGTGCGAGGATGTACCCTGCCCACCGATCTGCAAAGCTGGATAAAATCAGAGCCGCTTTAAACCAGGGAAGACAATGCAGAGTTATTTCTACGCAGCTTATCGAAGCTGGAGTTGATGTGGATTTCCCCGTAGTATATAGGTCTATTTCCGGCATAGATTCAGTTGCCCAAGCTGCTGGTCGCTGTAATCGGGAAGGGAAACTGGCTAAGGGGCATGTGTACGTGTTTAAGCCAGAAAAGCATGGGCTTCCTCGGGGTTGGTTCAACCGTACCGCCGCAATTGCAGAGATGGTAATGCGGGATCAGGAGGATCCTCTGTCACTTGAAGCTGTCAATCAATACTTTACATTACTATTTGATGTAGAGGGGGAGCGGCTAGATAAGAAAGGTATCGTTAACGCCTTTGAAGACGGTGCCAAACAGCTGGCGTTCCCGTTTTCAACTATCGCTAATGAGTTTCAGCTGATCGAAAATGATATGGTTTCCATCATCATACCTGGAGATGAGGAATGCAAGACTTTGCTGGAGGAAGCTAGGTGGCGGGGGCCATCAAGACAGTTGTCGAGGCGCCTGCAGAGGTACACAATTTCTATCTACAGGGCAGAGTATGCTGAACTAATTCAGAGTAGGGCTCTGGAATCAATCGCGGAGCAGTATCTAGTGTTAAGGGAGCCCAGCTTTTACAATGACGAGATTGGGTTTACGATTCCCCAGTTTTCTCTTGATGCGGATCTCATTTTCTAGGAAGGGTGAAGCTATGGCCTATGGAGTTAAGTTAAGAGTGTGGGGAGACTATGCCTGCTTCTCACGTCCTGAGATGAAAACAGAACGGGTAAGCTATGATGTTATAACCCCGTCTGCGGCTCGGGGAATCCTTGACGCTATTCACTGGAAGCCAGCTATACGTTGGGTAGTGGACAGAATAAAGGTTCTCAATGAAATCAGATTTGATAACATCAGGCGCAACGAAGTGGGTGGCAAGATTCCAGCATCAAATGTTAAAAGGGCCATGAAGGGTCAGCTTGTGCAGCTAGCTCAGTATGCTACAGAGGACCGCCAACAGCGAGGAAGTTTACTTCTGCGGGATGTTGCTTACATTATTGAGGCTCATTTCGAGCTGACGGAACAAGCTCAAGGAGAGGATACGCCCGAGAAGCACTATAACATGTTCGTACGCCGAGCTCGGACCGGTCAGTGCTTTCATCGGCCGTATTTAGGATGCAGAGAGTTCCCAGCACACTTTGAGCTCATTGAAGCAGATTTGTTGACGATACCTTCCTTCTATGACGGTCAGGAGATAGACTTAGGCTGGATGTTGCTGGATATCGACTTTGAAGCAGACATGACTCCCCGCTTTTTTAGGGCAGTGATGAAAAATGGAGTGATTGAGGTCCCTCGTATGGAAAGGGGGAAAGTCACGTATGCTTAAGGCTCTGTACGATTGCTATGAACTACTTGCCTCTAACCCCAACTGCGACATTCCAACCATGGGATACAGTGTGGCCAAAGTCTATTTTGCTTTTAACCTGTCGGAAAATGGTGATTTGTTAGATGTAATTCCGTTAGGAGAACAGAAGGGCAAGAGAATCATTCCCATGGAGATAAAGGTACCAGAACAGGAGAAGCGAACATCCGGGATACGACCAAATTTCCTGTGTGATGGGAGTTCATATTTCATAGGCGCAGATAAGAAGAACAACCCGTCTAGAGCTCGTCAGTCCTTTGAAGCTAGTAGAGAACTCCACCTTTCAATTCTGGAAAAGGTAGATGACCCAGGGGCACGGGCAGTATGTATGTTTTTCGAGAACTGGTCACCGGAGAACAACTCCGAACATCCCGTGCTAAAGGATGCACTTGATGATGTTCTCGATGGCGGAAACATCGTGTTTAGGCTAAACGGCGAGCCAGGATACATACATGAGCGACCTAAGGTCCGGGCTGCTTGGCTCGAGTACAAGCGGCGCACGCGTTCTGACATTGTTGGTCAGTGCCTTGTTACTGGCGAAATCGGTCCTATCGCTCGATTGCATCCCAATATTAAGGGGGTGAGGGGTGCACAATCGAGTGGTGCCTCATTAGTCTCCTTCAATTTGAATGCGTTTACCTCCTACGGGAAGGAACAGGGGTTTAATGCCCCTGTGAGTGAGGAGGTCGCCTTTGGATATACGACGGCGCTGAACTACCTGTTGGCGAGTAGGCAATACAGTGTTCAACTTGAACCTAGTACAACAGCGGTCTTTTGGTCAGAACGCGGTGCCGATAGTCTCGAACACAACCTTTTGGCGCAGCTATTGTTTGCAACAAATGGCGAAGATTCGGATACTGCAGCTAATGATAGGCAAATTGATTTACAGACAACAAAGTTGATTCAAGACATTTTGATAAGGGTCCGTGCCGGTGTGCCCCAGGATTTCGAGAAGTTAAACCTGGATCTTGACTCTCGTTTCTACATCCTGGGTTTGTCTCCAAATGCCAGCAGATTGGCAGTACGTTTCTGGCATGTCGACTCATTCGGGGCATCGCTAAGAAGGGTTCTCCAACACCATGAGGACATGGAAATTGAGCGGCCCCGGGGCGTTCCGGATATTGCAATTCTTTCTGTCAATAGGATTTTACGGGAAACCGCTCCTCCAAGCGACCGCGAACGAACACCTCCTCCGGTACTAACAGGAGGGCTCATGCGGGCGATATTGCAAGGAACGCCATATCCTCAGAGTCTGTAT
>LSQX01004418.1_pt1 | contig 10891 bp, 9 predicted proteins | sample 654561 | NCBI WGS metagenome assembly LSQX01 (sample SAMN04489861, study PRJNA283612) | anaerobic digester metagenome | isolation source: 4 biogas reactors fed with cattle manure at either 37C or 55C with and... | place: Denmark: Kongens Lyngby | collected 2014 | reverse complement strand
GATGAGGTCTCAACCCAGGGGGCTTCCACCTCGATCAGGCCTGTGCCATGCATGGGCCCGTAGACGAAGTTCTGCTCATAGCCGTTTTCCTTGTAGAACTTGTAGAAACCTTTGGCCACATCGCTGGCAGCGACTCCCGGCTTGATTTGCTTTTCCGTCCACTTGTGCGCTTCCAGGCCAAACAGCACCACATCACGGCGTTTGCCTTCCAGCTTGCCCAGGACGATGGGGTAACCGATGGCTGCTGAATAGCCGTCTATCTTGGCCGACAGGTTGAGCTGAACGATGTCGCCCTTTTCAAACTTGCGGTAGGAGGAGCGGGAGATTGCATGGCGCGTGGATGCTTCGGAGAACACATACATGGGAAGGCCCTCATACTCAGCGCCGTTTTCATAGATAACGCGCTGCGCGATACCCACGGCCTGAAGTTCGGTCATGCCAGGCCGAATCTCCTTGATCACCTGCTGGGTGGCCAGGTCAGCGATGCGGTAGCCTTCGCGAAGGCAGGCGATCTCATTGTCCGACTTAATCAGGCGCAGTTCCACCATGATTTTGTCAGCACGCACAATTTCGGCCTCCGGGAAAGCGGCTTTGATCCCCTCCATGGTGATGACCGAGGTGTCCAGATAGGAGGCCACGCCGATGCGCAGTTTCCTGCCTGTGACACCAATCGCCTTGAACACATCGTGGAAAGTATCCGGTACCAGTTCTGGGTAGGCCGGGTCGGCGCTTTCCCGGTATTCCATCAGCACAAAGAGCTTGTCCAGGCGGTTGCGGTCACCCGCGAAATGGCGGCTCTCCGGCCCGCACATCAGCGCCGCGTCTCCGGCGGCGGATATGGCCACGCCCGCGCGCTCAAACAGCGGCCAGAAGCCGGAGAAGTAACGGGCATTGGCATAGTCGGCCTCATTGGAGTTGACGATCAGAGCATCCAGGCCTTCGCGGCGCAGGATGGCGGCCGCGCGCTGTACGCGCTCCAGATACTCGTTTTTGGGGATATGGATTGTTCCGTGGCTAGACATATTTCTTCCTCCTAATAATGTTATTGATGGTAAAAAATCTCCAACATATCAGCGTAATACTCCTGAAGGCTGTGATGGAGAAAACAGGGCTTGGTGAGTTTCCACCAGCGCTGCGTTACCGGATCCTCCGCCATGGCGCGCATATCCGCGTCGTAATCGCTGCCGTGGTACTCAAAATAGGCGAACAGCAGGTCGCCCTGCTGGAAAATGGAGTAGTTGCGGATATTGCAGGCGGTGATGGTGTCAAGCACCTCCGGCCATACGGATGCATGGAGCCGCATGTATTCTTCAATTCTGTCCGGCTTGAGGCGCGCGGTTTGGCCGAAGCGTTTCATTAATCATCCCCCCTGGCAGCCCATGGTGGTGTAGTAAGCCAGGTTCTCCTGGCGCGCATCCAGCCTGCCATACTGCGCGATAACCGGCACATCGCTCTGGATCCTGGCGGCGTATTGCCTGGACACAGGCAGGGTGTGTTCGCCAAAATGCTCAGGATTATGCGTCTGAAAGCAGCGGACACGCTCAGCCGGTACCAGCATTTTAATTTCCCTGACCGGTTCCTCATCCTCAAAGTACAGGGTGAAAGTCACATTGGCATCCTGCGCGTTGGGATTCAGGATGACATAGGACTCATGGCCCTTCATGAGGCTGTCCCCCAGGGGAGGGCGGTCCCCGTCGGGGAAAAACCAGGTCCTGCTTCCGTCCATCGTGTATTCCTCCTTAAGTCTTTTGGTCTTATTGTTCTCTGGTATTGGAGTCGATCAGCACGACCACCACCAGGATGATCCCCTTAACGACCCACTGCCAATAGGTATTGATGCTCATCAGCACCATGATGTTGCTGATCACCTGCAGGAACAGCGCGCCGATGATGATGCCAAATACCTTTCCCCGGCCGCCGGAGAGCGATGTGCCGCCCAGCACACAGATGGTCATCACATCAAAGAGCAGGAATTCCCCGATGGACACATTGCCGCTGAGGGTTTTGGCGGTCAGCCCCAAAGCGCCCAGGCCGGACAGGAGCGCGCAGAGAACAAACGCCAGCAGGATGACGAATTTGGTGTTGATGCCCGATAGTTTGCTGGCTTCAGGGTTGCCGCCCACAGCGTAAAAACTTCGGCCGATGGAGGTGTGCATGGATAATAGGTATAGCAGCAGCGCAACCACCAGCATCAGGATGACCGGGAAAGGAATGCTGCCCACATACCCCGCACCCAGGTAATTGAAGCTGTTGGGCAGGCCGGAGATGGGCAATCCCCTGGAATAAACATAGTAGAGGCCTTTCAGGATGTTCATCACCACCAGGGTCGCAATAAATGAGGGCATTTTCCCAAAGACGACCAGGGTGCCGTTGATCAGGCCCACCATGGCGGACATGCCCAAAACCAGCACCAGCGCCAATCCAAGCGGGATGCCATCGTTAACGACAAATCCGGCCAGGAAAATGGACGTCATGCCGATGGTGGAGGTGATGGACATGTCCATGTGGCCGACCAATATGACAAAAAACTCTCCCATGGCAATGATGGACAGGAAGGCGGCTTGCCTGAGGATATTCATGATGTTGCTGGTGGAACGGAACTGCTCGTTGAGCAGGGCGCTGATGGTCACAAGCGCTACAAAGAGGAAGAGTATCATCCATTCCAGAAAGAATGACTTGAAACCGGCCCGGTAACGCCTGCTCTTGATGCTGTAATCACTCATCCTCTTTTACCCCCAACAAGCTATGTATGATGGTCTCCTGGGTCTTCCGTTCGCCTTCCACCATGTCCATGATCTGTCCTTCGAACATGATATAAATCCTGTTGCACAGGCCTATCAGTTCCTCAAGCTCGGGGGAAACCAGAATCACCGCTTTCCCCGCCTTGGCAAGCTCTGTTACCAGCGTGTAGATTTCGTGCTTGGCGCCAATATCAATGCCCCGCGTTGGTTCGTCCAGCAGGAAGATGTCACAGTTGTACAGCATCCATTTGGCCAGCACGATCTTCTGCTGGTTTCCTCCGGACAGTTTTCTGACGTTCTGCCAAAGGGAGTAATACTTCAACTCCAGTTTTTCATTCACTTCATAAGCCGCCTTGCTGGCCGCCGCATGGTCCTGGAAGATAAGCCATTTGCGGTATCGGGGAAAGCTGGGCAGGGTGGTGTTGTCCTTGATATCAAATGACATGTTCAGGCCCAGAAGCCGGCGTTCGTCAGGCACCAGACCCATGCCCTGCCGGATGGCATGCTTGGGGCTCCTCAGGCGGAGTTTCGCTCCCTTGACCAGGATATCTCCGGATACGACCTTGTGGTCACCGTAGAGGGCATGGAGCAGTTCTGTCTTGCCCGCGCCCAGCAGCCCCGCGATTCCCACCACCTCGCCTTTACGGACACTGAGATTGAGATTCCTGAAGGCTTTGGGGGATGTGAGGTCCCGGACTTCCAGAAGCGGTTTCCCCAGGTTTTCGTTGATGGGCGGATAGACTGCCGTCAGCTCACGCCCGATGATCATCCGGATTAGCTCAGGCTTGTTAATCCCGCTCACGCGCCCGCTGCCGATATGGCGCCCGTCGCACAACACTGTGTAAGCGTCACAGCATTCGAAAATCTCGTTGAGGCGGTGGGAGATATAAATGATGCCGATGCCCCTTGATTTGAGGATACCAATGATGCGGAAGATATTCTGGATGTCCTTCTCCTGCAAAACGGCGGTCAGTTCATCCAGGATCAGCACCTTTGGCTCGTGCAGCAGGGCCTTTGCCAGCTGGATGATTTGCTGCTCTGCCGTACGCAGATACTTGACCGGGAGGGTGAGGTTGATATCCACCTGGAGGAATTCCATCAGTTCCCTGGCCCGGCGTGCCAGCTCCTTCCAGCGGACAAATCCGCCCCTGGTGGCATAGTGGCCGGCAAAGATATTTTCGATGCCGTTCATGTCCCGCATCAGCTGGAACTCCTGATGTACCACCGCCAGTTTTCGCGACTGGGACTCGCGGACGGAATACGAGGCGATTTTGATTTTTTCCCCGGACAGGAAAAGCTCACCCCGGCTCATGCGGTTCTCACCAATGATGCATTTTGACAGGGTGGATTTGCCTGCCCCGTTTTCACCCACCAGGCCGTGGCATTCTCCCGGCAAAAGGGTGAAGTCCACATTGTCCAGCGCCCTGACGCCAGGGAATTCCATGGTACATCCCTTTACCTCCACCAGGGGAGCGAAGGCATGCGTATCCTGCTGGCTGGCCGTTTGTTCCATCACACTGATAGGAATCATCTCCTCTTCTACAGCCACAGCCAGCCCAGGGCTTCAATGCCGGAGCATATGATGCCATCATCGTGCTGTCCGGGATTCTGAATGTTGTGTATGAGGCGCTTCATTTCATGGTAGGGATACATGCTGCTTTTTACGCCGCTCTCCGAAACCGGGTTGATATCAAAGAACATCTCCTTCACGATATCAAAGTCCGCTTTGTTCAGCACAAGGATTTCATTCAACAGCGCGTTCTTTTTGGCGGGATCTGTTTCGCCTTCATACTTCAGCGCGGCGAGAACCAGATCATAGATAACGGCATTACGGCGCTGCGCATTGACGATTTTGTCAAAATGGGGGAGCCAGATGCGCAGGCGGGGGTGAAGGGAGAGTTCTTCCCGGATATCCTTCAGCTCCTTGAGCAGCGCCGGATGGTCCGCCTTGGCCCGCAGGATGGCAGGAATATCCTCCCGGGTCATTTTGTTCTTCTGGAAGGGGAAAGGTGTTGAATAAAGCGGAATCTGGCTTTCGTGGATAGTCAGGATGCTTTGGATAGCCCTGAGCACCCGATCCCCCAGATGCCCAAAATTCAGCCTGCAGGCCTGCAGGTAAAACACTTCGGGCGCCATTTGGGAACCCCAGCCATAGTTGCCGTGCGCAAATTCAAACATGAACAAGCCAAACCACTCGAACATATAGCCATTGATGCCATGAACGCCCCGCCGGACACTTCCCATGTGCTGGCGGATATCCGTTTCGATGATCTGTTCGTTGGCTTCGTCCTCATAGCGGATGACATTGGACTTAAAGGTGCGGAACAGCCGGCCCATGGTGGAGGTGATGGAGTTGGCTTCGCTGTCCCGCCCCCAAATGCGTTCTTTCCCAAATGCGTCGCACCATTTGTCAAATTCCGTTTCCGGCACATACAGCCCGGGCGCCCAGAACAGCTTGATATCCTCCGGCATCGCGCGCGCACTCTCCCGCAGGAACGCTGGATCTTTCTCCAAAGGAGGCTGTCGGAATGCCCGGATGCCCAGCACGGCCTCCGGATTCACATCCCTGACCGTTTTATATATCTGCGACAGCAGCCACATATTCGCCTTGTGCTTGGCCTCGCCGGGGGAAGCGGCCTGGCTGTGCCATTGTTTCAGGCACCCATCGCACTGGCAGTACCAGAAGCCTTCTTCGCTTTCCTCCAGGGTAAAGCCATCAAAACCCAGCTCCGCTATGCGGCGCATGCTGTTTAGGATATAGTCCTTTGTTCCGGGGTAGGACAGGCACAGGGAGTCAAAATCATTCAGGAAGCCGCCCGTTTCGGGCGGTTTGGTCCGCGCTTCAGGGTGTTTGATGCTGTAGGCGCCGTTATAGGAGTTGAGCCCCACATATGCGAAAATCCGGAACTCCAGCTTGTGAGCCAGCCGGATTAAATCCTTCAGGTAGGGCTTTTCGATGTTGGGGTGGCTGTAGCGAACAGTCAGCCAGCGGTGGTTTTCCGCGTTCCATATCCTTACCGGTATGTCCCTGAAGACGGTCTCCGGATACTCTTCGAATTCAAAAGGCCAATAGCCATACATGACCATGTTGAACTGGTTGATTTTATTGTCCAGGCTGATATTGAGGAATTCCGCCCATTCCTCATATCCCCAGAGCTGCATATCGAAACCGATGCGGCCGTAACCCGCGTACCAGGAGAAGGTGGGCGCCACTGCGCGCACCGCCAGGGACGGGTAATCCAGAATCCGGCACAGGGGCAGCACAAACCCCTCATCTGTCTGCTTGATCAGTTGCTTCAAACTGGTCAATCCGTTAATATAGCCAGCCTTTTCCTGGAAGCGGAGGGTTGCTTTCCCGGGGGCTATCTCCAGTTGGTATCCCTGGGAGATGAACAGCGGTGTTGCCACCTGGCCGGGATCATTCAGGCTGGGGATGAGTTCAAGCACCAGGGGGCTGGGCAGGGTTTCCAGAGAAAATCCTAGCGGAATATCCTGGTAGTTCCAGAAGCGCAGCCTGGCAAGCTCAAGCTGGCTCTCATCCGCGCCGGTCAGGCAGAGGGATGCAAATGGCGCCGTCAGCCCATGGTGATCAAGAAGCTCTTTTGGTTCCGGCAAAAGGTTTATCATCACAAGCCCTCCGTTTTCTCCGTTGCCCGGGCGGCGGCATGCCGCCGCCCGGGCCGGGTCCTTCAGTTTGGCATCCAGGGGGTCATTACAGCCAGCCCCAGCTCTGCCAGTCGTAGTCCTTTACATTATCCGGGGTAATGGCTTCGGGAAGCGGAAGATCCCAGACCAGGGGGATTTCCTTGCCTTCCACCAGGGTTTCATACATGGCCTTGGTGGCCTGATAGCCCAGGTCCACGGGGTTCTGGAGAACTTCGCCCAGCCACATGGGGTTGCCCTCTGTGACATAGGTCAGCACATCCTTGTCGCCGGCGATGCCGATGAACTTGATCTCCGTGCGGTTGGCAGCAATAGCAGCATTATAGGGGCCGACGACCTCAGCATCGTTGTGACCTGAGACAACATCAATCACCGCTTCGCGCTGCAGGACGTTTTCCATCAGGCTCTGGGAAGAATCGCGGGACCCTGCGCCCACATCGCCCTCTTCAATGATCCGGGCTTTGGGGAAGGCTGCCAGCACCGTTTCCGAGAAACCATTGAAACGGTCAGCGGAAACCTGGCCGGAGGTGGGACGGGTGATAAAGAGGCAGACGGGCTCCTCTTTGCCCAGGGTCTTCAGGTACTCAACAGCCACTTCACCGGCCTTGATGCCCAGCTGTTTCATGTTATGGCCCACAAAGGTCTTCCAGACGATGTCCTCGTCGCTGTTGGGCTGCTGGGCGTAGTCACCGATAACAAAGGGGATCCCCTGCTGGGTGTACTGTTTCATGGTGGGGATAGCGGAAGAGGCGTCCGCCGGGAACAGGATGATGCCCTTGGCGCCCCAGGTCAGCAGGTTGTCGATGTTGTTGAGCATGGTGGAAACATCGGAGCGGGAATCCTCGAACTGGAATACAAAGCCGGCTTGTGGGTTTTCCTCAGCCCATTGCTCGCACCCATCGATGACGCCCAGATACCAGGTATAAGCTGACAGTTCCATAATACTGACGCCGATTTTGGTCTCTTCCGCCGCGAGGCCTGCGGTGGCCGCCATCAGCATCAGGACGGCCAGAATAACAGAAACCAGTTTCTTCATAGAGATTCTCCTTTTCTTTATTGGGAATGCCGCCGGGATAGTTGGTCTTTGTAGATGTATCAGTCGTACAGCAGGGGGGCGATGTGCGCTTCGTCCATGTTGGTGGCGTCGTACCAATAGCAGCCAGTGTCGATGACGACGGTGCCGTGCCCGTCCGCTTCGCCCTCAAGCGCTTCACCAAGGAGCAGCTTGCAGGCCGTAGCAACCGCGGTGTATCCCATGCCGACCGGATCCTGCGTGATGGCTCCGGCGATCTCGCCTGAGCGGACGCCTTCCTTGAGCGCCGCGGAGGAGTCAAAACCAATCAGCAGCACTTTGCCGATCATGCCGATTTCCTGCAGGCCGCTGTAAGCACCCACGCAGGCACCTTCGTTGGAAGCATAAATCAAGTCGATATCGGGGTTGGCGATCAGCATGGACTTGGCGATGTCCGCGCTCTTGAGGTGGTCACCATCCCCGAACTGGGTGTCCACAACCTCGATATTGGAGTTTGCTTTGATATAATCGACAAATCCCTCAACCCGCGCAACGGCGTCCACCACAGTCTGGCTGTGGCCGACCACACCGATTTTGCCTTCCGTGCCCATCAGGCGAATGGCGTTTTCCGCGGCAAGTTCACCCGCGGCATAGTTTGAGGTGGAGCAGTGGGCGTCAGCCACCGGGCCGACTCCCGCGTCAAATCCCACGACCGGCATGCCTTTGGCTTTGACGCCTTCCAGCAGTTCCCGGACGGATTCAATATCAATCGCCGCCATCACAACGCCTGCCAGGTTTTCATTGGCCAGGTTCGCGCGGAGAATGTCCACCTGCTTGTCCACCATGGTTTCCTGTTCAGGGCCGTCAAAGATGATTTCCACGCCATATTCACCGGCCGCCTGTTCAGCACCGGCTTTGACGGCCTGCCAGAATTGATGGGCTACGCCCAGGGGCAGGACAGGGATGAATTTCCCTTCCAGGGGCTTTGCGGTTTCAGCCAGAGCGGTTCCCGACAGCAGCAGAATCGTCACAACCAGTAGAGCCAACAGTTTTTTCATGATATCCTCCTCGTTTTTTATATTTTTCACGGGTTAAGCCCTTTCCCTCCGCTCCCTGCGCAATTTGTCAAAGTACACAGCCAGCGCAAGCACAAAACCCGTGACAACCGTTTGCCATTCCGTGGATACAGCCATTGTCCTCAGTCCGTTGGTCAGTACAGAAATAATGAATGCTCCAATGACCGTCCCGATGATTGTTCCTTCACCTCCTGACATGGATGTTCCGCCAATGACTGCCGCGGCGATCGCTTCCAACTCATACCCAGCTCCCAATTGGGGCTGCGCGGATCCCAGGCGGGAGCTCATGATCAGGCCGGCAGCGGCACTGAAAATGCCGCTGACGGCATAGATGAGAATTTTCCATTTGTCCGTCTTGATGCCGGACAGCCGGGCTGCTTCCTGGTTGGAGCCTATGGCAGTTGTGTAGCGTCCCAACAAGGTTTTTGAATAGGTGAGATGGGCCAGTACAATAATAATGATGAACAGAATGAAGGCGTTGTAAAACCCTTCGATCCCCAGGAAATTGCCCATCGCGATTTTCTTGTAATTTTCGGATCCTGTAAAATAGACGGGCTTGATCCCCGATACTACCAGGGACAGGCCTTTGGTCATCATCTGCATGGCCATGGTCGCTATAAACGGCGGCAGCTTCATTTTGGTAATGGCAAACCCGCTGATTCCGCCGCAGACAGCCCCAACGGCAAATCCGAAGACAATCGCAAGCCAGATGGGAAAACCCCAGGAGACAAAAGAGACGCCGCTCATCACCGAGCAGAATGTCATGGTTGTTCCCAGGGACAGGTCGATGCCCCCTGAGGTGATAACAAAAGTAGCCCCCAGCGCCAGGATGCCGTTGACGCATGTGGACAGTGCGATGGTCATGAGGTTCAGATAACTGGCGAAATTTGGCCGCATCATGGAGAAGAATGTGAACAGGGCCGCCAGTGTCGCCAAAATGATCAGTTTTTGTGTCCCTATCCTGCTTTTCAGTTGACCCTTCATGCCCCTGCCTCCAGTCCGTTTTCTTCTCTTGCGGTAGCGTACTGCATTATGCGCTGCTGGTTGATCTCATCCCCGGTCACTTCGCCCGTTACCCTGCCTTCGCACATCACGATGACCCTGTCACACATGCGGATGATTTCGGGGAGTTCTGAAGAAATCAGGATAATGGCCTTGCCTGCCGCTGCCAGATCCCTCAGGAGCCTGTAAATTTCGTTTTTGGCACCCACATCAATGCCCCGGGTCGGCTCATCAAAAATGAGGATGTCGCAATTGCGCGTCAGCCATTTGGCAAGAACGACTTTTTGCTGGTTGCCGCCTGAAAGGTTACGCACCAGCTGCCTGACGGAGGGGGTCCTGATATCCAGTTCCTTTGTTTTCTTCTCCGCGTTTTGACGGGCTTTCTGGAAGTTGATGAACAGCTTGCCGCGCAGATAGTCCTTCATGCTGGCGATAGAGGTATTGGTCTCCACATCCAGCCCCAGCAGCAGGCCATATTGCTTCCTGTCCTCCGACAAATAGGCGATTCCGTGCCTGACTGCGTCGGCAGGGCTTTCAACCTGAACCGTGATGCCGCCCACCAGCACCTCGCCCTTTGACATCCTGTCCGCACCATATACCGCGCGGGCGGCCTCGGTCCGCCCCGCTCCCACCAGTCCGGCGAATCCCAGGATTTCACCCTTGCGCACCTGAAAGGATACATCCCTTACCAGTCTCCCACACCTGATTCCGCGGGCTTCAAACAACACCGGGGCATCCTGCGGCAAGGCGCTGTGCTCCTTTTGGATAAACAGCTCGCGGCCTACCATCAGCCGGATAATGGTATCTGTGCTGGCCTCAGCGGTGACAAGCGTCCTGACGGTTTCACCATCCCGCATGACGGTAATCCGGCTGGAAATCTGTTTCAGTTCTTCGAGGCGGTGTGAGATGTAGATGATGCCCTTTCCTTCATCCCGAAGGATGCGGATAACCCGGAACAAATCGCTGATTTCGGTGTCCGTAAGCGAGGCGGTGGGCTCATCCATGATGATGATTTCGGAATTATAGGAAAGCGCTTTGGCAATCTCTATCATCTGCTGCTTGGCAACCGTGAGTAGGCCGACACGGACGGTGGGGTCGATGTCCATGTTGAGCCGGCCGAGGATCTCCGCAGCTTTTTTATTGATGGCCTGGTCATTGAGGAACAGGGGGATGCGGCCGTGTTCCTCCCGGCCGATAAAGATATTCTGGGCCACGCTCAGATGGTTCATAAGGTTCAGCTCCTGATGAATCATGACAATACCAAGGCTTTGCGAATGGCGGATGCCGTGGATGCCAACCGGTCTGCCCTTGTAGAAAATCTCTCCCTCATCCTTGGTGTAAACCCCGGTGAGCACTTTCATCAGGGTGGACTTGCCCGCGCCGTTTTCGCCTACCAG
>LSQX01332407.1_pt1 | contig 10892 bp, 9 predicted proteins | sample 654561 | NCBI WGS metagenome assembly LSQX01 (sample SAMN04489861, study PRJNA283612) | anaerobic digester metagenome | isolation source: 4 biogas reactors fed with cattle manure at either 37C or 55C with and... | place: Denmark: Kongens Lyngby | collected 2014 | reverse complement strand
GCGCAGGTTGGCCTCGACCATCTCCTTCTTGGCCTTGCGCGCCTTGGCCTCGCCGTAGGCCATCGTGCGCGTGATCTCGCGCAGGTCGGCAAGGGTGACCATCATCGCCTTCTCGATGTCGATCGTCGCCTGCTGCTCGGCGATGATCTGGTCCTTGACCTCGCGCAGGCCGCTGGCCCACTTCTGCTTGCGCTTGAGCAGCTCGTCCACCCAGCCCAGGTTGGTCTGGTTGCCGTCCCAGGCGCGGATGAAGTCGCGGCGCGGCATGCGCGCCACGCGCGTGGCGAGGTCGAGGATGCGGCGCTCGTGGTCCTTGATCTCGCCGGCGACGTCGCGCAGCTTCTTGACCAGCACGTCGGTCAGCGGCAGCGGCAGCTTGAAGCTGGTGAAGATCGCGGCCATGTCGTCGCGCAGCTTGATCGCCTGCTTGGAGGTGGGGCCGCTCTTGGCCACGACCTTCTGGAACCTGGCGTACAGCGCCGCCATTTCCTCCATGCGGCGCGCGACCTCGGCCGGGTCCGGGCCGGTCGGCGCGGGCTCGTCGGCGGTGGTGTCCTCCTCCTCCGCGTCCTCGTCGGCTTCGTCGTCGTCCTTCGCGGCGTCCTTGCCCGTGCCCTTGGCGGCTTCCTTGGCGGGCTCGGGTTCCGGGGCCGCGGGTGCCGGCGGCTCAGGGTCGTCGAGGCCGTCGGTGAAGCCGACCACGATCTCCGCCAGGCGCTTCTTGCCGGCCTTGTGCAGCTCGTAGTCCTCCAGCAGGAGCCCGACCGACCACGGGAAGGTGGCCAGCGCGGCGCCCATCTGGTTCAGGCCTTCCTCGATGCGCTTCGCGATCTCGATCTCGCCTTCGCGGGTCAGCAGCTCGACCGTGCCCATCTCGCGCATGTACATGCGCACGGGGTCGGTGGTGCGCCCGCCCTCGGCGTCGAGCGCGGTCAGGGTGGCCGCGGCTTCCTCCGCGGCGGTGTCGTCGACGTCGCGACCGCCGCTGGACTCGCCGGCCAACAGCAGGGTCTCGGCATCCGGGGTGGTTTCATGCACCTGGATGCCCATGCTGTTGATCATGCCGATGATGTCTTCGATCTGCTCCGGATCGACGAGATCGTCCGGCAGGTGGTCATTGACCTCGGCATAGGTCAGGTAACCCTGCTCGAGCCCCTTTGAAATCAGGAGCTTGATATCGGACTGCGGGGCAGGACGCTCGTTCGCCATGTGGCGCACACCGTAAGAAAAGGGAACCCGTAATCATACCACTCCGCGCGGGGGCTCAGGAGCGCAGCAGGAAGGTGACCGGACCATCATTGACCAGGCTTACCGACATATGGGTCCCGAAGCGGCCGGTTTCCACCCCTCCGGGGCAGATCGCCCGGCAGGCGTCCACGAAGGCGCTGAACGTGCGTTCAGCCTCCGCCGGCGGCGCCGCCGTGCTGAACCCCGGGCGCAGGCCCGAGCGGGTATCGGCGGCGAGGGTGAACTGGCTCACCAGCAGGAGTCCGCCGCCGGTGTCGACCAGGGAGCGGTTCATCCGCCCGGCCTCGTCGGAGAACACCCGGTAGGCCAGCAGGCGCGGCGCCATCTTCGCGATCTCGGCCCGGCCGTCCCCGGGCTCGATGCCGACCAGCACCAGCAGGCCGGGGCCGATGGCGGCCACGGTGTGGCCGGCGACGTCGACGCTGGCACGGGTCACGCGCTGCAGCAGGAGGAGCATCCGGCGAGCGGCCTCGAGGCGGGGTGGACGGATAGACTCTAGCGATGTCCGACTTCCTCGCAAGCCTGCTGCACGGCGGCGCCACCGCCGTGGGACGCCTGCCCTGGGCGCTGCAGCGGGCGATGGGCCACGCGCTGGGCGACCTGGCCCGGGCACTGGGCACGCGCGAGAGCGTCGTCGCGCTGCGCAACCTGGAGCTCGCCTTCCCCGCCCTGGACGCGGCCGCCCGGCGCAGCCTGCACCGCGAGGCCATGCGCAGCACCGGACTGCAGGCGGTCGAGACCCTGGGGCTGTGGACGCGCCCGCACGCCCGGAACCTGGCCCTGATCCGCGAGACCCGCGGCGATGCCCTGTTCGACGCGGCGCTGGCCTCCGGCAGCGGCCTGATCGTGGCCGCGCCGCACCACGGCAACTGGGAGCTGCTCAACCAGTGGCTGGCCGCGCGCACGCCGCTCGCGATCCTCTACAAGCCCCCGGAATCCAGGGTCGGCGAGGCCTTCCTGCGCCGGGTGCGCGCCGGCACCGACGCCGGGCGCATCACCCAGGTGCGCGCCGAAGGACAGGGGATCCGGCAGCTGTACCGCACCCTCCGGGACGGCGGCGTGGTCGGCATCCTCCCCGACCAGCAGCCCAAGGCGGGCGACGGCGCGTTCGCCCCCTTCTTCGGCATGCAGGCGCTGACCATGACCCTGCTGCCGCGCCTGGCCGAGCGCAGCGGCGCCACCGTGCTGTTCGCCTGCTGCGAGCGCCTGCCGGGGCCGGGGCCGGCGTTCGCGCTGCGCATCGAACCGGCGCCGGAGGGCATCTCCGACCCGGATCCGGCGGTGGCGGTGGCCGCGCTCAATGCCGGCGTCGAACGCATGGCCCGTCGCGCGCCGGCCCAGTACCAGTGGACCTACAAGCGCTTCAAGGCACGGCCGCCCGGAAGCGGCGAAGCCAACCCCTATCGCGACCTGGAGCATCGATGAGCATCGAGACCGAGGACTGGCGGCCGCTGCCGCCGCGTGCGCGGATCCTGTTCCTGCTGTCCCACGGCGCCACCTGCGGCGCGCTTGCCCTGGGCAGCCTGGTCCCGATCGGCCTGCTGCTGCAGCGCCCGCTGCCCGCGCTGCCGGCGGCCGTGGCCAGCCTGGTGCTGCTCCCCGCGTGGGGGCTGTGGCTGGGGCTGCGGCGCTACCGCACCGCGCGCTGGCTGCTCGACGACACCGGCTTCGGCTTCCGGCGGGGGCGCATGTGGCAGGTCGAAACCCGTGTGCCGCGCACCCGCGTACAGCACGTCGACCTGCGCCACGGCCCGCTGGAGCGCCACTTCCGCCTCGCCACCCTGGTGGTGCACACCGCCGGCACCCGCGACAGCGCCGTGGCCGTCCAGGGCCTCGATGCCGGGGACGCCGCGCGCCTGCGCGACCGCCTCGCGGAACAGGTGGACGAGGACGGCGATGACGACTGAGCCGCGCACCGGCGAAGACGGCGGCAGCGGCCCCGGCACGGAACGCAGGCTGCATCCGTGGTCGTGGCTGTTCGTGCTCCTGCAGCAGCTGCGCCAGTTCATCGTGCCGCTGCTGGTGCTGCTGTTCCTGGGTCGCGGCGACCGCCATGCCCTGTGGCCGCTGGTCGGCGTCGCGGTCCTGGCGGCGACCTCGGCCTGGACGTACTTCACCTACCGCTATCGCGTCGATGCCGACCGGCTCGTCGTGCGCGCCGGGCTGCTGGAGCGGCAGGTGCGGCAGATCCCCTTCGCCCGCATCCACAACGTCGCCCTGCACCAGACGCTCCTGCACCGTCTGTTCGGGGTCGCCGAGGTGCGCCTGGAGTCGGCCGGCGGCACGAAGCCGGAGGCCGAGATGAGGGTGCTGCGGCTGGAGGAGGCGCTGGCGCTGGAGCGCGTGATCCGCGCCCGCGGCGCCGTGGCCGCCGTGGACCGCTCCACGACCGCAGCGGCCGCCGGCACCGCCGCGGACGAGGACGAAGGCCGCGTGCTGCTGGCGCTTTCCGCCGGTGAGCTCGTGCGCCTGGGCCTGGTGGGCAACCGCGGCATGGCGGTGGTCGCCGGCGCCTTCGCGGTCGCCTGGCAGGTCCTGCCCGAACGCCGGCTTGCGCGGGCGGCGACCGGATTCCTCCAGGAGGCCTTCGGCTATGCGAGCGGCTTCGCGCACGGGACCGCGGCGCAGCTGGCCGCGGTCGCGCTGCTGCTGGCGGTCGCGCTCGCGCTGGTGCGGCTGCTTTCGGTGCTGCTGGCGCTGCTGCAGTACCACGGCTTCCGGCTGCTGCTGCAGGGGCGCCGCCTGACCGTCGAACGGGGCCTGCTGACGCGCCTGCGCACGAGCGCCCCGCGCAGGCGCATCCAGGCGTGGAGCCTGCATGAAGGGGTCCTCCACCGGCTCCTGCATCGGCGCGCGCTGCACGTGGACACGGTGGCCAGCGCGGGCGGCTCCGGGGAGCAGCGCGGGCTGCGCGAACTGGCGCCGATCGCCACGCCCGGCGCCTGCGACGACCTGGTCCGCGAACTTCTCCCGGAGGTCTCGTGGCCGCCGACCGGTTGGCGGCGCCTGCACCGCCTGGCATGGGCGCGCCTTGCCCTGCCCGGGATCGCGCTCGCGGTCGCCGGCGCCGCCGTGGGCACCTGGCAGCTGGGCCCGATGGGCCTGCTGGCCCTGGCGTGGGCCGCCTGGGCAACCTGGGCCGCGCGCCGGCACGCACGCCGCGCAGGCTATTCCCTCGACCCGCGGATCATCGCCCTCCGCGAAGGCTGGTGGTCCCGCCGCTGGCGCTTCGCCGAGATCGACAAACTGCAGGCGCTGCGTCTGGAGCGCTCGCCGCTCGACCGCTGGACCGGCATGGCCACGCTGACGCTCGATACGGCCGGCGCGCGCGCCAACCGTCCGCTCCGGCTGCGCTACCTCCCCGAGGCCGAGGCCCGCGCCCTGCACCGCCGCCTGGCGGTCGAGCTGTCGCGGATGCCGCTGCGCTGGTAGCGGGGGCGGTCAGGACGCCAGCACTGCCTCCGCAACGATCCGCGGGAAGCGTGCGCGGAAACCGCCATCCATCGACTCGAAGCGCGCGCGGGCGCGCCGCGACATCTCCGCCAGCGCCGCCGCGTCCATCGCCAGCACCTGCTCCACGGCGTCCTCGACGCCGCGCACGTCGACGCCGTAGCGGGTCGCAAGGCCCATCGGCCCGGTCCGCACCGGCGGGATCAGCACGCCGCACTCCGGCCCCACCACCTCGTTCATGGGCGCGCCGTCGGTGGTCAGGTTGATGGCGCCGACGCTCAAGCCCTCGACCAGGCAGTGGCCGAAGCCTTCGGCCTCCGAAGGGCAGATGTGGAACAGGCACGCGTTCTGCAGTTCGAGCAGGGCGGCGTCGTCCATCCGGCCCACGCGGTAGTCGACGTTGGCACCCGCCCCGCCGGGACGCGCGTTGCGCGCCGACTGCACGACCACCAGCCGCGGCCATTCCGGGTGGCGCCGCCAGGCCTCGAGAACCACGCCCGTGCCCTTCACCGGACTGCGCCCGGCGAGGTGGAGGAACTCGCGCCGCCGCGGCACCGACGGGTCGCGGCGGTCTTCGCTGGTGAAGCCGACGTAGCGCGCTTCGCAGCCGAGGCCGCTGAAGATCCGCATCGCATGGGGCGTCTTGCAGAGCATCACGTCGATGTGCCGCAGGCTGGCGTGGTAGTCGGCGCGGAACCATTCCGGGTTCGGGACCAGGAGGTTGCGCGGCGCGAGCGCGAACGAGCGCGGGTACATGTGCTCCAGCGCGATCTGCACGTCCACCCGGCCGCGCCAGGCCCCCGCCAGCCACATCCCGCCCAGGCGCAGGTTGCGCAGGCCCTTCTCCTTGCCGAAGGCGACCGGCTCCACCGCATGCCCGGCCCCGGCCAGCACGCCGCTCACCAGGCGCAGGTCGCGCATCAGGCCGCCGCCGTTGGCGCGGCTGAAGATCCGCGTCCGCAGCGCCGGACGCGCCGCCGGGTCGTGCGCCCGGACGGCCGTCATGACGCCGCGGGGCCCCAGTAGCCCAGGCGGCCGCGGATCTGGAGGCTGCGCAGCCTGGAGGCGAGCGGTTTGCGCGCCAGCGTCCCCAGCCGTCCCTGGACGAGGTCGGAGGCCGCCGCCACGACGCGCTCCGACGAGCGGCCGTCGCGGTAGGGATGGGCGTCGTCGGCGAACTCCCGGATCGCCGCCAGCAGGGACGCATCCGGCGCGAAGGCGCGCTCGAGCACCTGCGGCAGCCCGGCCGGGTCACCGAAGTCGATCATGTAGGGCCGCGGCACGCGGTGCCGGAAGGTGGCCACCGGCTTGTGCTGCACCGCGAACTCCGGGACCACCGACGTGGTGTCGGACACCAGCACGTCGGCCGCGCGCTGGGCCGTCACCAGGTCCTCGGGCTCGACGAAGGCCGCCGACGGGCCGGCCAGCGCGCGGTAGCGCGCGACCAGTTCCTCCGGGCACTTGGGATGCAGCGTCAGCAGCCAGTAGCGCCCGCCGCGTGCGATCTCGGCCGCGATCGCATCGACGAGGTGCGGCGCCGCGCTCACGCGCTCGGTGAAGGTCGAGGCGAACATGACCACCGGCCGGCCGCCGGCCGGCGCACGCAGCCGCGCGGCCGCGCCGCCGTCGTCGTGGAACAGCGGGTCCAGCTTCGGCCAGCCGGTCTCGGCGACGGCGAAGTGCCCGTGTCGCCGGGCCAGGTCCTCGAACGGGCCGGTGGTCGCGGGGCCCTGCGTGCAATACAGGTCGAACAACCCGCGGATACGGTAGTGTCCACGACGGTCGGAGTGCTTGTTCGTGTCGAAGCCGTGGAACAGCTGCACCTTTGCGCCAGGGAAGAAGGGGGGGATCCAGTCCATGGCGCAGTACACCACCGACGGCCGGAGGGCCATGACGGCCTCCAGGCCGAGCGTCGGGATGCCGGGCATCCGTGCGCCGGCGTCCGCCAGCGGGCCGTCGAACCATGCGTGGACGCGATGGCCAGCCGCGGCGAGGGCGTCGGCAAGGGGTTGCAGGATCGGCAGAGCGTAGCGTTCGCGGGCTGCGAGGAGCGCGTCGGCCATGATTCCAGCCAGGGGAGGGGGAAGGGGGATGAAAATCATACGCGCGTCCGCGGTGGTGCCCGTGTCCGCGGCGATCCACCCACGGCGACCGGCGAGGCCCGCGTGAGCCGGATCCTGTTCGTACCGGTCTCCGGGGACTGCGGCAGCGGCGAGGTGCAGCGCTGCCGCCTGCTGGCGGATGCACTGCACGCCGCGACGCCGGATGCCCGCCCGCATTTCCTCCTGACGGCGTGTGCACCACCGGTCCCCTGGCCGGTGACCCGGCTGCCTGCGTCGCCGACGCGGGCGGTCGGCGACGTGGTGGCTGCGATCCGCGAGCTGCGGCCGCGCGTGGTCGTGTTCGACGGCAACGCGCGCGTGGCGACCCTCGAGGCGGCTCGCGCCGAGGGCGCCGAGACCGTCCTGGTGAGCCCGCGCCCCAGCGCCTGCCGCCGCGGCTTCCGCCTCCGGCGCATGGCGCGCATGTCGGAACACTGGCTGGTGGGCGTCGAGTTCCTGGCCGGCCGCTGCTGGCGTGAGCGGCTCGCGGCCCTGGTCCACGGCCGGGTGCGGGTGCGCCGCTTCGCCGCGATCCACGCGGAGCCGGCACCGGCCGGCCCCCTGCTTGCCCGTCTCGGCCTCGACCGCCCCTACGTGGTCGCCTGCCCCGGCGGCGGCGGCCATCGGCTGGGTGGAGACGACAGCCGCTCGCTCATCGGGCGCGCAGCGGACGCGCTCACGGCCATGGGCATCACCACGGCGGCGGTCGGCGCGCCTTCACCCGCGTCGGCGGTGGACGTGGCGCGGCTCGACAACGCGGATCTCATGGCGCTGCTGGCGGGCTCGGAAGCAGCCCTCCTCGGCGGCGGGAGCCTGCTCGGGCAGGCGCTGGCGCTCGGCGTCCCCGTGGTGGCGCGCCCGTTCCAGCGCGAACAGGCCGCGCGCGTGGCCTGGCTCGCTGCCCGCGGCCTTGTCGCCAGTACACCCGACGACGACGCCGCGGGGCTTGCGACCGCGCTCGCCGGACTTCTGCGGGATGAAGCGCGCCGCGCGCGGCTGCGCCAGTCGGGCAAGGCGCTGGGGCTGCGCAACGGGCTCGAGGAAGCGGTTTCCGCGCTCGGACGTCTGGCCGGGCTCGCTGCCGCCGATGACCACTTCACGGCCGCCATCGCGCTGCCTTGACCGGACCCACGGATCCTCTCGTGCAACCCACCTCCGAACCGAGCATGCCTGCCCCGCCCCTGGTCGTGCGCTGCGGCGCTTTCGGCGACATCGTCCTGCTCACGCCGCTGCTGCGCCTGCTCGCCGCCCGCCATGGGGGCACCGTCGACCTGGTGTCCTCGGGCGCCTGGACCGCGCCGCTGCTGGCCGACGAGCCTTCCCTGGGCCACCTGCAGCTGGTCAGCAGCCGCCACACTCCCTACTTCGCCTGTCCCAGCCAGTGGTCCCTGGTCCGATGGCTGCGCCGACGCGGCCGCGGTCCGGTGTACCTGTGCGACGTCAATCCCGAAATGCGCGCCTTGCTGGCGCGCGGCGGCGTCCTGGACGCCGACATCGTCGCCCGCGATCCCGCAGACGCGCCCCCGATCCCGTGGCCCGACCGCTGGCTGGAACTGGGAATGCGCGACCCGCCGCACGGCTGGCCCACGCACCCGGTGGACCCGGCGTCCTTCCGGCTGCCGCGGCTGGTGGTGTCCGCAGGCGAACGGCGGCAGCTCGCGGCCTGGCTCGCAGGCGAGGGCCTCGACGGGCCGCTCGTGCTGTTCCAGCCCGGCAACAAGCGCACCCACAAGCGCGGCAAGCTGCTGACCGCCGGCCACCCCAAGCACTGGGACGCCGCGAACTGGGCCACCCTGGCCGCGGCGGTGCTGGCCGAAGTCCCTGGTGCACGCGTGCTGCTGTGCGGTTCCGGCCCGGAGCGCCCGGTGCTCGAGGACATCCACGACGCCGCCGGCAGGCACCCGCGGATCCACAACCTCGCCGGCGCGCTGCCGGTGCCGCGACTGCTCGCGCTGCTCGAGGTGGCGCACAGCATGGTGTCGGTCGACACCGGCCCGGCGCACGCGGCCGCCGCGCTGGGCTGCCCGCTGGTCGTGATGTTCGGCCCGGCGCCTCCCGCGCAGTGGTGTCCGATCGGGCCCGGCGCGATCATCGCGCTGGGCGGCGAGCGCGGTCCCGACAGCCGGGTGTCCGACATCCCCGCCGCGGCGGTGGTGGACGCCTGGCGGCGGCTGCCGACGCGGCCCGCCCCGGCAGCCGCGGCTCCGGACGGCGGCGGTGGAGGGGACGGGGATCAGCCCCGCTCGCAGCGGGCGATGCGCGTGTAGAAGAAGCCGTCCATCCCGTCCTCTCCAGGCAGGCGCTGGCGGCCGGCGCCGCTGGCGCGGCCGAATCGCCCGTCCAGCGGCAGGGGCACGGCGTCCGGATGGCGTTCGAGGAAGGCGTCGACCTGGCGCGAATTCTCGTCGGCGAGGATCGAGCAGGTCGCGTACAGCAGCACGCCCCCGGGCGCGAGCACGCTCCAGGCCGCATCGAGGAGGCGCGCCTGCAGGTCGACCAGCGCCGTGACATCGGCCGGGCGCCGGTGCAGCAGCACGTCGGGCTGCCGGCGGATGACGCCTGTGGCCGAGCACGGCGCGTCCACGAGGACCGCGTCGAAGGGCACGCCGTCCCACCAGGTGTCGGGCGCGGCGGCGTCCGCCACCCGTGCCACGGCCCCGGGGTCCACGCCCTCGCCCACGCCCAGCCGGCGCCAGCCCTCGCGGACGCGCGCGAGCCGCGTGGCATCGACGTCGATGGCCAGCAGGCGCAGGGTCGGATCGCGCTCGAGCAGGTGCGCGGACTTTCCGCCCGGCGCGGCGCAGGCATCGAGCACGCGGGCACCCGCGGGCGGGGCCAGCGCGTCGGCCACCGCCTGCGCGGAACCATCCTGGACCGACACGTCGCCCTCGGAGAACCCGGGAAGGGCGCCCACCGCGATCGACCCGGACAGCCGGATGGCCTCGGGCAGGACCGGGTCGGCGGCCGACTCGAGGCCGGCGTCCAGCAGGCGCCGGACGTAGGCGTCCCGGTCGCCGCGCCGGCGGTTGACCCGCAGCCAGGTCGGTCCGGGCACCAGGCTGGCGGCGAAGATCGCGTCCGCCCCGGGGCCCCAGTCCGCGCGGACCCGGTCGCGCAGCCACTGCGGCCACGCGGCTTCGGCGGCGGCGGCCGGCAGGCCCTCGCGCTGCGCGCGTCGCAGCAGGGCATTCACCAGCCTGGCCTGGTGGGCGCGACCGATGCCACGGGCGGCGTCGACGGTCTCGCCCACCGCGGCGTACGGCGCGAGCCCGAGGGGATCGAGCTGCGCGAAGCCCACGTGCAGCAGCGCGCGCAGGTCACCGTCGCGACGGCCCGGCGGCTTCGGCATCCACGCCGACAGCGCGGCGTCGGCACGGGCGCGCTGGCGCAGGGCGGCGAAGCAGATCGCCTCCACCAGCGCCCGGTCGCGGGGATCGGCAAGCGCCGGCAGGGCCGCGCCGAGCTCCGCCTTCAGCGAACGACCGCGGTGCAGCACCGCGTCCAGCACGCGCGCGGCGGCAACGCGCGGGGCCGCGCCGCTCATGGCAGCAGGTCGCGGCGCGCGTTGAGGTAGTCGGCGGCAGTGATCGGGCGCCCGCCCTCGCGCTGCAGCACACGGATGCGCAGCGCACCCAGGCCGCAGGCGACGTCGATGCCCTCGCGCCCTCCCGCGAGCACGGTCCCGGGCGCGGCGCCCGGCGCCGAACCGATCGCGAGCGCGTCGTGCAGCCGCACGCGCTCCCCGGCCAGCTCCGCCTCGGCCACGGGCCAGGGATGGAACGCACGGACCTTGCGCGCCAGCTCCCGGGCCGGCAGCGACCAGTCGAGCCGCGCCTCGGCCTTTTCCAGCTTGCGCGCATAGGTCGCGCCCTCGGCCGGCTGCGGACGCGGAACCGGGCGGATCCCGGCCCGCAGCAGGCCCAGGCCGTCGGACAGCACCTGCGCTCCGAGCGCGGCCAGGCGGTCGTGCAGTTGCCCCGCCGTCTCTTCGTCACCGATCGGCAGCGACTGCGACAGGAGCACCGGCCCGGTGTCCAGCCCCTTCTCCATCCGCATCAGGCAGACCCCGGTCTCGCGGTCGCCGGCCTCGAT
>LSQX01075308.1_pt2 | contig 10892 bp, 7 predicted proteins | sample 654561 | NCBI WGS metagenome assembly LSQX01 (sample SAMN04489861, study PRJNA283612) | anaerobic digester metagenome | isolation source: 4 biogas reactors fed with cattle manure at either 37C or 55C with and... | place: Denmark: Kongens Lyngby | collected 2014 | reverse complement strand
CGATCCTGGGCAACTACTACCTCGCGCAGACGAACATCGAGTACCTCACCGGGTCGGCCGCGGCCCTCACCGTGTTCCGCGTGGTCGTCGTCGGTTTCGTGTTCTTCGGCGCCGTCGGTTCCCTGCCGCTCGTCTGGGCCCTCGGTGACACCTTCGCTGCGACGATGGTGTTCATCAACCTCATCGCGATCGTCCCGCTCGGCGGCGTGGCCATCAAGCTGCTGCGCAACTACGGCGAGCAGCGCAGCCACGGCATCGACCCGGTTTTCCACCGCGACATGCTGCCCGAGCTGAAGAACGTCGAGTACTGGGACGGCTCCGACCCCGTCACCCGCCGCTCCCTCGAGGACCGGGTATGAGGCGCCTCGTGATGCTTGTCGACGGCCACGTGCAGGGCGTCGGCTTCCGCTGGTGGGTCCGCGGCGAGGCCGTGGGCCTCGGGCTGAAGGGTTACGCGGAGAACCTCAACGACGGCCGTGTGCGGGTTGTCGCGGAGGGACCGGCCGAGGCGGTCGAGGAACTGCGGGTCCGACTCTCCGAGCAGCCCTCCGCACACCGACGCCCCGGACGGGTCGACTCTGTGCCCTGCGGGTGGGAGGAACCGGTTGGGGAGCGGGGATTCGGGGTGCGATAGCGTGCCGCGAGTCTAGATTGGAGTCAGTGAGTTCCATTGGCGCTCGCAGGCACTTTTTCGAAGGGAGCTGACGATGACCGATACGCCAACACTGGTGTTTCTGCACGGGGTGCGAACGGGTGAGTTTGAGGAGCTGTGGGGCGACGTGCTCTCTCGGTCATTGACCGATATTGGGTATCCCGACCTCTCCGGTGTCTCGGTCATTGCCCCGCGGTACCGACATGCTTTGAGCGAACCCGAGGATGGGCACGAGTTTCCGGGCTCGCCACGCAGGAAGGCGAACAAGGAGGAGCGTCAACAGCACCATCGTGATGTGGACCGCCGGACCGCCACCTTAGAGACCCTGCTCGGTCGCCATAACCGGGGAAACGGTGCGCGTTGGGCAGGTGCCGTCGTGGATGCTGCCGTTGCCATCCCGGTTTTTGAGGAGGCACAGAACTATCTCCGGGTCACCAGTGTTCGCGCCCGGGTTCTGCAGTTGATTGTGGATCAGTTACCGCAATCCGGACGAATCGTCATCGTCGCACATAGCTTGGGATCCGTGATCGCTGCCGATCTCCTCAACCATCTGCCCGTGGAGCTGGATGTCGGCGGTCTGGTAACCATCGGGAGTCCGCTTGCCGAAGGCAATTTTGATGTGGATGTCCTTCGGAAGAAGCTGAAGACTCCACCGCTCAACCTTGAATGGTGGGTGAACTGCTGGAGCATGTCCGATCCTGTGGCAGCACTTCGGGGCGTGTCATCGGTGTTCCCGTGGGTGCTTGACATCAAGGTGCCTACGCCGAAATCGCCGCTATCTGCCCATAATGCAGATGCCTACCTGGCTGATCCGGCGGTTTCGGAGGCTATCGGTTTCGGATTGTTCGGTTCCCGGTCGAGGGAGCTCGCGATCGTGGACAGGTCTGTTGATGTGGCCCTAGATCGGGTAGAGCTCGCAGACTTGCAGACACTTCGATACGCCCATCTCATTCGCCGGGAACTCAGTGGTGATCTTCAGATCCGCTTTACCGGAGCGTTAAGGCAAGTACAGGCCCAGGTCGTCGAGGACCTCAGAGTGCGCGCACAAGTAGAAGGCAGGCCCATCGGTACTGAGATTCGACGTCTGCTCGTCGACTACACGGATGCTGAACAGGATATTCCGGAGCCGCATCCCAACAATTCCCTGGACATGGGAGACAGCCTCGTCCGCCTGGTGGAACTTGCCGTACAGAACACTGTCAGTCCGTATGACATTGAGGTGGAGGAATCAGTCCGACGACAGGCCATGCGCGAACTCACCGCAGAGATGTGGTTCGGAACCAAATTGGGTGACGATGTCTTCGACGCGCTGGATGAGGCACAGCGCATCCTCCCGGGGCCGAAGAAAAACCTCCTCAAATGGGGAGCGCTTGGTGCCGGAATTGTCTTGATCATCAGTACCGGAGGTCTGGCGCTAGCCCCGATGGCAGGGGTATACGGAGCAGCAGCTGTGACCACGGCTCTCGCCTCCTTCGGACCGGGCGGAATGATCGGGGGATTGCTTACCGCCGGTACCCTGGTTTCGGCTGGCACCGGAAGTGTGGTTGCTGGCGTAATGAGTCCGGCGACGACGTCAGAGTCCGTGGAAACACTGGTCATGCTTCAGCTGACGGTGGTCCTTCTACGCGAGCGGCACGGTCTGGATCCTGACCATTCAATATGGTTCCAACTTGCTGAGTACGAGAGAAACCTCAACATGATGCGGAATCGACTCGCGGAGTTTTCGGACAAGAAGTCCCCGCTGCTTGAGGAGATCAGCCGGAAGCTGGCAGCGGTGACCGGGGCATTGGATTACATGAGGAAGAACGGACTGGGACCAGCAACCCTGGAGGCGCCACAGGAGCCCGACGGCAACCTGGTCAGGCGGATTTCGACACCACGCATGCTCAAGGGATAGACAGGTTGGTGTTAGCCTGACCGGGTGCACCTGAAATCGTTGACGCTCCGGGGATTCAAGTCCTTCGCGTCTGCGACGACCCTGAAATTCGAGCCCGGCATCTGTGCCGTCGTCGGTCCGAACGGGTCGGGCAAGTCCAACGTCGTCGACGCCCTGGCGTGGGTCATGGGTGAGCAGGGGGCGAAGACCCTGCGTGGCGGCAAGATGGAGGACGTCATCTTCGCGGGCGCCGGGGACCGCAAGCCCCTGGGCCGCGCCGAGGTGACGCTCACGATCGACAACTCCGACGGCGCCCTGCCCATCGACTACACCGAGGTGTCCATCACCCGCCGCATGTTCCGCGACGGCGCCAGCGAGTACGAGATCAACGGCTCACGGGCCCGCCTCATGGACATTCAGGAGCTGCTCTCCGATTCGGGTATCGGCCGGGAGATGCACGTCATCGTCGGGCAGGGACGGCTGTCGCAGATCCTGGAGTCCCGCCCGGAGGAGCGCCGCGCCTTCATCGAGGAGGCCGCCGGCGTGCTCAAGCACCGGCGCCGGAAGGAGAAGGCGCAGCGCAAGCTCGTCGGCATGCAGGCCAACCTGGACCGTCTGCAGGACCTCACGGATGAGCTCGGCAAGCAGCTCAAGCCGCTGGCCCGGCAGGCGGAGGCGGCGCGCCGGGCGCAGACCGTGCAGGCCACTCTCCGTGACGCCCGTCTCCGCCTCGCCGGTGACCGCCTGCACCGTCTGCAGCAGGAATTCGAGGACGCCGACCGCCGGGCCCGTCTCCTGGCCGAGGAGGTGGAGGAGGTCACCGAACTTCTCGAGGAGGCCAGCGGGGAGCAGCTGGAGATCGAGCGGGAGCTGGAGACCCTCGCCCCCGAGGCCGATGCCGCGCAGCAGCTCTGGTTCACCCTGTCGACGTTGGCGGAACGGGTCTCCGCGACCGCCCGCATCGCGGAGGAACGGGCCGCGAACGCGGACGTCGTCGCCTACACCGGCCCGGACCCGGAGGCCCTGGAGCGGCGGGCCGAACAGGCGGACGCCGAGCTGGCCGAACTCACCGAGGCCGTGGAGATCGCTGCGGAGCGGCTGGAGTCCATCCGGGACGAGGTCCACACGCGGGAGGAGGCACGCCGGGAGGCGGAGGCCGAGCACATGGCGCAGGTCCGGGCGATCGCGGACCGTCGCGAAGGTGTCGTCCGTCTGCTCGCCGCGGAGGAGTCGCTCGCCGGTCAGGTCCGCGCGGCGGAGGAGGAGATCGCCCACCAGGCGGAGACCCTCGCCGGGACCCTGGAACGCACGACCACGGCCCAGCGGGAGGCCGAGGAGGTGGCGGAGCGGATCCGCGGGCTGCAGGGGGAGCGGGCCCCGCTGGAGGACGCCCACGTCCGGGCCGCCAGCGAGGCAGGGGCCGCCGACAAGCGCCTCGACCAGCTCCGCGACGAGCAGCGGCAGCGGGAGAGAGCCGTGTACTCGCTGCAGTCGCGCATCGACACGCTGCGCCAGAACGTGCCCGTCGCCGCCGTGGACCTCGACTGGCCGGGCCTGGCCGCGCTCATCCGCACCGAGCACGGCCGCGCGGTGTCCGCGGCGCTCGGCGCACACGCCGAGGGACTGGTGGGGGAGGTGGACGAGGGGGTCGTCGAGAAGCTCGCGGGGGCGTCGCGCACCGTGCTCATCGACGAGACCACCGACGGCGAGTCCTGGCGCCTGTCCGCGGACCTGCCCGCCGGCGTGACGTGGCTGCTCGACCACCTCGACGCCGACGCCCGCATCGCGCGGACCCTCAACCGCCTGCTCGCCGACGTCGCCCTCGCCCCCGACCTACCCACCGCGCGGGCCACCGTCGACGCCGACCCACGACTGCGGGCCGTCACCCCCGACGGCCTCGTGTGCGGGGAGGGGTGGCTGCAGGCCGGCCACGGCACCGTCTCCTCCGTGGAGGTCGGCACCCAGATCGCCGCCGCCGAGAAGGAGCTTCTCGACGCCCGCGCCCTCCTCGAGCAGCTCTCCGGCACCCTCGAGGGCGCGCGGATCGCCGCGGAGGAGGCGCGTGTCGACGCCGCCGCCCGCAAGGCCGCGCTGCGCGAGCACGACCAGGCCGTCACCGGCTGGGAACGCGATCTCGCCCGCCTGCAGCGGCAGTACGAGGCCAACCGGGCGGAACACCAGCGCGCCGCGGAGCGGGCCACGGGCGCCGACGCCCGCCTCGCCGCCCTGCGCGACCAGCTCGCCGAGGCCCGCGACCGCCTCGCCCGCGTGGAGGACGCCGACGCCCCCGAGGAACCGTCCACCCTCGCCCGCGACGAGGCGAACACCGCCCTCACGCAGGTCAAGGCCATGGAGATGGAGGCCGTCCTCGTCCTGCGCACCGCCGAGGAACGCGCCGGGCAGGCCACCGGCAGGGGCGAGGCACTGCGCCGGCAGGCCGCCCACGAAAGGCAGGCGAAGGCCCGGCACGAGGAGATCATGCGGAAGCGGCGGGAGGCGGCGGAGCTCGCGGCCGTCGTGCAGCGGGGCGCCCTCGACCTGGCGGCGCGGGTGGCGGACGCGACAGAGAGGGCGGCGTCGGAACGCGATGAGCTGGCCCGGCAGCGCACCGAACTGAGCTCCCGCCTGGCGCGGTCCCGCGACCGCGTCAACGCCGCCCGCCAGCAGCTGGGGCGCCTGACCGACAACGCCCACGCCGGCGACATCGCCCGTTCCCAGGCCCAGGTGCGCATCGACGAGGCCGAGGCCAAGATCGTCGAGCAGCTCGGCATCGCCGTCGCCGACCTCATGGCCGGGTACACCCCGGGCGAGGACTTCGACCGCGCGGCGGAGGAGGCACGTCTCGCGCAGGCGGAGAAGGACCTGCGTTCGCTCGGCAAGGTCAACCCGCTCGCCCTCGAGGAGTTCAAGGCCCTCGAGGAACGCTACGAGTTCCTCTCCACGCAGCTCGACGACGTCATCCGGGCGCGCCGGGACCTCAGCGGTGTCATCGACGAGGTCGACGCGAAGATCCTGCAGCTGTTCACGGATGCGTGGGTGGACGTCGAGAAGCAGTTCCCGCTGGTGTTCCAGACGCTCTTCCCCGGCGGCGAGGGCCGCCTCCTCCTCACCGACCCCGACGACATGCTCACCACCGGCATCGAGGTCGAGGCCCGCCCGCCGGGCAAGAAGGTCCGCCGCCTGTCGCTGCTCTCGGGCGGCGAGAAGTCGCTGACCGCGCTGGCGATGCTCGTGGCGATCTTCAAGGCCCGCCCCAGCCCCTTCTACGTCATGGACGAGGTCGAGGCCGCGCTTGACGACGTCAACCTGCGCCGCCTCATCGCCCTGTTCGAGGATCTGCGGCAGGACTCACAGCTCATCGTCATCACGCACCAGAAGCCGACGATGGACGTCGCGAACGTGCTCTACGGAGTGACGATGCGGGGCGACGGCGTCACCCGGGTGATCAGCCAGCGGATGAGTCCGGCACAGCGCCCAGCGTGAATATTCACGCCCGGACTGACACTATGGAGGTCATGAACACGACCTACCTGATCATCGGCATCGCCGTCGTCGCGATTCTGCTGCTCATCCTGCTCGTCATCATCGGGCTCAACCGCAAGAAGGCCAAGACGGTCAGCTTCGAGAAGAAGGAGGAGGCCCCCAAGGAACTCACCCAGCAGGAGAAGTCCGGCAACTACCAGGCCACCGGAGGCTTCAACTTCGCCCCGGCCCAGGCCGACGAGCGTGAGCCGGAGCTCCTCGACAACCAGCGGCTCGCCGCCCCCGAGCCGGTCATCCCCGAGCCGGTGGAGGTAGCCGAGCCCCTCGAGCACGAGGAGGAGGCGCCGTTCTCCCTTGAGGGTGCCGCCGAGGCCTCCGATTACGTCCCCGAGGAGCCGGTTGTCCAGGAGCCGGTCGAGGAGCCGGTGGAGATCGAGGTGACCGAGCCGGTCGCCGAGAAGCTCGAGGAGATCGCCGAGGAGCCGGAGCCGCAGCCGGAGATCGACACCCCCGCCGAGGTCGAGGCAGAGGCGGAGGAGGAGCCGGAGATCCAGGAGGTCGTCGAGGAGCAGGAGCGCGTCGAGGAGGAAGCCGAGGAGGCCGCCGCCGCAGCTTCCGTCACCGCCGGAGCCGTCGAGGCCGCCCTGGAGCAGACCCCGGTCCCGACCACGGCCCCCGAGCCGACCCCGGCCCCGGCCGAGGTCGAGGAGATCGCCCCGGCCGCCGGCCGCATCGGTCGTCTGCGTGGCCGTCTGGCCCGTTCCCAGAACGTCATCGGCCAGGGCGTGCTGGGCATCCTCAGCGCCGGTGACCTGGACGAGGACGCCTGGGAGGAGATCGAGGACACCCTCCTCATGGCCGACCTGGGCACCACCGTCACCATGAACGTCGTCGACTCCCTGCGCGAGAAGATCGCCGAGCACGGTGTCTCCAGCGAGGCCGAGGCCCGCGCCATGCTGCGTGAGACCCTCATCGAGGCGTGCCACCCGGAGATGGACCGTTCCATCAAGGCGATGCCGTACCAGGGCAAGCCGGCCGTGATCCTCATCGTCGGCGTCAACGGCACCGGCAAGACCACCACCACCGGCAAGCTGGCCCGCGTCCTCGTGTCCATGGGCCACAAGGTGCTGCTGGGCGCGGCGGACACGTTCCGTGCGGCCGCCGCCGACCAGCTGGAGACCTGGGGCCGTCGCGTCGGCGCCACCACCGTCCGGGGCGCCGAGGGCGCGGACCCGGCCTCCGTGGCGTTCGACGCCGTCGCCAAGGGCGTCGAGGAGCAGGCGGACGTCGTGCTCGTCGACACCGCCGGTCGTCTGCACACCGCGACCGGTCTGATGGACCAGCTGGGCAAGGTGAAGCGTGTCGTCGAGAAGAAGGCCGTGGTGGACGAGGTCCTCCTGGTGCTCGACGCCACCGTCGGCCAGAACGGTCTGACCCAGGCGCGCGTGTTCCGTGACGTCGTGGACATCACCGGCGTGGCGCTGACCAAGCTGGACGGCACCGCCAAGGGCGGCATCGTCTTCCAGGTGCAGGAGGAGCTGGGCGTGCCCGTCAAGCTCGTCGGCCTGGGCGAGGGCGCGGACGATCTCGCACCCTTCGAGGTCGAGGGGTTCGTGGACGCGTTGCTCGGCGGCAAGTAGCCGTCGGGAAGCAAGGAAGGGGCCTTAGGGCCCCTTTTCTGCTTCCCGGTGTCCTAGAATCTGGTCCATGAAACTCGTCACCGCCGTGGTCAAGCCCTTCACCCTCACCGACATCCGGGACGCCCTCGAGGCGCTCGACGTCGGCGGACTCACCGTCACCGAGGTGCAGGGGTACGGTCGCCAGCGGGGACACAGTGAGGTCTACCGCGGGGCGGAGTACGCCACCGACTTCGTGCCGAAGGTCAAGCTGGAGGCGCTGGTCACCGACGCGCAGGTCGACGACGTCATCGACGCGATCACCCGCGCGGCGTACACCGGCAAGATGGGCGACGGCAAGGTGTGGGTCACCTCCGTGGAACGTGTGGTCCGGGTGCGTACCGGCGAACACGATGAAGCTGCTCTCTGACCTGTCCGTCCCACCCGGCTGCGCCCTCGTGGCCACCGGGTCCCTCGCCCGGCGGGAGATGGCGCTGCACTCGGACCTCGACCTGCTGCTGCTGCACCCGGAGGGGGTGGAGCCGGACGTCGGGAAGCTGTGGTACCCCCTGTGGGACAGCGGGTGGCGCGTCGACCATGCCGTGCGCACCCCCGCGGAGTGCGCCGGGATGATGAGCGCGGACTCCACTGCGGCGCTCGCGCTGCTGGAGATGCGGCACCTCGCGGGTGACGCAGAGCTCACCGCCCGGACCCGGGAGCTGGTGCTGCGTGAGTGGCGGGTGGAGATCCACCGCAACTTCGACGCGCTCGTCGGCGCGGCCATCGCGCGGTGGCGGCGGTCGGGGTCGGTGGTCACCATGACGCACCCGGACCTGAAGAACGGCCGCGGTGGCCTGCGTGACCTCGACCTGCTCCGCGCCCTGGCACTGGCGCAGCTCTGCGACGTGCCGGCGCTCAGCGCGGAGAGGCAGCTGCTTCTCGACGTCCGCGGCCTCCTCCACACCCACGCCCGCCGCCGCCGCGACGTCCTCGACCCGGAGTTCGCGACCGACATCGCCGCCGACCTGGGCATGGCGGACCGGCACGAGCTCTCCGGGGAGGTGGCCGGTGCCGCCCGGCGCATCGACGCCGCCGTCACCGCCGCGCTGGCCGCCTCCCGGGCGGCGCTGGGTTCGCGGGTGCGGCGTGTGCGCCGCCCCCTCGACGTCGACGTCGTCGCCGCCGGTTCCGAGATCACCCTGTCGCGCCGCCCCAACTTCAGCGATCCCGCCCTGGTGCTGCGCGTCGCGGCGGCCAGCGCGCGGACGGGGCTGCCCGTCACCACGCACACGTGGCTCCGGCTGCGGGAGCTGCCCGACATGCCCGCGGTGATCCCGGCGGCCGCGGCGGAGGACTTCTTCGAGCTGCTCGCGCACCCGGAGGTGGTCAACGAGCTCGACCGGCACGGACTGTGGACCCGGCTGGTGCCGGAGTGGGAGCACGTCCGGGGACGCATGCCGCGGGAGCGGACCCACGTCCACACCATCGACCAGCACAGCCTGGAGACGGTCGCTCTCTGCGCGGCGGTGGGCGTCTCGGTGGCGCGCCCCGACCTGCTGTTCCTCGCGGCGCTGTTCCATGACATCGGCAAGGGGTACGGGCGGCCCCACGAGCAGGTCGGCGCGGAGTTCGTCGCCCGCATGGCCGCCCGCCTCGGCCTCAACCTGCCGGACCGGTCGCGGGTGCAGACGCTCGTCGCCGAGCACACCACCATCGCCCGCCTCGCCGCGCGTCACGACCCCACGTCCGATGACACCCGGGACCTGCTTCTCGACGCCGTCCACTACGACCGCGACACCCTCGACCTCCTCGAGGTGCTCACCGAGGCCGACGCCCGCGCCACGGGGCCCGGCGTGTGGAACGCCCGCCTGGAGTCCGGCCTGCGCACCCTCGTCGACCGGGCACGCCGCGCCCTGGTGCCTGCGACGCCGCTGCGCCCGCACGTCCACGCGCCGGAGCAGCTGACCCTGCGGCGCGACGGCGACGTCGTCACCATCGCCGCCCGCGGGCACGACCCGCGTGGCATCCTCGCCCTGCTCGTGGCGAAGGCGTGGAAGCTCAGCGCCGTGCGGATCGTGGGGGAGCACGCGGAGTACGACGCGCGCCCGACCGTCGAGAAGCTCGACGACCTCGACACCGGCGCCTTCATCCAGGCACACAAGTCCGGCGTGCACACCGCGGTGCCCGTCCCGCCGCCCGCGCCGACGTGGCTGTCGTGGCACGGGCAGGTCCTGGAGGTGCGCACCGGGGTGCGGGTCGGGGCGCTGGCCGCGCTGCTGGGCGTCCTGCCGGAGTTCGAGTGGCTCTCGCTGACCACCCCGGGTGCCACGATGATCGTCCACGTGTCCCTCCCGGGAGTCGTCGACCGCCGTAAGGTGGACAGGGATGTGACCCGCGTGCTGGGGAACGGTTAGCATGGGGGAGTTCATGTGTCGACCGCGTAGGAGAGTGTCCCTGTGTTCGAATCTCTTTCAGACCGCCTGACCGGTGCCCTCACCGGGCTCCGCGGCAAGGGCAAACTGACCGAGGCGGACATCAACGCCACCGCCCGCGAGATCCGCCTCGCGCTGCTGGAGGCGGATGTCTCCCTGCCCGTCGTCCGCGGATTCATCAAGCGGATCAAGGAGCGCGCCGCCGGCGTCGAGGTCTCCGAGGCGCTCAACCCTGCGCAGCAGGTGGTCAAGATCGTCAACGAGGAGCTCGTCGAGATCCTCGGCGGCGAGACCCGCCGCATGACCCTGGCCAAGACCCCGCCGACGGTCATCATGCTCGCCGGCCTCCAGGGCGCCGGTAAGACCACCCTCGCCGGAAAGTTGGCGAAGCACCTGGCACGTCAGGGCCACACCCCGATGCTCGTGGCCTGTGACCTGCAGCGACCGGGCGCGGTCCAGCAGCTGCAGATCGTCGGTGAGCGCGCCGGCGTGCCCACCTTCGCCCCCGACCCGGGCACCTCCATCGACTCCCACGACCACGACATGGGCACCTCCCACGGTGACCCGGTGGACGTCGCCAAGCGGGGCATCGAGGAGGCCCGTCGCCTCCAGCACGACATCGTCATCGTCGATACCGCGGGTCGCCTCGGCATCGACGAGACGCTGATGACCCAGGCGCGCAACATCCGCGACGCCGTCAACCCCGACGAGGTCCTCTTCGTCATCGACGCCATGATCGGCCAGGACGCGGTCAACACCGCCCAGGCCTTCCGCGACGGCGTCGACTTCACCGGTGTCGTGCTCACCAAGCTCGACGGCGACGCCCGCGGTGG
>LSQX01117653.1_pt1 | contig 10893 bp, 11 predicted proteins | sample 654561 | NCBI WGS metagenome assembly LSQX01 (sample SAMN04489861, study PRJNA283612) | anaerobic digester metagenome | isolation source: 4 biogas reactors fed with cattle manure at either 37C or 55C with and... | place: Denmark: Kongens Lyngby | collected 2014 | reverse complement strand
CCCAAAAAATTCACATGCTTTATGCCGTAACCCGCGATCAAGACCTTGTGTTGGTTGAGGCATTAGAAGCCTATACAGAGCGCTTAGCTAATTTCACCTTTAGCACTATTGTGGCTGATGAGAACTCAAATCATCCTAAAAAAGGCTATGTGACTCATCACCTAAGCCCCGATATGCTGCATGACGGTGAGGTTGATATCTACCTCTGTGGCCCACCACCCATGGTTGATGCGGTCAGTGAATATATGAAGTTAGAAAATATGACTCCCGCTAACTTCTACTACGAGCGCTTTATTCCTAGTGTTTAGGCCCTTTATTTAATCATTGATTATTGTGTTGCTGCACCCTTATTGTCGATTTTGACAATAAGGGTGTTCAGCCCACATAGAGGATAAAAATGACTCAACTACGTTTTAATAAAAAAGTTGTGCTAGTTACTGGGGCCGCCCAAGGAATTGGACGTCGTGTCGCTGAACGACTGATAGAAGAAGGGGCAACACTTGTTTTAGTCGACCGTTCAGAATTAGTTCATGACTTAGCACAAAAAGACAAAGTAATAACTTTAACTGCTGATTTAGAGCAGTATGAGGGTGCTGAGAAAGCAGCCGGTACCGCCTTAAAGCACTTTGGCAGGATCGATGTATTAATTAATAATGTGGGCGGCACAATTTGGACTCGCCCATTTGAACACTATGAACCTACACAAATAGAACAAGAGGTACAACGCTCGCTCTTCCCTACCCTATGGTGTTGTCGCGCGGTACTACCAACCATGCTTGCGCAAAAGCAAGGCGCCATCGTTAATGTATCGTCTATCGCAACCCGTAGTGTCAACCGAGTGCCATACGGTGCAGCTAAAGGTGGAGTCAATGCACTTACAGCGTGCTTAGCCTTTGAAGTCTCAGGACGCGGTGTACGTGTTAATGCAGTAGCCCCTGGCGGCACCGAAGCACCAGAGCGTAAAATCCCACGTAATACCGAAGCACCAAATGCTCAAGAACAAAAGTGGTATCAGGAAATTGTCGATCAAACCATCGACAGCACCTTAATGAAACGTTATGGCACCTTGGATGAACAAGCTGCTGCCATCTTATTTTTGGCTTCTGATGAAGCGTCTTACATTACTGGAACTGTTTTACCTGTTGGCGGAGGAGACCAAGGTTAATAACTACCTTGTCCACCACAGCATAACTCACCTTAGCGAGGAGCTAACAAAAATGAAAAAAGTAGATATTAACGAGGTCATCGATCGAGCAAAATTTAATCGTTTCCATTTCTCAGTAATGTGGCTTTGTGCCTCATTACTGATTTTTGATGGTTATGATTTATTTATTTACGGTGTGGTTCTACCCGTACTAATGGATGAATGGAGTCTAACTCCCGTACAAGCAGGCGCCTTGGGTAGTTACGCTCTCTTTGGCATGATGTTTGGAGCCTTTATTTTTGGCCCACTAGCTGACAAAATTGGACGTAAAAGAGGGGTCATTATTTGTTTTGTATTATTTAGCTTGGCCACTTTCTTAAACGGTTTTGCCACCAACACAACGCAATTTGGTATCTTCCGTTTCTTAGCAGGTTTAGGTTGTGGCGGTCTCATGCCAAATGCTGTCGCTCTAATGAATGAATACGCCCCACGCCGTTCGCGCGGTACCTTAGTGGCTCTTATGTTTAGCGGCTACTCACTAGGTGGTGTATTAGCAGCTGGTTTAGGTATTTATATACTGCCTCGTTTTGGCTGGGAGGCTATGTTCTTTGCTGCAGCTGTACCTTTATTGTTAGTACCTGTTTTAATGTGGAAATTACCTGAGTCTATCGGGTTTTTATTACGTCAAGATAAAGATGTACAAGCACGCCACATGTTAAACAGAGTCAACCCTGAGGTTAAGTTAGAAATTAGTGATGAGTTAACCCAAGCAACTGCTAAAGTAAATGCAGTACCTGTTTTAGATTTATTTAAAGAAAGTCGTCTATTAGGTACCTTAATGATTTGGTTAGCTTTTTTCTGCTGTTTATTAATGGTTTATGCCTTAGGTTCTTGGTTACCAAAACTAATGGCTAACGCGGGTTATAGCTTAGGCTCTAGCCTATCTTTCTTATTAGCGCTTAACTTTGGTGGCATGTTTGGTGCAATTTTAGGTGGTTGGTTAGGTGATCGTTTTGGTTTACCGCGTGTGATGGCTTGGTTCTTTGTCGCCTCTGCTATTTCGATTAGTTTACTAGGCTTTAATAGCCCAATGATCGTGCTTTACAGCTTAATCATTATTGCCGGTGCAACAACCATCGGTACTCAAATTTTACTTTATGCTAATACCGCACAATTCTATCCATTAACGATGCGCTCCACTGGCCTTGGTTGGGCTTCTGGTATTGGTCGCACGGGTGCTATCGCAGGACCTTTCTTAGGTGGTACTCTAATGGCAATGGCTTTACCATTAAAAATGAACTTCTTTGCTTTTGCCATCCCAGGTGTAATTGCCACCATTGCAATTCTGCTATTTATTCTTGCATCACAGCGTCAAGCGAGAATTACTCATCAAGCGATGACATCTGCTGTTGCTTCTTAGGAGTTTAAAAAGTGATTAATAAAATCGTAGACAGCGTGGCTGAAGCCTTAAACGATATACAAGATGGCTCAACCATTTTAATCGGTGGTTTTGGCACCTCTGGTATTCCTGACGCCCTTATCGACGGCTTAATTGAGCAAGGCGCTAGGGACTTAATCGTAGTCAATAACAACGCCGGTAACGGTGATCACGGTTTAGCCGCTCTATTAAAAGCGGGTCGCGTTCGTAAAATTATTTGTAGCTTCCCGCGCCAAAGCGATTCTTATGTATTTGACGAATTATATCGTAGCAATAAGATCGAGTTGGAATTAGTCCCGCAAGGTAATCTTGCCGAGCGTTTACGTGCCGCCGGCGCTGGTATTGGTGGTTTTTTCTGCCCTACTGGCTACGGCACTGAGTTAGCTGAAGGCAAGGAAACTCGTTTCATTGATGGTCGTTGGTATGTATATGAAACCCCTATTCACGGTGATGTGGCCTTAATTAAAGCTGAAGCCGGGGATCGATGGGGTAACTTAACCTATCGTATGGCAGCGCGTAATTTCGGCCCGGTAATGGCTACCGCTGCTAAACAAACCATTGCTACGGTGCATGAGCTCAAAGAACTTGGTGAGTTAGACCCAGAGTGCATCGTCACCCCAGGTATTCACGTTAAAAAAATAGTAAAAGTCCCTCGCGTAGCAACACGAGCCGGTGGTTTTAAATAATTGGATCAAGATTTATAAGGAGCGTACATGACAACCTCATATCAACCTCGTACTCGTGATGAATTGGCTGCTCGCGTTGCCCAAGATATTCACAATGGGGCCTACGTAAACTTAGGTATTGGCATGCCAACCACCGTTGCTAACCACTTACCTGAAGACATCGAAGTGGTATTACATAGCGAAAACGGTATTTTAGGTATGGGCCCAGCCCCTGAAAAAAGTGCTGAAGATTACGACCTAATTAATGCGGGTAAACAGCCAGTCACTCTCTTAGCTGGCGGCGCGTTTTTCCATCATGCGGATAGCTTTGCCATGATGCGTGGTGGTCATTTAGATATTTGTGTTTTGGGTGCTTTCCAAGTATCTGCTAAAGGTGATTTAGCCAACTGGAGCACTGGTGAACCAGGTGCTATTCCAGCGGTTGGTGGTGCCATGGATTTAGCCATTGGTGCAAAATCCACTTGGGTAATGATGAGTTTATTAACTCGAGATGGTCAAAGTAAATTAGTGTCCGAGCTTAGCTACCCTATTACTGGTATTGAATGTGTAAAACGAGTTTATACAGACTTAGCCACCTTTGCTTGCACCCCCGATGGCCTAAAGGTTATCGATATGGTGCCAGGCTTAAGCCTCGGAGAGTTAGAGCTTATTGTTGGTTTACCTTTAAAAAAAGCAAAAGACTAATTAGTCGTTGAATCAATTATTGTAGGAAAAATAATGAGTGAATCTGTTTTTATTTGTGATGCGATTCGTAGCCCCTTTGGTCGCTTTGGTGGGAGCTTAGCGACTGTACGCCCTGATGATTTAGCCGCACAAGTCTTAAAAGCTTTAATGGAGCGTAATCCATCTATTGACTCAAAAATCATTGATGATGTGATCTTAGGTTGCGCTAACCAAGCTGGAGAAGACAATCGTAACGTTGCCCGCATGGCCACATTATTAGCTGGTTTAGCAATCGAAGTGCCTGGTACCACCATCAATCGTTTATGCGGTTCGGGTTTAGATGCCATTGGTACTGCTGCACGCGCCATTAAATCAGGTGAAACTCAGCTAATGATAGCAGGGGGGGTTGAGAGCATGAGCCGTGCTCCTTTTGTTGTGCCTAAAGCCGAACAAGCCTATAGCCGCTCAAATAGCATCGAGGACACTACTATCGGATGGCGTTTTATTAACCCACAGATGCGCGAAATGTACGGCGTGGACACCATGCCTGAAACAGCAGAAAACGTCGCCGATGATTTTAAAATTTCACGCGAGGACCAAGATCGCTTTGCTTTAGCAAGTCAAGAAAAGTATGCAAAAGCTCATAAAGCGGGGTTTTTTAAAGATGAAATTATTCCTATTAGCGTACCACAACGTCGTGGCGAACCCATCATTTTTGATACGGATGAACACCCACGCGAAACGTCTTTAGAGGCATTAGCTAAATTAAAAGCCTTTGTCCGTAAAGACGGTTTAATTACTGCCGGTAATGCCAGCGGTGTTAATGACGGTGCAGCAGTTGCTTTATTAGCTAATCAAGCAATAGTTGAGCGCTTTGGTCTAACGCCTAAAGTCCGAGTGGTGGCCATGGCGACAGCAGGTGTAGCGCCACGCATTATGGGCATTGGCCCTGTTCCAGCGACGCGTAAAGTATTAAATCTTGCTGGACTAAACATGGATCAAATAGACGTAATTGAGCTAAACGAGGCCTTTGCTGCACAAGGTTTAGCTGTTATGCGTGAGCTCGGTTTAAGTGATGACGATCCTCGCGTTAATCCTAACGGTGGTGCCATTGCCATTGGTCACCCACTTGGTGCCAGTGGTGCACGCTTAGTAGCCACTGCGATTAATCAATTACACAAAACAAATGGTCGTTATGCACTTTGCACCATGTGTATTGGTGTAGGCCAAGGTATCGCGCTAATTATTGAGCGCATATAAAAGAAGGGTATTTTTAATGACATCAAATATTTATCAATTAGAAACTGCAGCGGGCTCGTTTAGAGTTGCCGTTGATGGCCCTGAAAATGCACCCGCTTTAGTTTTAAGTAACTCATTAGGTACCACACTCGAAATGTGGGATCCACAGGTTGAAACCTTATCTAAAAAGTTTCGCTTAATTCGTTATGACACCCGAGGTCATGGTGGCAGTCCGATCACTCAAGGGCCTTACAGCTTTGAGCAATTAGCGGCAGACGTAGTGGCTATTTTAGATGCTTTAAACGTAGAAAAAGCAGCTTTCTGTGGTGTCTCCATGGGTGGTCACACAGCATTACAGCTCGCTCTTGATGCACCAACACGCGTCAGTGCCATTGTGGTTTGTAATAGTGCAGCCAAAATCGGTACGGCTGAGGCTTGGAAAGAGCGTGCCGATACATTACGCCAGCAAGGTCAAGAAGCCATTAAGGATTTAGCTTCTACTGCACCTCAACGTTGGTTTACTCCTGGTTATATTGAACAACATGGTGATGTAGTTGCTACGATGCAAGAGCAATTTGCCACCTTAGATGCCGAAGGTTATGCCTCATGCTGTGATGCCTTAGGTCAATCTGATTTGCGTAATGTTATTTCTAAGATCAAAGTCCCTACTCTATTAGTTGCTGGCGAATTCGATCCTGTAACCACTGTCGTTGATGCAGAAAATATGCAAGCTGAAATTTCTGATTCAACCGTTGTTGTTTTACCAGCCTCTCACATCTCCAATGTGGAAGTGGCAAATGACTTTACTGAAACACTTATACGTTTTCTTGAAGTCGAAAAATAATTTAAACTTAAATTAATATTTAAAGGATAAAACCATGCTATATCTCGTTCATATGATTGTTAAGATCCCTCACGATCTACCCAAGGAAGAAGCTCAAGAAATCATTCGTGTCGAAAAAGAGTACTCACAAGAGCTGCAACGCTCTGGCAAATGGGTACACCTATGGCGTATCCCTGGCGAGTACGCAAACTACAGCGTATTTGATGCAGAAAGCCATGATGAATTGCACGAAATGTTAAGTAAGTTACCACTTTTCCCATACATGGAAATCAAAGTAACTCCTTTAGCTAAGCACCCTTCAGCTATTTAATTTCATAGTGATGACTACTTAATGAGCTCAACCTCTTCTTAAACTGGACTGCTACTATGTTGCGTGATTGGTCAATTTCAGCATGGATGACTGGGTTTTTAGCTGTACTTATTTCTTACAGTGGCCCATTAGTTATCTTTATTCAGGCTGCGCATGCCGGTGGTATGTCAGATGAGATGCTGAGCTCATGGATTTGGGCAATATCCATTGGCGCCGGTGTCAGTGGTATTGCCCTTAGTATTGTCTTAAAAACACCGATCATTACTGCCTGGTCTGCTCCAGGTACTGCCCTGTTATTGCACCTATTCCCAGATATCACCATGCCCGAAGTAGTGGGCGCTTATTTAACGGCCGCCATTATTACTTCGGTGATCGCCTTTAGTGGTTACTTTGAACGCATCGTACGCTACGTACCTCAAGGCATTGCCGCGGCTATGATTGCAGGTATTTTATTCCAATTTGGTACACAAGCCTTTGTGGTCTCAAGTGAGTTACCAGTCGTAGTCATGAGCATGGTGGCGGTGTATTTATTATCACGTCGATTTATACCCACACTCACCGTGGTGTTGGTTGCTATCACTGGTTTTGTTTGTGTGTTTTTATTAGATTTATCGACAGTATCTGATGTAAAAATCGCCTTAGCCAAACCTATTTTTACCTTCCCAGAATTTAGTTTTTCTGTCTTTTTTAGTTTCACACTACCCTTAGTGGTGGTAAGTTTAACGGGTCAATTTCTACCCGGTTTGGTGATTTTACGTCTTGATGGTTATCCAGAAAATGCCCGCGCCATTGTGGGTGGTACCAGTTTAATCTCTATTGTAATGGCGTTTTTTGGTGGTATTTCAACTGTATTAGCTGCTATTACTGCTTCACTTTGTACTGGTAAAGACTGTCACCCCGATCCTAAAAAACGTTATGTAGCGGGCGTGGCTAACGGTGTTTTTTATATTATCGGTGGCACCTTTGCAGGCACCATCGTTTTACTTTTTAATGCCATTCCATCGGCAGTCATTGCTGCACTAGCTGGTTTAGCCTTAATTGGTGCAATTGTTGCCAATATCCGCCTACTAAGCGCTAATGCTAGCTACATCGAACCCGCAGTTATTACCTTTTTAGTAACCGCTTCTAATATGACCATGGGCGGTATGGGCTCTGCTTTTTGGGGAATTGTATTAGGTATGTTAGCTTACTGGATCTCGGGAATTAAAAAAACGGACGCAAAAGCATGAGTCGCACAGAATTATTAAAAAATAAAGAAAACATCTTAAACCTTTTACCTCAGCACCAAATCACCCTACAACGCCTCGAGCGCCTTGCTGATAAACAGGCCTTGCCTGTTATTACAGTGGTCGGTAAATACAACCACGGTAAAAGCCGTTTATTAAATGAGCTAATTGGTAAGGATTTATTCTCTGTTGCAGATATAAGAGAGACCAAAGAATTACATTTTGCTAAGCAACAAGATCTTCAATGGATTGATGCTCCTGGTTTAGATGCGGATGTCGATGAGATAGATGACGACTACGCTGAGGAGGCACTTTGGGTGAAGTCGGATATTCGCTTATTTGTACATGCGGCCAAAGAAGGAGAACTTGATGCCGCTGAAATTGATTTAATCAATAAACTACAAAACGATGCTCAACAAACCCAACGCCAAACCATTTTAGTCTTAACACAAACTGACCAAGCGGCTGATGAAGACACCTTAAATAGCATCCGTCAAAGTCTACAACACCAGCTTAATCACAATAACTTTTACCCTGTATCATCAGTGCGTCATCGCAAAGGGGTTGAACAAAATATCCCTCTATTTGTAGAAAAAAGTGGCATACCTGAGCTTAAAGAGCGTATCGACTATGCAGTCTCTAAGGTCTTGCATTACAGAGCCTTTGAGCAACAACATTATTTTTCTACCTTGGGTACTCAATTAGCTGAAAAACACCAAGAGCATACAAAGAGACACCGGGAATTATGTCGCCAAGCTGATGAGGTTGAAACTGAGTTTATTAAAGACCTAAGAGTTGCCCTTGAACAAGGTGCTGAGGATTTATACGACATCATGCAAGAACCTGAAGTAGACCATTCTCTAGATCCTGGTTCGATTGATGATGTTTTTAGTATGTCAGCTGGCAAGCTCGACCGCTCACGTATTCAAATTGCTTATTCGCGTGCCTGCTTATTGATCCGTAGTGTCTTAAGTAAATACGGCATGACCCAGCTAAATGAAGACGCACAAGTGGGTGCTGCTAGTTTAAATACCGTGATGGTGTCGGTGATGGGAGTATCAGTTAAATTCCGTCCGCAACTACGTCGTATGTTTGGTGAAGAAGCGGGGCGCGACAAGCTATTGCGCGACTTTAAAACACATTTCGATAAATCAGAAAATCGTTTAAATGTCCTAGCTGATATTGAAAACGAATTGGCTCAATTAAAAGCTGTAGAAACCGCCCAAACAGTATTAGCTGATTGGCAACAGAGCGCATAAAAGATATGAGTTTTAAACAAGAGACGCAATTTATCCAAGGCTTAGAAAAGCTTAAAATTAACGCTCAAGACTTAGCCATTCAAGAACAAAAACTAGATGCTTGGCAAAGTAATCTTGAGGCCTACCTAAGAACTTACGCGATCAATACGGAGGGGTTAAAAACACAACACCCTCTTAGTACAGCGATTGAGCAGTTTCATGTATTAAAAACAAACTACCTACCGGCATGGGAACAAGCTAAAAAAGACTTAGCACCTGCACTGGATCTGGCAGCATCTTTTAACGATAAGCTGATGTTTTTAGTCTTTGGTAAATTTAATGCAGGTAAAAGCTCTTTTTGTAATCTCATCGCTGAGCGCTTTAAGTTTCATCAAAAAACTGTTCAACCTTTTATATTAAAGGATGGTGCTATTCACTATCATGATGAAGCTTTTAAAGAAGGGAGTATTGAGACCACTGCTCATATTCAGGGGGTCATATTAGATGAACGATTAGTGTTAATCGACACCCCAGGATTGCATTCGATCACCTCTGAAAATGTGGCCTTAACCCAACAATTCTTAGAAAGTGCCGACGGCATTTTATGGTTAAGCAGCTCGACCTCTCCAGGGCAAGTGCAAGAGCTACAAGAACTTGCTCAGGAGATCCGTCGACGTAAACCATTGCTACCAGTAATTACACGTAGTGATTTCTTAGATGAGGTCTTTGTTGATAACGATATCAAAAAGATGCTATGTAACAAAAGTTCAGAAAACCGTTCACTACAAGAAAATGATGTTCTATCACGTGCACAAGATAAACTAAATAGCCTTGGCATGGATGCTACCTTGGTGCGACAACCTATTTCTATATCAGTGTATAGTGCCCGTGAATATGGACTGACTGAACAAGCCTTAGGTGATGCTGGTTTATATCAGCTCTATGAGGCGCTTTTAAACTTAGCTGATTCGGCGGTGGCTTATAAAGAGCGCAAAACCCTTGAAATCCTATTGCACTATCTTGATGAGGTAGTAATTAACGATCTTAATAACTTAATTGCGCAAATCGAGAAATTAAAACAACTCATTAATGATGAAACTGTACTAGTAGAAAAGGCAACTGCAACCGTCAAAAACACGCTATGGCAAAACGCTCTTTCTGAATTACCCCATTTAATGGACAACCACCTTGAAACCTCAAACGATGAGTTTCTCAAAGAGTTTAAAGAAAGACTTAAGTGTAACTTAAACAATACCATTGAAAAACAGCTATCTAATCAGTATGAGGTAGATGTAACAATACTTTTAGCTGAGGTAGATACACTAACTATTAAGCCGAACTTAAATACAGAAAATTATGAGAAGTTTTATTTCACGATTGAAGAACTACTAAAGAATCTATTAAATAATATGGCTACTCTACTCAGGGAGCAGTGTGAAACACACCTGAATCAAGTGGAAGTGCAATTGAGTAAATTAGAACAACGAGTAGCTCAACTAACATCTAAATTACTTAAGCTTCAAGCAATGTAATGAACACCCCCTAAACCTTTCTTGTAAGCGTCCGGTGAACACATGTATTTATCTTATTCGAAATGGACGACACTGGTGAGCACTAGTTCTATGTTCATTTTAGGAGAGAAAGTATGAATCACATCGGTGTGGAGTTAGGTAATGAGGCTTCAGCGCAGACGGATATCTGTTCTGTGATGTTCCCGCAAAGCGAGCTTAGCGAGTTGCTTCGTTTGGAGCGTATTGTGTTAGTGAGTGAGGTCGCCGATTTACAGGCCGGGATGGATACCTTAGGAACGAAGACCATTCAATTGGCCGGTGAAGTGGGTCCCCATGAGGCCTATGTGTTTTGAATCGCACGCTCCACCCTCGCGGATTGGGTAGGTATTTGTGGTGCGCTGCTGCAACCTTTGATGGATGCCTTACGTGATGAGGTGCTCTCCCATTCGGTGCTGCACGACGATGAGACACTGGTTACCTTTATGCACCATAAAAAGGACAAACCGCAACGCAGTTACTTCTGGACGCATGCGCTTGGTGCGTATGAGGCTATAAGGGCGGTGCTTTATGGTAAGCGTCCGGTGAACACATGTA
>LSQX01368579.1_pt1 | contig 10895 bp, 13 predicted proteins | sample 654561 | NCBI WGS metagenome assembly LSQX01 (sample SAMN04489861, study PRJNA283612) | anaerobic digester metagenome | isolation source: 4 biogas reactors fed with cattle manure at either 37C or 55C with and... | place: Denmark: Kongens Lyngby | collected 2014 | reverse complement strand
AAAATCCCGCCAAAACCCCCACTATTTTTACAAAACCAACACCCCCATTCTAGATTATGCGTAAATTTCATAAAAAAGTTTCGTTTTTCGCTATCAAATCGGTTCGAGTTTTAAAACTCGAACTTTTTTAATTTTATATTTTTATTTTTTTTATATTATTACAATTTGTTTAAATCTATAATTTGTTGTATTTTTGAGAAAACTTGTATCATGAAAAAAATAATATTTGGTGTTTTAATTCTAATTTCAATTAAGGCTGTTTCTCAAAATTCGGATTTAATATTTTTTAAAGGAAATATTCTTGCAAGTCCTGATAGCATTGAAATTATAATTTCACTTGAAGATTCTAATTCTGCATATTTATTTGTGCCTGAGCAATTTCTCTATAAAATGCAATCTGCTGATACTTATTATGATAAAGATAGTTTATATTGTAGTTTTAAGAAAATTTCTGCTAATTTTTCCGGTAAAAGAATTGAAGAAACAAATGTTTTTTCAGGAATATGGACTCAAGGACAAGCGAAGTTGAAAACAGAATTAGAAATTACAGATAATTCAGAATTTGATTTTTTAGACCGTCCGCAAACGCCACAACCACCTTTCCCGTATTTAGAAAAAGAAATTTGTGTTGAAAACATAAAAGGCAATTCTACTTTATGTGGAACTTTAACTATACCCGATACTTTAAAATCATATCCATTATTAATTTTGATTACGGGTTCGGGAGCACAAGATAGAAACGAAGAAATTGCAGGACATAAACCTTTTATGGTAATTGCTGACTTTTTAACAAAAAATGGAATTGCTGTTTTTAGATATGACGACAGAGGAGTGGGGAAATCAAAAGGAGATTTTATAAATTCTACAACTTATGATTTTATGACGGATGCACAGGCTGTGTTAAATTATTTTTCAAATTTTCCTAATATAGATAATAAAAATATTGGTGTTTTAGGACATAGCGAAGGTGGTTTAATTGCTTTTATGTTAGCTGCAAAAAAACCTAAAAATCTTAATTATATAATTAGTTTAGCTGGTCCGGGTGTAGCAATTAAAGATTTGTTAATGCAACAATTTATTGATATAAATAAAAGTTTAGGCTATACTGATGAGCATATTGAAATATTAAGCAAAATGCAGTCTGAACTTTTAAGTTTGACTAAAAAAAACATGAGTTTAGCTAAATTACGTAAGGAAATTAAAGGGATTTATGATAAATATTCTCAATATTTTAGCGAAGAAGAAATTCAGAAATATAAAATTGGAGATGCTAGCATAAATACTGCTGTAATGCAATTATCATCTCCATGGATGAAATATTTTATAAATATTAAACCACAAAAATATTTAAGAAAAATTAAATGCACAGTTTTCGCAATGAATGGTTCCAATGATTTGCAAGTAAATATGAAAGATAATTTAGGTGAGATTAAAAATAATATTAAAAGTAAAAATGGGCTTGTTGTTAATTATTATGATGGCTTAAATCATATGTTTCAAAATTCTGAGACAGGAGAAATAAGTGAATATTATAAAATTAAAACAAGTATTGAGCCTTATGTTTTAGAACATATTTTAGAATTTATAACTCATAGAAGATAACTAATATCTCTCAATAAATGGAAAAAAACAAATCTCAAATAATCATTTATCAAACGGAAAATGGAGAGACTAAATTAGACGTTCGTTTTCAGGACGAAACCGTTTGGCTTACCCAAAAATTGATGGCAGAATTATTTCAAACTTCGGTTCCAAACATCAATATGCACCTCAAAAATATATTTGAAGAAGGCGAATTGGAAGAAAATCGAACTATTAAGGAATTCTTAATAGTTCAACAAGAGGGAAACCGAGCAATAAAACGAAAGCAGGTTTTTTATAATCTTGATGCTATCATTTCAGTAGGATATAGAATTAAATCACATATTGCCACAAAATTTAGGCAATGGGCAACCAAGAATTTGAGGGAATACATTGTAAAAGGATTTGTTTTGGATGACGAACGCTTGAAAAACCCCGATTTACCTTTCGACTATTTTGAAGAATTAGAAAGACGAATCCAAGATATTCGTACTTCAGAAAAAAGATTTTACAGAAAAATCACTGACATTTATGCCACAAGTGTTGACTATGACCCTACTTTGGATATTAGTATAGAATTTTATAAAACAGTTCAGAACAAACTACATTGGGCAATTACAGGACAAACTGCAGCTGAAATTATTGACGAACGTTCCGACAGTTCAAAAAAGAATATGGGTTTAACAACTTGGAGAGGTGTTCAAATCAGAAAATCTGACGTTACAATTGCTAAAAATTATTTGAACGAAGAAGAACTATCCGCTTTAAATAATTTAGTGGAACAATACTTGGTTTTTGCACAAGGACAAGCACGGCGAAGAGTACCAATGTATATGAAAGATTGGATTGAAAAATTAAATGGATTCTTGACACTCAACGACTGTGAAATACTGACTAATGCAGGAAGCATATCTCACGAATTGGGGAAAGCAAATGCTGAACGGGAATATGAAAAATTTAAAAAGAATCGTCAAAAAACAATCGGTGATAGCGACTTTGAAAAAGTTATTAAAAAGATAGAAAACAAAAAAAGGAAATAATCCTAACAAAGGTGCAAAAAAATGATAAAGCCTGTTACGATTACTCTGTAAGTGGCAGAAACCTCTTAAATTGTACGTTTAAGCGAAATTAAAAGTGAAAATGGGCTTGTTGTTAATTATTATGAAGGTTTAAATATTAATTTCTTTCCTCAAAACAAGGAGGACAAAGTTTTATTGCATTGTGTTTACAGGCTTCAATACATTTGCCACAAGAATCGCATAATTCGTATTTAAAACTATATTCATTTTCTTTACATGGCACATCAAAACTAACACAATATTTTATGCACTTAGAACAGGTGTTTAAAGAATCCCGACTTATAACTGCATGTGGACAGGCTTTAATGCACTCCTCACATTTAACACATTTTGAAAAGTTTATTACAGGAATAAGACTTGCTGTGATTTTTTTTGTATTTAGATTCATATATTAGAGTTTAGAATGTTTTCTGTTATTTTATTTACTATATTATAGGATACGCTTTTAGGAAACATTTCGCCAATTGTTTTTGTATTTACCATCGCATCAACAAAATTAGGATCAAAATAAATTTCTCCTAATAAATCATAATTATTTTTTTTGCATAAGTCTATAATTTTTGCATTAATTTTTACATTCAAATCAGCCTTGTTTATTATAATTCCAAAATTTAGTTTAAAACTTTCAACTAATTCTATTGTACGTTTTAAATCATGCAAACCTGAAAGCGAAGGTTCTGTTACAATAATGCAATAGTCAACACTTGTAACCGTGGAAATAACCGGGCAACCAATACCTGGAGGTCCGTCAATAATAATATGTTCTATATTGTGAATTTCTGAAATTTCTCTTGCTTTTTTTCTAACTAAATTTACAAGAAGTCCTGAATTTTCTTCGCCAGGAGCAAGATGTCCCAAAACTATTTTTCCAAATCTAAAATTTCCATTTAAAAGTTTACTTTCTGTAGAAGGATGCATTGTAATTGCATTTACAGGGCAAATTTTTTCACAAAGTCCACAGCCATCACAAAAAACATCAGAAATTACAAGCTTATCATTTTTATTTTTACTAATAGCATCAAAACGGCAGTAAAGCATACATTTTCCACAATTTGTACAAATATCATAATCTATTACAGCAGCTTCTGCTCCAACAAAACTTTTTTCTTCATTAATTTCCGGGGTAAATAATAAATACATATTTGCAGCATCAACATCGCAATCTGCTAAAACTACATTGCCTATAACATTTGCTATTGCTGCTGTAATACTACTTTTTCCTGTTCCGCCTTTTCCGCTAATTACTGCTATTTCCATAATTTTTTAATAAATAATCAAATAAATTTTCTAATTTTAAAGCTAATTCCGGCATGATATCAGCTATGATTTTTCCTTCAGAATAATTTTTAGCAATTTCCTTGTCAAAAGGAATTTCTAATAGCAATTCTATATCTTCGTCTAATAAATAATCATACACAGCTCTATCGCCTAATCCTGCTCTATTTACAACAACACCATATTCTTTACCCAAGCTTTCTAAGGTAGAAATCGATTGTTTTAAATCTGATAATCCAAAAGGAGTAGGCTCTGTAATTAAAATTACATAATCAACTTCTGCAACTGTGTGGATAAAAGGACAAGATGTACCAGGCGGAGAATCGAAAATCTTTATTTTATGTTTTTTTGTGATTTTTTTAGCCGCTTTAATAACATTTACAGGGGTCATAACGCCTTGGTGCATTTTAGCTTCATATAAATTCTCCTTTCCATCACAAATAAAACTTTTAACACTTCCTAAACTTGCATCTTTTTCTGTTATAGCTCCAAATTTACAAGCTACAGTACATGCACCGCAACCATGACAAAGCTCTTCGGTAACTCTAATAAATTTTGTTTTTGGAAGAATGAAAATAGCATTATAATTACACCAATCACGACATTTACCGCAAAATGTACATTTATTAGTATCTATTACAGGTACTTTTTGGGTAATTTCTCTATAGCTAATTTCTTTAGCGTCAAAAAATATTAAATCGTTAGGTTCTTCAGCGTCTGCATCTAACAAAATTACATCATCATATTTATTTTTAATGGAATTGAAAAGCGACAGAGCCAACATTGTTTTCCCTGTTCCGCCTTTACCACTTGCAATAGCTATATTTATTTTGTTTTTATTATTAATATTCATAAGTATTATTTAAAACAACAAAACTGTTTTTCTCTACTTTTAATCTTTGGGCAATAATATCGCATTTTACCATTAAGAGAAAAAATAATCTTTTATCTTTTTCATCGAGTAAACCTTCTAAATTTCCTTGTCCTTTAGAAATTATTAAATCTGCACTTTTATAATCTTCTAAAAATTCAGAGCTTGATTTTGAAAGTATAGTTGAAGGAGCATCAAAACCGTTAGAAATTACTTTTGCAATTTTATGCATTCCAACATACTTAGCATCTTTAATAGTAACATCATTAATAATAGCTGAGGCTTTTACAACATAAATAACTTTATTTTTCATGCAATTTTCGATAAATAATTTGTCAAAAACAATTTCTCCGGCATTATCGCCCAAATATAGTATTGTTTTAGCTTCTTGAATTTTTTCATATAATTGCTCTGAATGATCTATGGAAAATTTCATATTTAAAGCTTTGCCTATACTATTATTAATGTCAAAATTATCAAAAGCTCCATAATCCATAATATTGCCTGCAATTGCAAATCTTAAAAAAGTTTTGAAATTGCGATTTTCTTTTAGAAGATTAGTTTTTAAATTTTCAACTAATTCCATTGCAATTTTATTGGATTCTTCTTTTTCTTTTTTATAAAGATCCGGAATATTTGTTAATTTAATTAATTCACGATTAATTTCTCTTTGAATTAGAGGAGAAATTGGCAAATTAGGGCTTTTTAACAAGTTTTCTGTAAAATTTCTAATAGCCAATTCTTTATCTTTTGATAAATTAAATTTATTAATTAATCTTTCAACTCCTCTTTTGATGCATAGGGAACAGTCTTTATGTAAAATTGTATTGTGCAAAATTTTTGAAATTAGTGATTGCAATAATTTGCATTAAGGACTAAACTTCCATTTAGAAATTCCTGTGTTAATTCTTTGGCTGATTTTATTGGTGCTCCAACAAAAGCATTAATCCCTTGTTGATTAAATAAGTCAATTGCTTTTTGTCCCATTCCTCCGGCAATAACATCAGTAACACCAAAGCTTGCAACCCATTTTGGATATAATCCAGGAACATGTTCCGGCGGAGTTAATTCTTGAATATTTACAATATTATTATTTTCAACTTCAACAATTGCGAACTTTTCGCAGTGTCCAAAATGACTACATAAAATTCCATTTTCTAATGGAAAAGCTAAAATTTTCTTCATAATTTTAATAATTTAAAAACAGCAGGCGAAAAAAAAAGGATGAAAAAGCCAGATTTACATTTCGCCTGCTAAAAAAAATAATTTTTATTGGTTTCTTCCAAAACCTCTACCTTGTCCGCGACCGGCTCCTCTGCCGCGTCCCATTCCTCTACCGCGACCTAAGCCTAAACCTTGTCCGCGTAAATTTTCTGAATTTGTGTCTTGAAAACATCTTCCAAGTCTTCGTCCTGTTCCGGCACCTTGTCCGTTAGGACCTGTTTGATCTAAATTAGGCATAATATTTATTTTAATTGGTTATTTAACATATCTATAATATCTTGAATAGTTTTACTATGATCTTTTACGGTAATCATTTGAATTTTTAAAGAATCTAATAAATCTTTTATTTTAATTCCAAATTCTCCTGATACAATTTTTTCTACTCCTTTTTCTGCAACAAATTCTACTGCGGCAGGACCGGCACCGTCACTTACATTTTTAATTGGATTAGGAGAAATTTCAAAAGATTTTTTCTCAATGTCGTAAATTACATAATAAGCAGCACGACCAAATCTTGGGTCGATTGTTGAACTTAAAGTAGTTCCTGTTGATGTGATTGCAATTTTCATTTTATTTTAAATTTTAATTAATATTACTGTTTTCGTTTTAAATTAATATTACAACTTGGACAAAGCTTTTTATTACAAGGCTGATTTGCAATATGGGTTTCAATATATCCACATTTTGGGCAAGTACACAAATCTTCTGAATCTATATTTTCTTCATTTGAAATATCTGAGTCTTGAATTTTTTCAATATCTGTTGAACCACATAAAGCACATTTTATATTTACACTTTCTTTGTGTGGATTGCTAAACTCAGAATTGCAATTTTTACAATGAAACCAGTCGCTGTCGTAATAAATTTTACCACCTTCTATTATTAATTGTCGCCCTTGGGTAAGTGCTAACGCAATTTTTTGGCGAGCAGAAGAATAAATACGTGTAAAAGTTGGACGGGAAATTCCCATTAAAGCCGAAGCTTCCAAATGTGTGAGCATGTCGTAATCACATAGTTTTATGGACTCGTATTCTTCAAATAGCATACTTACTACTTCGAGGGATTCTATGCCAAAACTTCTACCATAAGGTTTAAAACCCTTTATTGTTGGTGGGTTTAAAAGTTTTCTATATCTTCTTTTTCTGTATCTCATTTTAGAACATTTGTTCATTGCAAAGATAGTGAACATATGTTCATTTGTAAAATTAATTTAAGGAATTTTTGCATTATTCTACTTGATTAGTAATTGTGTCTATAAAATACTTAAAGATTTATATAAATTATTGGTAAAATAATATTCCTTGTCTGATTTTTTGCTCTTTCATTCTTTTTTCTAGAATATGGCTTATTTCAAAATTCTTTTTTCCTTGCCAATTTGGGTAAATTATCATTTCTTTTGGCGATTCGCTTGTAAATCTTTCTACAACAATATTTGGATTTAAGTAGCTTAAAAATTTTGTAATCAAATCAATATAATTATTCAAATCTAAATTATAAAACAGTTCTGGTTGATTTTCATAAATTTTGGCAAGTTTTGTTTTCTTTAAGACTTGCATTTGGTGAATTTTTAAAGTTTGAATATTTAATTTTGATATTTCTTTAGCATGATTAAAAAAATCTTGTTCATTTTCACCAGGCAGTCCAATAATTAAATGCAAACCACAATTAATTTCAAATTTATTTGTAAGTTTTACTGCTTGAACTGTTTTTTCCCAGCTATGACCACGGTTAATAAAATTTAAACTTTCATTTTTTGTTGATTCTGCTCCATATTCTATGCTTAAATACTTATTTTTGGTAATTTCTTTGAGCATTTTTAAAATATTTTCATCAATACAATCTGGACGTGTAGCAATAACTAAGCCTATAACACCATTTACAGAAAGAGCTTTTAAATATAATTTTTTTAGTTTTTCTATTTCGCCATAAGTATTTGTATAAGATTGAAAGTATGCTAAATATTTTTGCGTTTTATATTTTTTACTAAAAAACTCTATACCTATTTTTAATTGTTCAGATACAGATAGCTTTGGTGTGCAATAAAAAGGAGAAAAACTTTCGTTTGTGCAATAAATACAAGCATCTCGGGATATTTTTCCATCACGGTTTGGACAAGTAAAACCTGCGTCAACAGAAATTTTTTGCACTCGCATTCCAAATATACGTTTTATATATGAAGAATAATCATTCCAAGGTAATTCTATATTTTGTTGATTTTGCATTTTTAGTTTAAAAGTTTATCCTTATTTTGAGTCTCATCTACTAACCAGTATTGATTTTCGTCAAAATCATCGTCATCATCCGGCAAGCTTTCTGTTGGCGGTGTAAAAATTATTGCTAAAATTAGGCCTGTGATAAAACCAGATAAATGACCTTCCCAACTTATTTTTTCGTTTATCGGAAACATTCCCCATATCATGCTTCCATATAAAAAAACAATAATTAATGTAATAGCCATTCTTCTAATATTTTTACCAATTAAACCAGCTGTAAATAAATATCCGGCAAACGCATAAATCATTGCAGATGCTCCAATATGAATACTTTCTCTACCAATTAACCAAGTAAAAATACCACTTAAAAAATATGATAAAATAAATAATAATATTGCTCTGTCGTTATGAAAATAAAAAAGCATTGAACCTAAAATAATAAAGCTAACTGTGTTTGCAATAATATGTTCTGAACCGCCGTGTAAAAAAGGCATAGTTAAAATTCCATACCATTGTCTGAAATCTCTTGGTAATAAACCATATTGAGCAAAATTAATATTTAGAGATTTTTCTAAAGCGAAAATTAGCCATGCTAAAAACATAAAACTCGCAGGTATTACAATTGCAAGTAACATTTTTTTCAATTCTGTTTTAGAATTAGTTTGCTCTATCATTCTGCAAAGTTAAAAATAATTTAAAATTTAAAGACTTTGGAATATAGAAATTGCTTCTCGTTTTTCGCTATGCTCAAAAAAAGTTGAAAGTCTATAAAGTCGAAAGTCGAAAGGGCTTCTCGCATTTCGCTTCGCTCAATGCTCGAAGAGAAACAACCACTAATTTCACTAATTTACACTAATTTTTGTTTTATTATTCGTGAAAATTCGTGTAATTTGTGGTTGATATTTTGTTTCGAAGTTGGCAAGCCTGCGAGTCATACGAGAAACTTTGATATTACTTCTTCGCATTTCGCTACGCTTAAAAAAAGTTTAAAGTTGAAAGTCTATAAAGTTGANNAGTTGAAAGTCGAAAGTGCTTCTCGCATTTCGCCCTCTAATAACTAAATATTAAGCACTAAGCACAAACCACACACCAATTTAATGTTAAAGAATATATTTTAGTTTTTGTTTTATTAATTTCTTAGTTCTATCTTTGAAAAAAATGTAATTTAAAATTTTAGAATATGAAAAAAGTATTAATTGCTACTGAAAAACCCTTCGCAAAAGAAGCTGTTGACAGTATTGAAAGCATTGGAAAAAATGTTGGTTATGAAGTTGTGAAATTAGAAAAATACACTACAAAAGAAGAATTATTAGCTGCTGTTGCTGATGTTGACGCAATGATTATTCGTAGTGATAAAGCAGATAGAGATGTTATTAACGCAGGAAAAAATTTGAAAATTATTGTTAGAGCCGGTGCAGGTTATGATAATATTGATTTAGTAGCTGCAAGTGAAAAAGGTGTAGTTGCAATGAACACACCAGGACAAAACTCTAATGCTGTTGCTGAATTAGCTTTCGGTATGATGGTTTATAATGCTCGTGCAAGTTTTAATGGAAGTTCAGGAACTGAATTGAGAAACAAAACTATTGGTATTCACGCTTATGGTAATGTAGGAAAATATGTTGCTAAAATTGCTAAAGGTTTTGGTATGGAAGTTTATGCTTACGACCCATTTGTTAAAGCTGAAGATATTGAAGCTGACGGTGTTAAAGCTTTAAATTCTGTTGAAGAATTATACAAAACTTGCCAATATATTTCTTTACATATTCCAGCAAACGACAAAACTAAAAAATCAATAAATGCTGATTTGCTAGGTTTAATGCCAAAAAATGCTTGCTTAGTAAATACTGCACGTAAAGAAGTTATTGACGAAGAATCTATAGTTAAATTTATGGAAGAAAGACAAGATTTTAGCTATGTATCAGACGTAGCTCCAGACAATGCTGCTGTTTATGCAGACAAATTTGCTGGAAGATATTTCTTTACTCCTAAAAAAATGGGTGCTCAAACTGCAGAAGCAAATATTAATGCAGGTATAGCTGGTATTAATCAAATTATTGACTTTTTTGAAAAAGGAGATATTAGATTTAAAGTAAATAAGTAGTAGAATTTTCATAAGAACAAAAAAGCTCTTCAGAGATGGGGAGCTTTTTTTTATTGTGTGCATATGTCGCGTAATAAGATGAAAACAAGGCTAATCTAAAATGAATCAGCCTTGTTTTAAACATTTTATATTTATTTTACAATCACAGTCTGAGTATCTATTATTTTATTATCTTGGATATAAACAACTTTATAATAACCTGTTTTTAAACCAGTAATATTTATTTCATTTAATCTTTCTTTTATTGATGTTAACCTTTTTACAGTTTGTCCAACAGAATTGATAATACGTATTTCACAATTATTACTTGATGTTAGTAATTTGATTTTGAAATTACCTTGATTAGGATTAGGTATTATTTCAAATGAATTCTCTATTGAAAGTTCTTTATTGTTAAAAGAATCGTCATATACTTCGTCATCATATCCAATAATATTTTGTTGTGTTTTTTTTGTAGAATAACAATTTTCACAATCTTCTATTGCTATAAAAAACTCATCAATATTGATTAGCCCTTCATATGCAGCTTTTTCAGCATTTATTTTACA
>LSQX01062465.1_pt1 | contig 10895 bp, 16 predicted proteins | sample 654561 | NCBI WGS metagenome assembly LSQX01 (sample SAMN04489861, study PRJNA283612) | anaerobic digester metagenome | isolation source: 4 biogas reactors fed with cattle manure at either 37C or 55C with and... | place: Denmark: Kongens Lyngby | collected 2014 | reverse complement strand
AGTTGCTTTTGTTCTTTTAGCTCTTGGGCCTGGTTAAATGCTGCAAGGTCGCGGGTCGCACTTGCTTCGTCCATGCCACGGAGTACCTGTAAAAATTCAATGGCCCCGGCTCCTTGTTTACTGCAAGCCTTGCAGCGCCATTTGCCAGGGGGCTTAGTTTGGATGGATAGAGACGCTTTAGTATGGCAGGCCGGGCAGGTGGCAAGTGCCCAATCTGTGCCACCTGCTTCAATCCCTAGAACTTCGCTCCAAAAGGCGCCCCAATCGTGGACTGTCACATCTATGTCATGTTTCTGCTTTTTCATCGTTATTACCATCCCTAGTATGGTGATTTTGAATCCGTTCAGCGAGTAAGCTGTAGCGATCCTCAATCTTGTTGTTTTGAGTTGCTTTCTTAATGCCGAAACCATCACTGATTAAAACCAACCTATGCTTAGCTCTTGTAAATCCGGTATATGCAATGTTGCGGGTCAACATGATATAATGGTGTCGAAGGAGGGGCATGATGACGAGTGGAAATTCGCTGCCCTGCGATTTATGGATTGTAGCTGCATAAGCTAACTGCAACAAATCCAGATCCTCAACCTTAAAATCGATGCTGGTACCATCGATGTTGACCATCATGTTTCCCTTCCTAACCTCTTCAACCAATCCAATCTGACCATTAAAAACCCCAAGATCATAATCATTACGAACCACCATGACCTTATCGCTAGCTCGAAACTGCCCAATCTGTGGAATGCCTTTACGCCAGGGATTAACGATATCCCTAATTGCTTGATTGAGGGCATTTACTCCGCATTTACCACGGCGCATTGGAGCTAATACTTGAAAATCCATTACACCCATACCACGCTTGCGAGCAAGCCTTACTTGATTTAAGACCTCGCTTGCCCCCATCACATCATCACTGACTGAAACGTACTCATAATCACCAGATGAAAGTGTTGGTGGTGTTTTACCCTCTGTAAGGTCATTGGCATACTCAGCGATTTTAGAGCCACCGGCCTGGCGGTAGTTGTATCTAAGCCGTGTTGTGGTTATTTTGTGAGAACGAATAGTGTCTCTGAGCACTGAGCCAGGGCCGACAGATGGTAGCTGATCAACATCGCCCACAAGAACGACTTGATGCTGAGAAGGATCAAGTGCCGCAAACAAATCTTCAGCAAGTTCAACGTCCATCATCGAAGCCTCATCCACGACTACCAATGCCGATCCGGGTAACGGATTACCATAACCGTGCTCAAAACCGCCTGAATTTGGATTGTATCTCAGCAACCTATGAATCGTCTTAGCTTCGTACCCCGTGGCCTCAGTCATGCGTTGTGCAGCCCTCCCGGTAGGGCTGGCTAGCAAAATATGTCGATGCAATTTTTCTCGTTTCGAGATCTCGCAAATAGATCTGATTACAGTCGTTTTTCCAGTTCCGGGACCTCCGGTCACAATTGACAGGCCATTAGTCACGGCCTCTTTGACAGCTTCCCGTTGCATAGGTGCATACTCTACACCAGCATCTTCTTCTGACCAATCAATGAGTGCTTCCATGTTATGGATAGAAATCGAAGGCCTGTTTGCAAACTCCCTCACTTTAGCAGCAAGCCTAACTTCAGCACTATGCAAGTGCTTAGCGTACACCGCATTACCTTCTCGAACTGCCTCACCGGCTTCAATCAACCCTTCCACAGCATCAGAGACCAACTGCACGTCCACATCAAAATCAAGCAGCTCCTTAGCCTTGGCCAAGACGTCTCTAGGGCGCAAATAACAATGTCCTTCGCTGCCAGCTTCGGTGAGTAAATACTTAACCGCTGCTCGAACCCGAAACGGACTGTCCTGCTCAATACCAATTGCCTGGGCCACCGCATCGGCTTTCTTGAAACCAACTCCCCAGAGTTCATCTGCTAAAACATAGGGATTATCCTTAACCACTTGAATGGAGTCTGAACCGAATTTGGCTACGATTTTTTGAACCAATGCCGGAGTGATTCCCTCACGACAAATCAGACCAGAGAGTTCTGCTGCAGTCTCATTTTGAGCTATGTTATCGGCGATCTCTTGTGCTTGGTCGGGTTTCAAGAAATCAAATTGTTTCAAACAGGATGGGTTTTCTCGAATCAGATCCAATGCGTTGTCTCCTAGCCCATCCACAATCCTCCTGGCTTTGGCTGGTCCAACTCCATAGGCGATGGTAGATAGATATCTTATGGCGCCTTGCCTAGTAACTGGGAGAAGAAGTTCGCAGGTTTCTACGGCAAACTGCTTGCCATACTTGTGATGGGACCTCCACTCACCTTCGAATCTATACTCGTCACCCTCACGAAGCTCTGGCAGATTCCCTACCGCAGTTACTCGCTCGTCCAAATCTGATTTGGCTCCCTTGGGTTTGACGTGAAAAACAGTGTAGCCATTTTCCGAGTTATAAAAGATTACCTTTTCAATGGTGCCGATCAGAACCGTATCTTCATTGGTGCCATCTATGTCCACAGCTGAAACAAGCTCTAGCTGCTCAAATTGTGCCGTTTCAATTGCCACCTATCCCACCTTCTTTCCTCTATATTTCCTTCACATCTTTGCCAACATTCTTACCGCACACAAGTCTGTTCACATTCCAAGGATTACCATGCCCGATGTCGAAATAGTCTGTATGAAAGGAGGGTGGATGCCGTGTATAAGACTGGTGAAAAGCCGGGGAAGGGGACGTATTACTGTACCAGGTGTGGACAAAGAGTGGTTCTAGATGATCACACTGACACACTCCCCCCTTGCCCCAGATGTGCTAATGCTACGTTTAGGCGTTAACATCGAAAGCTGACCTAATGAACTCTGCGATGGCCTCTTCGCTGTAACCGAAGAGTTTGCCTAATAGCCAGTGTTCATAATTGTTTGACGGAACCTGCGGCAGTGACTGTATCACGTCAAGAACATGATCGTACCTAAAGATCCACAACTCCACCCAACCTTCACAAGATATCTCAACAAGAGTTTTCAGTTGATGACTTGTGTGAATCACCTCAATCGCCTCATCTACATGCCTATTCTGCAGTGAGACAACTGCCGCGGGTTTTCCTCTTTGAACCATATAGCATAGTGCATCAATGTAACCTCGCATGTATTCATTCATGAGATATTCCCGCCTGACGTTCTTTGGTATGTCCTTATCATGCTTAATCGACAGCGTTGTCAAACTAGACATTTCACCGATTCCCCCACCGCCTATGCTTCCATTTTCCGAACTCTTCTATCGGGTCAACTACTGGCATAACGTTGATGTCTTCTATTACCTGGTGCCCTTTCTTTGTGAGTGCGATGGCCCTAGGTGACCCAGGCTTACGGGCTAGACAACCCTTCTTGGCCAACCTCGCTATGTAACCATTAACGGTCGACATGGACTTTAGTCCCACAGCGTCGTTTATTTCTCTGTACGATGGAGGATAACCATGCTTCTGTGTCAGTTCCTTGATAGCATATAGAATTTGCGTTTCTCTCTTGGTGGTTGATTCAGGCTTGCGGGGAGAGAAGTTGCCAGCGGCTTGGTTTTCCATTTATTTCACCCCCTGGTACACATCTCGCAGGCCTTGCAACAAGCTCGGCTTGTGAGGGCCCTTGATGTAAAGGCCCATCTCGTTCGCTTTACTGTAAACCATCGGTACTTTGCGACCCAATACCCGCGCGATCTCCTTGACGGGCATCTTGCCATAACACTCTCGCACAAACTCTTCCTCATCGGGTGTCCAGGGCGTACCCCTTGGTCGCTTGCTCATGCGCTCACCTGTTCCCTAGCCACTCCCAGCCTCCGCAGAGCTTCATCTACGACTTCCTGAGGTAGCTTCTCACGGCTTCCGACGTCTTCAATGATCTCACGAGTTTCAAGGAACTTTGTTTCCCCTTCCTCAGCCAGCAAGCCAAGGAACTCAGCAATACGATATTCTCGTTCTGACTGAACCTCCAAGTGCTCCCTGCTCAAAACCTCATAGCCAGGGCGGGCTGATTGAAGTGGAATCATATTTACATCAATATCAAATCTTTCAACATCGCGGATCGTGAGTAGGCAGACCTGCACCTGACGCTCCATCTCCTCAGGGTGGGCCGACAACCTGCAAAGTGCACCAGGATTAATAGCTAACATCTTGCCCCGTTTGTTTGCAGCCTCCATTCCTTTCGCTCCAAACCCAATGTGATGATGACCGGTGATGAGGATATCTGGTGCCCTCTCCTGCATAGCAATCTCGGATATCAGGGTATGGCGCATGTCGAATCCAGGACGCTGCTCCAAGATCATGCCGTGCACAAGACGGACTTGAAGTGACGCTTCGGTATCATCAAGGACATCCTGAGGCATTAGGTACTGCTCAAGGTCACGGTCTGTGTCTACGTTGTAGCCGTGGCCAGAAACCACGACTTGATCTTCATTGCCCAGAAAAGAACATGCCTCTTGAAGGTTTTGAATGTATTTTAGATTGGCCATGAACCCAAAGGGCGTGCGATTCAGGCTCGTTTGATTAGCCCCAAATAGATCATGATTACCCGGAATAGTCAGAAGCGGGCTCTTGGTTGTGCCATAGTTCCAAAGTAAGGTCATGACTTCCGCTATGCTTGGGAGCGAAACGGTAGGAGAATCAAAGAGATCTCCCGCTTGGATGATCGCATCCACCTTGTGCCTGTTGGCCAACTCGCAAACCTCAACGAGTTTGCGCCTGATGGCCGCTGGGTAATCATCAGTTCTGGAACGGGGATTGTTACCACGATAATGGACGTCTCCTACAATTAACAGCTTAATCATGCCTCTCCCACCACGCTTTCTCCATCAATTTTGCTGACCACAATACTCTTGTCCGCAACCTCAGCCAGAGCTGCTTGGTGGGTTACAAGGATTATTTGTCTGCCAGTTTTACGAGCGTACTCCTTCAAAAACACAGCCACATTGGGGGCAAAGGCAGAAGAAACGTGTTTGCCCACCTCATCAAGGAGTAGAGGCCCCTCTGGTTTTGGCCGGGACAGTTCTAATAAGGCAAGCCGTAGAGCCAAGGAGACGATGTCGACGACCCCACCGCCACGACTGTCCTGCGGATCACCAGCAACCAACTGATCACCATAGAGCGAGATTACTTGCCACTCCGCCGTAGGAACGCCAGCACGCTCACCAAGACGAATCTCAAAGCCCAATCCCTCTTCGCCAAATACGGCTTGCAGGGCAGCCGTTACAGTCTGCTCAATGCGAAGTTTTAGCTGCTCACGGCTATACTCACTCACCTTGCCAAACAAGATCTGGACTTGCCTCCATGTGTCCAGGTCTGCTTGTAATTGTTCTTGTTATTGTTCTAGCTGGGCTTTATCGGAGCGGAGAAGCTCCAATTGCCCCTCCGCTTTTTGGTGTTTGGAGCGTAGCTCAGCCAGCCGAAACTCCAAGCTGTTAAGAGTTAGGTACCCTTGGCCAATCATGACACTTGCCCTACAGGCAACGGAGTATTACTCGAACCAACTGTAGGTAATAGCTTCTCCGCTTCAGCCAGTGCATGGGTGATCTCAGTTTCTAGGCGTTTAATCTCAGCGTCCAGCTGCTCGGGCTCAATGCCATAGCCCTTGATTTCAGCAACGAGATCTGCCTTCTGCTTTTCAAGACTCTCCAAGGTAGCCTCGGCCTTGGCTTTTTCTGTGCGAGCTGTTTCGGCCCGTTGTTTAAGTGATTCCAATCTAGTTGATAAATCTATCGAATGGGTATTCATCAAATGACCTCCCGAAGTTTATATTCATGCGCTGTGGCTCCACAAGTTGGGCAAATGCCAGCCTCTTGCAGTGTTTTGGCATAAAGCGCTGCAGCATTGTCTAGGGTGTGTGTTGCCAGCTCCAGCGCTCCAAGCGTTTTTTCTTTGGACTGCTTGGCCTCCGATAGAGCAAACCGTACTTTCCTTAGATGATTGATTTTTGTGATTGTCCCTGTTGTTCCGGCAAGCAATTCGGCAGCTGTTTGCACACCACCCAAACTAACGTTGATATTGTACATAGCAGTATGATCCTTATTTACTGCCTGATATCTGCCCTGTAACCGTTGGAGTTCCGTGACTGAATCCATTGACACCAGTGATTGACCAACGAGTTTAGTCGCCTGTTCTGTTCCCCGTCTGGATTGCACCCGTTCCTTGCAAATTTCAAGTGCATCGCTTGCGACAATGTACTTACTAGACAAGGTTTTGAGGGCATTAAACTGCTGAATATTAGCACTTACATCAGCTATGCTAACCTGGGCTTCCTCAACACCCAGAAGGAGTTGAAGCCTCTCACTGCAATGCCTCGAGTAGTTGACTACGTTAGTGTAGAGTGACTGCAGCTTCCGAGTTTCATCCTGCCTTTGCTGTGCCATTCCCGCATTAGTCAAAATTGCTAAGGCCTTACTCAACCCCCGATACTTAGCCAAATACTCCTTGCCCCGGCTGATACGTCCCGACACCTCATCAAACTTGGTTTCTAAGCCCCTGAGGCCTTTGAGCTGATCCCGCTTACTCTTTACTGTTTGGACGAACACTTCCAGCTGAGCGATTTTCACACCCAAGCCCTCAACCCAGGCAAGCTCCTCAATTTGTTCAGTCTTTGTGGCCAAGTTGCTCTGTGTCGTCTCGAGGTCTCGATTGTGTCGATAGAGATCTGTGCCCAGCTGCTTATTGGCCACATCCACGTCTTCAGTGCCGGCCAATTTACCAAGAACTTTGGCTCGGAAACTTGCGGCCATTGAGTTACCCAAGAAAGGCCCATCCAGCTGCTCCGCAATGTTTAGCTTAAGATCCATGTCTCCAACATCAACCGGAGCCACACCTAGCACCTGTTGGACTTCAACTGGTACGTTGCTCCCAAATCCCTCATAAACCTGTTCGTCACCGTCTGGATGGGCTACGATGTACTGGTTTTTACTCGGTGTCCGAAGTCTTGCGACACTCCAGCCATCAGACATGGTCACTGTGACTTTAGCACTGGAACACCCAACCCTGATGAAATCTGTGCCTTGTGGGGAATTGTAGAATACCCAGCGCAAGGTTCTAAGTATGGCTGTCTTGCCAGAGTCGGAATCGCCGGTGATCACAGTCAGGTTCCCGGCAGGTGTGAACTCTACTACAGTGTGAGCGTGGGATTGAAAATTAGTGATTTCAACTTGCTTAATGGATTTCATTGCCATCCTCCTTTTTGCGGGATAGATGGGTCAGGCCGAAACCTGACCCGGTTCTTTTGGCTAGAATGGCTCGTCCGAATCATCCATCTGATAATCAGCCTCGGCATCCATCACATCGGCCTGAATGTAGTCATCTTCAGAGATTCCCATGGCCTCGGCAGCCTGCTGCATTGCAGATCGCATCTTAGCAAGTCTCATCATTTCTTTAGGTGCTACAGGCTCCCCAAGTTTGAAGCGTCCTACGGCATACTGGAATTTTCCGGCCTTCTCAGGCGTCAGAGTTGCCACAGTTTCCACGGCCACATCAGTAATGCCCTTGGTGAGACGTGCACTAATATACTCGTCAAAGCTTTTTAAGCTAGTTGGTGGGAAGCTCACAAATGCGGGTAGCTGATAGCCAGGAAGGACAAAGAACACTCTACGCATCTCTTTGCAAGCTTTGCCTGCTGTGGCATTCCCTGCCTCGTCCTCCCCACTCCCCCACTGGTTCATGGGGCAGTTGGCACAGCCACGTTCTTGGCCATCACGAGTTACACCAGTAATCCCATCCATGGAGCTGCACTCCGGCACGTTATCATCTGCACCCTTGACCCAATAACCACGGGTCTTTTGCTTGTACACAATCACACCCCGAAGCTCGTCCAATGTTTGCCCAGATGGGTCAATGAAATTACAGGCGTCCTTATTGATCTTGATCCTAGCGGGCCGGAGAGTTGCTCCCTCGCGGCTGACTTCTATTTCCTTTAGGTAGAACTGGGCGAACTCCATGATCTCTTGGGGAGTCAGGCCTGTTGTATCAATCCCTGCTGCCTTTAGTGACTGGGCAACGGAATCGGGTATTGCTATTGCCGTGGTATTAGCAGTGTCAGCTGTATTGGCAATGCTGTTGGGTTTTTTACTCATTTTGGTTCCTCCTCATATTTATTCACGTGCATATTTTTAGCCAGTGGGGGGGTAGGATATGATGGGGAGTGTTGGCTCCCCGCCATGTTATTCAAGCCACATCCGCTGTGGCAGACTGCTCACCACCCGATCAAACTCTCTGTCATCTGCTCCTGTTAGGTCTTGGTACAGCCGATTGATATGGGTTTCTTTTTGGTTAAAGATTGCACTGCGCTCATCTAACTCATCCACGATGGCTGTTAGACAATCATGCCCCGCTTTGATGTCCCAAAAGGCCGCCAGTGATACCATCACCCTGCGATATGTCAGTATGAGATCGTGCTTGGTCATGCGCTCCAGCCTTTTCACAGCCTCTGTGATCGCTTGTTTTTCATCCCGCGCCACCACACTGAAGTAATCCATCTCTGCCTCATCGAACCCAAGCACGGTATGGGTCTCCCCCAGCAGAGCCACTGTCATATCGTCCCAGTGTTCATCTAGGCCAAACTCCTGCAGGATGGCCTCCTGGAGATCACAAGCATCGGCCGACAACTCGTCAAAAAGCGGCTTGTACTCCAGGTAATAGCCCGTCTTGTCCGTGTCGTAGCCGTAGTAATCGCCGTTCTCTGCGATTTCATCTAGGCTTTCAAGGACTTTGCTCAGGTACAGGTTCTGCAACATGGACTTCCTCCACAGTGGCGTTTTAGATTGCTTCACCTCTACGCCCCCAGCGATGCCATAAGCTCTAGGCGACCTGTCGTAAGTCTCACTACAGAGCTGGCAGCCGCGAACTGATTGTTGAGCAGATCCAAGTCAAACTGACCAGCAGTTACTGCCGATTCTAGTATTCTGTGGTCCTTTAGTTTAGAGTGATACGGTGCCGATTCTCTGAGACGTTTGGCAAGCTCGGCTTTGCGAGCTGTATCATTGGAGTACATCGGCTTGCCAGTTGAGGGATTTTGTGCTTCGGTAATTTCAACGAGAATCATCTGTTCCTCAAACAGCAGCTCCGCCTTGGACGCCTCCAAGCTTTCCCTTGCCGACTGCAGCTGTTGTTGTTTATGCCTGATCTGCTCAGGATACGACATCAGCGCATTCTGCAGTTTCTCAATGTTCATCGACTGTTCAATAGAGTTGATCAGTTTTCGGTAGTCCAAGTGATTAATGATCGGCTGTACGTTCGTTGGTTGCACACTCATTAGGATACACTCTCCCTTTCTACCTTGCGGTTGAGGTCAATTTGCGTCCTTGCATGGGTGGATGCAATCTCGATCTCCGTTTTATCCTTAAATTCGTTAAACCCGATTAAGAGCGACAAATCGCCTGAGAGATTTAGAACCAGCAAATCCCCTTCGTCCCTCTTGATAACAGAGGCATTCTCCACCTTTCTGCCTGTCAAAAATGGCAGAGCTTCCTTTTCGATCAACGGTCTTCCCTCCTTGCAAACAGCTAGCCAATATGGTAGACTAGCAGTAGGTTAATTTTGTGATTGCCTCTACTCTGAGCCGCCAGGTAGGGGCTTTTTTAATCCAAGCAAAGACTGTCGCAAGCTTTGATTTGCAGCTTGACTAAGTGGTCGCAGTACGCCTCAGTCATGTTCTCCACAAACTTTTCAAACGCACCGGGCACATCATTGGCTCTCACAATCATCAGTTCTAACTTTGCCTCCCCAAGCTGGCTTTCGTGCCAGATGTAAAACAGTTTTGGCAATCAGCTCACCTCCTCTTCTTGGTAGTGCTCACCCCGCCTTCACCTCGCTTTTGGCTAAAAAATCCTCAACGTGTCTTTGGCTAAACCTGGCGTAAATGTACTCGCCGCCTCGGTTGACGTTAATATAGTCAATCTGTCCAGACCAAATCATCTCCCGCATGACGGTCATGCTAACTCCAAGGATTTTGGCTACTTCTTGTGGCTTCATCAACTGCTCCATGGTAAAACCTCCTTATGCCACCGGCAATCGGCTGACATGTTGCTCGTAACACTGCCTGGTAGCAAATCCTCTGGTAAACAGTTTTTCATAGCCCCTGATTGCCTGCTCCTCGATGTCGATATTGTAGTAGCGATGGATCATAGTAAAGAAAGTGTCCTTGGCCGCCACAATATCCATGACTTGCTCGATGGCGTGCTCTAGGGCTATGTAATCAGCTTCGGTTAGGTCACCCGCTACTAGCTTGTTGCGGAGGCTTAGAACCTCCAAAGCCTTAATCGCCTCAGTAAACTCCTCAATCAGAACATCCCTCACCGTCATTGGATGCATGTCCACTAAGTCAAGATATGGCATTGTAACCATATTGATGGGACACTCAAAGCAACACTGATGCTTATATGGCTCGCTTCCGGTGTACCGAACAAAAAGACAGGATACATCTGGAGGGACATTGCATACTTCCCTCTCGTAGTTGGAGATCATTGACCTATCAACCCCGCAGGCCTTGGCCACTTGGATCTGGGTCAATCCCAACCGTTCACGTTCCTGTCGCATTATGACGCCTAGTTTACTCACTCTTCAAACCTCCTTTATTTGGGTAGTTTGTTTTTCTTAGACTACGGCAGCTGTAATACTTCGTAAGGATAAATCGTCGCACTGTGAGTCAAGCCATTTAGCTTCCTGATTTCGTGAATCACTTCGCCTGTGTGCTGTCCTGGATAATACTCAGTGGCTATAGCCCAAAGGTTGTCCCCCGGTAGCACCTGGTAGGTTTTGGGCCTTGACGGTTCAGGACCGGCAACAACGATGGGCATATCGAGCCATGGGCCGTAAAAGCAATCGTACAGCCACCAGGCAGCGTAGCCTAGAGTTGCTACAAGGATCAGTGCAAGACCTGTCTCTTATACACATCTGACGCTGCCGACG
>LSQX01324844.1_pt1 | contig 10896 bp, 10 predicted proteins | sample 654561 | NCBI WGS metagenome assembly LSQX01 (sample SAMN04489861, study PRJNA283612) | anaerobic digester metagenome | isolation source: 4 biogas reactors fed with cattle manure at either 37C or 55C with and... | place: Denmark: Kongens Lyngby | collected 2014 | reverse complement strand
GGAGGCCTTTGGCGATATTATGTCAAGGGAGATTGATAATGTCCCGGATGAAAACATAAAAAAGCTGCTTAAGGCATCCAGAACAATGCAGCAGGAATACGAATTTTGCGTTGCACCGCTGTTTGACGATGTTGACATGCTGCAGCAGCATTACGAGAGTCTGCTTAAGGAAACCGCCACCCGGTCCAGGCAGGCCTACCTTGACTTTCTGGAGACCAACATCCCCGACGAAGCCTACGAAAAGGCCATTAGGGGCCTATACGAGGAGTTCTCCCAATCCTTTTCAGAATATTAGCAGGTAAACGGAGATGCTATTTGAATTGAAAAGCAGTGTACCAACTAAGAACAAAATAAGGCATCTAAAACAGGTGCTGAAGGATTTCGGTTCATTGGGTATACCCATGGGCCCTAGGCTTTTTTTGCTTCTTATAATCCTGGTACTTACTATTGTACTGGGGGCAGTTGCAGTAATGCTTATTACCGGAAACCTAACCACGGGCTTTAAGGAAAGCGAAGCAATAGTCCAAAACGAGTTGATGCACGTCTCCCAGAAGATAGAAGAACAGTACGGACAGTTTTCGCTACAGGCGTTGGCGCTTTCCAAAACCCTGTCAAGGAATATTGAAGAGGAACTCAAAAGGCTGGATATACCCGTAACAGAACTGCAGGACCACCCGGATATATTGGAACACCTTATTGCAAGCCAGTATGAAAGGGCATTGTTCTCCCTTCAGTTGTCCAAGAGCAGTGGCGTTTTCGTGATGCTAAACGCTACCGTCAACCCGGCCCTTGCCAATGCAAAAAATTCCCGGGCTGGGCTATATATAAAAAATATGGAACCAAATATTATAAGCTCCCAGACCCCCACCATAATAGTTTTCCGCGGTTTTCCCAGCATAGGGCGACATAACCGGTTAAGCCTCCATGCCCAGTGGCAGATGGAATTTGATATAAGCGAAGCTTCCTATTACCATATCCCCATGGCTGCAGCCCTATCCAACCCCGACCTGCCGCTGTCCCGCCTGTATTATTGGTGTCCTTCCTTCACGCTGCAGAACACCAACGAAGAGGTAATGCTTTGCTCGGTACCCCTTATGGATTCCAACAATAATGTATTCGGGGTCTGCGGCCTGGAAATAAGCGAAATGCTATTTAAGCTGTCCCATATGCCAAAAAGGACCTTATACAGCCGCCTTTTCTGTGTGCTAACGCCTATGGACGAGAATGCAATGGTTTTTAACCGGTCTATGTTCGCAGGCGGTTATTCGGCAAAGGCGGTTTCGAGGGAAAAGAACACCCTTGTTATAGCTGGCAATGACAGCCCTTTTTATTCATATAACCACAACGGTAATAGGCTTTTCCTGGGAATGCATGAACCGGTAAACCTGTATCCCGGGGATTCGGTGTTTTCCGACCAAGCCTGGGCTGTAGCAGTTATGGTGCCCCAGGAGGATATCCTGGACTCCATTACAATGCTAAACCTGGTCCTTTTTTTCTCGGCGGTACTTTTAGTGCTTATAGGGATAACGACCGCCTTTGTTTTAAGCCGAAGGTTCCTGAAACCAATAACAGAAGGGCTTGACATGATTAAATCCGCCGACCTGGAGAAGTTGCCCAAAACAAAGGTGCCGGAGATAGATGATTTAATAGAATACCTAAAAACCCGAAACAAAGAACTGTACCAGAAGGCCATGAAGGGTAACCTTTCCATATCCCTGCTGGATGAATTTCTAGAAAATATAAAAACGCTGTCCCCTTCAGAACGGGCGGTTTTTGACCTATACGCGAAGGGGCATACTTCAAAGGAGGCCGCCGAGAAGCTATTCTTAAGCATTAACACCATTAAAACCCACAACAAACGCATATATATGAAACTGAATGTTGCTTCCCGCAAAGAACTGTCCCTTTATATAAGCATGTTAAAGGAGATAGGAAGGGATGTATAACCCATGGGGTTAGGAATTGTACTTTTCAAAAGCTGCTTCGAACCGGGCCCAGCTTCAAAATAAACTACCCCACCGGTATAGCATTATACCGATGGGGCACTGTTAAACAGGAGGAATCAGACCTTGAACTTTTTAATTATCCCCTGCAGTTCATTGAACAACTGTTCCAGGCCTTCGCTTTCCTGTGCGATACTTTCCGCCGAAGCGGTCTGTTCCTGCATGGACGCGGAAATCTGCTGGGTTGCTGCCGCATTTTCCTCTGCAATTGACGACAGAGTCTGAATGGTATCCAGTACCCCATTCTTCTTCTGCTCCATTTGCCTGCCCGCCTCCGTTATAACCTCCACCGTTTCGATGGATTTTTGGATTTCCCCGGCTATTTCCCTGTACCTACTTTCAGTAAAGCTTACGTTTTGGAACTGTTCCTTCAAAATCCTTTCTACCCTGTCCATGGTCTCCACCGCTTCGGCTACATCCTGCTGCAGGCTTGCAATCCTTTCATCTATAACCTTCGTTGAGGCGGTGGACTCCTCGGCAAGCTTTCTTATCTCGTCCGCCACCACCGCAAAACCCTTCCCGTGCTCTCCAGCCCTTGCTGCTTCGATGGCCGCGTTTAATGCCAGCAGATTGGTCTGCTCCGCAATGGACTTGATAAGGCCGCTAGCATAACTTATTTTTTCGGAGCTTTCATTGGTCTTAGCTATGCTCTGGAAAATGCCATTTATTGCACTGCTGCTCTCTTCGGTTTTACTCGCCAACTCATCGATAACGTCCAGCCCCTGGCTGGTAATCTGGTTTATCCTGGCCGATGCCTCTGTGAACTCCTCCATTCGCCTTTGGTTATCCTCTATAAGGTTCCCGAGAATGGTTAGCTCTTCGGAACCTTGTACGGTGCTTTCCGCCTGGCTTGCTGCGCCCTCGGCCATTTCGCCTATGGTCTGGGCCACCTGTTCCGCAGCGGCGGCGGAATGCTGCGAAGCGGCCGACAGTTCCCCGGCAGCCTGGCTAGCCCTTTCGGAAACCTCTTTGATTGTTGTCACGATTCCGTGGATGGTATCCGAAAAACCGTTGAAATAAACCGCCATATCGCCTATTTCGTCCTTGGTTTTTATATCAACACGCTTGGTTAAGTCCCCGTCCCCCTCGGAAATATCCTTAAGAACGCCGGTTACTGCTCTCAGGCGCTTTATCACAAGGCTTTGAACGGCGAAGTATGAAAAGATACTTATTGCAATAACAATGGTAAACAGTATTACCGTTCTGCTGTACAGGTCGTCCATACTTGCCTTTATCATATCGTTTCCTGTACTAAAAGCGGTGTCCGCCCGCTCCAGAAGAGCGGCGACACTTTCTTCCATCCTTTCCGCGTAGGGGTCAAATTGTTCCATATACCTGTTGCCCTCATCGGTTCCCTCGTTTATGTATGCATTGGCCATATCTATACCCATGTAATAAAACCCGTCCAGTTCCCCGGAAAGGATATCCAAAAGCTCCGCCTCCACACCCAACCCCCTCATATCTTCAATTCTACCCTTGGCGCTTTCATAGTAATCGGCTGCTATTTCAAACCCATCATCAAAACCCGGCATCCCGCGGGTTGCCGAAACATCGGTAAGCCACTGCTGAATTTGGATAACATCTTTTTGAAAGGATAACGCGGTAATCATTAACGGCGTATTGCTATTCTGATGCTCCATTGTAATATCCTTTATGCTGTTTATAGATGTAATTGTAAAAAACATTAGGAATCCGGTAAGCAGAACAATGACCAGCATCATTCCGCCAAATTTTGTTGAAATCTTCATGATACACCCCCGTGTTAGCTGTATAATTGTATAGAATCTATATAACGCACTAATAGTATTACATTCCTTTTTCTGTCATTCCGAGGGAGCAAGGCCCGAAGAATCCGACTATGTCATTCTGAGGGCGAAGAAGAATCTTACACTTTCAACAACCTGAAGATCCTTCGCTTCGCTCAGGAGGACACAAAAGGAGATATCAGGATGACACCAGTTTTAATGCGTTACATATAGATATATATAGACTTATACCTTGTTTTAGGGATTATAAACAAAAAAAAGCCGGCCTAAGGGCTGGCCTTTTAACTTCCATCCTCCCGGACGCACCTTTATTTGGTAGAAACCAGGCCAAACAAGCTTCCCAAAACCCCCAGCGCAATACTTGTCGCTGAAATCATAACAACCAGGCCGGAGACCAACTGCCCCCTCGGTGGCAGCGGGATAAAGGGCAGCGAACCGGCCATACTGCCATAGGCCTGGTTTATCAATAATACAATAAGGACAGATGCCAGTATCCCCCCTGCCAGCGTAAGCAGCAGCCCCGCCAGTACAAAGGGAAAGCCGATAAAGCTGTCGGGGGCGCCCAGCAGCCGCAGCGTGCTTATCTGAACCCTGTTGTTGTATATTCCCTGCCGAATCATGTGGGATACTATCACAAGGGTACTTATACCCACCGCGGCTATAACCAGGTATCCCAGCTTCTTTAACCCTTCGGTGATGCTTTGAACGCGTTCCAGCACTTCCCTGTTTTCCCTGACGTAATCAATGCCCTGCAGGTTTTCTACCTCTTTTACCACCGTATCCATTTCATTAAGATGAATCCTTACTTCTATAAAGGCTTCGAAGGGGTTCTCATCAAACAGCTCCAGCACCCGGGCCTCTTCTCCCAGGATGGCTTCCATCCTCCCATAGGCCTCTTTCTGGTCAACCAACCGAACGTCCCATACTCCGTTTATACCCCTTATGGTTTCAACCAGCCCGGTTACTTGCCCTGTCCCGATACTGCCGTCAAGGTATACGCTTATTTCAGCTTCATGCTGAATGGTTTCAACCAAAAGGTTGCTTACGCTCCAGCACGTAACAACCATTGCCAAAATGAAAAGAATAAGTACCGTACTTATAAACGAAAAAACGCTGGACAGCCGGTTTTGCCCAATAATCCTCCGGGCTTCCTTAATAAAATAACCCGCGTTATACAAGGCATTTTTCATGGGATTTCCTCCGTCTTTCCACCGAAATTTTGCCGTCGTTCATCCGAATAAAGGTTGCATTATCCATATTCTCAATAAGGTGGGTAGCATGGGTAGTGATTATTACAGTTGTGTTAGTATCCCTGAAGGAAGTAAGCAGGTCCAGTATTATCAATGCATTATCATGGTCCAGGTTGCCGGTGGGCTCATCGGCCAGTATAAGCCGGGGCCTTCTTGCCACCGCCCTGGCTATGGCAACCCTTTGGGCCTCTCCCCAGGACAGATTTCCCACCCTGGATTTGGTCTTATGCTCCAACCCCAATCTAACCAATGCGCTTTGGGCGCTTTGCTTAATCTGCCGGTTAGGAAGGCCTAAAAACCTCATCCCCATCATAACGTTTTCCAATACCGTCCTACCCTGTATTAGCCTAAACTCCTGGAAAACGGGCCCAATCCTTTTTCGCAGACGCCTTATTCTGCTCTCTTGTCCTTTGACTATAGGCTGACCCAGCACCCTAAGGGCGCCCGACGTGGGGTATTCCATCCCCATCAGGAGTTTTAAAAGGCTTGTCTTGCCCGAGCCGCTGGGTCCCGTGATAAAAATAAGCTCCCCCGACCCTATTTCCAGGTCTATGCCCTTTAACGCCAGTGTGCCATCCGGGTACTTCAAAGATACTCCCGCCAATTCTATCATGCTTCTCCCCCTCCACCACAGTATGCTAGAACAAAGACTTAACCGTAAACTCCAGGTAACCGTCGCACACCTTTACCGATTGAATGGTAACATCCACAAAGGCGCCAAAGTCAATGGACAAATGCCCGTCCCGGAACAGTTCCTCTATGGACGCTTTTTCCAGATCCATACCGTAAAAGCTGCCTTCCTCCGCCGTAAACTTTAAAGCCCTTCCTCCTTCAACGGAAAAAGTACCCCTAAGCGCCAGCTGTTTATCCGGAATTTCTATCTCAGCCCTTCCGGGGTAAAAATGAAACACTATTTCGGTCAGGTTTGAGTTATCCTTGTACACGGCATTAAGCGTATCCTCACGGATAGTACCCTTAACGTTAAGTAACCCAAATTTCAAATCCAGGTCCTCCATTGGGTACTTGCCCTCACCGATAATCCGGTCAAATTCCTTTACGATATCCGAGAACAGCACCTTTATCTGGTCCCACTTGTCCTGCAAATTAGCCAAAAGTTCCCGGTAGTGTACCGCTTCCTCCTGTAGGGAGTTCAAATAGGCTTCCTGCTCCTCCCTAAGCTGCCGCTTCTTTGCCACAGCCTCCTCAAGAGCTCCCCTTTTGGCCTCCAGCAGCGCTATACCCTCCGCCAGGCCTTCCCGCTCCGCAATAAGAACCCCTTTCTCCTGCTCAAGACTATCCAAAAGGTCCCCGGTATTCCGGGTAAGGTCCTTAACAGTATTTATGCTTCGCAAGAAAGATGTAAGGTTATCAGAGCCTAGTATTATTCTTAAATAGGAGGCGGGACCGCGCCTTTGATAGCTAACAAGCACCTGCTTCAGGACGTCCAGTTTGCTGTCATAGTCCCTCTGCTGTATTTCTATCTTCTCACCAACAGCTTTGGTCTCAATCCTAAGGATTTCAATTTCATTGATAGTGTTCTCCTGCTCTCTGTCCATCTCTTCTATTTCCTGCGTAAGGACAAAAAGGTTTTGGAGTACGGCCCTCTCATTTTCCGAGATCCCTTCAATCCTCTGCTGGGCTTCCCGGGCAGGCCGGGCTTGTCCCGGAATCCGGCCGGGTAGAATAGTTATAAGCACCAAAACGGCTATTAGCAAAAAAATATAAGACTTCCCCGGTTTGCCAAGTCCGGCCACGCTTCCACCTCCCTTTCCCTTTGAGAGTATTATACAGTTTATGGCCGGTCTTTTCTACATATAAAGCGATAATAAAAGTTACATAAGATTTGTCATCCTGCAGGAGGAACGACTTAAGGATCTTTATTAATGTTACAAATCCCGGAAGGGGCATTAATCAACACCAATGCGCTTGCCTGCAAATCCATAGGTTATGCCTGTCACCGCCAGCAGTACGCCCGATACCAACAGAATTAGGCCGATGGGTACAATATCCGCAAGGGGCCCGAAGAGGAGTATTGCAACCGGCATTGCGCTGCCCGTTACAATCTGTACCAGCGAAAACACCCGCCCCATCATGGCGGCTTCCACATTCTCCTGAAGCAGTACTGTTTGCGCAGTAGAAATAATTGGCATAAAGAATCCGGCGATACCCATTATAATCAGGTATACATAAAAATTACCGGCAACTCCCAGTAATGCAAAGGTGACACCGAATGCCACCAGGCAAAGGGCAACGGTACGTACCTTATCCCTAAACTCTCCTTTTATTGAAACAAAGGCTCCTCCAACCAATGAACCGACAGTCCAGACTATTTCATTTGCCGTAAGATGCCAGACACCGCCACCGAGGCTTCGCTCCACCAACAGCGGAGTCAGCACCGATGCCGGCGTAAACAGGAAAAAGGACACTCCAAAGCATATCAAAACCTGCCTTAGCAGCCTGTTGTTCATTACATAGAATACACCATCGCGCAGATCGTTGAAGACAGATGCGGCTTTCCCATGCCTTACAACCTTTTCTATCCTGATGAAACCAAGGGTAATTATTGCAAGCGAAGCGGTAATTACATCCAGCATAAAGGCCCAGAATATACCAACCGACCCCAGTACCACACCGCCTACCGCGGGCGAGAGCAGCATCAGCACAGAACTCAGGGTTTGATTTATACCCTGAACCTTAGTCAGCTTTTCCTGAGGCACGATCTGCGGATACAAAGCGTTTACGGCGGGCATCTGGATACCTGCTCCTATTGAACGGACAAGGGAAACCACCAAAAGCAGCTCCAACCTTTGATATCCGGCCCAAAAAGCAACCGCCAGGCCCAATGTGGCCAGAGCTATAAAGCCGTCTGCAAGCATAATGAGAAATTTGCGGTTATACCGGTCTGCCCAGACACCGGCCCATAGGGAAATAAGCACCTGTGGCAGCAGGGAGAAGACGGTAAACAGCATCATCCATGTACCCGATGAGGTTTGTAAAGTGATATGCCAGATAATAGAGAAAGCGACAACGGAAGAGCCAAACAAAGAAACGTTCTGGCTTATAAGAAATAAGGCTGCCTCCTTCTTCCATGAGTTATTATTATCTATTGGATTTGAATTCATAGTAATCGTCCTTTCTGTTTTCTGTTGATAAGAAGAACACAAAAAAGACGGCAGAATGCACCACCGTCTTTTCTAATACTAATCCTGTTATTTTACAATAAAGAGGTTAGCAGTAAAGATGTGCCTTCTCCGGGTTCTCATATATTAGTGTTTTAAAAAGGGCGTCCTTATCCCTGTACGAAAAATCAGTAACGGGAAAAATTCCGGCAACTGCCCTTTGAATCCCGGCATAGATATACATCTTCCCACCCCTCCTTCAGCTAATCTTAGTCCATGATACTATATTAGTTTAATAAGTTCAAGATCTCTTTTTTTGCTCCGACGCACTCCTGTGTACCAATTGGGTTACTGGCAGTACTGTCATCCTTTTATCCTTTTATCCGTTTATACAGAATACCCAGCGTATTGGGTCCGCAGTGGCTTGAACCAGTACATCCCTCACCCGTTTCAATAATCTCATCAAAACTGGTATCAACTTTGGGTATTGTCTCCTCCAGCCTGCGGCATATCTCGTCCGGTTCCAGGCCATCCCTTGCCATAAGCGCCGCGTCATATACCAAATGTGCGCTGCCGGTGGAAAAGAGGCACCAGCGTTATATTCATAGTCTTAAGAATTTCATCAGTAAGGTCGCAGGTGCTGTCCGCCGTTATTTTTATCATGCTTTTCACGCCTCTTTATCAGGTAATACTAATCTTTTCGCTCATATATATGAGCGTATATCCAAACCTATTACACTGCCTGTACCTCCCTTCTATCAGCATCCGTGTCAGGTTTGCCATAGATATTTTTTCATATCAGTCAGGCCCGTTGTCAGGTAAGATTCAAAAAAAGAAACTCCATTATATAACCATAATGAAGTTCAGTAATATCCCTCGCCGTTGTATGTTTCCCTGTCCCGGTATTCGGGGCCTATATAAGAATCAACCTGTCAGAACTTAACCTCACATGCCAGGGCTGCCTGACCTCCTTAACCTTTTCCCATATCTCTCTGGAAATCTCCCACTGCAGCTGGTATTCTCCACTGCTTATAGGCTTGCTCCCCACGGATAGGTATACCATCATCCCGAAGGGAGTTTCACTGGTAAAGCTGGCCCAGCATTTAACAACGTTTTCATCCTCAGCGTTTTCTGCCAATTCAATATAATGTGTATGGATTCCGACGTGTGTTATATCCCTTTTGCACCCTGCACTCAACTTCAACTTAACTCCCCAGTCAAGCGCTTCTATCGCATTGGAAGAAATTACTTTTACGGAGGAAAGGTTCTTGCATCCTGTAATCCGGGCTGTTTCTATCGTTGGCGGATTCATGAACACAGCTTCTTTATATCCCTTTGCTTCTGGTTTACCCGAGGATAGTACCACCAAATCCTTGCAGACCCTGTATGCTTCCTCCATGTTATGTGTCACATACAATGCAACACCACGATAGTCAGAAAGGGTATCGATCATCTTCTTCAGCATATTGTCCCTCAGGTGCTGGTCCAGTGCCGAAAGAGGCTCGTCCAGCAGCAGGGCTTCAGGCTCTATGACCAGGGCTCTAGCCAGCGCAACCCGCTGCTGCTGTCCGCCCGAAAGCTGGCTGGGATATCTTTTCTCAAGCCCCTCCATACGCATTATGGAGATCATCTCTGCAACCTTCTTCCTTTGCCGGGAAGTACTCAAGGTCCCCAATCCAAACCGGATGTTTTCTTCCACCGTCATGTTGGGAAAAAGGGCATAGTTCTGGAATAAAAATCCTACCCGCCGCTTCCGGCTGGGGAGGTTAATGCCCCTTGCAGAGTCGAACAAAACACGCCCGTTTAGCTCAATCATTCCGCTGTCCGGTGTCTCAATCCCGGCAATACAGCGCAACGTCATGCTCTTCCCGGAGCCTGAAGCCCCCAAAAGACCTACTGTATCTGTCCCGGTTTCAAAGTTAACGTCAAGACAGAACCCAGGAAATCTCTTCTTTATATCTATATGAAGTACCATATCATTTCCTCCCTGAAGACGTTAAACTCTTTCGCTGGTATTCCAGCCAATAATTCATCAAAACCATAGAAGCCAAAGATATCCCGGAAATAAACAGCACCAGGATTAGTGCCTTGTCCATCTCGCCACCTTCTGCCGCAAAAAAAATAGCTATTGGAATGGTCTGCGTCCTCCCCGGTATGCCGCCCGCTACCATGAGAGTTGCACCGAACTCTCCCATCGCCCTTGCAAAAGCTAGTACGGTCCCGGCAGCAATACCCGGACGGGCAAGGGGAACGGATACTCTCCAGAATACATTCCATTCGGAAACCCCGAGCGTTCTTGCGGCGTTTAATATATTCCCGTCAATCTGCTCAAATGCAGCCCTTGCAGTTTTATACATTAATGGAAATGAAACAACCGTAGCAGCTATAACGGTGGCTTGCCAGGAAAAAATGACTGACACCCCCAGAGAGAGCAATATCCTTCCTATGGGACCGCGTTTCCCAAATATAAGCAGCAGAAAAAAGCCCGCAACCGTTGGCGGAAGAACCATTGGTAAGGTCAGGAGCCCATCAATCAAACCCTTGAGCTTCCCCCTATTGTTGGCAACATACCATGCAGCTGCGATCCCTAGGAAGAAGGTCAGAAACGTGGCTGTACATGCTGTTTTTAATGATATCCATATAGGAGAAAAATCTATATTCAATCCAATCACTCCAGATAACCCCTATTGTTCTGCCACAAACGTAAATCCGTATTTTTCAAATAGTGATTTTGCTTTTACGCTGCAGATAAAACCCA
>LSQX01244023.1_pt1 | contig 10896 bp, 9 predicted proteins | sample 654561 | NCBI WGS metagenome assembly LSQX01 (sample SAMN04489861, study PRJNA283612) | anaerobic digester metagenome | isolation source: 4 biogas reactors fed with cattle manure at either 37C or 55C with and... | place: Denmark: Kongens Lyngby | collected 2014 | reverse complement strand
ACGGTTTTATGGAATGGTCTAACGCAACCAACCCAGATATTCTCAGCATTCAAGAAGTACGCGCCGAAGTAGAACAAATTCCCGCTGAAATTCGCGAAATACCTGGTTACCATGCTTTTTGGAATCCCGCAGAGCGCAAAGGTTACAGTGGCACGGGGATTTTGACTAAAATTGAGCCTTTAGAGGTGAATTATGGTTTTGGAGAGCCAGAGTTTGATAAAGAAGGCAGAGTGTTGCAACTAGTTTTTGATACTTGGGTGTTCAATGGTATTTATTTTCCCAATGGATCAGCTTCAGAAGATCGCTTGGATTATAAGTTACGTTTTTATGATGCTTTTTTAGAAGATTCTTTAGAATGGCAACGCCGCGGTAAAAATGTTATTACCGTAGGTGATTATAATACCTGTCATCATGAGATTGATATAGCTAGGCCACGAGAAAATTCACGAGTTTCTGGCTTTTTACCCATTGAAAGAGCTTGGATGGATAAATATGTGGAAAGTGGTTTTATAGACACCTTTCGCGCATTACACCCTGATGTGGCCCATCGCTATACTTGGTGGTCAAACCGTGGGGGAGCTAGACCTAACAATGTGGGTTGGCGCATTGACTACTGCTTTGTTAATCAAGCTTTAATGGAAAATGTACAAGCCGCTGAAATTCACGACCAAATAATGGGAAGCGATCATTGCCCCATAAGCATAGATATTAATATTTAATGTGTAATGTGTGCCAAAATTAACTTTATCCTATATGTTGGAGTCTAGGTAAAAAGAGGCTATATGTTATCCGATTTTACATTATTAGAAAAAGTTGGTGGATGGGAACCATGGACGGTGCAAAGGGCCACTATTGACGGTTCTTCTTTTAAAATAAAGTTAAAAAATGACGAAGGCCCTCCCTTGTGTTGTGGCAAACAGATGCTTTTAGTGCAAAGTCGTAAAAGAATAGGCAGGGATATGCCCATATTAGACTTTGGGGTGGAGTTAAGTTTTATTCAAAAAAGCTTTTCTTGTAAGCAATGCTCAAAAAGTTTTACACAAGATATTCCTTGGTACGACATAGAAAATGAATGTACTTTGCGCTGTGTTAACCATAAACAAAGCTCTATGCCCGTGGAAAAAGCCATGGTGGTTTTGCAAGAAGAACGACGCTTGCTTTTTGGTGGCCCCATGGTAGTACTAAAATGGCAAATGGAGAGTTTTTGTGAAGTAGTTTATTGTTCTCCTAATATACTAGATGTTTTGGCTTATAACCCTATGGACTTTTACTTAGACAACATAGCTTTTGAGGCTATAATTCACTCCCAAGATCAGTTTAGGGTAACCAGTAAAATGAAGGCCATGTTTGAAAAAAAAGATCCAGAGCCTTTTGTGGAAGTGTTTAGGTTATCAAATGCTCATGGTGAATGGCGTTGGATAGAAATGCACCTTGTTTTAGATGCTCGGACTAAAGGTGGAAATCGTGTAATTACCGGTTATCTACTCGATATAACCAAGACAAAAAGTGTAGAAGAAGAGCTGCGCGCTTCCCGAAATAGTCTGCAAATGGTTTTGGGTAGCACCCACACTGGGTGTTGGTCTGTGGACTTAAACACTATGCAACTAAAAAGGGACCTTGATTGGGCTAACTCTTTAAATATAAAAAGCTTCGATTCCAATTTAGCCAGTGCCACAGAAGTTATACATCCCGATGATAGGCAGTATATAAAAGGGCAAATAGAGCTGTGTATTAAAGGCTTGTTAGAGATAGTGGAAGTTGAATGTAGGCTGAAAACAAATGCTGGCGCTTGGTTATGGGTTTCTGTAGTAGCTATGGTGTCTAAAGTTCGAGGTGATGGTTCTCCGCGCATTTTTTCAGGGGTAGTTACCGACATTAGTAAAGGAAAAGAAGCCAATGCAATCATGCTCAGCGAGAAAAAACGCTACGATGCAATTTTTAATTTAGTGCAAAGTCCAGTGATGTTAGTTGACGCACAGGATTCTATGATTATTGATGTTAATCCCGCTACTTGCAAATTAATAGGTCGCCACCGTTCTGAACTTATAGGAAGAATAGCCTATGATTATATTTTTCCTGCCTCAAACTTTAAGTGCGATCTCGAAGAAAAAGTTTCTTACGATGCAAATAAAGCTGAATTGGTGCATGCCGATGGAACACTTATCCCAACAGAAAGAACTTACTCCTTTATTGATATAGACGAAAAATTGCATTGCTTACTAAACTTCGTAGATATAAGTAAAGAAAAGTCCATGGACATGAGTTTAGAAAGAACCTTAAAGTTTAAAGAAAAGCTAATAAACGAGCAAAGACTTGCATCAATTGAGATAGAAAAACTAAAAAAAGATATTGAAAAATTACAGCAAAATTCCTCTTAAAAAATTCTAAGCTCGAGGATGGGCCAAATTAAATGCTTTTTTTAACCTTTCCGCCGTAACATGGGTATAGACTTGGGTAGTACTCAAGGAGCTATGCCCTAACATTTCTTTTACAGACATTAAATCTGCGCCTTCATCCAGCAAATGGGTAGCAAAAGAATGTCTTAGTATATGGGGAGAGGCTTGGCCTTCCCAACCGCTTTGTTTTAAGATTGTTCTAATGTCGTTTTGAATGCTACGCAATGATATAGCTTCACCTTTTAGATTGACAAAGACTTTGTTTTTATGGTTTGCATTCAACCCTCTAGCTTTTAACAGTTCGCGGTATTTTTTTAGCCAAGTTATGGCGCTAGAAGTTATGGGAACCATGCGCATTTTTTTTCCTTTCCCCCAAATTTTCAGCATTTCTTGCTCAAAATCAACATCTTCCCAGCGCAATGTTCCACATTCGGCTAAGCGCATTCCTGAGCCGTAAATGCATTCTAGCAAAGCTCTTTGCCGATGGGCAACTTCGTCATCGGGGAGGACTTCGGGAAGTTTGTTTGAATTTAACTGTTTTTTTCCCATAAATTGCACCAGTCTTTCCCCTTTGCGGGGGTATCTGAGGTTTTGGGCGGGATTATTGGGTAAATAGCCTTGGCGCACTAGGTATTTCCCCCAACTTTTGCAACATGAAATATACTGGGCCATGGTAGCACTGGAAATTTTATGCTGAGTTTTTTGCTCCCAAATAAAATTTCGCAATAATTCTTCATTAATTTGTTCAATAGATATTATATTGCGATCATGCAAGAACAAGGCTAGCTTATCTAAAATGTTTTGATAGGCATTAACGGTAAGCACAGAGTAGGCTTTTTGTGATTGTAGATAATCCAAAAATAAGGATGCTAATTTAGTGATGTTTTTTAATGGCACAACGAACTCAAAGTTATGTATCTTATTATAATATATACATTTATAAGAATTTAAGATGTTCAAGTTGTTGATAAATATAAGCGTTTTTTGTGTGCTTTTAAGCAACTACAGTTTTGCTTTGCAAAGAGTTGTCGGCGCTAATTCAAGTAGTAACTTAGTCGGTTCTGCAGAACTCGCTGCTATGGCAAATAATGATGCTTTAACTAAGGATATATTGTCGTTAAACCGCAATCCATTGGTACTTCTATCTGCTAAAGATTCATGGTTGGGGATGGGGCATAATGCGTTGTTTGAAGGTTCGCATTTGCATTTATTGGCGGCAAATATCCCTTTAAAAGAGCAAAGTTTTGGCTTTTCGGTGGCGCGCTTTGGCACTGATGGCATAATTTGGAGCCCAGAAGGAGAGGAAATTCCCGTAACTATGCCCACCAAGACTATGTCAGCGGTGGATTGGAATATGACTTTGGCATGGGCACGGACCTTTTGTGATGAAAAATTAGATGTGGGAGCTAATGTGCACTTATTATGGCGTAATTTAGATCAGTCTGGATTGGGATTTAGCGGTGATTTAGCTGCTCGGTGGAAGTTTAACGATGATCTTGCAATATTGGCACAATTGCAAAACTTCTTTAGCTCTTTGACTGTTTGGAGGTCTGGGTATAAAGAATTTAGCCCCCCTGAAGCTAAAATTGGACTGGTTTGGGGGAAAAACATATCTTATTTATATGGAAATTTGCGCTTGGGGTGGCAAAGTGCTGATATTTTGCATCGCCGCAATCAAGAATATTATTGGAGCGATTATCTGGTACTGGATTCTTTAGCCCAAGCACCTCAAAGTGGAAAAACTTTGTGGAATTCTCCTCTTTCATGGATTAAAGCTAGCGCATTGGGAGCTGAGCTACAGTGGAAGTGGGGTGGTTCAATACGACTTGGATTAATGTCTTTTGAAAGTATAGAAGCGTGGTCTTTAGGTATGGGAATGCAAATATCTTCGAAAATGAAACTAGATTATGCTTATCAGAATCATCCTGTTTTAAATAATTTACATCGAGTGAGCTTGGCGTTGAAATTGTGGGAAAACCCAAAAGTTGAACACGATGAGGACACTGTTTTAGATGATGAAAGAGAAGAGTTTCCTGAAAGTGGTAGAGTTTTTTGGGAAGATTAGAGTTGAATTAAGTATATTTTTGTAACGCATTAAAAACGAGGTGAATAAGCGTGCTAAAAAATTATCGAGAAGTGGGAAAGTTTGATGTGCTAGAAGCTCCTCGGAACCCCATTGGTGCGTTTGCATCAGAGCAGTTTAAAAACGAGGCTTTAGAGCTTGTTGAAAAAGGCACTAAACATTTGGTGGTTAATCTAGGCGATCTTGATTTTTTGTACAGTGATGCCTTAAATGCTTTTTCTACAGTACATCAAAAACTATCAGACAATGGTGGTTCACTTGGGGTTTTAGCTATTGACGAGTTGGCTGTGAAGTCAATTGAACAGGCGCGTTTAGATTCTATCATAAAAATATATCGAAATGAAGCAGAAATGCTTACGGCATCAGTGCGCGGAGTTGTAACTGAAACATCCAAGGAAAAATCTAAAACAGAAAAAGAAGAGAAGGTTAAAAGTCGTGTTTTCACCCAGAGTTTTAATTCTATTAGTGTAGATGATAATGTAAAAGGAGTGCGTGAACCTTTTAATGTGGATGCCTTAGAGTCGAGCAGTTCTGTATCTAGTCTTTTAATAGTCGGCTTAGTTTTAGTGTTTATTGTGGTTGTTGCTGCACTTGTTTGGCACTTTTTAATGTGAGTTTTTATCGTAAAGATTATAATTATCGCGGGAAATCATCTTATGGAAAAAGAGCTAAAAAGAAATTCCCCTTAATTAGATTGTTGCTCCTTTTAATTTTAGTTGTTGTGCTGTGGAAAAATCGGCATCTAATAACTACGCAATGGGAAGCTTTGCGGGCAAAGTTTTTTGACTTTGAGAAGCAGGCGGTGGTTGAGGTTATAGATTTACCAGTAACTCAAACCTTTAAACTGCGTAAAGGCTGGTGGCAAAAGTCATGGAAGATTACCCGTGAAAAAGATGTGGACTGGCTGTGCTCACAAAGTCCAGGACAGGAGCGCTGTTTAATTGCTCAAGAGTTAGCTTTTAAACATGGTGCTTTTGCAGGAGGAGTCATTGATTATTTTTCGAAAGATAGTTTAGGAGAATTGTTGATGGTTTACTGGAAAAGTTCTGTGCATCAGGTGAGAATTGCTAAGCACAAAACACAGAAATGCCAGTATTGGATAGATTTAAGCAATGGTTGCGTGTGGAAAGAACCCTGTCCCACCCATCCTTTAGAGGGTGGCGCTATTCCAATTGGTGCGGATTTTGACTTTCAGGGAAGGGAATACCTATTTACTCAAGATTTATTTGTAGGAATTGGTGAGTCGCCTGTTTTTGCTCTATTAGGTGGGGAGGTTCAAGGGGTAGATACCTTAGCTGGGGATTTTTCAGTGCGAATTAATCATGGCGGTGGCGTGCAAACCCGCAGTTCGGGGATAAAAACCTTAGCAGAAGGAGTAAATGTTGGAAAAAATGTGGAAAAATCACAATTGTTAGGGCGATTATCGGCGCAAGATACCACAGAGTTCACTTTACAAATAACCCGCAACGGTCGCTTTGTGCGTTGGGCAGATTTTCATCAAGAAAGCTACCCCTTAAGTGATAAAGCATTTGCTAAATTTTTAAAATCCTTGGATATGTAAATGCGTAAATATTTATTTCTATGTCTTTGTTTCTTGGCATGCTCTAATTCAGGAGACGGTCCCTTAAACGCTTTTGATGAGACTAAAAAATGGTATGGCGATGGCTTTTATTTAGGTGCGGAACTTTCTTTAGGCAGAAAAGCTCATTCCACCAACGATACTCTTCCAGTGGAACTTAAAAATATTTGGGTGCAATCTCATTGTTACTGGGATTCAATCAATGGTTTTAGTGAAGTTCAGGACAATCTATGGCATTTGTCTTTTCGTATCCCCTTAGTTAGTAGCGCCGATATAAATTGCGCCACTGCACAGTTTTTTGACACTACCTTGTTAGTTGCTCCAGCTAAGTCTTGGGAAAATATTGAAAAAATCATTATTTGGGGCGCTGACACCGCCGTGGCACTAAGCTTAGAAGAACCAGAATTGAGTTTTACTCAAAAATATGAAGTTGTTTTAGATAGCGTGTTTTTGTTGGCAGGAGAAAATCAAGATAGCAGTTTTAGCGTGGTTTTAGATTCGACTTTCTTAGCGGATAAACCTGTTTTACAAGGTGAAAACCCTTGGGTTTATCGTTATACAGATACGCTTTCTGAAGAACCGCAAAGATTTACTTTTTGGGTGGAAAAGCTACCATCAAAAAGCTTTTATAACCGAACTAAAAGTAATTTTTTAGGAAATTTGCGACTGGAGTTTTGGCGAGAGTTGTTTGTGTGCGAACAGCTCGATTCTTTAAGTGAGCTTTGCCAAGCTCAGAACTATGCTGTGTGGGATATAGAAAACAACGAAGAGGTTTTAGACAGTGAATTTATCGCACAGTTGGTTCAACAAATAGGATTAGAAGGTGAGTGAACAAAGTATTTCAGCGGCACAAATATTCGATGGGTGTAGTTTTCAGTCTCAAAAGCAAATAATATGGGAAAAAGACCATATTATTGCAATTAAAGATTGTTCAAAACTGCCTCAAAATTCAAAAATTATTTTACCAGGTTTTATCAACTTACACTGCCATTTAGAACTCACTGCTTTAGAGGGATTATTGCCCCAAAAAAAGGATTTTCCCCAATGGGTGGAAGTGTTGCAAAAGCATACGGCGGCTTTTTCTACCCATGATTGGGAAAAGTCTGTGCAAAAAGGTTTGGATTTATCGCTGCAATCGGGAGTGACTAGCATATTTGATGTGGGGAACAGCGGTGCAACTTGGTCTGCTGAAATATCTACTCCTATACGCTTATGGGCTGCTGTGGAGCTATTGGGAAATGCAGGAGAAGACACGCTGCCTCCGCCTTTGGGCCCACCAAAACATCGCCGGGGTTATAGTGCCCATGCTTTGTATTCTTGTGGTGGAGATTGCTGGCACAAAGCGAAGGATTTCTGCCAAAAAAATGATTTTCCCTTTAGCTTTCATTTGGCCGAAAGCCTGGCGGAGCATAAACTGCTAACCCAAGGACAAGGCATTATGCGTAGCTGGCTAGATGCCAAAACTCCTCACCATAATTTTAAAAAGCCGGGTCTAGCTCCTTTAGCGCGGGCACTGAAATTAGGAGTTTTGCAAGGGAGCATAGCGGTGCATGGCAACACTTTAAGCCCAGAAGATTTACAGAATTTGGCGCAAAACCAGTGTGGATTGGTGCATTGTCCTCAAAGTGCGGAATGGTTTGGACATCCTCCTTTAGATATGCTAAGCTGCGACAAAAGCGATTTGCCTGTGAGTATAGGCAGTGATAGTTTAGCCTCTGCACATTCTCTGAGTTTGTGGGAGCAAATGGCTGTTTTTGCGAAAAACCATCCCCATTATTCTGTGGAAGAAGTGCTAGCGCGAGTAACTGCAGTGCCAGCGCAAATTTTAGGTGAAGAAAGCTCTCTGGGTAGCTTAACGCCTGGGAGTAAAGCTGACTTTATGGTGGTAGAATGGGGCCAAAACTGGGAGCAACTTCCCCAAGTACAGCAAGTTTATATATCAGGAAAATTAGTTTATGAAAATATCTAAGAAAATAATATTGATTACCATGGGGGATCCCCACGGAATAGGTCCGGAAATATGTGCTCAAATGCTTAGTTCACCGGATTTTAACACCGCATTTATACCGGTGGTGGTGGGAGATGCAGAAATAATGCGCAGCGCTTTGGATTTAATAAAAAGCTCTGCAAAATTAAAAGTTATTTCTGAATTGGGCGATGTGCAAAGTCATGGCAAAGATCAAATTTTGTTGTGGGAGCCTTTAAAATATAAGGGAGAGTTTAAAGCTGGGAAAATATGCTCTTTGGCAGGGGCTGCATCCATTGCTTGGGTGCGAGAAGCTGTGCTTGCTATCCAAGGGGAAAAAGCCGTGGCCATGGTTACGGCACCTATTAGCAAAGAATCCATTGCCCCCACGGTGCCAGGATTTCAGGGACATACGGAATATATCGGCGAAATGTGCGACGAACCCAGACCTGTGTTGACTTTGGTGCATAAAAACTGGGTTATTTCTCATGTTTCTACCCATGTGTCTCTGCGTGAGGCTTGCGATCGTGTAAAAATCCCCCGCATTGAAAAAACAGCACTTTTGCTTCACGAATTTTTACAAAAATATCGCGGTATAGAAAAGCCGCGCATTGGCGTAGCTGGGTTAAATCCCCACGCTGGCGAAGATGGGCTTTTTGGTAAGGAAGAGGTTGAAGAAATAGCTCCAGCGGTGCAAAAATTATTGGATAAAGGTTTGAATGTGGCGGGGCCTATACCTGGAGATGTGATTTTTCCTCAGTTGCGTGCAGAATTGTTTGATGGGGTGGTGGCAATGTATCACGACCAAGGGCATATTGTAACCAAAACCATGCTTTTTGGTTTGGGTGAACAACGCAAAACTGCGGGAGTAAATCTAAGCTTAGGCTTACCTGTGTTACGAACTTCGGTGGATCACGGTACTGGTTTTGATATTGCGTGGCAAGGCAAAGCTGATGCCAATAGTTTGATAGACGCTTATGAATTAGCTGAAGTTTTAAGTGAAAATAATGATTGAGATTGCGCAGCTAAAAGCCTTGGTTGATAATTTTGTGGCGGAAAAACCTCAGTTATTGACTTGGGCTAGCCTAGCTTTACCAAAAACTTTGCCCCATGAAGAGAAATTGCGGCAGTGGTTGCAAAAAGGCTATCAAGCAGAAATGTCGTGGTTGCAACGCAGTTTAGATTTAAGATTAAATCCCCAAAAATGGCAAAAAGGCTTAAATTATGCGTGGGTTTTTCTTTGCAAAGCTCCACAAGCCTTAAAAAAAACCGCAGAGCGAGAGTTGAAAATTTCCCATTATGGCCAAGGCGAAGATTATCACACTTATTTTAGCAAATTGCTCTATACACTGGCACATAAAGTCAGCGCAAAATACTCTGGATTTAAATTTAGAGTATTTTGCGACGCCCAACCCGTGGCCGAACGAGAATTGGCGCAATTAGCGGGCTTGGGCTGGAAGGGCAAAAACTCCATGCTGATAAATCGCCATTGGGGTAGTGCTTTTTTTATAGGTGGCATTTTTTGCAATGTGAAACTGCCTGGCGAAGCTGTGCCAGCCGATGATTTGTGCGGAAAATGCACTCGTTGCATCGATGCTTGTCCCACCCAGGCCATAACCTTGGATAAACAAGTGGATGCGAACAAGTGTATCTCATATTTGACCATCGAGTATCGAGGGGAATTTAGCTCTCTACAAAAAGAATCTTTAAATGGATGGCTATTTGGTTGCGATATTTGCCAAGAAGTTTGTCCTTGGAATCATAAACACTTAGGTTCTGATACAGAAAATGATTTTTGGCCTCATAAAGTGAAGGATTGGGAAAATCTATTTATCCCTGGTTCAGGATTAACTAATCGCATAAAGAAAACCCCTCTTTCCCGAGCGGGGAAAAAGGGGTTAAAAAGAAATTTTTTAAGTTTAATGACCTAGATACTTACGACCTACGCCAAAATTATCTCTGTATTCTACATAATCGGGAGTAAAGTCGCGACCGTAGTTAAATACAATATCAGCACTGCATTGTTTTTCATCTAATAGTCGGCCTTTGCCAGCAAGTCTTTCTTTGGTTTTAGCTTCGGCATCGGTACCGGTACACCAGCCGACACCCACTTGTTTGGCGTTAACTTCTTTGCCATCGGTGGAAACCAAGCGAATATCAGCAACGACCAATTCTGTGTTATTTCCGGAAGAGTTCCAGAATTGGATTTCACCTTTTAGCTCAGTGGGACCAACAGTGATGCTGGGGAATGCCATGACATAGCCATATTTATCAACCCAACGGGAAGGTTGCTCAATTCCCACAGCTTGGTAAATTAAGAAATCACCGCGGTTCTTTTTGCGCACTGGGTTTATGGCTGCTAACAATTCTTCGTTATTGGGGGCTACCACTTCAGCCAAAGCTAGTTCGTATTCTTGAGCTACGCTATTATCAACGGCACTAGCTTTTTCGATGGCTGCTTTTACCACTTTGCTTTCTGCTTCATCTCGGGCCGCTTTAATAATAGCCGCACCTAGTTTATTGTGTTTGGCAGAATATTCTTCTGCTAATTTGATGTTGTTAAAGCCTTGTAGAGTAAATTCATAGTCAAAATCCACTTGAGTTTGCAAAACTCCGATTTTGGTAAGAACTTTGATAAAGTATTCAACAACTTCTTCATTTTTAGATTCTTTTAGGAATTTATCACTTTGATCTAAATAGCCTCTAACTACAGTATTGCCGGGATCATTTTCAGCTAGTCTTTCGGCCATTTTTAAGTATGCTGTGGAAAAATTATCGTAAAATTCATCGGAGACTTTGCCTTTTTGCTCAGCTTTGGTGTACATGGCAATGGCATTTTGAATGCGTCCGGCTTCTAAGTGCTGATCTCCAA
>LSQX01097856.1_pt2 | contig 10899 bp, 9 predicted proteins | sample 654561 | NCBI WGS metagenome assembly LSQX01 (sample SAMN04489861, study PRJNA283612) | anaerobic digester metagenome | isolation source: 4 biogas reactors fed with cattle manure at either 37C or 55C with and... | place: Denmark: Kongens Lyngby | collected 2014 | reverse complement strand
GTATCCTCCGTTGCCCCTAAGAACCATTTCCCTCTACCATCCTCCATTAGCTCTAGCCATTCACCGGCGGGGTCTAATTTTGTTCCCTGCATATCAGATCCAGTACCTTCGTATAATCCTACAATCTTATCGTTAGAATCTGGAGATTCTGTGCCAGTAGGTGAAGTAGGGCCATCCGTTTTTTCGAAAATATACAGATAACCATAATGGTTAAGGATTAATTTCTCACCGTCCCATGTGGCTTTATAGGTTTCTTCTTGTTCGCCATGTTCGGGATCTACCCATTTTTCAACAATGGTAAGCTTATCTCCTTTGAGTTTCCATTCAATGTTGTTATCAAGGGCATATTCCCACTTTCCTGTTCCATCACTATTGAAGGTCAGATAGCCATAGTTTAGATATTCATCCGTGGGCTGAAAACCCTTTCCATCATCTTCGTCTAGTTGTGTATTGTAAAAAGCACCTTCTGGTCCAGCTTCATTACCACCCGAACTACCTCCACAGGCAACAAGGCTTAGTATCATCATTAAAGCCATGAATACTGAAATAAGTCGTTTATGTCGAAGCGAATTGTTCATCATTTTCTACCTCCTTGGATATTGTTTTTCTGGGGCTTGGCATTTTACCTGAAATAAGCTATATACTAGATGTCACTTTAATTATGGAGGTTTTTAGCCGATTTGAACCTAGCCACATGGGCTAGTTCTTAGTGAAAAGTAATGGAGAGATGTCCTTCTTAGTAAATATTTCATATTTCTCAAAGTGGAATAGTATTAACAGAGAACTCACAAAGAATTCATACTCCCTTGTTATAATTTAAAATACTATAGAGCATTTAAAAGAACTTGAAATCGAGTAACATTAATGTGGGAAGTCATGGGAAGTCAAACGAGAAGTGATGAGCAAGTGGTTATCTAGGAAAAGGAGAAAGCGATGAATTTAATTTATGAAAAACAAACAAATCAAAGTGTATCGGAGGCTATTAAGAAACTAGAAAGCACCTTAAAAGAAAAAGGATTTGGTATATTATGGCAACTTAATTTTAAAGACAAGTTAGAGGAAAAGGGCTTAGAGTTTAAAGAAGACTTTGTGGTGTTAGAAGTTTGTAATCCTAAGCTAGCTAAAGATGTATTAGATAATAATATCCATGTGGGCTATATACTTCCATGTAAGATGGTCGTTAGAAGTGAAGGGGAGAATACGTATGTCGGCATGGCTAGCCCACAGGTGTTAATCGGATTAGTCAGTAGTGAGCTTAAAGAACTTGCTAAAGAAGTAGAGACTACTATAAAGAATGCCATAGAAGCTTCAATATAGAATTTAAAGTGGAATAAGATAAATAAAAAGAGTCTCAGCAGGGTAATTATTAAGAATTAATTTGCTGGGACTCTTCTCTGCTTTTTTTTAGATTAAGGAATAACTATTTTTTTATGGCTGAGTTCAAGAAGTTGGATTTCAATTTAAATTACATCATCTTGACTTAAAAGTGCATTTAGAGCGTAGCATTATTATCAATCTCAAATTGGGCTGAGAGGCACTAAAAATTTCATGGTACAATAAAATAATATTTAGAAAGTTTGGCTATAAAGAAGTATGAAAAGTAATTATACCAGTACTTATAGGGTCACTAAAGACCCATGGAATCAGAGATTGAGTTACAGGATAGTTGAGTAGTATAATTTCACTTTAACCATATTTTAGGTTCATAATGTATTTTAAGTTGTAAAGGAGGGATAATCATGCGTTTATTACTATGTGAGGATGAAGTAGAACTGTCCAACGCTCTAATGGCCATTTTAAAGCATAACAACTATTCTGTTGATGCAGTTTATGATGGTGAAGAAGCGCTGCAATACCTTGAAACAGAAAATTATGATGGGGTGATTTTAGACATTATGATGCCTAAAATTGATGGGATAACTGTCCTTAAAACTATTAGAGGAAAAGGGAATAATGTTCCAGTACTAATGCTAACAGCCAAATCTGAGATCAACGATAAGGTTAGCGGTTTAGACTATGGGGCTGATGACTATATCACAAAACCTTTTATTGCAAAAGAGCTGTTGGCAAGGATTAGGGCTATGACGAGAAGAAAAGCTGAAGTTACGGACTCCGTCCTTACATTTGCAAACATTTCTTTAAATAGAATGACCTTCGAGCTTAAAACCGAGAAAGGATCTCTAAGACTGGCTAATAAGGAATTTCAAATGCTAGAAATGTTACTCATTAATCCTTTGAACGTGATTAGTTCCGAGCTATTTATGGAAAAAATATGGGGCTATGATAGTGAATCTGAAATTAATGTAGTATGGGTATACATCTCTGCTTTAAGAAAGAAGCTAAATTCTATTGATGCAAGTGTACAAATTAAGGCACGAAGAAATATTGGATATTCCGTGGAGGAAAAGTAATGGCTGAAAAACTACGACGAAAATTTATTTTAATTTCTTTAAGTGCTGTATTTGTCGTTATCTTAGCCATTGGACTCTTTAGTAATGTGTCTAATTTCATCCAGATTACTAGGAATGCGGATGTATTACTTGATGTACTCATCTCAAATAATGGATATTTTCCAAAACCCGATACCTATGATGAAAACAATAGACGACCACCAAAAATTTCCCCGGAAGCGCCCTTCACTACTCGCTTTTTTACGGTGAAAATTGACAAGGAGGATAATCTCCTTGAAATTGATACGGGGAAAATCTCGTCCACTTCCACTGACCAAGCTTTAACTTATGCCAATGAAGTTCTAAAGAGTCAAAAAAGCAGTGGGTTTATTGATAATTACAAATATCAGATGAGTCCGAAAGAATATGGATCGTTATTAGTTTTTGTGGATATGGAGAGAGACTTAGAAATTTTCTACTCTTTCTTGCTCAGTAGTATAATTATTGGATTAATTGCCATCACATCTGTTTTTATTATTGTAATGATTCTATCCAAAAAAGCCATATCCCCTATTGTTGAGGGATATGAGAAGCAAAAACAATTTATCACCGATGCTGGCCATGAATTAAAGACCCCATTAACGATTATCAATACCAATACGGAAGTATTGGAGATGAATCATGGTGAGAGCCAATGGACCAAGAGCATTCATAACCAAGTTGTGCGCCTATCGAATCTAGTTGAAAGCTTAGTTTCATTATCAAGGATGGATGAGGAAAGTAATCAAATTATAAAAAAAGAATTTTCTATTTCAGAAATAACTCAAAATATAATTGATGAATTTCAACTCTTAAGCAATACGTATCATAAAACACTCATTAGCAAAATTGATGAAAAGATTTTCTATTGGGGTGATGAACAATTAATCGGTCAACTGATTTCTATCCTTTTGGATAATGCTTTAAAATACAGTGTAAATGATAGTTATATAGAGATTAAAATGAAAAAACAAGGAAAAAGAGTAGTTCTAACCATTATGAATGAAGCGGAAAATCTCACTATCGGTAATTATGATATTCTCTTTGAACGGTTTTATCGAGCAGATACATCCAGAAATACCAAACTAGGTGGATATGGTATTGGCTTATCCGTGGCAAAAGCTATTGTACAAAAGCATAAAGGGAAAATAAGTGCAGAAAGTTTAGATGGTAAGTCCTTAATCATAAGCGTAAAACTATGAAAAGATAATTTAACCAAGCTATAAGTCTTAACTCAAATAAAAAGAGTTAGGACTTTTTTCATTTGAAAAATATAGTGAATGGGTTATCTTCTTTTATATTTCTGTAAAGAAGAGGGATTCCTTGAGGTTTTAAGTTGATTTAAAGTAGAGCTTTAAGTTGATTTGAAGTCCGTTACTTATACTAACCTCATCAAAGAAATTAGTTTTTAAAGGAGATTATTAATATGAGTTATCAAAAAACATTTAGACGATACGAATTAAAGTATCTAATTACAAAAGATCAACAAGAAGAGTTAATTTATAGGATGAAAAAATATATGGCTCAAGATGAGTTTGCTAAGAGTACCATAAGTAATATCTATTTCGATACTCCAGATAAATTATTCATCCGAAATTCATTGGAAAAACCGATATACAAAGAGAAATTAAGAGTTAGGAGTTATGGAACGCCAAGTGCTGACAGCGCTGTTTTTATTGAACTGAAAAAGAAGTATAAAGGTGTTGTCTACAAAAGAAGAATTAATATGGAAGAAAAGATAGCCTCTTCCTATCTGGTTGATCGTATGCCGCTTTTAGAGAAATCGCAGATTTCAAATGAAATTGATTATCTGTATGATATCCACAGTAATCTTGAACCTTCAGTATTTTTGTCTTATGAGCGAGAAGCATTTTTTAGTAAAACTGATACTAATTTCAGGATGACCTTTGATCAAAACATTACTTTTAGAGACTATGACCTAAGTCTGACCTCTGGAGTTTATGGAGAAAAAATACTCGATGATCAATGGGTGGTTTTAGAAGTAAAGACGGTCTACGGCTTACCTAAATGGCTGTTAGATTTCTTTAATGAGTGCCAAATAGTGAAAACATCATTTTCAAAATATGGATCTGCTTATACTCAGCACATTCTACCTAAATATTTAGAGAATCTTACAAAAAAACAGGATAAATATAGAGAACACGATAATAAAGGAGATGGAATAAATGTGGCTTGATACAATATTTACTAGTGTACTTGATTCAACGGCGGTTTCAGCAATTACCCTGACAAGTTTCTTACTATGTGTAGGGACTGCTCTAATATTAGGTCTTGTTACTTCACTTAGTTACACCATCAAAACAAAATATACAAAAAGCTTTGTGGTGACACTGGCTACCCTACCTGCTGTGGTGACCATGATTATTATGATGGTTAATGGAAACCTAGGTGCAGGAGTAGCTGTAGCTGGAACCTTTAGCTTAGTCCGATTTAGATCAATTCCTGGAACCGCTAAAGAAATTGGAGCAATCTTTCTAGCCATGGGAACAGGGCTAGCAGTTGGCATGGGCTATATAGGATACGCAATTATTTTCACGATAATTCTTAATGGGCTTGGAATAATCTATACGCTTAGTCCTGTGGGAGAACCTAAACTTACACAAAGAATTTTATCAATTACCATACCTGAAGACCTAAATTATACAGATGCTTTTGACGATTTATTTATGAGTTATGCTAGCGAATATGAACTCCTAAATGTGAAAACCACAAATATGGGGAGCTTATTCAAACTTACTTATGATATAGATCTAGAAAATATCGGTGCAGAAAAGGAATTTATTGATGCCCTAAGATGCAGGAATGGAAATCTTGAAATTGCTATGGCCAAGAAATACCTTTCAACCGGCGAATTATAAGGAGAAAATCATGAAAAAAATAAAAAAAACAACAACATTATTAATCATGTCATTAGCACTTTTAGCGATAATGGTAGGATGCGATAATTCCGTATCGGATTTAGAAACTGTGCCCCCTTCTCCATTTGAACCAGTGATTAGTAATGATACTGCTTCAGTGGAGGATGTGGAAACTTCATCTCAAATTGAATTAAATAGCGAGTTCTTTTCAACAAGAGATATGGAAAGTAGTTACGACGAAAATATTGCTACGGTGCTTAATCTTATGGATGAGACCACCATGACTGATAGCGAAAAAGTGATAATTGATGGAAATACTTTAACGATTCTAGACGAGGGAGTCTATGTTTTAAATGGATCTCTTTCGGATGGTCAGATTATTATTGATGCTAAGGACACGGATAAGATTCAAATAGTGCTTAATAATGTTCAAATTAGTAATAGTTCATCAGCACCTATTTATATTAAACAAGCAGACAAGGTTTTTATCACGTTGGCAAACAACACCGAGAATCAACTCTCAGTAGCAGGAGAATTTATAGCAATAGATGACAATAATATTGATGCTGCTATTTTCTCAAAAGATGACTTAACAATTAATGGTAGTGGAAGTCTTACGATCAAAAATGAATATGGCCATGGCATTACCTCAAAAGATGATTTGGTCATAACCAATGGGACTTATGACATTAATGTATTGGGCCATGGCGTAGAAGGAAAAAATAGTGTCAGTATTGCAGATGGATATTTTGTTATAGTATCAGGCAAAGATGGAATTCATAGTGAGAATAATGACGAAGACACTCAAGGCACTATTTACATTCGAAATGGTTACTTTGATCTATCGGTAGGTGATACGGGGATTCAAGCCGAAAATTTGGTCCAGATCCAAGGAGGAGAGATTGATATTCCCACTTCTACAGAAGGAATTGAAGCAGCTTATGTCTTAATTAATGGTGGTTATATCAATATTGATGCAACAGATGACGGTATTAATGCCTCAACTACAACCAATGCTGAGGTAGCAATCGAATTTAATGGTGGAGATATCACTATTACCATGGCAGATGGTGATACAGATGCTATTGATTCTAATGGGAACATTTATATTAATGGAGGAACATTTGATCTAACTTGTGGATCGTCCTTTGATAGCGATGGGGAGATTATATATGAGGGTGGCACAGTAGTGGTTAATGGAGAGACAATTACAGATTTTACAACTATACAAATGGGAAATAAAGGGCATAAATAGTGTGGTTATGACATGATAGAACCTAAAAATAAGAATTATTAAGCTAAAGGAGAAGAAGGAAAATGAAGAAGTTAATATCCAGATTATTAATCTTAAGCATGACCATGATGGTGTTCACAGGATGTGCAGAGAATACAAAAAGCAACACAGAGAGCACTACAGAAAGTGCAGTGGAGAGTAATACAACTAACTGGGAGGAAAATACCCATAGTGACATTGTAGATCCCGATTATGATACGGTTTTTGATCAAACAAAAGTTCAAGAAATTAATATCAAAATTGATAGCGAAGACTGGAAGGCAATGCAAGAAGATTTAGAGGAGAATGTTTCAACTCAAAATAAGGCGGTAGGTAATAGAGCTGAGCAAGTAAGACCACCCATGATAAATGGAGATATAAGCGATGTTCCTGCAAACGGTGGGCCGGCAGGTGAAGGTCCACCAATAGTTGAGGGCGAATCAGAAGGTGATGTTCAAAACAATAGACCTGATGAAAGGGAAAGGCCACCATTAATAGATGGTGAAACAGGAGAGAATCCTCAAGTTAGGGAATCTGAAGAAAACTTACCTGCAGAAGGACGTGATCAAGGAGAAACTACAACCGAAGGTGATTATGAGCCTATTTGGATAGAATCTTCTATAACATTTAATGATATAACTTGGGATCATGTAGGGATTAGAGCTAAAGGGAACTCCAGCCTTAAATCTGTGGTAGGTTCTGGGGATAACAAACTTTCCTTTAAGTTAGATTTTGATGAATTTGAGGACGTCTATCCCGAAATTGATAATCAACGATTTTATGGTTTTAAACAATTGAATTTAAATAGTAATTATAATGATGAATCTCTAATGAGAGAAAAAGTAAGCGCTGATCTTTTCAGCGAATTTGGGGTTCCCGCAGCAAATACTTCGTTCTACATTGTAAACGTCGATTATGGAGAAGGTAGTCAATTCTATGGTGTGTATACTCTAGTGGAAGAAATGGATGATACAGGTATAGATAATCTATTTGGTGATGATTCAGGTAACCTTTACAAGCCAGACGGAACAGCAGCATCTTTTGCTTCTGGAAGCTATAATGATGAAAGCATGGAGAAGAAGAGCAATGAAGAGGAAGCGGATTATTCCGATGTTCAAGCGCTCTATGAAGTTATAAATAGTGAAGCTCGCTTAAGTGATCTGGAATCTTGGAAGTCAGATTTAGAAGAAGTCTTTAATGTGGATGGATTTTTAAAATGGCTAGCGGTAAATACCGTCATCCAAAATTGGGATACTTATGGTAATATGACCCATAATTATTATCTCTATAATAATCCAGAAACAAATAAGTTAGAATGGATTCCTTGGGATAATAATGAAGCTCTTCATGAAAGTAGAGGAAATCGTGAAGCACTAAGTCTAGGTTTAGATGAAGTTAACGATAACTGGCCACTAATTCGTTATTTATTAGATGACTCAGAATATAACGTTATTTATGATAGTTATGTTGATGAGTTTACACAAGATGTTTTTACTGAAGAAAAAATGGAAACAATGTACAATAATTATTATGAGCTTATCAAGGATTATGCTTATGCTGAAGTCGAAGGCTATAGCTTTATCAAATCTGATCAATCTTTTGATGTAACAGTAGAAACCCTTAAATCTCATGTAATCGAGAGAAACGAAGCAGTACAGACTTATCTTATTCAATAAGATACTCTAGAATCATAAGAGTATTTATCACTTGGGTTTCAGAGGTTTTTTTGAAACATGTTGAACACCATAAGGTCTGTTTCATTAAGCCTCTATTACCCTCAATCCAAAGATATAGGAAGAGTCCAAACAAAGTAATTCATTGAATTCACTCTGTTTGGACTCTTCTTTACTTTACTTCAAAATTAAAGGACATCTAAGGGCATTTTGCTCGTTGGTGCAGGGAATTGAGTTTCAAGTAGATTTAAATCCTCTTCGCCTAAAACCACATGTAGAGCATGAGCGTTATCAATGACATGGTTAAGCGTAGCTGCTTTAGGAATAGCACATACTTGATTTTGAGCTAAAAGAAAAGCTAACATAACTTGCTCAGGTGAAATGTCTAATCTTTTTGCAATTCTCGTCACCACTGTGGAAGATGCGATTTCTTTTCGGGTTTTTTCGTTATGAGCTAAAGGGCAGTAAGCCATGGTGGCAATACCTTGGGCTTTAAGTAGAGGAAGAAGATCATATTCAACACCTCTTGACCCTAGATGATAAAGAACTTGGTTGACTCTACAATTATTTCCATTTGGAATGGATAGTAGTTCTTCCATGTCCTCCGTATCAAAGTTTGAAACACCCCAATTCTTGATTAGGCCTTGTTCTTTGAGTTCTTCCATACAAGCCACCGTTTCCTCCAAGGGAACTGTTCCTCTCCAGTGTAAGAGATAGAGATCTAAATAAGGGGTATCCAGTCTTTCTAAACTCTTTTTACAAGAATCAAAGATATCTTTCCGGCCAGCATTTTGAGGATAGACTTTAGAGACTAAAAAGAGATCCTCTCTCTCAAATGTTTTTATGGCTTCTCCTACTAGTTCTTCAGAAAGACCTTCACCATACATTTCTGCGGTGTCAATTAGAGTCATACCTAGAAGAACACCCTTACGTAGGGCACGGATTTCTTCAAATCGTCTAGCCGGATTTTCTCCCATGTTCCACGCCCCTTGACCCAGCGTAGGCATATACGTTCCATCATTAAGTTTTATATTTTTTTCCATTTTAACCTCCAATTAAGATCATATTTTAGATATTTTAATTATACCACGTATAAATTATCGAATTAAAAAGAGTCCATATTAGATGATTACACCAAAAGTTTTAAAAATAAATATAGATGATTAATATTGTGTCAATTCAGATGTTAGGTGGGCTGGTGTCTATTATTTCCATGGTACAATGAAGACAAATTTAATAGGAGGTACTGAAAATGGATTATGAAAAAGAAAGAGAAGATGAACTAGAAGTTGAAGAAGTAAAAGATGAAAATTACACCAGTGAAATCGATGAGGAGAAGTATGGTAAAGAGTACTCAGAAGAGAAACTATTTACCAAGATCCTAAAATTCGCTAAAAAAGCGGGGATTAAAATTATTTACGTGGTCTTACTCCTATTTTATACATTACAAAAATCAACCACACCAAAATGGGTAAAAACCGCTATCATAGGAGCTTTAGGTTATTTTATTTTGCCCATAGACCTTATTCCAGACTTCATTCCAGTAGCCGGTTATACGGATGATTATGGGGTATTAATTACTGCTCTAGGAGCCACAGCATTTTATATTGACGCTGAATCGAAAGAAAATGCTCGCAAGAAACTACATGATTGGTTTGGCGAGTATGATTACAAGGAACTCGACGAAGTAGATACTAAATTAAATAAAAATGAAGTAGATCATTCTTAAGAAGTATTCTTGTCTAAGAAGTTCTTCCGTTTTAATCTAAGAAAAGAAAAAGTTTAATACTTCGATAAATATGATTTTTAATTACAGGATAAAGGCTGTTTATGACCTTTATAAAAGTCCATGTTTTGCAAGTAGAAGAGCTAAAATTGTGCTCTTTTCTGCTCTAAAATCAGGGAATTAGAAACTAAGAGCATGTTAGAGCATGAGAAAGCATGTGAAGAATAGTTTCGTCTAAGAGAAGTCAAGAAGCTATAAAATGATAGCTAAAGTTTGACGTGTGATGATGTTTATACCATAATTAATAACTGTAAATGCAATATTGTAATATAAAAAAGCAGCTTTATATATGTGTAGAGCTCTTTTTTTATTCATAAAAATAGAAAAGAGGTGGTCTAATGAAGAAAATTGAAGTAAGAGATTTGACTAAAATCTTTGGGAAACATCCTAAGCAAGGAGTTCGTTTACTAAAAGAAGGAAAGTCAAAAGATGAGATTCTAAACGAAACCGGCATGACTGTCGGTGTAAATAGAGTATCCTTTGATGTGGAAGCTGGAGAGGTTTTCGTCATCATGGGTCTCTCAGGAAGTGGAAAGTCCACATTAATACGTCTAGTTAATAGACTTATAGAACCTAGTAGCGGAACCATTCTTATCGATGGAGAAGATATTTCGAAAATGGATAAGAAGATGTTGATGGAGACTAGAAGAAAGAAATTAGGTATGGTCTTTCAGAACTTTGGTCTGTTTCCCCATAGAACGATTCAAGAAAATACAGGCTATGGCCTAGAAGTTCAGAAAAAAGATAAGGCTGTCATTGCTGAAAAAGCGAGACAATCTTTAGAAATGGTTGGTCTAAAGGGATATGAAGATCAATATCCGGATCAATTATCAGGTGGTATGCAACAAAGAGTTGGTTT
>LSQX01094319.1_pt1 | contig 10899 bp, 11 predicted proteins | sample 654561 | NCBI WGS metagenome assembly LSQX01 (sample SAMN04489861, study PRJNA283612) | anaerobic digester metagenome | isolation source: 4 biogas reactors fed with cattle manure at either 37C or 55C with and... | place: Denmark: Kongens Lyngby | collected 2014 | reverse complement strand
TTCATAAGTAGACTCCTTTCTAAATGTTTTGTTTGATACTTAACATTTTATCGAATACGAAGTCTTCTTTCGATTTCATTCTAATATTTCTCCAAAACTTATTTTACACTAACCGACAATATTACTAAATCTTAGATAAATAAATCTATAACATAATAAATCAGAAGTCCGCGTATATTTATATTAATAATTGCCATATTCAAACAGGAGGTAAAAATGCTGATCATTATAAGAAAAAATCATAGAATTCTTTTTTTATTTCTTGTTTTTCTGGCTATTGGCACAGGAATATCTTACAGGAATTATTCACTTAATAATTACATTATCCCTATCAATAGTGAAATCAATGAACAAATAAGCTGCCTTATAAAAAATATTATAGACACCAGAAACCAGGCCATACTGAATAATGACCCCGATACTTTAGGGCTTCTTTATAACAGGGAGATGAGAAACGGTCTCTGGGCATATGAACATGAACTCAAAAAAATGAAATACCTGCACAGCTGGGAAGAAAAACAGGGTATATATTATAAAAATATCAGCTCAATAGTGTTTTTAAGAAAGCTGACGAAAAAAAATGATGGTTTTACAGCAAATTTGATGGTAAATACAAGGTATGAGTATAGTTATGAAGATTCTCCAGAAATAACGGAATTTTTCCAGATCGGGACATATCACTCCCTTGATCTAATGCCCGCTTCCCCCTCAGATGAAGAAGGCCGGGCACCGGAAGAACTGAATCTGCTTATTACAAGAGAATGGTATACTGACCCTTTTGCAGATTCACTTCAACTGGAAAAAATAGAGAATGAAGGGATCAGGGAAACAATATTTTCGGCTGTCAAAAAGGAAAGGACAGAGATAAGTGAGCGTAGAAAAAAGGCTGTCGCCTATGCGGACAAATATTGCGGGGCAGCAAGCCTGCCGGAATACAACTTTCAGTATAACCCTGCTTACCGCAACTATAATAACCTGGGGGGAGACTGCACCAATTTCGCCTCTCAAATTCTTTATGAAGGAGGCAGTTTCCCTAAAAACAACAACTGGAATTATTCCCGGGGTTCTGGAAGTAGTTCCTGGGTAAATGCCTCAGCTTTTCATAATTACATGATATATAGCGGCAGGGCATCAATTATCGCTTCCGGTAAATACAGAGATGTCCTCAATTCTTCCTACAAATTACTTCCTGGAGATTATATCGCCTATGAGCGGAAGGGAAAGATCTGCCACATATCGGTGGTAACCGGTGCAGATTCAAAGGGCTATATCCTGGTAAACTCCCACAATACTGACCGCTACAGGGTACCCTGGGATTTAGGCTGGAGTAATAAAAATATCAGGTTCAAACTGGTCCGTGTTCATTACTGAAACATGGACCTTTCTTTATAAACGGTCCATCACTTCCTCAGGAGTCAGTTCACTTTCCCAGAATTCCAGCCAGGCTGGAAAAAGAACCCCTTCCCAATATTCCTTATAATCCGGATGAATTACCAGTATTTCCCTGACAGGAGAAACCTCCCCTTCTACCTGTCCTTTCCCTTCTCTCTCTTCCTGCACGGAATATGCCCTTTTAAGGCCCATCTTTTCAGCAAAAGCCGGTGCTGTCTGCTGTGAGAGAATCCTGGCAACTTCCATTACTGCTCTGGTATGGTCATCCCCTTTATATTTTTTCTGCCGGAAAATATTCAAATAATAGGTCTGAACCAGGTTATCAAGTTTTAAATACTCAATCTTTCCCTTGAGTTTATTGTCAATAAATTTTTTCAGATAAGGATTTACCGGTCCTATGACTACTTCTTTTCCTTCCATTAATTCTTTAAGAAATATATCCGGAGCTTCATCAGGGCCCTTATATAGTATTTTTTTCTCTCTTAAACTATAAAGCCCCTCAAATACTTCCTCCAGAGCCCGGTATGTATCTATATCCAGATGGCCGTTTTCCACCTTGAAAGTATCTATTCCTGTCAGAGTCAGCAGCTGTTTCAGTAAGGTGTCATCATAATAGTTCAGTAATAGTGAATTCTCTTTTAGATGGGCTAATTTCTGGCCGAAGGCAAGTAAACTGTATTTCCCCGTATTCGCAGCTTTACTTGCAATCCAGCTCTGTTCCTGGACATAGACAGGCCAGCCCCACAATCTGTCCCGGTGGCTGATTCTATTCCAGTTTACTGTATAATAGGATTCCTTCTCCAGGTCCAGTATATAGGGACTGACTGGCAGCTGTAGTTTTTCATTTATCAAAAAATCATCACTTAAATTAAAAAAAATATCCGGGGGGACACCTTCTTCAATGGCTTCCATCAGTTTTTTATGACCTGTCGCAAAATCTACCTTGCCTGTAAAGAGCCTGATATTTGGATAAGAGAGCTGAAGAACTCTTTTCAGCTCCCTGAAAAACTCTTTTTCATCAAGGCCATCAATTGTACGGCCAAAAGGAAAATACCAGATTCTCACCTCATATACTCTGTCGGGATTTACTTCAACCCTGGGGTTCACTGCAAAATCACGTTTAATTAATGAATTATATAAATAATCCAGCGTATAATATTTATTCAGTAAGGTAACTATAAAGCCTGCCAGTAAAATAATAAAGACAGCAATAAAAAGACCATATTTTCTAAACATGATTCACCTCTATAGAAATATTTATTCTCCAGAAACTAAATCAAGGAGATAAAGGACATTCCAGTCAGCAGTACCATCCTGCCGTAAACCGAATTGTGCTTCCAGTTCCTGAACAGCCATTGAAGTATCAGCACCATAGCGGGCATCTCTGTAAATATAACCAAATCCTCTGGAAATCAGATTATCCTGTAACTGCATAACAGATAAGCCCATCTGGCCTGGCCTGAGGGGAGTTTTTACCTGTACAGGAAGTCTTTCACCGATTACTTTTACTCTGGTTTTAAGCGGAACCCATTCATATAGTTCTTCAATATCTCTATTATACATCCTGAAACAGCCATGGCTGGAAGCCCTGCCTATAGACCAGGGCTTGTTTGTTCCGTGAATCCCATATATACCCCAGGGAACATTCAATCCAAGCCAGCGGGTTCCAAATCCGCCCCCCCAATCCTTGCTTTTTGATATCACTGCCCACTCCCCTACTGGTGATCTGGTGTCAGGCTTTCCTATTGCCACGGGATAAGTCCTGAAGGGCTTTCCATCAGAAAAGATGGTCAGGGTCCTGCTATAGGTATTTATTACAATACTAATTTCCCCCTGCGGGCCTTTCTTTTTTTTCCCCGTATTGGCGGTTATTACTCCTTCTCCCAGGGTATCCCATGTAAACACATCGACAACACCATCTACCTCCAGCCGGTAAGCCTGTTGGAATAGGGCAACTGCCCTGGCAGTTTCCAGGTCATAAACCCCGTCAAAGGGACCATCATAAAATCCCTTTTCCTGTAATCTTTCCTGTAACAATAATACATCATAACCTTCCATGGGCGGATTTCTCAGAATAAGCACTCTGTCTTCCAGACAGTCACAGGGAAGCCCTGATGTATTTAAAGAAAAATTGCATAAAAAGAGTAGAAAAATTATTATCCTGGTTAAGCTTTCCGGCCTGAAAAAAAACATTCTCTTCACTCCAACACTGGCAATGATTAAATGTATACATCTATACTAATAATATTTATAATTTCTAATAATTATTCTCGTTCTTTCCCTTCCCCCTTAATAAGCATGACAGAGCTTTATTTTTCTCCATTTTCTATAGCTGGATAAAGAAATCCGCCGGATTATCTCCAGCGGATTCAGACCTCCACCATTTTCTTCTATCATTTAAAGATTATATTGATTATCCTGATAATCAGATTCAATATCAGACTGATAATAATCATTGTAGTAACGGGAAAATAGAATCTAAAATTCTCCTTTTCAATCCTGATATCACCTGGTAAACGGCCCAGCCAGGAAAAAACATTTCCGGAATAATGAATAATACCGCCAATTATAATAAGGAAAATGCCAAAATATATAATTGCCTTTCCCAGGCTATAATCAGCTATTTCAATGACCCCCTTTTCTGATACTGGTATTGCACTTCAACAGGTAAATTATATGCCCTGGCTGCATTTGCGGTAGTAATTTCCGCCAGTTCCTCAGGATGCAGACCTCTTATTTCAGCAATTTTCTCAGCAATATACCGCAGATAGCCGGGCTCATTCCTCCTACCGCGGAAAGGGACGGGAGTAAGATATGGACAATCGGTCTCCAACAGGATCCGTTCAAGCGGTATTTCCTTTACAATTCCGCGGAGTTCTTCAGCATTTTTAAAGGTAATTACCCCTCCAAAGGCCAGATACAGGCCTAATTCCAGGCACTCCCAGGCCATCTTCAGGCCGCTGCCGAAACAATGCATTATCCCCCCATTTCCTGTATAATTATCTTTCAGTATCGCCAGAATGTCCTCATCTGCCTCACGATTGTGTATTATAAAAGGAAGGCCTGTTTTCTCTGCCAGTTTCAATTGATTCCGGAAAGCCTCTTTCTGTATATCACGGGGTGAATTATCATAATAATAATCAAGGCCTATCTCTCCAATGGCCAGTACTTTTTGCCTGACAGCCAATTCTTCCAGTTCTTTCAGGACCGTATCATCCAGTTTATCAGCATCATGCGGGTGAACACCCACAGCAGCATATATAAATGGATATTCCTCTGCCAATTCAAGCGAGTTACGGCTTGACTCCAGATCTGAACCGACATTTACTATATATATTACTCCATTATTCCTGGCTCTCTCAATAATCTCTTCTCTGTCACCGTCAAAATGAGTAAAATCAAGATGAGCATGTGTATCGACCAGTATCATTTTTATATAACAACCTTTCCAGAAAACAAAAGTACTATTTTATGTTATTTATTATCACCTTTTAAATAGTATCACTATCAGAATACCTTTTACTATTTCCAATTAATAGCATCCCTACTATACATAAAAACAATCCAATCAATATAAACCAGATGGTTTGAAAGCCTATACCATTATTGTTTGAATACCCTGAAATAGTGATAAGGCTATTGAAGATTATGAGATTTGTGCAGTTGATGACAAAATTAGCAAAGATAGCTATAAATAGAGATGCTGTCTTATAAAATATCCAGCCAATAAAAATACCTGTAATGAATGCAATAATACCCTGCCAGATATTGAGATGAAATATCGCAAACAATAAAGAGCTGAGACTGATTGCTATCCAGTGCCTGGTATTTTTCAATAATCCCCTCAGGATAATTCCTCTAAAAAAAGTCTCCTCAAAAATAGGTGCAACAATACAGGTAGCGATGAAAACCAGGACTATATTCTGTCCCATCAAACCTTCAATTAAGTTATTATAAAAATCACTTTTGGGAAATATGATTTCTATGTACTCTCCTAATACATGTACAACTATATATAATCCCACAAATGATAAAAACACCTGATTGTAGAAAACAATATCTTTTATGTTAGCACCTTTTATTTCCTTGAGGCTCAATCCCTTTCTTTTCATCACATAGTAGATAATTCCTCCAATAGAAAAAACAACACCGCCTATAATCTGGAGCGAGTAGATGACAGGGTTTTTCATGTCATACTCCATTCCTGCTAATTCAAAAAATAAACCTAAAATAAACCCATACAATCCCATTACCAGCATTACAAGCCCGGTTAGCCCGATAGACTGGATAATATTAGGATAATGCCTGCCTTTTTCTCCCACCGGAAATAACACCCCCCAAATTTTTACACAGAAACACAATTACTGACCAGGTATCGTCAGCAAAAAACTTAAACCCTTATTGAAATTATCCAGAAAATATATGGCAAAATATATGTCTATAGAGAATAGTCTAATACCTAAAAACAATTCCAATAATGGCAGCAATGAACAGATAAATTATAGGGTGTTTTTTGTATCTGTTTATTAGAAGAAACATCAGCAGGAATAGTAAAAGAGCCCTGTAATTTAACAACTCTGTCTTTCCCAGTCCAAAAACCACCGAGGCAATTAAGCCGGTCACGGCAGGCCTTATACCCCAAAAAGCCCCTCTCACAAAAGAGTGTTCATAAAATTTACTGAAAAAATGAGTAATAAAGACAATAATTATTATTGAGGGTGTTACTAAACCCAGAGTAGCAATTATCCCGCCCATGATACCTGCAGTATTATATCCCACAAAAGTGGCAGCATTCACACCAATGGGGCCTGGTGTTGATTCCGCAATTGCAATCAGATTCAGAAGCTCTTCCTTTGTTATCCAGCCATATTTCACTATCAATTCCTGCAGAAAAGGCAGTGTAGCCAGTCCGCCTCCTACAGAAAAAAGGCCTATCTTAAAAAACTCCAGAAATAAGGTGATATAAAGCACTATTTATCACCTATTTCTTTTTCTCTTTTATTCTGGACCAGAATACCTGTAATGGCAGATGCTACGATAACAATTATGGGAGAAATCCTGAAAAAGATCAGTAAGATAAAAGCCGGAACGAAGACCAGAAATCCAAAAATATCTTTTACTGTCCTCTTCCACATTTTCACAACTACATCTGCAATCAAAGCTATAACTGCAATCTGAATGCCGGCAAAGGCATGTTGAACTACTTTATATTCCTGAAAATTCTTAAAGAAAGCTGCTATAATCGTTATTATGACCAGTGATGGAAAAATCATCCCCAGGGTTGCTGCAATTGCACCAGCTATGCCCTTTCTTTTGTAACCAATCATAGTAGCGGTATTTACTGCAATAATCCCGGGTGTACACTGTCCTATTGCATAAAAATCAATAACCTCTTCCTCTGTTGCCCATTGCCTTTCTTCTGTTATTTCCTTTTGTATCATAGGAAGCATTGCATATCCGCCGCCAATGGTAAATGCTCCTATGCGACAAAAGGTTATAAATAAACTCCAGATTTCTTTCATAATTATATCCTGTCTCCTGGTGCAAATGATATTTACCTTTCTATTAAATTATATCAATAAATCTATAACTTGGCAATAGACACAGAGGGACGGTTCTCCTGTGTCCTTTTCCAAAAAGAACACAGGAGAACCGTCCCCNNGACACAGAGGGACGGTTCTCCTGTGCTATTATTATTTACCCCATCTTTCAAAAGATTTGCTGTATTTATTTCCGTCTTTCATCTTAACCATTATTTCTATTAAATAGGTTCCTTCCTGGCTGCTTTTGCTTAATTATCCTGGATAGTATATTTAAGGATTGCGTAAAATTCAGCAGGTAAAATATTTATAAATAAAAAAGCAGAGACCCAGCCAACACCTGCTGATGGAGTTGAGTCTCTATATGGATATCTTTCTGTAAAATATAATAGATTTCAATAAAAACATAATTCCGGCCATACGGTCAAATTGAAGGTTCCTTATTTTTTATAAGAATGGCTCTCTCTTGCAATTTCTTCCGGAGAGTCGCTTTGAAAAAAGGCCCTCCCCATAATAATCTTATCGGCACCAGATTCCAGACATTTTCCTGCAATTATCCTATTTATACCCCCATCTACAGATAATACGATTTTCTTATTGTCCTTTATCATCATGCTCAATTCTCTAATTCTTTCATATGCTTCTGTTTGAAAAATAGAATTTTCCAGTCCCGGATTAGTACACATCAACAGAAATTCATCTACTTCAGGAATATATTTTTTTAGAAGACTCAATTCTGTTTCAGGTGATATTGCTAATCCGCAAGAAATTCCCCTGCTTTTTACCATTTCTATCACTCTGAATATTTCTTTTTCAGATTCTTCTTCAACGTGAAACAGGATACTATTTATATCTAAGCCCAAAAACCTTTCTACAAATGATGCTGTATTATATGTCATAAAGTGAATATCCAGTGGTATCCTGAAATTTTTGTGAATCGAATTTATCAGGGGAATATTTAATCCTATTGAAGGCACAAAATGTCCATCCATTATATCTACATGTAAAAAATCTGCACCAACTTTTATTACTTTTTCAATATCTTTTTTCATTTGCATATAATCTGCAGCAAAAGCAGAAATTGATAAATAAGCCACTGTCACCTGTCCTTTTCTATTCGTCATATAAAGATTTCCCTGTTAGTTTTTTACCTACTGCTCCCCCTGGATGTATTATGGCAAATTGTTCTCTTGAATACCCTTTTATTCGTGTTATTGCAACAGCAATGGCGTCGAATAAGGCAATAATTGCCAGGATGCTGGAGGTAGCCAGCATATTAAAATCATCAGATTCTCTGCTGATTTTCACCTTTAAAAAAATATCACTTTTCTGTGCCAGTTCAGACTGCTCATTTTCTGTAACAGCTATGATCTTTCCTTTCTTTTGCCTGACAGGAGCAAGAAGACTATTTATCTCTTTTGTCTCTCCTCCCTTTGAAAAAAGAATTACTATATCACCTTCCTCTACAACACCTAAACCGCCGTGAACTGCATCAGAGGGTATCATCATTATAGCAGGGCAGTCAATACAACAGAGAGTATGGGCAATCTTTTTTGCCGCCTGGGCAGAGGTACCGCAACCAGAAGTAATAATTTTCCCTTTACAATTTGCCAGCTTCAGAACTACTTCTTCAATTTTTTCTTTATCACAATTTTCCAGGATTTCTTTAAGGGCCTCAATTTCCAGAAGAAGTGTATTCTTAATACTATTTTGTATTATCTCATTCATACTGGCATCACGCATTCTTTGCCTGTCCATAATAAGAATTTTCCCCAAATTTGCGGTCATAATACTTGTCAGCCAATTCCTGCTGAATGACAGGACAGGTCCCCTGTGACATTACCATGTTACAGTAAGCCATTTTTGCTATATATTCCAACACCATACTATTTGTAACTGCTTCTTCTGGCGATCCCCCCAGACAAAAGGGCCATGGCTACGTACTAGAACTGCTGACATTCTGCGGCAGTCCAGTCCCTCCATCGTTTCCAAAATTACTTTACCTGTATTTTCTTCATAGTTGCAGTTGATTTCCTGTGAAGTCATTAAACGGGTTACAGGTATTTCTCCATAGAAATAATCACTATGAGTAGTTCCTAAACAGGGTAAGCCGTTTCCTGATTGAGCCCACATTGTAGCATATTGAGAGTGTGTATGTACAACACCCTTAATACCTTTATCTTTAAATGCCTTATATATTACTAAATGGGTAGGTGTATCTGTAGAAGGAGCATACTCACCCTCTATAACATTCCCGTCCAGATCTACCACAATCATGTGTTCTATGCCCATTTCACTGTATTTAACTCCACTTGCCTTGATGACTACCAGGCCTGTTTCCTCATCATATCCTGATACATTGCCCCAGGTGGATATTACCAGATTATTTCTCTTCAAATCAAGATTGCTTTCAAGTACTCTTTCTTTAAGTTCTTTTAGTCCCAATTTAATCGCCCCTATCTGTTAATGTGTTTGTTCCTCTGCCTTTCGGCCAGATCTTTTAGTCTCTTCATTACGTCATTTGTACCCCGTCCAAAATAATCATGTAATATTTCATATTCCTCATAAAGCTTATCATATATTCTGGCTGTATCAGGATCAGGATGATAGACGATATTCTGCTGATTTGCCATGACTTTAATAGCTTCATCAACTGTATCAAAACCGCCCCTGCTTTTTCCTGCTGCTACAGCACCCCAGATGGCTGAGGAAAGTGCCGGATTCTGTGATGAACCAGCTATTTTTATATCCATATCAAGGACATCAGCATAAATCTGCATAATGAACTTATTTTTTTGGCAATACCTCCTGTTATCACCAGTGAATCAATGGGTACATTATGATTTATAAACGTTTCTATTATTTTTCTTGTACCAAAAGCAGTTACTTCAATCAGAGCACGGTATATATCTTCCGGTTGAGTTTGAAGGGTACATCCCAGTAAAACACCTGATAGTTTTCCATCTACCAGTACTGATCTGTTTCCATTCCACCAATCCAGGGCAATCAATCCGGATTCCCCCGGAGCTTTTTGTGCTGCTTTTTCACACAAATAAAGGTGAATGTTTTTCCCTTCAGATTTCGCCCTCTCCAGGTATTCTCCAGGTACACAATTATCTATAACCCACTGAAAATGATCGCCAACACAGCTCTGCCCTGCTTCATATCCAATAAATCCAGGATTCATACCATCGACAACATATCCGCAGATACCAGGCACCTCATACTCTTTTTCAGCCAGTAACATATGACAGGTCGATGTCCCCATGACTGCCAGCATTATCCCTGCTTTATTTATACCGGCACCTACCAATGCCCCTGCTGCATCCAGATGACCTACAGATACAGCTGTGCCTTCACAAAGACCTGTCATTTTAGCTGCTGAAGCCGTGATTTCCCCGGCCATGGTTCCTACTGGCCTGATTTCACCAATTAATTTCTCTTCTACAACATTTTCCAGTCCCGGATCAAGGGATCTAAAAAATTCTTTTGAAGGATATCCATCTGTTTTGCTCCATATAGCTTTATAGCCTGCTGGACAGGCACTACGAACCATTTTTCCGGTAAGTTGAAATACGATCCAGTCACAGGCCTCAATAAAACAATCCATATAATTATAAACTTCAGGAGCTTCTTTATAGATCTGCCAGAGTTTCGGGAACAACCATTCACTGGAAATTTTGCCGCCATATCTCGTAAGGAAAGACTCTCCGCGTTCAGCAGCTATCCGGTTCAGTTCATCTGCTTCAGGCTGTGCTGCATGATGTTTCCATAACTTTACATATGCATGAGGGTCGGATTTAAACTTTTCCAGAAAACAGAGGGGAGTACCATCTTTCAAAATTGGTAATACAGTACAGGAAGTAAAGTCTATCCCCACTCCTACAACTTGTTCTGGTTTTATATTTGCCTTTTTCATTACATCTCTTACTGTTGTACGTAAAAAATATTTTCTATTTCTTTTTTT
>LSQX01218943.1_pt1 | contig 10900 bp, 7 predicted proteins | sample 654561 | NCBI WGS metagenome assembly LSQX01 (sample SAMN04489861, study PRJNA283612) | anaerobic digester metagenome | isolation source: 4 biogas reactors fed with cattle manure at either 37C or 55C with and... | place: Denmark: Kongens Lyngby | collected 2014 | reverse complement strand
ATGGTTGGGACGGGGTTTTTGCTGACCATTGTCGTTGAACTGGTTCACTTGGTGGGCGATATTGGACGTATGAACGTGGTTTTCAAACTATACATGCAAGCCTGGTTATTGATAAACCTTAGCGCAGCCAGTGGCTTGGCGATTCTGTTGCACAAGCAAGCCAGGTGGTCGGTTAGAAGGCGCACCTTATTACAGGTACCCCTCATTGTGCTTTTGTTTTTTGCGATGTTATTCCCCATCCTTGCCACGCGCGATAAAGTGGCTGATCGCATGTCAGATCTTGCGCCAAAAACTTTGGATGGCATGAAATACATGGAATCGTCACAATATTTTCTGGATGGGATCCTGATGGACCTCGGTCAAGATTACCGCGCCATCTTATGGCTCCAGGAAAATGTTTCTGGCTCACCGGTCATTTTGGAAGCGCAAGCTTTTGAGTATTATTGGGGTAATCGGTATACTATCTATACAGGCTTGCCGGGCGTTGTTGGGTGGAATTATCACCAAAGACAACAACGTGCTATTTGGGCAAATAATGCCGTTTGGGATCGTGTGGAGAGTGTCAATCAGTTCTACACAAGTACTGACCAAAATTATGTGGAAGCTTACCTGCGTGAACATGATATCAGCTATATTATTGTTGGACAGCAAGAACGCATTCGCTACGCTGGCGAAGGATTGGCAAAGTTTGAGGCCTTAAATGAAAAACTATGGAATGAAGTGTATCGTGAGCATGATACAGTCATTTATCAGGTGAAAAAAGATGGTTGATTTTCTAAAATGGCTCTTTTTGGGTTTGTGTTTAGGGTGGATTTCTTTACCAATCACCTGGCTTTTGTTTAGCAAATTACCCTCCAGAGGATATTACCTTAGCAAACCGCTTGGATTACTCAGCTGGGGGTTTTTATATTGGGTTTCCGTTTCGCTTGGTTTGATGAAAAACAACCTTGCCTCGCAACTCACCGTTTTATTGGTTTTGGTTTTGCTCAATGGATTTGCGCTTTATCACATTGGATGGCGAAAGCTTTGGGAATGGATAAAGGAAAACAAAAAGTCCATTGTGGTGACAGAAAGTGTTTTCCTGGTCTTTTTTGCTTTTTGGACGGTTGTTCGGGCTGCTAATCCTGACATCATTCATACCGAAAAGTTCATGGAAATGGCTTTTATTAATGGCATTTTAAAGTCAGAAACCTTTCCACCCATGGATCCATGGCTCTCGGGCTATGGCATTTCTTATTATTACTTCGGCTACGTGCTTGCCGCGATGTTAATTCGGGCGAGTAATGTGGTTGCTTCTGTCGGCTACAACCTGGTAAGCTCGTTTTGGTTTGGTTTAACAGCCATTGGGGCATATGGCATTGTGTCGGATTTGATCATTTTCTCGAAACATAAAAAACTGAAAGAAACGGCTGAAGAGAGACCATCTAAAAAAGTGCAGTACCTGGCACTCTTAGCACCGATAATGTTGCTCATTGTTTCTAATTGGTTTGGTGCTTTGGATGTGGCTCATTCCAGAGGCGTGGCTTGGTCTTTTGATGGTGAAAAGCCAGCGCAATCTGAATTTTGGACTGATCTTAATATTTCTGAGTTAGCACATCCGCCCAGAGATATTTCCTGGGTGCCTAATCGAGGTGGGTGGTCTTGGTGGCAGGCAAGTCGTGTGTTGAGAGATACCAGTTTAAGTGGACATTCCATCGAAGTTATTGATGAGTTTCCTCAATTTACCTTCTTACTCTCAGATATTCATCCGCATATGTTGGGCATGCCATTTGTTTTGTTGGCTGTTGCGCAAGCGCTCAATGCTATAAAAGGCGGATGGAAATCTACATCGAAGCCAGACGGTGGGAATGATGGGCTTAATGTATTAGCCATTTTTTATGCTTGTTTAAGCTTAGGTGGAATTGCATTTATGAACACCTGGGACTTTCCTTTTTATTTGGCTTTGATGTCTGCCGCATTGGTTTACAGGAAATATCAATCGGATGGCTGGAAATTTAGGCGCTTGGTGGAATTTTTAGGTTTTGTTATTGCAGGAGGCATGATAAGCGTTTTGCTTTATTTGCCTTTTTACCTTAGTTTTGCATCTCAGGCTGGTGGCATTTTACCCAGCCTGGCATTCTTCACACCCGGCAAAAATTTCTGGCTTATGTTTGGACCTTTTCTGCTGCCAATCCTGGTTTATTTGATCTATCACCTGATCAAGAAAAGAGCATATAAAAGGCTGGGAACAGCGTCACTCGTTGTGTTAGCCTTTTTTGCGTTATTGTTCGTGTTTTCATGGAGTTTGGGTTGGCTTATTAGTCACAATGACTCAAGCGCCTCTTTTTTGTTGGGATTGCAAGGCGCTGCGACCAGTCAGGACTTATTGGTGCAAAGCATCTTACAGCGTCTTAAATCTCCCGGCACTGCGATTACATTGTTTGTGTTGTTAACGCTAAGTTTAACTTTGGTCTTGGATAAGAAAAAACCAGTTGAGCTTGAAGAAGAAACGGGTTTATCAATTGAAGACGATTCAAAACCAAGTCATTTGATCTTTGTGCTTTTCCTCATTATTTTGGGCGGTCTCCTAACGCTCGCCCCGGAATTTGTTTATTTGCGCGACCAATTTAGCTGGCGCATGAATACGATTTTTAAGTTTTACTTTCAAGCGTGGATTGTTTGGTCGCTGGCTGCCACTTACGCGATTGCAATCCTTTTCAAGCGTGAACAAAGCCGCAAGATACCCAATATGGTGTTCGTTGCTTTGATTGTCATTTTAGGATTGACTGCTTTTGTGGTCAGTTTGAACGATAAATTGCCGGCAGGATCTGCGGCGTTATCTTTTGGCGCGTTAAAAGCGGATTGGTTGATGCTTGCGATTGGAGTGATATTTGCCTTATGGATCATTTGGCAAATAGTAAGAAAACAATATGCCGCCACACTTGCTGTCCTTTGTTTGGTGGCAGCGGTAGGTGGATTAGCATATCCCGTGCTGGAAATTTGGAACAAAACTGAAGGTTTTGAACCTCATTTAGGTTATTCCTTGGACGGTAAACGCGTCTTTTGGGAAAGTTATCCCGATGCGATGCGTGCAGCCGAGTGGCTTGAAAAGGCTGAGCTTGGCGTGATGGCTGAAGCAGTTGCTGAGCAAGGTGGCTCGTATACCACTTACAATTTGATTTCTACTTTTTCAGGCATGCCCTCAGTGCTGGGTTGGGTTGGGCACGAACACCAATGGCGCGGAGGTGGCAGCGAAGTGGGCACTCGCCAACAGGATTTGCGGGAGCTGTATAGCAGCAAAAAACAAGAGCGAATAAACGAAATTATTGATCAATATGATATCCGTTACATCGTTTTTGGCAATTATGAGCGGGATACCTATCGTGTAACTGACCCTTATTTTGCCAGTATGTTTATGCCTGTGTTTGAAACTGAAACGGTTAAGATTTATGAAGTGAGACAATAATATGCCAGAAAATAATCAAAACCAAACTCTAAATAATCACAAAACCATTATTTGGTGCCTAGCCATTTTTGTATTAGCGCTTGTTGTGAGATTAATTCAAATCAACGATATGGCTTTTCTTGCTTCTGATGGAAAACTTGCAGCAGATGCATTAGCGATTGCGCGTGGTGAAGCATTAGGGTTTGTCAGCATGCCAGCTTATTCTGGGTTGACCGGCATTTTGATGTATCTTTTTGGAAGTTCCAATTTTGTTGCCCGGATTATGCCCATTTTAGCTGGTAGCTCGCTTGTTTTCTTGCCTTTTCTAATTATGAAGGGAAAAAAGCCTGTACTTGCGATTATTTTTGCTTTCGGCTTAGCATTGGATCCTTTTATGGTGACCATGTCCAGGCAAGTTGCCACGCCTTTAATGGCATTCGCGGGAATGGCTTGGGCCGTTTACTTTTTACACAAGAAAAAAGCAATCCTTACTGGCATGTTTTTAGCACTTGCCTTTTTAAGTGGTGCATACTTTTGGGTCTTCCTGCTTGCTTTACTGGTTTGGTTGGGTGTTACAAGACTTTTTAAGCTTGAAATTGGCATTGATCTGATAATGCCTTTTTCTAATAGAAAAGATTGGATGGTCGTTATTGTTTCGTTTTTGATCAGTCTCGTTTTGATTTCAACGGGATTTTTGTTGAAAATGGATGGGCTTGGTCAAATCGCTTCTGGTGTTATAGCCTTTTTAAAGTTGTTTAGTACCCCATATGGCTTGCCTCTCTATCATGTTTTCTTTGTTCTACTGAGCATGAGCTTTTTGCCACTATTGGCTGGCATTATTTGGCTTATTAAAAAAGGTCGTAGCTCTGATTTACCCAGCAAGATAAGCTGTGGCTTATTTGTTTTGATTGGATTATTGCTCACGCTTTTCTTCTCCAGGCAAGATGTGGGCGCTGGCGTAATGCTTGTTGTGGCTTTATGGTTCTTAGCAGCCCACTTTTTGGCAGGATTAAAACCTGATCTCAGGAATAAGCCGGGATTAAAAATTGGCGCATTTGTACTTTTTATCGTATTGATGGTTTATGTTGCGATGAGCTTAACGCGCTTATTTGAGGTCGAATTTGGCAGTCCGGTTTACTTGCAGGTTGGTTTGGCAAGTTTGGCTGGTATGCTATTGATTTTGATCCTGTTTTGGTTGAGTTCGCTTGCCTTTGAAACCAAGCACAGCGCCACGATTTTTGCGTTGGCTTTAATGTTGTGTCTTTTTGCCGGCATGCTTAGCCAAACCTTCAATTCACTGGAAAAGACAAATGACATCGTTCAATTGAGTTTAAATCATGGTCCCATTCTTTTGGGCAATCAAGAACAATGGCGTGCTTTGGATTTTTTTGAAGGCTATGGAAGAATAAACTTTTCAGAAGCCAGCTTTTTGGCAGATCATATTGATGAAGATTTGCGCTGGCAGTTGCGTCATTATCAATCGCCAGTGCCATCAAAGGCGCCTGAGTTTATCCTTTCACGCAGTCAAACCATTCCAAGTTTTGAGGAACCATACCGGGGTATGCGGATTGAGTTGAGTAAATTTATCCCTTGGAATCGATTCCAATTTAGAGATTATCTCAATAATATGTTTAGCACAGTTAACAACTGGCATGTTGAGAATGCTTTTTTGTGGGTACAAACAAAACTTTTTACAGGAGCTAATGAATAAATGATGAAAGCTTGTAGCAAATCTAAGCCCGAAACAATCGCGATTGACGGACCTGCCGCTTCAGGTAAATCCACTATTGGTGCACTTGTTGCTGAAAAATTAGGATATGTATGGCTTGATACGGGCATCATGTATCGGGCTGTTGCCTGCGAGGCCTTGGAAACAGGCGTCGCTATTGAAGATGAAAAAGCGGTTACTTTACTTGCGGAAGGTCTGGACGTAGATGTTGTTCAGGCGAGTGTTGAAGATGGGCGACAGTTTGATGTTTTAATCAATGGCAAAGACCGCACCTGGGAGATCCGATCCAATGAAGTCAACGGATCTGTGTCTGAGGTCTCAGTTTACCCCGGTGTGCGCGTAGCCATGACTGATTTGCAAAGAAAAATTGCCTCCAGAGGGCACATCGTTGTGCTTGGGCGGGACATTGGCACTGTCGTTTTGCCTGATGCTGATTTGAAAATTTACCTGGATGCTTCAATCGAAGTTCGGGCTCAAAGGCGATTACTGGAAGAGTTGGCTCGCGGAAATCAGCTGGATCTTGAAAAAACAATCGAGATGTTAAGGCATCGCGACGTGATTGACTCTACACGGGAACATGCGCCATTGAAAGCAGCCGAGGATGCCATTTTAGTTAATACCGACCATCTAAATATTGAACAAGTTGTAGCTAAAATCATGGAAATTATCTCTGATTGGCAACCAATCTAAATAGAATAAAGGCTGCGCGTGCTATAATCTTTATGCTATGACAATCCATACCATTCAAAACCTGACGGACCTTGTCGTCCCATCTGTACCTGTTCCTTTTGGCACTTGGTTTTTGATGGCTGTTTTTGCGGTTTTGCTGGTTTGGGGGCTTATTTACCTTGCAAAAACTGGGTATAAGCTCGATAAAAAGCAAATTATTGCGTTGGCAATTGCGGTTTTAATACTGGTTCCGGTGAATTGGTTAGGCATAAAAGCAAAGATTTATGCCTTGGATATTGCTACGTTTTTTGCTACGCCTGCCTTTTTTATTGGTTTTTTGCATATTGCTTTGATTGTTTTTGTGCTAGGTTTTGTGGGTCTTATTCCGGGTTTTTTGCTTGGATTCTTGACCGGTCTTGTGCAGGTCTTACTTCAGAAACAAGACCCGGCGGTAATCATTTTATATGCCGCAATACCCATTGTGTTGGCAAAATATTTGACCTTCCCACAAATTCAACGTCCGGTTTGGCGAGGGACAAAATCATGGGTTTATGTTTTGCTAAGCTGGATTAGCCTGGTGCCATTAGTCCTTATACTTTATGCAACCCGCGCTTTCTTCCTTCGTCTGCCTTTTGAGTGGGTTGTATTACGCTATTGTTTGTTTTTATGGCTAAGTTTCTTACCGGCGTTTGTGCTTGCCGCTTTGGGCTTTTGGGTTATGCAAAAGTGGTATCTTCATGCCTGGCGTTTGCCAGAGAGCATCAAAACGGTCACAGATAAAAATGAAATGAGCCCCATTATTGAGCAGATTCGGCGTTTGAGTGGCGGCAATTATGATCTTGAAATATTAAGTAAGCCCAGTCAAAAAGGTGAAAGGCAGCTTTACCAGGCATTGGAAACGCTCCGTAAAAATTTACTTTTTAGGCACGAAGCGCAATCAAGACTTTTGTCATTAGACCCTTCTCATTACTCAAAAGAGGGTTATGACCTTATCTTATCTTCTGTCTTAAAAGCAGCCTTAACCAGGGATGCAAGTTCCGCGCGGCTCTTGTTGCTCGATGAACATGAAAAAGGTCAGCCATTGCATATTCGCTCGCGTTTTGGGCAAGGTGAGAATACCAGATTGTATGCCTATCTGGACGGCACTATTTTGGATAAAATCGGAACTCAAGAGCAACTTATTCTTACGGATATCAAAGTTGACCAGTATTTTGGACTTAGTGCAGGGTCACCATTTCCACAATCCATCATTGCCTTGCCACTAAATGACAAAGGGCGTACGCATGGCATTTTGTGGGTTGGTTTTGAACAAAAGAAATGGTTTTCACCAGATGACATCAAGTTTTATCAGGAATTAGCATTTAGGGCATCTGTTGCTATGTCCACCAAGCAAGAAACCTTGCAGCTGATGAATGACAAACATAGCTATGAAGCAAGTTTAAATGCGATTCCCCATGCAATTTTTGTGCTCAACGAAAACCGTGAGATAACTTTTTTGAACAAAAGTGCCAAGGTTTTAGCCGGAAAAGCGGATGGCTTGCTGGCTTTAAATAATGGTAAACATGCCTTTGTCCATCCAAAAATACTTGATCTGTTGAAGGATAACAGCTCCCAACAGGTCTATGACAGTGGTATTCAGTTTGGCAATGGAGCCAGCTTTGATTTGGAAATTTATCCTCTTATTGAAGAAGATAAAACAGTTGGGAATGTCGTTCTTTTTGTTGATCAAGCCTGGCTTTCTCAAATCAATCAGCAAAGGACTGAGTTTATCAGTAACATTAGCCATGATCTGCAATCTCCCATCAAGATGATCAAAGGACACCTTATTCTTTTGGAACGCATGGGGAATTTGAACAAAGAACAACAAACCTATGTCAAGCTTATTGAAGATCACACTGAAAGCATGAACCGACTGGTTAATAAAATGCTCAACCTCGAAAAGCTGGATGTTGTGCAGACTTTAAACTATTCGCGGTTTGATTTTCAGCAGAAAACTGACGACGTGGTTAAGCTTTTATCACACAGCGCACAGCAAAAAAAGATTAGTGTTCAACAAGATTATTCAAAGATGGCAACGCCTTATATTTCTGCCGACCCAACGCTTATTCAACAAGCGATGTATAACCTGATTGAAAATGCGATAAAGTACAGTCCCATGGGTGGAAAAGTGCTTGTTTCTGCTGAAAAGGACGCATCGATTTTACACATTATCGTTCAGGACGAGGGCAAAGGCATAGCTCCAATCGATCAACCCGCTTTGTTCAATCGTTTTTTTCATCTCAACGAAGATGAAAGTTTTGAAAACAATGTTCAAGGACTGGGGCTTGCGATTGTAAAGTCGATTGCCGAAAAGCATGGTGGATCGATTCGCGTAGAAAGCCAATTGGGTGAGGGGAGCAAGTTTTACCTGGATATACCCATTCACAAACTGAGTTAAAAAGAAGTCTTATTAATAGAATAGCGAAAAACCTACCTGTCTGGGTAGGGCTAGCTTCATGAAAAGACTATTATTTTGAATAATAATGATAAAATACAAGTAGCAATCCAGGTTTTTAATCCTGGCTTGTTTGCAAAAATCCATCGATGAATTTTTGGAAGTTTTATTTTTCTCAGACCTAATAAACATATATCTTTTAAACTTCCAGGAAGAGAAGCGACTTTGAAAGGCATTAAAGCATTTAAAATTGGACAGTTTCAAACAGACGAAAGAAAGCTTTCTGTGCTTGTTCAAGCTTTTTATTCGGCTTGGATGCTTGCCTTTTTATTCGAAGGACAAATCCTTTACTCCTTTTCAGCTTTATATCGGTTTGATCCGACCATCCTTGTGGCAAGCAACGTAGCAGCTAACTATATTGGCATGGTCTCTTGTGGCATTTTTATAAAAACCAAAAGAGCAGCTAAACGTTTGCTCATTAGCACTTATCTGTTTTCCATTGCGGTTTCGGTTTTGTTTTTCTTCAAACCGTCAATTTCCTGGATGATTGGTACTGTTGTGGCATCCCTTTTAGCTGGTGCAAGCATTGCTGCCTGGGGGTTCTTCTTAAAGAGCGGAACGCCAAAGAACGAGAGAATAAAAACAGTAGCAGACTTGCTCATTATTTCAAACATTCTTATGATTGGAATAAGCTTGGTGACCGTTTATATTTCACCTCAAACAGGTTTGCTCATCTCGATGGTGCTGCTTATGCTTGCGGTTTTGTTTGCTTTGAATCTGCCAGATGGCCAGCCTATTCCAGATAATAAAGAACAGCAAAAAGAACAATACAACATCAGTTCGCTTATCTTCTTTTTGGGTATTTTCATTTTTGTGATTACGATTGTTTCTGGGCTCATGTACCAGGTTGTGAAACCCGCGTTTAGACATTTGGAGTGGATTACGAGTTGGTATTGGGCTATTCCTTACATTATCGCCCTCATTTTAATCAGAAATCTACCAAAGAGGGTCGATAGAACCTACCTGTTGTTCGTTGCTATTGCGATTATTGCTACCTCTTTTGTGAGTTTTTTGGCTTTGGGACGCGATGTGAAGAGCTATTTGATCATTAACACGCTCATGTTAGGTGCTTGTGGTATTTTTGACCTGTTTTGGTGGAGCATATTGGGTGAGATGATTGACTTGCATCGCAATCCTGCCACTGTTTTTGGCGTTGGGTTATCTGCCAACATACTTGGCATTTTGGTCGGTGGCGTTGTGGCAAACGCAGTGGGCAGTGGTTTACTCAATCTACCTGAGCCAGCACTTTTAGCCCTTATTTTATTAAGTGTTTCACTTGTTTTATTGCCTCCATTAAATAAGCATTTGGTTGGTTTGCTCAAAAACCATACTTATTTAAGTTCCTTTTCAAAACTTTCTGATGAAGAGCAAGCTGTTGAGATAGACAGGACAGCGACTTACGGACAACTTTCTGATCGAGAAATGCAAGTCGTGAGTTTGATCCTTAAAGGCAAAACCAATAAAGAGATTGCAGCTAATTTGTTTATTACAGAAAATACTGTCAAATATTTCGTGAAAAGCATTTATGAAAAGTTTAATGTTCACAATCGCACGGAATTACTCATGCTTTTGTATGAAGAGAGAATAAAGTCTTCATCTTTTGAGATTCAAAAATAAATTCATCATGATTTACTAAGATTTAGAATAAACTACCCAAATGGGTGGGTTGTTTTTGATTAAAAACTGCTATGATGTCATCAAAGTAAGGCTTCTGGACAAACTAAAGCAATTAGGTTTGCAATTGATATTCTTACGATGTCATCATTAACTTTATCCAGAAAAGCAGCATCTGCGGTAAGTCATTCCCTTTTCTGTGGATGGGGGAAGGTGGAGGGTTAGCAAATGCCTGGTTACTTTGAGAGGAGGAGACAAACGGAAGCCTTATTATTTTTTAGGGGGTTTTGTTATTTAATGAGCCTTTTTAGTTTTCTGCTTTCTTTATACGCTTTCTTAACATGCCCATAATTCGTTTATAAAAACGTGGTAAAATCAATTTGTAAATGGCATAAAAAGTAAACGAAAAAATCCAACAATAATCCTACAAAAATGCTTGACATAAACAGGGATAAGGCGCTATAATCAAAAATTGCGTAAATTGTATTAACGAGCCAAATTTACTGGGAAAAGTCCTTTCCCAGTAGGCTTTTTATGTCTTAATTTATCCTCATCAACAGGAGGTATGAGTGGAAGCAAAAGGAATGGAAGCACTTCGCATTAATCTGGCATCACCAGAAGTCGTTCGCAGTTGGTCATATGGTGAAGTTTTAAAACCAGAAACAATCAACTATCGCAGATTAAGACCAGAGAAGGACGGTCTGTTTTGTGAGGCGATTTTTGGTCCAACCCGCGACTGGCAGTGCTATTGTGGCAAATATAAAAACCCCCGCTATAAAGGAATTGTTTGTGATAAATGTGGTGTAGAAGTAACCCGTTCTTCTGTGCGTCGCGAACGCATGGGTCACATTGATCTTGCTGCGCCGGTAGCCCATATTTGGTATACCCGCAGAATTCCATCCTATCTGGGTTTGATGTTGGATATTTCCCGCAGAAATCTTGATCGGGTTTTGTATTTTGCCCAGTATAT